>Ga0209536_100007863_pt1 | contig 16117 bp, 13 predicted proteins | sample DeeMarSeWOR28_12_FD_187461 | JGI IMG/M metagenome (GOLD analysis project Ga0209536, IMG submission 187461) | Marine sediment microbial communities from White Oak River estuary, North Carolina - WOR-2-8_12 (SPAdes) (version 2) | ecosystem: Environmental > Aquatic > Marine > Intertidal zone >...
CATGATTGAATGCCAATAACAGACATAATAATGAGCGTGATGGATAATTTTTTCATCGGATGATTGTTAAGATTTATAAAGAAAAATTTCCGGATTCATGACCGGCAGTGACGAGCCAATTACCGTCGATCTTTTCGAACAGGAAAGTCACGGTCAGGTTTTTATTTTGAGGGCCCTCTTGAGTTGGAAAGTCAACAAGTTTTCCGGCCCCGGTCACCAAAGCGCAGTTACGGGTGATCACCTTGATATCCACTCTTTCAAACCCGATCTTGAATCCCTGGTTTTTGGGATCGGAATGGACGGTTTTAACAGCCTGATGGAAATTGGACCATCCTTTTGTGAGGTTTCCGTTACCTGCATACACGAAATCTTCATCGTACCAGAAAAATTTCATGATGTCTTCCACATCATGCTTGCTGGCGGCAACGGCCGATTGCTCAAATACGGCTTTTACCTCATTTTTGATCGCTTCGATTTCACTTCCTGAAAGCGGTTCGGTCTTTTCAATGCAGCCTGGAAAGGCAATTACCAGGAATAGGATGATCACTAATAAAGATTTATGCTGTTTCATGATTTGTGAAGTTTATTGTTTGGGGAGACAAGACAAATCAGGCCTGTACCCGCCTGTTTGGTATTTGATTCTTCCCGGAGATGGCCCGGTTTCGAGCCAGGGCGTTCGGGTTTATTTATGCAGAACAACCAGGACATCCTGCTGACAGATATCTCTGAATCATTCTCCTGTAAAATACTGGGGCATCCAACGGTGCAATTTCCACCGGCCATTCTCCTTCTTATACACCGAAATGCATCTCATTTTGGTATTGACGGTCTCGCCTCCGTCATGGGGGGTGGTATTGTGTTCAAAAAGGCTGAACTCGTAGGCCATGTTCCCATGTACAAACAATTCCAGTGGTTTGTAATCCAGGATTTCCCACCGGTTGTTCAGGGCGATGTCCCTGCAAAAATCGATCAATTCCTTTCGGTTCTGGGTGAGACCGTAGGCCGGCAGATTGATACCGTCTTCCGTCCAGAGCGAAGCGGCTTTTTCATCGTCCCAATTCAGGGTTCCTTCTGCCATCTCTTCATAGATTTTGGCAATTTCACGGGCGACTTCTTCTTTGGTTTGGGTAAGTGTCGGTTCCATCATTTTTTAGATTTTTGGGTTGGTATTTAATTATTATAAAAATCTGCAGCTGAATTTAGTTCCTTGGGGGTCCATTTTTATTTGAAAAATTTGCAAATGATTAAATTTCATTGATGATTTCATGAATTTATTTGTTTTCTGGCGTCGAAATCCCCGGTTTTAACCGTTCGTGTCATGCCTTCCTGCTTGGATGGCAGGCATGCGAAAACAGAGATCTTGACGTCTTTCCCATTATCAACCTCGTAATCCCTGACTGCCTGGCCTGTATTTTGGTGGAAGCAGGGATCTCTGCAACCCTTTAAACTCGTCCTGCAGTTTCTAGGGCCAATGCGACGGAGATCGTGGAAGGAGGTCAATGACCACTAATATAAAGAGAATAATGTTTATCAGAAACGAGCAATAAATGTATCAAAAGCAATACAATCTATTGGTCATTCTGGAATATTACTGGTTGAACAGAGGATAAACTTCAGATTACAGAATTGAGCTTATAGAATCCCACCAAGGCTATTAAAACCAAAGAGAAAAGCAACCTGGAAATGTAATTCCACCCGGACATTCATCAAATTCTCAAAAATTTTTACTTTTTTTTATTGAACTAAATAATATATTTGGCCGCTTTGAAATCAAGTACAGCTGTATTGATAAATGAACACCTTATTTTAAATTCTAATAAAACAGATATGAAAAAGTTGAGTTTTGTTTTTATTATCACATTTTTCACCATTCTTTCAATACAGGATACAAAGGCTCAGGCTAACTGGGAAGTAGGTATGAGATTCGGAGATGATATATCTGCAGAAGGTACCATTCCACTGGGTATTGCACCCAGATTTCATCCAGCCATATATATGGTTGACCGGTTTGGTATTGGAGGATATTTCGACTGGATGTTTGCCCTGAATAATGGACCGGAAGGTTTGAAGTTTTATCCGGGTATAGGTCCTGAGTTATTTTTCGAATACGATTTTGCTTTCCATTTCGCAGGAAATTTCGGGGTAGAATATTCTTTTGATTTTCCGTTCACAATAGGATTTGACTGGCGGCCTGGTTTTGCTGTCACCGAAGGTTTTGATTTCAAGGCTAGCAACTGGGGCTTTTCCGCCCGCTTCAGATTTGGTGAAGGAGTAAAATTCCAAAGAGCAAATTAAAATACATATTTAACCCTCTCTTATCTCTGGATAACAGGTGATCTCCCGGGTAGAAGCAGAACAAAAAGACGAAGAAAACGCTGATCTTTTACCTTTTTAGTATCCATGTCGGAAAGGCAGCTGCGGCGGGCATCAATAACATCCATCCGGTGGCCACGGGAAGAGAGAACATAACTTCATCAGTATAATATTAATTTACAAGGAAAGATTGAGGAAATCCCTTTTTTATCAGAGATCTTAGTTATGGGTTTCTTTCTCTGAGTCAGCTGATTATGGTTGGAATTTTGCCATTTCTTGGATAAATGTCTGAATTTCACCCTCTATTTCTCCAAAATATTGCCATAATTTTAAAAAAATGATAATTATCAATGAATTTTGTTGTTAAATAGCTTTTTTTTGTCATTATTTGTTTGATCTCTTAAGGAGAGAAGCTATGAAATCTAAAGTGGCAGGAGGATTTTTTATTGTTGCTGTATTGACAGCGGCAGTTATTTTTTATCAGGTGCGGAATAATCTTAGGCCTTTACAGGATGATCAGCCTAGAGATACTCCGGGCGTGGTATCGATAGACACTTTCATGCCTCCACCTCCGAAACTTTTGTACGGCATCAATATCGATTCAATGGATGTGATTGAAAATGTGATCCGGCGCAATCAGTTTTTAGGAGATATCTTATCAGAACATAATGTATCCGATAAGGAAATTCATGAACTATCCCAGAAATCGAAACAGGTATTCGATGTCAGAAAATTAGTTACCAGAAAGAAATATACGATATTATGTTCGAGGGATAGCATCCGGAAAGCCCAGTACCTGATTTATGAACCAAGCATTACGGAGTATGTCGTCTATAAAATCAAGGACAGTGTGGAGGTACTCAAGTACCAGAAGAAAATAGATACCCTAATAAGTCAGGTAGCCGGAATTATTCAATCCTCTCTCTGGGAAACCATGTCCAATGCCGGGACAGATCCGGTATTGATCCATGCTTTATCCGAAGTCTTTGCATGGCAGGTTGATTTTTACCGGATCCAGAAAGGAGATAAGTTCAAGGTGATATATGAAAAACTGATGGTAGATAACGAACCGGCCGGAATTGGCAAAATATTGGGCGCATATTTTAATCATTTTGGAAATGACTATTACGGAATCTATTTTGACCAGGGAAACGGCATCAGTTATTTTGATGAGAAAGGAGAAAGTTTACAGAAACAGTTTTTAAGAGCGCCACTCCAGTACAACCGGATCAGTTCAAGATACACCCGGCGTCGTTTTCATCCCGTACTTAAACGATATAAATCCCATCTGGGAACTGATTATGCTGCGCCCACCGGGACACCGATTCGATCGGTGGGTGACGGGATTGTGATAGAAGCCCGATATGCCAAGTACAACGGCCGCTATGTTAAAATCAGGCATAACAGTGTTTATACTACACAGTATCTACATATGTCGGGATTTGCCAAGGGAATTAAGGAAGGAGTACGGGTAAATCAGGGGCAGGTAATAGGTTACGTCGGAAGTACGGGACTGGCCAACGGACCCCATCTTTGCTTCAGATTCTGGAAGAACGGACAACAGGTGGATGCCTTGAAGATCGAACTTCCCCCATCTGAACCCATATCCGAAGAATACCGGGCTGATTATGATGTTATTAAAGGAAAGATCATTCAGGATCTCGATAAAATTAAATACCCGGATGGCCAGGAAGAAACATTTGCTACCGTAAAACAGTATTAATCATAAGTAGCAATTTCATATCTCAAGTCAAATTGAAGAATTTTTTCCCCTGTCTTTTCTATATCCTCATTCCCATCTTTGCGCAAGGTCAGAAAGTTGCCTTGGTATTAAGTGGTGGTGGTGCCAAAGGTCTTGCCCATTTGAGTATCATCAAGGAGCTTGAAAAAAACAATATTCCTATTGACTATGTGGTTGGTACCTCCATGGGAGCCGTAATCGGGGGTTTTTATGCGGCCGGCTTTTCACCCGGAGAGATTGAGGAGATCGTGCTGAACAGGGATTTCCAGTACTGGCTAAACGGACAGGCCGGTAGGGCATATAATTACCACTACGCAAGCAAAGATCCCGATCCTACCTTCTTTACGATCGGATTGGACTTCGAGGAATCCATCTCCGCTTCTTTCAAAAATACCATTGCCAATGATGCCATCATCAATTTCAAACTGACGGAATTTATGGCTCAGGCTGCTCAGGTATCGGAAAATAAATTTGACAGATTATTTATTCCCTACCGGGCGGTAGCCGCGGATATCTTTACGCAAGAAGAGGTAATCCTTAAGGATGGATTACTTTCGGAAGCGGTGAGGGCCTCCATGGCGGTTCCTTTTTTTTACAACCCGGTCCGTGTCAAAAATGACAAACTGCTTTTTGATGGAGGGATCTATAACAATTTTCCTGTGGATGTGGCAAGAAGTGAATTTAATCCCGATGTCGTAATTGGGGTGAATGTATCTACTCCCGTATTTAATGAATACCCATATGATGAGGATGAAAAATTAGTTGACCAGAGTCTGTTTTTATACTTGCTGAATAAATCGGATCCTGCAAAACTTAAAGACACGGATATATACATTGAGCCGGATGTAAAAGGAATCGGTGCTACAGACTTTTCAAAAGTGGGCCCCCTCCTGGATAGCGGTCATACGGCCATCCTCAAAAAATTACCTGAAATCAAAGAAAAAATCAAACGGCGGGTAAATCCGGAAGAAAGGAAAAATAGAAGGGAAACATTTAGAGGAAAGTCGGAGCCGATGGAAATCAGCAGTATTCAATTCAGAGGATTTGATCCAAAGCAGGCGATCTATCTGAGCAACATGTTTCAATTGCGGAAGAAGTCCGAGTTAACTATCGAAGATATCAGGGAGGGATACTACAAACTTGTGGCGGATGATTATTTCAAAAGAATGTATCCCAAATTGCTTTATGACACCTCTGATTCAAGCTTCATATTTGAGTTGCAAGGCCGGAGCGATAATGATTTTAAAATTGATTTTGGAGGCTATATAACTTCCCGGAGTTTCTCGGAAATATTCCTCGGCTTTCGTGTAAATACCTTTAAAAAAAATCTTGCCGAACATGCCTTGCATGCCTATACCGGTCGATTTTACCAATCGATTTCTTATAATTCGAGGTTCAATATTCCCGGGAGGAAAATATTTTATCTGGAACCTGAACTGATCTACAACAAATGGGATTTTATAGATATTTCAGATATATTGATCGAGGAGAATTCACAATCCTATTTTGCTCAGCAAAACGATCTGAAGGCAGGCCTCAATATCGGTTTCCCGGCAGGGAAAAAATACAAGCTGCTGATTCAGGGTTTTTACCTTAATAATGGAGACGAATACAGCAATACGCAGGAATTACAATCCACGGATACATTGGATGCTTTAAAATTTGATGGATTAAAAGGAGGTGTAAGGCTTTCTAAAAATTCATTGGATCGGATTATATATCCCAGTGAAGGGGACAGGTTCGAGGTGGAGGCGACGATTTATTATGGTGAAGAACGGTATACCCCGGGATCAACATCGGTTTTTACCCGGTCAATTGATATAAAACATTCATGGATAAAGTTTGGATTAAGCTGGGAAAAATATATTCCGGTAAGTCGAAAATTTCATATTGGTTGGCAATTGGAATCCATCCTTTCAAATCAACCTTTTTTTTCCAATTATCAGGGTACGGTTCTTAATACTCCCACCTTTAATCCTTTAAATGATAGCAGGACCCGGATAATTCCTGAATTCAGGTCCTATAAATACGCTGCGGGGGGAATAAAAGGCATATTCAAAGCAGCCAAGCGGCTCGATTTCAGGCTTGAAGGATACTTCTTTCTTCCCTTTGCAACGGTGGTTGAACAGGAATCGCAGATTCCCGTAGAAGAATTTTTTGATGGAAGCATTCATTTTGCAGGATCGCTGAACGGGATTTACTATACGCCTGTAGGGCCTGTATCCCTCGCACTGAATTATTACGAACCATTGAATAATGCCTGGAGCATTATGTTTCACATAGGATATTTGGTATTTAATAAAAGATCCTTCGAGTGATTATTGCATTAATAATTCCTATATTTATAGTTAGAAGAATACAACCATTAACAACCAGAACTCCAAAAATAATTTGCCTTGTTAGATCTTAAAAATTTACTAGTCCTCGATATTGAGACCGTTTCCGGATATCAGGATTATCATCAAATGAACGATCGGTTTAAAAAACAATGGGACCGGAAAGCAGCATTTCTTAAAAACGAAAACCAACTTCCTTCGGAGGATCTGTATTTCGAACGAGCCGCTATCTTTGCAGAATTTGGGAAAATTATTTGTATCGCTGTAGGCATTTTTACAAAAAGCTCTGACGATCAATTGGGTTTGCGTGTGAAATCTTATGCCGGTCATGATGAAAAACAGGTATTATTGGAATTTAAGCATCTTATAGAAAAAAAACTGGATAATGAAAACCTGATCCTTTGTGCGCACAACGGGAAGGAATTTGACTTTCCTTATATATGCCGCAGATTTCTTGTGAACCAGATCGAAATCCCTTCGGTACTTCAGATATCAGGTAAAAAACCATGGGAAGTACCCCATATCGATACCATGGAAATGTGGAAGTTTGGAGACCGGAAGAATTATACCTCACTCGACCTGCTTGCGTCGTTGTTTAATATCGAATCCAGCAAGGATGATATGGATGGAAGCATGGTGAATTCGGTATATTACGAAGAACAGGATTTATCCAAAATCGCAGAATATTGTATTCAGGATGTAATCGTTACAGCCAATTTGTACCTGAAGTTGAGTATGAATCCTACCATTGACTCTCAGCATGTAATAATAATTTGATAGTTTAGTTCCTTCATGATAACAAGCCAACATAAACCGGTTCTTTCAATCCAGAATCTGACCATAAATTTTAAATCGGAAGAAGAATATGTAAGGGCGGTTGACGAAGTGTCCCTTGAGATCTTTCCCGGTGAAACAGTCGGAATTGTCGGCGAATCAGGATCCGGTAAGACCGTGATGGCTCTTTCAATCCTCAGGTTGATATCGGATCCCCCGGGCAAAATAGAACGGGGTGATATTTATTTTCAATCAAAAGAAGCGGGAAAGATCAACCTGGCAGAAATATCAGAAAAGGATATCCGGAAAATCAGAGGCAATGAAATTTCAATGATCTTTCAGGAGCCAATGACATCCTTAAATCCGGTAATTACATGTGGTAATCAGATCATTGAATTATTGGTCAAACATCAGCGCATTACTTATCGGGAAGCACGTCTGCGGACTATAAAGCTTTTTGAGCAAGTAAATCTACCAAGGGCAGAGAAAATAGTTAACATCTACCCCCACCAGTTATCCGGCGGAGAAAAACAACGCGTTATGATCGCTATGGCGCTAGCTACCAATCCCCGCCTGATGATTGCGGATGAGCCGACCACGGCGCTTGATGTGACTACCCAGGCAAATATTCTATCCCTCATTAAGAATCTGAGAGAGGATTATAACAGTTCCATCTTATTTATAACGCATGATCTGGGTGTTATCGCGGAGGTGGCCGATCGGGTAATCGTCATGTACCGTGGCAAGATCGTGGAGCAGGGCACCGTCTGGGATGTGTTCTCCGATCCCGAACATCCGTATACCAAAGGATTGCTTGCCTGCCGCCCAAGGCTCGATTTCCGGTTAAAGAAACTTCCCACCATTACCGATTTTATGAAGGAAGAACAAAATTCGGAACAGGGAGTAAAATATTCGTCCGTCGGGCAAGCGATCCTTCTGAATGTGGAACGGAAAGATGAAATGGTTGAACGAAGGTTGAAGGTAGCAAAGGGCAGTGCAATTTTAAGGGTCAGGAATTTAAGAAAATATTTTTCAAGCAGGAAGACTATTTTCAGGGATCAAAATGAGGTGGTTAAGGCAGTAGACGGTGTTTCTTTTGATGTATACCCCGGAGAAACCATCGGATTGGCGGGTGAATCGGGAAGTGGGAAAACCACCCTTGGAAGACTATTGATTCGATTAACGGATCCAACGGCAGGTAAAATTATATTTCAGGGCCGGGATATTGCCTTATTAAATGAAGAGGAGATCCGTGAACTGAGAAAATCGATGCAGATCATTTTTCAGGATCCCTATTCATCCCTTGATCCAAGACAACTAATTGGTGAAGCGATTCTGGAACCTATGAAAGTACATGGTTTATATGGATCACGGGCGTCTCAGAAAGAAAAGGTATTTGAACTCCTTCAAAAAGTTGGCCTCGATAGCAAAAGTTATAATCGATATCCGCATGAATTTTCGGGTGGTCAGCGACAGCGTGTATCCATCGCCAGGGCTCTTGCAGTGGATCCGAAATTTCTGATCCTCGATGAATCCGTATCTGCGCTCGACGTGTCCGTACAGGCACAGGTTTTAAACCTTCTCAATCAACTTAAACAGGACTTTGAATTTACTTATCTCTTTATTTCACACGATTTGTCCATAGTAAAATTCATGGCCGACAGAATTTTTATTATGCGCAATGGGCGATTTGTTGAAATGGGTTTTCCTGAGGATATGTATACAACCCCCCGGGATCATTATACGAAAAAATTAATCGATGCCATTCCGAAGGGTGATCTTGAAGATATCCGAAAAAATATTCTTCGAAAGCGATTGGCTGCAGCCGTGAAACAAATCAGAGAAGAAGAAAAAACTAAAAATGGGCAGTAAGAAAAGCAAACCAAAAGAAACAAAGGCAGGAAGAAAAATCGAACAGTTCACTATTCAGCTCATGGATTTGTTCGAGGAGAATCCAAATCGTTCCTTTTCAGCCAAACAGATCAAAAAAAAACTAAACATCAAACAAAAGCATCTGAAAAATAATATTGACGGGATATTACTCGACCTGCTTAGGAAAAACAGGATCGAACTTGACAAGGACGGGAGTTTTAGGCTGTCGACGGGTTCGGGAGAAATAGTGGGACAGGTTGATTACGTGAATCCGAAGTACGCCTTTATCGTGACCGATCAATATGAGCAGGATATTTATGTAAAAACGGATGATCTTAAAAATGCGCTGGATGACGATATCGTTAAAGTAAATGTTCTATCCGTCCGAAAAGATGGCCGGCCAATCGGATATGTAACGGAACTGGTACGTCGTCATCGCCTTGAGTTTGTAGGCCGTGTACAGATGAGTGCCAAATATGCATTTGTAATTCCGGATTTCAAAAAAATGCATAACGACATCTTTATCAGGCCGGAAGATGTAAATAGGGCAAAAAATAATGATAAGGTCATTGTAAGAATCAAAGCATGGAAAGAAGGTGACAAAAATCCGATAGGTGAGATAATAAAAATTCTCGGACCTGCCGGGGAGCATGAGGCTGAAATTCATTCCATCATGGCAGAATTTGGACTTCCTTTTGACTTTCCCGAACAGGTTATAAAACAGGCTGATAAAATTACATCTACCATTTCCCAGGCTGAAATTAAAAAAAGGCGTGATTTCAGGCAGGTAACCACCTTCACCATTGATCCGGAAGATGCAAAAGACTTTGATGATGCGATTTCGCTTACTATTCTTGAAAATGGGAACTATGAGGTAGGGGTGCATATTGCCGACGTGACAAATTACGTGAAAGCAGAATCGGGTCTGGATCTGGAAGCTTACAATCGGGCTACCTCGGTATATCTCGTAGATCGAACCATACCCATGTTGCCTGAAAGATTGTCCAATGAATTATGTTCCCTCAGACCGAAGGAAGATAAACTTACATTTTCAGCTGTGTTTGAACTCGATCAGCATGCACATATAAGGAAGGAGTGGTTTGGAAAGACAATTATTCATTCCGACCGTAGGTTCAGCTACGAAGAAGCACAGGAAAGAATTGAAACATTAAAAGGAGATTTTGCCAGGGAATTGACGATTTTAAATGAGCTGGCTCTTAAATTGAGGCTGGACCGATTTATGAAGGGATCCATAAATTTCGAAACTACCGAGGTTAAATTCCGGTTGGATCAGGAAGGTAAACCGCTTGAAATTCTAGCCAAGGAAAGAAAAGACGCCCATAAAATGATCGAAGATTTTATGTTATTGGCTAATAAACGAGTGGCAGAATTTGTGAATAGTAAATCAAAAAAGGAGCAGATAAAAACGTTTGTATATAGAGTTCACGACAATCCGGATGAAGAAAAACTTGAAACCTTCACCAATTTTGCGAAGCGATTCGGTCATCAGCTGAATATCCGAAGAGATGGTATATCCAAAGCCCTGAACCTGCTGATGGAGGAAATAGCAGGGAAACCGGAACAGAATGTCCTCGAAAACCTGGCCATACGATCGATGGCAAAAGCAAAATATACAACCGAGGTAAAAGGCCATTTTGGGCTTGCGTTTAATCATTATACCCACTTTACTTCCCCTATCCGGAGATATCCGGATATGATGGTACACCGTTTATTGGATCATTACATGGGGAACGGTGCCCCGGCCTCAAAAGAAGATTTTGAAAAAAAATGTGTACACAGCTCTGAACGAGAAAAAATTGCCACGGATGCCGAAAGGGCCTCCATTAGATATAAACAGGTTGAATATATGGCGGATAAGATTGGTCAGACTTTCGATGGCCTGATATCGGGCGTTACGGATTGGGGGATCTATGCGGAAATTATAGAAACCAAGGTAGAAGGAATGATCCGTATTTCAGAAATAGGCGACGACTATTATGAATTCGACGAAAAAAATATGAGGGTGGTTGGACGATATAATAAAAGAATGTATACCTTAGGCGACAAAGTTAAAGTCAAAGTGGTGAAGGCCGATATTGATCGGAGGATCATTGATCTGACATTAGCCGGGAATGAATGAGACAATCAAAAAGTATATTCGGATAATCGATCAGGAATTAATAAATCTGCCATTCGGCAGGTATCCGGAAAACTTATATGATCCAATAAGATATACACTTCAGCTTGGGGGTAAACGAATCCGGCCTCTGCTCGCCTTACTCGCTTATGGCCTGTATCATGAAGATCCGACCAGAATACTGAAGCCGGCACTTGCCGTTGAAGTCTTTCATAATTTTACGCTGCTTCACGACGATATTATGGACAATGCCCCGCTGAGGCGGGGAAAACCTACTGTCCATAATCAATGGAATGAAAATACGGCGATTTTGTCAGGGGATGTCATGCTCGTGCGTGTCTATGATTTATGGCTAGAAGTGGATCCCGATCTTTTACAACGGATCATTAAGGAGTTCAATGATTGTGCAGCCCAGGTCTGTGAAGGACAGCAGCTCGATATGGATTATGAATCGAAAGCTGTGATCACGGAAGACGAGTACCTGCAGATGATAAAGTTTAAGACAGCCGTATTGATCGGATTCAGCCTGTTATCCGGGGGGATCCTGGCCAGGGCGGATGAAACCGATAATCAATTATTATATGATTTTGGGATCAACCTTGGAATAGGATTTCAACTGATGGACGATCAGCTGGATGTTTATGCCGATCATGAAAAATTCGGGAAACAGGTGGGGGGGGATATTATTACGAATAAAAAGACATTTTTATTGATTAAGGCCCTCGAACTTTCTAAGGGGAAAGACCGAGAGGAACTCAGGAAATGGATCCGCATGAAACAGTTTAATGCGGAATCCAAAATAAACGCCGTCAAAAATATTTATGATCAATACAGGATTAAGGAACTAACGTCAGAAAAAATAAATCAGTATTTTAGAACGGCTCATCGGGATCTTGACAAAATATCGGTCCCGGAAGGCCGGAAGGATCATTTGCGAACTTTGACGGAATATTTGATGAATCGGGAAATCTGAAATCATGACTACTACCTATATTCTGATATTTGTAAATGTCGTTGCGAGTATCTACGCCTGGAACCGGCAGGAAAAACTTTATGCCTGGATGTTAAATCCTTATGCAGTGGTTCACCGTCGTCAATACTATCGGATTATTTCATCCGGATTCATTCATCATGATTGGGTGCACCTGATTTTCAATATGATTACCTTTTATTTTTTCGGAGGCAATATGGAATATATATTTTCCTATTTATATGGCGGGAATGGTATTGTTTATTTTCTGATCCTTTATTTTCTGGGCATGATCGTCGCCGATATACCTTCGGTTATAAAACACCGGGATCACCCGAATTATAATAGCCTGGGCGCTTCCGGTGCGGTGAGTGCGGTTTTATTCGCCAGTATATTATTCAATCCAACCAATAAAATATATCTGTTTTTTATTCCGGTAGGTATACCCGGATATATCTTTGGCATCCTCTACCTGATTTATTCTTACTACCAGGGCAGGAAAATGGCGGATAACATCAATCATGACGCCCATTTATATGGGGCTTTATTCGGAATACTTTTCAGCATATTTATCAGACCAGCTGTAGTTCCCAGCTTTTTCGAACAGGTTTTGAACCATCAGATATTTTAACTCCGGAAACAAAAAAAAAGCATGAAAGATCGTTTCATGCTTTTTCTGATTTATCGGTAAAATATCTTTATTTCTGCTCCTTTGAAAGGATGGAAACAAAGGACCTTTCTTTCACTCCTTTTTTAAATTCAACAATTCCATCCGTGAGGGCGAACAAGGTATGGTCTTTCCCGATCCCAACATTATTGCCGGGATGATGTTTGGTACCTCGCTGTCTGACTATGATGTTGCCGGCTTTGGCAAACTGTCCGCCAAATATTTTCACTCCAAGTCGCTTACTATGTGATTCTCTACCATTTCTGGAACTTCCGGCTCCTTTTTTGTGTGCCATAATCCTTAATTTATAATGTCTTCTATAACCAGTTTAGTAAAAAGCTGACGGTGGCCGTTTTTTACTTTATACCCCTTTTTTCTTTTTTTCTTGAATACGATTATTTTATCTCCTTTGAGGTGTTCCAGAATTTTCCCGGATACTTTTGCTCCTTTTACAGTCGGGTTGCCAATTTTTATTTTTCCGTCATTATCCACAAGCAATACTTTATCAAATTCAACCACATCTCCCGATTCCCCACTAATCCGGGGAGCAAAGATCTGCTGGTCCTTACTGACTTTATATTGTTTGCCTGCTATATCAACAATTGCATACATGATTCCTAATTTTCAAACGGACTGCAAAGGTATATTTTTTTTAAAAACTCGCAAAGCTTTCAGATAATATAATTGTGTATGCGATGGTTCTGGCCGGAGGAGAATAATGAAATCATAGATGCTTTTTGATTTAACAACGGATGTAATAAGATTGAATAAAATATACAAAAAATGCCGGTGATAAACATTGTTCAGGAATTACATTGAATAGGATCCACAAAGGATATTATTGAAAAGAATTAAATCCTTTTCGCTGATTATCAATATTATTTAATTATCCTAATATATACAACGCGTTATTTTTCAATTTTTTTTGAAAATCCTGATACCATGTGTTCCTTCCGGATTCTGATAGAGTAAATCAGTTATATAAAATGGAAATTTACCCCGACTATTCATGCATTATCAAAAGATTGAAAATCTGGCAGCATATAGCTCATTTATATTCCATTAGATATACCATGGCCCCGATTCATCGGGATAAGCACAATTTCTATAGCCCCTTTTCAGGATGTAGTGATAGTACATGAATTTTTCGGGTTGAGATTATGAATGTCTAACTAAATTTAATATCACCTCTTGGAGCAACTTTTATGGGAATCAGTTCTTCTTCTACGTTTGAAAGTTCTAATCCAAAATCTTCAATTTTGGATAGGCTGACTTTTTTTATCCATTTGTAAATCGTAAACATTAATTGTTCGGTTGGTTTTAATATTACTTCAGCAGACATTATAGGGGTTAGTATTATGAATTTAAAACCCGAAGGAATTTTATTTTTATTTAAAGATGTGTAATGACTAAATTTTTCAATGGTACCCTCTTTCTGCATCATTTCAACAACCTTCATAAACATTAAATGCATTTTATGATCAATTTTAAATCCTGTTTTTAGCTGAATAAAATAACATTTACCCGGAATCATGGTATCTATCGTGAAAGTATTTTCATAGGGCTTGTCTAAAATTTCGATATGTAAAAACCAATACGTATTTGCTCTTTTAGGCTGTTTGTAAAACATGGAATAAATAATGTTGGCGTCTATATTTTTTTTATTATTTGCCTTCGCAAGAAAAACAAGATTCTCTGAGTAAAGTGGTATCGCGTAATCATTCTGAACGTCCTCAATTATATGAATATAGTCTTTCAAGTTGACAAAATCTTTGTGTTTCATTTTTAGTTCTTTCACCTTTCTGACGACGATCATTAACAAGATGAGTACCGTTGCTATCATTAAGGTAAACCAACCCCCATGAAACAGCTTATCAAGATTAGAAATGAAAAATGACAATTCAATAAAAAGGAAAATTATGCCAAATGTGACCACTTTGGTTTTAGAGGCATATTGATTCTTAAGATATGATAATAACAACAAGGTTGTCATTAACATATTAATTATTATAGCCAATCCATAGGCTGATTCCATATTTGCGGATTCCCTGAAAATAAGTACGACCGAAATACACCCGGCAAATAATAACCAATTGATGGAAGGGAGATAAACCTGTCCTTTCTGAATACTGGGATACTTAATTTTCAATTCAGTCCATATCTCCAGTTTTATTGCCTGACTTACAAGAGAAAACACGCCACTGATAAGTGCCTGGCTTGCAATAATCGTAGCAAGAGTGGCAATTCCAATTCCAAAAGGAATGAACCACTGGGGCATAATCGCATAAAAAGGATTCGTATCATTTGATATCCCGGTATTTTTCCCTAATAGCCAGGCCGATTGGCCAAAATAACTTAACAAAAGAGCTGTTTTGACGAATATCCAGGAGATACGAATGTTTTTTTTACCACAATGGCCCATATCTGAATAAAGGGCTTCGGCTCCGGTAGTACACAGAAATACAGCTCCAAGTATCCAGAATCCCTTTGGGTAGTTTAATACAAGGTTAAAAGCATATAAGGGATTAATAGCTTTGACAACTTCTGGATTTTGCAGGATGGCATGCAAACCAAAAACTGAAAGCATGATAAACCATATCAGCATTGCCGGGGCAAATGTCTTCCCAATAATATTGGTGCCAAACTGCTGAAATACAAAAAGTAGGACAAGTATGAGTATTACAATAGGGATTGTTTTGATATTGGGATTTAAAAAGTGCAATCCCTCAATAGCAGATGATATTGAAATGGAAGGAGTGATAAATCCATCTGCAATTAAAGTACCGCAACCGATAATTGCTGGAATAATCAACCATTTTGGACTTTTCTTTCTTAATAGTGCGTATAGAGCAAATATTCCTCCCTCTCCTTTGTTATCTGCATTCAAAGCCAGATAAATGTATTTAAATGTTGTAACGAGAGTTAATGTCCAGAAAACACATGAAAGACCACCTAAAACAAGGTTTTCATCAATAATTCTATTACCTGCAATAGCTTTAATAACATACAAAGGAGAAGTACCAATGTCCCCGTAAACGATTCCCAGCGTAACAAGTAAACCAGATAACCTGAGTTTTTGACCGTTTGAAGTTTTCATTTATTGCCGCTTATCCTTCAGATTGCAAAGTAGTTAAATCAAGTGTGGTGTCAAAAGATTGGAGAAAATGAAACAGCCAAGCATTTTTATATCCTTAATGGCTTAAATGTATCCTAAATCAATTCCCAATTTATTTTTCATTTAGCCTATTTTACAAAATTGAGCATTGATTTTGGATCGTAAAACCAGAAATATTAGTTTGACAAGAAG
>Ga0209536_100007865_pt1 | contig 16114 bp, 14 predicted proteins | sample DeeMarSeWOR28_12_FD_187461 | JGI IMG/M metagenome (GOLD analysis project Ga0209536, IMG submission 187461) | Marine sediment microbial communities from White Oak River estuary, North Carolina - WOR-2-8_12 (SPAdes) (version 2) | ecosystem: Environmental > Aquatic > Marine > Intertidal zone >...
GGTGAGTTTAACGGCATTTTCGGTTTCGCCGGCTTTGGTCTGCCCTTTCCAACGGTGGGAGGGGCCCTGGACCTCGCATACAATGAAGGGTACACCTACTGGACCGACTTCCTGTTTCAGGGCATGTTCGCAGCGACGGCTGCAACCATCGTATCAGGGGCAGTGGCTGAGCGGATAAAGCTTAATTCCTTTCTTGTATTTTCCGCCATATTTGTAGGTCTTGTCTATCCCATCCTTGGCTCCTGGAAATGGGGAGGCGGCTGGCTCGACAATTTGGGATTCTATGACTTTGCAGGTTCTACCCTTGTTCATTCCGTCGGCGGCTGGGGAGCACTTATTGGAGCAATAATGCTCGGAGCCCGGAAAGGCAAATATGTCAATGGCAAGATCAAACCCATCCCGGGTCACAGCATGCCGCTTGCAACGATTGGTGTATTCCTGCTCTGGCTGGGATGGTTCGGCTTCAACGGCGGTTCAGTTTTAAGTGCGGACCCTGCACTCGTATCATTAACACTGGTTACAACCTGCATAGCTGCAGCTGCGGGTATAGTCGGTGCAATGCTGACGACATGGACTATCTCAAAGAAACCTGACCTGTCAATGGTATTAAATGGCTGCCTTGCCGGTCTGGTAGGTATCACGGCTGGCGCTGATCAGATGGGTCTTGGCTCATCTTTCTTAATAGGATTGATAGCCGGCGGACTTGTAGTGGTATCTGTTATGGCAATAGACAGACTAAAAGTAGATGATCCTGTCGGTGCAATATCTGTCCACCTTGTCTGTGGAATATGGGGCACCCTTGCAGTGGGTATCTTCGGCGCCATGGCAGGACTGAAGCAGTTCGCCATACAGCTGCTGGGAGTGGGCGCTTACGGTATCACAACGGCAGTTGCCGCAACGGTCATATTTTCAGTCGTTAAGGCAACAATGGGCCTGCGTGTTTCTGAAGAAGAGGAAGTTGAGGGACTGGATCTTGGTGAGCATGGCCTTGAGGCATACCCGGATCTTGCACTTCGTCCTGCAGCCAAGAGCAGTGCCTTATAAATAGAGGGAATAATTACCCCCTCACCCTACCCCTCTCCCCTTGGGGAGAGGGTATTTGAAAGGAGAAATATCAAATGAAGATGGTTTCAGCCATTATAAAACATTTCAAACTCGATGAAGTGAGGGATGCCCTGAATAAAATCGGTGTCCAGGGAATGACCGCAATCGAAGTAAAGGGTTTTGGAAGACAAAAGGGCCACATGGAAGTCTACAGAGGAGTAGAGTACGAGGTCAAGTTCCTTCCAAAGGTTAAGATTGAAGCTGCCGTGCCTGATGAGAAGCTGGATGATGTCATTGGGGCAATACAGAAAAATGCGAAAACAGGCGAGATTGGAGACGGGAAGATCTTTGTCTACGGCCTTGAAGATGCTGTCCGAATCAGGACAGGAGAAAGAGGAGAAGAAGCACTGTAATGAACAGAGTGTTCTAAACATCCACTATACTTCATTCCCTCCACCGCAGCCCCTTTTTCAGGGGCTGCGGTCCACCCATAAATAGGCCGCATCCTGTCTTTCATTAACACACCTGTACAAAAACGTCATACAAATTTGTCTTAATAAATAACAATTTTGTAATTATAGCCTTAGCACTTTCTTTATATTACAAGGCCTTTCGATCTGGCATAGTTCTCGCTACTATTCGCATGATTATCATGATTTCTTTAAAAAGCAGAATAGAGGCATATGAAAAAGATGCCATAAAAAAAGCACTCGAGGAATGCAGTTATGTCATGGCTCAGGCTGCCAAGAAACTGGGCATTACTGAAAGAATGATCGGATACAAGATAAAAAAGTACGGAATAGAAATCAGAAAAGGGGGTTATTAAGGCAATGAAATTTAAGAATCTTATTTCAGCTATCTTCCTCGGCATACTGGCCCTGCCTATCAAGGCTTTTGCGGAAGAGGCAGGCACAATCAACACCGGCGATACCGCCTGGATGATCGTTGCAACAGCACTCGTGCTGTTCATGACCATACCGGGGCTCTCGCTCTTTTATGGCGGTCTGGTGCGGTCAAAGAACGTGCTCTCCATCTTTGTCCAGTGCTTTGCCATCACCTGTCTCATGTCTATCCTGTGGGTCATCTATGGGTACAGCATTGCCTTCGACGGAACAGGAATGGTACCGGGGACCTTCAACTTCCATTCGCTCTTCGGAGGGTTGAGCAGGGTCTTTCTCAACGGGGTTGGGGTTGACAGTGTTTCAGGCACAATTCCCGAGACGGTATTTGTGATATTCCAGATGACCTTTGCAATCATCACCCCGGCGCTTATGGTAGGTGCCTTTGCAGAAAGAATGAAATTCAGCGCTGTAATGCTTTTTGTGACAATATGGTTTACTCTTTCCTATCTTCCCATCTGTCACATGGCATGGGGAGGTGAGGGAGCTCTTTTTGTGAATTGGGGTGTCCTTGATTTTGCCGGCGGGACAGTAGTTCATGTTAATGCAGGTATAGCTGCCCTTGTTGCCTGCCTGCTTGTGGGTAAACGCAAGGGGTTTGGCGAGGCTGCCATGCTTCCCCATAATGTCCCCTTTGTCCTTATCGGAACAGGAATGCTCTGGGTCGGGTGGTTCGGGTTTAATGCCGGCAGTGAGCTTGCTGCTGACGGAACTGCCGGAATGGCAATGCTTGTTACCCAGATCTCAACGGCAACAGCCGCATTGAGCTGGATGCTTGTAGAATGGCTCCGTTCAGGCAAACCAACGGCTGTTGGTATCGCGACAGGAGCAGTGGCTGGCCTGGTCGCGATAACACCGGCATCTGGAACAGCAGGACCAATGGGAGCGCTCCTTATAGGATTTCTTTCAGGATCACTATGCTATTTTTCAGCTACTTCCATGAAGCGGGCCCTGGGCTATGATGACAGCCTTGATGTATTTGGCGTGCATGGAGTAGGCGGCATGATCGGTGCAACATTGACAGGGCTCTGTGCAGCTGAATTCATGGGTGGAGCCGGGATAGAGGCAGCAGGTGTTGGAGCACAGATATGGGCACAGATTAAGAGCATAATAGTGACTCTCCTGTGGAGTGGAGCTGTAGCTTTTATCAGTCTTAAAATTATTGATGCAACAATCGGTATTCGCTCTGAGGATAAAGACGAAGTACAGGGCCTTGATATCAGCGACCATGAAGAAGCAGGGTACAATCTGTAGAAGTACTCTTCAGTAATTTATGGATACGTTCGGTTTGTTACTGATCTTTGACAACATTTAACCCTACAAAATTGAAGTTATAACAATTTTGTAGGGTTTCCCGCGTCCATCCCTCTTAAAAAATAAGGTTTTTTCTGTGGCACGCATCTTGATATCTCTTTCCTGATTTTTATTATTACAAATCGGGAGGGATGTCCCATGAAAATGGTTGCAGCAATCATCAAGCACTTCAAACTCGATGATGTGAGGAAAGCACTTATGGATATTGACGTTCAGGGCATGACCGCCATCGAGGTCAAGGGATTCGGCAGACAGAAAGGACATATGGAGGTGTACAGAGGACTGGAATACGAGGTCCAGTTCCTGCCAAAGATAAAGATCGAGGTTGCTGTACAGGGGGAAAAACTGGATGCTGTGCTTCATGCAATTCAGCAAAGTGCAATTACAGGCGAGATAGGTGACGGCAAGATCTTTGTCTACAACCTTGAGGATGTCATCAGAATAAGAACGGGGGAAAGGGGCGAGGAGGCACTGTGATAAAAAATCATACATCAAAAATTAAAAATCAATATGTAGGAAGTAAAGTTTTACTCTTGATTGTCTCCTTCCTTATCATGGGAGGCTCGGCCTTTGCAGGGGATGCAGCAACTCTGGACACCGGCGACACAGCGTGGATACTGGTTGCAACTGCCCTCGTTCTTTTTATGACCCTGCCGGGTCTGGCATTATTCTACGGCGGATTGGTAAGGACAAAGAATGTGCTCTCCGTACTGCTGCAGTGCTTTGCAATATCAGGTATTGTAACTATTCTCTGGCTTGCCGGCGGTTACAGCATTGCCTTTTCTGATGGGAATGCCTTTACAGGAGGTCTTTCAAAGATGTTCTTTGCAGGCATGCTGGAAGGCACACTCAGCGGTACAATCCCAGAATCACTCTTTGCACTCTTCCAGATGACCTTTGCCATTATTACCCCGGCGCTTATAATAGGGGGGTTTGCGGAGCGGATGAAGTTCTCCTCAATATTGCTCTTTTCTGCATTATGGCTGATTGTTGTCTATTGTCCGATTACTCACTGGGTATGGGGCGGAGGCTGGCTGCAGCAGATGGGGCTCCTTGATTTTGCCGGAGGCACAGTAGTGCATATCACAGCCGGCGTTGCATCCCTTGTGGCTGCCCTTGTACTGGGACATCGTGACGGCTTTCCTCATTCATCAATGCCTCCCCATAACATGACCATGACCGTCAAAGGAGCGGGCATGCTGTGGGTGGGCTGGTTCGGATTCAACGGCGGAAGCGCACTTGCCGCAAACGGAGATGCTGCCATGGCGATGCTGGTTACTCATATATCCGCTGCCGCAGGGGCAATGACATGGATGTTTTATGAGTGGAAAAAGTTCGGCAAGCCCACTGCCCTCGGTACAGTGACCGGTATGGTTGCAGGTTTAGGCACCATAACACCCGCATCCGGTTTTGTAGGGCCGGCAGGAGCACTGGTCATTGGCATCATAGCCGGTATTGTCTGTTTTAACGCAGTGTTATATATGAAAACTGTTCTGAAGGTTGATGATTCTCTGGACGTCTTCCCGGTACATGGAGTGGGCGGGATTACGGGCACGATGCTTGCCGGTGTCTTTGCCTCTTCAGGGCTGGGGATATTCAGCGGACAGGGCCTCGCTGAAGGCATCGGTACAATCTCGGCTCAGCTGTCCGTTCAGTTTGTTGGAGTAGCCGCAACTGCAGGCTATACAGCAGTTGCAACATTTGTTATTCTTAAGGCCGTTAATGCCATCACAGCACTGCGGGTCTGCAGGGAATGTGAGGTCGAAGGACTTGACGTTTACGGTCATGGTGAGCAAGGATATATTCTCTAAATATCATCGGCAGATTACACAGAATGAAGAACAATATAGACAGGACAAATCTGAAAGCAGTCGTTTCAGTGGTAATCTGTGAAATCTGTTGATAAAAGGAATATAAATCAGTGTCAGTTTTAATCATTAAAAATATTGAGAACGAAGGACCCGGTACCATTGAGGAGTACCTCAAGGATAAGGCAATGGCTTACAGCATTCTGAACATGAATAGCTGCCATGCCGAAATACCGGATGTAAAAGACTATTCTCACCTCGTTCTTATGGGCGGACCGCAGGCAATCTATAACATAGAAAACCATCCTTTCCTGCACTTTGAAGCAGCCATTACACGGGCCTTTATCAAGAGCAATAAACCGGTACTGGGAATATGCCTCGGTGCACAGATGATAGCCTATGCAATAGGGGCCGATGTCTATCAGGGCAAGACGCAGGAGCTGGGCTGGTATAAGGTTAGCCTCACAGATGAAGGCATCAGGGACCCCCTCATGTCGGCCCTGGCTCTCGAAAACAGGAAAGAGGCAGAAGTCTTTCAGTGGCATGGCGATACATTTGCCCTGCATGAAAAGGCTGTCAGGATTGCTTCATCTCCTGACTATGAGAACCAGGCATTCCGGTACAAAAACAATGTATATGCCTTACAGTTTCATATAGAGGTCACCCCTGAGATGATCAGGGAGTGGTTTGAAAAGGAGGAAGGCTCTGATGTAGAGACAATGGTAAATAAAGCTCTTGAGATTTTTCCTGCATACAGGAAAAGGGCATTCCATTTTTATGACAAATTTTTTAATAACAATGAAACATAAACAGAGTACACTGTTTAAAAAATCAAAATTCAAAGGAGGATATTTCCAATGACACCAAAAGACGTAGTAACTTTTGCCCAGGAGAACAATGTGGTCATGGTGGACTTCAAGTTCATCGATTTTCCCGGGATCTGGCAGAACTTTTCAGTCCCTATCAGCGAACTTGAGGAATCTACATTCGAGGAGGGACTCGGTTTTGACGGTTCATCCATCAGGGGCTGGCAGGCAATCAATGCATCTGACATGCTGATCATCCCTGACCCGGCAACAGCCATTCTTGACCCTTTCAGGAAGTACCCCACCCTGAGCCTGGTCTGCAACATCGTTGACCCCATCACGAAAGAACCATATTCACGAGATCCGAGACATATAGCCCAGAAGTCCGTCCAGTATATGAGATCAACCGGTCTTGGCGATACGGCATTTTTCGGCCCTGAAGCTGAGTTCTTTATTTTTGACGATGTCAGATTTGACCAGACTGCAAACAGCGGCTTCTACTTTGTCGATTCAGTAGAAGGCATCTGGAATTCAGGCAGTGATGAGGGTCCGAATCTCGGTTACAAGCCGAGACACAAAGAGGGGTACTTCCCTGTTCCGCCAACGGACACAATGGAAGACCTCAGGACAGAAATGGTCACCATTATGCAGAAATGCGGCATCCATATAGAAGCACAGCATCATGAAGTTGCCACAGGAGGTCAGGGTGAAATCGATATGCGCTTTGCACCCCTTGTGGAACAGGCTGACAAACTGATGCTGTTTAAATACATTGTCAAGAACGTAGCCCATGCCCATGGCAAAACTGCCACCTTTATGCCAAAGCCTCTTTTTGGTGACAATGGAACAGGTATGCACGTCCATCAAAGTATATGGAAAGACGGCAAACCACTGTTTGCCGGCAATGGATATGCGGGTATCAGTGAGATGGCACTCCATTATTTAGGCGGCATTCTGAAACACGCCCGGTCATTGGCAGCCTTTACAAATCCGACAACAAACTCGTACAAAAGACTTGTGCCGGGCTTTGAGGCCCCCGTTAACCTCGCTTACTCTGCAAGGAACAGGTCAGCCTCAATCAGGATTCCAATGTATTCCCAGTCACCAAAGGCCAAGAGAGTTGAGATCCGTTTCCCGGACCCATCCTGCAACCCCTATCTTGCATTCTCAGCAATGCTGATGGCAGGACTTGACGGTATTGAAAATAAAATTGATCCAGGAGATCCGTGGGACAAGGACCTATATGATCTTCCCCCGGAAGAACTTGCCAGCATCCCTCAAATGCCTGGAGACCTCGACGAGGCGCTCATTGAATTAGAGAATAATTATGAGTTCCTTCTGAAGGGAAATGTCTTCACCCAGGATGCCATAGAAAAGTGGATATCCTACAAAAGAAATAGTGAAGTGAACGCATTAAGGCTCAGGCCCCACCCCTATGAGTTCTTTATGTACTACGACATATAAAAGGTAACTTTCTCAACCAGGAAGGTCCAGGCTGGTTCGCCAGCCTGGACCTTTATTTTTGCTGCCCTTTATTATGCACAAGCTGGGATTATGAAGGTATGATAATTCCAGTTTACTGTAATACTCAGCTCATGTTAGATTGCAGGTTCTCGGACCTGTTCAGGAGTGATCCTGTATCCCTGCACACATTTATCAGTCCCTCGTCTGCAGTTACTTTATAGCGGAACTCACAAGAAAAACAGGAGGATTGACGATGGACATGTGAACAATTCACATCACATTGGCGAAGTATATCGTTAATTACCCAGCATATTCTGCCGCCATTAATCCCGCCATTCAATCCATGTGCTGAAGATTCGACTGCAACAGGACAGGGGGTTGAGCCCTTCAGGTGTGCACCATGCGGTTCTTTTCCGCATTTCATGAATTCCCAGCAATTGAGTTTATCCATTGCGCCTCACCGCCTTTCCCATATAATAAGTAAAAAAACCGGATCTGCCGAAGGCTCATCCTTCAGCAATCCGGCACCTCATGTTTGCACAGAAATGTACACACTCTCCCCTCCCAAAAGAAAGTGTTTATCAATAAATACTGGAGTTACAGTATATCAGAACAGCCGGGGTTGATCTAATTTAAAATAATTATAAGACTTATAAATATCTTTTATAAAACTCTATATAAATACTTCAACTATAACGCGCTTTCTCCCTGTTCTCCGGTCCGTATCCGCATCACATTCTCAAGGTTATAAACAAAAACCTTTCCGTCGCCAATTTCTCCTGTCTTTGCCGATGCCTCTATGGTATGAATGACCTCTTCTGCCTTGTCATCCGGGACCGCAACCTCTATCTTGATCTTTGGAAGAAATTGCACCTCATATTCAACTCCGCGGTACACTTCCATGTGCCCCTTCTGCCTGCCAAACCCTTTTACCTCAATAGCTGTCATACCATGAATCCCGATCTCTGTAAGAGCCTTTCGCACATCATCAAGTTTGAAATGTTTAATTACAGCAGCGATCATCTTCATGGTATTTTCCTCCCGTATTGATTATTGTATATACATGCCTGAAGTGCTATATTATCAAAAAATAAGCAATTATTCAGTAAAAAAATTAATCCTGCACCCAAATGACTTTGGACAAGAAACTCCTGGATCATATCTCCGATGTCGCGCGCTTAACACCTGATCCTGAACGCTCAGAACGAAACATGACCAGGTTCTGCGAAAGGAATCCGCAGTATATACCTTCGCCGGCAGATCTGCCAAGTATGGCAAATCTCTTTGCCATAAGTCAGTTTCTTGCAAATTATTGCACAGCAGTGCCTGCGGAATTCTCCTCAGCTCTTGGGAAACTGAATCAGAGCATTGATTCAAGCTCCCTTGGGAAAAAGGCCCTTCATGAGCTGCCTGGTCCTGAAAAGATGAATGGGGGCAGCCTTGATGCAAAAGATCTGATGCAGGCCTTGAGAATTTTTAAAAAGAAGTATCTTCTCAGGATTACCCTTCGGGACATCACTGGTAAAACTGACATACAGTCTTCAATGGCTGAACTTTCCTGCCTCGCTGAAGCAATCATCGGCATTGCCCTCACCTGGTCTCTGGAATTGAATCAACAGAAGTTCGGCAGGCCGGAACAGAGTGATATCGCGCTTATATCTCTTGGCAAGTTGGGAGGAAAAGAGCTGAATTACAGCTCAGACGTTGACCTTATCGGGGTGTATGATAATGACGATGGCCAGACCTCTGGCATTCTCAATCCTTCAGGCATCACCTACAGCAGGATAAGCAACCATGAGTTTTACTGCAAGGTAGTCGAGCTCTTTAATAAAATTCTTTCAGCCCATACAGAAGACGGTATTGCATACAGGGTAGATTTACGGCTTCGCCCCCAGGGTCAGAAAGGAGATATTATCCTCCCCCTGAAAGCCTACAGGACGTACTATGAGTCATGGGGCAGGACATGGGAAAGGATGGTATTGATCAGGGCAAGACCTGTTGCAGGAAATAAAAAACTTGGCCAGGCCTTTATGCAGTCCATTGATCCCTTTGTATGGAAAAAGACCATTGATTTTACCGAGATTGATGAGATACGGGCAATGAAGAAAAAAATAGATTCCGCTTTTACCCGTGATGACATTAAAAGGGGGTATGGTGGAATTCGGGAGGCAGAGTTCTTCATTCAGACCTTTCAACTGCTCTATGGCGGAGGCAACGCTGCTTTAAAAAAATTCCGTACAGCTGAGGCTGTACAGGCCCTGCAACAGATGCACCTTGTCCCTGAAAAGGAATTGAAGGTACTGTGGGAAAACTACCTTTATTTCAGGCGCATCGAACATTTCCTGCAGATGAAAGAGGATCTGCAGATCCATTCACTGCCCTCTGCAGCGAATGAGTTAACTGTTCTTGCTGCTAAAGCCGGTTTTCCCTCAAGTGACAGTTTTCTTGAAGACCTGAAAATCCGGAGAATGCAGATCAAAAACATGTACAATTCCCTTTTGGGTACCCAGGAGGATGCCCACATAGAGGCATTAAACCTCCTTGAGGGAAAGCTGACCGATAAGGAACTTGGCGGTTATCTGTCCTTCAGGAATGTGAAAGATCCGAACAAATGCCTTCTTGACCTGAAGAGCATACGAGAGCATATGGCTGAATTCCGGACTATGCAGGAACGGAAAGTTATGAGGGAGATCATGCCGCAACTTGTTGAAAATGCTCTTACCTCTGAAAATCCTGACAGGGCGATGTCGGGACTTGAAAAACTGCTTACAACCTATGGCCTCAGATCAGCCCACCTTTTAGCCCTTAAGGAACAGAAAGAATTGCTGAGCGGTATCATAAAAATATTTTCTCTCAGTCCCTATCTTACCAGCATATTTCTCAGCAATCAGCAATACCTGAATATCCTCATTGAGGAGTGGAGCATATTAAAGTCCCTGAAGGCAGTGGAAGAGAGACTGAGCAGAGCTGTTGAGCGATCAGAAAACCTGGGCACCACACTTGCAGAATTCCGTCGTTTTGAAGAGGTCCGGCTGGGAATCCTTTTCTTGCTGGACATATTACAGATTGAAGATCTCTTCAGAGGCATGTCCCACCTGGCAGAGGCGATCATACGGGCATTGCTGGACAAAATCAACAGCGCAGGATTGGCAGTCATGGCTCTCGGGAAACTCGGCGGCCGTGAAATGACCTTCGGATCAGACCTGGACATTGTCTTTGTGTCTCAGTCCGGGGAAGCAGCACAGGCAGCAGAAAAGATAATGAAGATACTCACATCATACACGGATGCCGGACAAATCTACAGTGTTGACACGCGCCTCCGTCCTGACGGGGGCAAGGGTGTCTTGGTGAAAGATATCGAAGGCTACAGAAATTACTATCTGAACAGCGCCCAGAAATGGGAAATTCAGGCCCTGCTCAAGGCACGGCCAGCAGGGGGAAATGACAGTCTTGCACGGTCATTTCTTGATATGACCAAGGATGTAATAATGCAGCGGGGCCATACCGTAACAAAGGATGATATCCGCAGCATGAGATTACGGATCATCCAGGAACTGTCCCGGGAAAGTGATGGAATCGACATTAAACTGGGTCCGGGAGGTGTCGAGGAGATTGAGTTTTACCTGCAGTATCTTCAACTTGCCCATGCAGTGGAGAATCCGGACATTCTGGTACAGAATACCATTACCGCCATGGACCGCCTGAGGAAAAAATCAATCCTGTCAGAGAGCAACAACATACAGTTACATTCAGCTTTTGATTATCTGCGAAGACTGCAGACCTTTTTGCGCCTCAATGAGGGCGAAGTCATCAAGGCAGGCTCAGATGTGACAAACATGGCTGCTCAATTCATGCGCCACAGGAATGAGGAAGAGTTTTTAAGCCGTTTGAATGATATACGGGAGACTGTACTGGCCATTGTCAATTAATGGAGCATACTTCACAGTTCATTGTTGCCTGCACTGGCAGACAGTCATACCTGCTTCTATTTCACTTATATAGCTGGTATAATGAGCCATTTGGTAAATTTCCTCGCCCCAGGGAGGCGAAGCCACTGGGGTCCTTCACCTTGAGTGGGCAGGACCAGGGTGGGGGTGATTGGTCAATTTGGTCCCTCAGTCTCTCCCACCAGGGGAGAGAGATTCATAAATTTACCATTCATCCCCGAGGCATGCCACGGGCTGCGCTGAAATGTTTTTTATAGAAAGAAATAAATGATACTGTACAGATCAGTTTTAAAAGAGCTCTTTGTCAACCTCATATTCATAATTTTCTCACTGTCAGTACTGCTTTTCATGGAAAAGTTTGTTCGTCTGACACGACTCTTTATGGGCAAAGGTGCGGACTTCATAGACCTTTTAAAAATTTTCATTTATTTACAGCCCTCAATACTTCTGCTCTCAATACCCATGGCCATCCTTATAGCAATTTTTCTTACCTATGGCAGGATGTCCACTGACAGTGAACTTGTTGTTTTCAAGAGCAGCGGCATGAGTTTCTTCGGAATAGCAGGACCAGCAATCTCGCTCGCCCTTGTATGCTCGGCATTGATGATGTTTGTCAGTCTCTATGTCCTTCCGCGCAGCATGCAATCCTTTAAACACACACTGCATGAGACCATAGTGAAGAAGGCATCAATGACCTTTGAGGAAGAGACCTTTTCCGACGTTTTCAAGGGAACGGTCATCTACGTAAAAGATATACCGGCAAAGGACACTTTCACAGGGATATTTATATACAGGGACAATGACAAATCAATTGAAAATCCCCTGGCAATTGTCGCTGAGGACGGTGAGATTACATCCAGCCCTGAAGAGGGTCTGATGAAACTCACCATGAATAACGGAATGATCCATACTTTTAAGGAAAACAGTTCATCAGAGATATCTTTTGCACGATATGATTTTGTCCTCTCCTCAGGACTGGATACCATTGAGCAGAATAAACCGGAAGAGATTTATACGACTGTCCTTTGGCAGGGACGGAAAGAACAAAACACCTGGAACATTGAAGTGCACAGGAGACTCGCCCTTCCCTTTGCCTGCCTTATATTCGGCATTCTTGCTCCGGCATTATCAAACAGAATCGGAAAAATCGGTCGCCTTGGAGGCTTTTCCTTCAGCCTGGCTATTTTAATACTCTATTATTCCCTGCTTATAACAGGAGAGGCCCTGGCTGAGACAGAGAAGGTGTCAGCCTTTCTGGGCGCATGGATGCCCAACATGGTCTTTGGGGCTGTTGCATTGATATTCTTCCATAAGGCGTACAATGATAGGCCCCTGAGAAGATTCTGATCTGGATCGATTAAGAAATGACGATTTTCAGAAAATATTTTTTAAAGGAATTTTTCAGATACTTCAGTATAGTTCTCCTTGCAATTACCTCCATCTCTGTTGTTGCAGAGTTCTTTGACAAGGTTCGCGACTTTTATGCTCACAAAGCACCGGCTCTTTTAATCATCCAGTATCTCCTCCTGCAAACGCCGCGGGTCATACTCTATGCCCTCCCCTTTGCCTCCCTCTTTTCTATCCTTATTACATTAGGCATTGCCTCAAAGTGGAGAGAAATAGTCGTGATAAAGGCCTCCGGCAGCAGCACACGCAAACTCTTTTCAGGATTTCTCCTCCTCGGGCTGCTGATCAGCCTGATTGCCCTTCTTCTTGGTGAAACGGTAGTGCCTGAAGCAACACGGTCAGCAACAGAACTCAGAAAATATCAGTTATTTAATGAATCACGGAGCATTCTCCATAGAAAAGAGGCCATCTGGCTGAAGGGTCTTGATAAAAGCCTGATTCGCATTAACGGTTTTGTTGAGAACGGCAACCGGATTCTCAAGACAAGTATTTTCACCTTCACTCCTTCCTTCGGGCTGGCAAAAAGAATCGAGGCAGAAGAGGGTCACTGGACAGAGGGGGCATGGGTACTGAAAAATGTCAGCATCTTTGATTTTTCCAATAAAAAAACTGAATACATTGACTCTCTCATTTCTACTGCCATTGATGAGCCGAAGATATTTCGCGATGAGATGAGAAAACCAAAAGAAATGAATTTTACTGAACTCTACCAGTACTATTCCAGACTGGAAAAGGCCGGCTTTAAAAACCTGAAGTACATGGTGCGTCTCTATGAAAAACTCGCCTATCCAACAATCAATTTTATAATGATTCTATTCGGTCTTGCCCTTGCCCTGAACTCGAAGTGGGGCGGCGGAATCAAATCCGCCGGGATGGGGGTTCTTATTACTGTCAGTTACTGGCTTATTTATTCAGTCAGCGTTTCTCTCGGGAATACAGGCTTCATTCCACCATGGTTTGCCCCGTGGATCGGGCCAATGGCCTTCGGAATCGCAGGAAGTGTGCTCTACTTTAAAATAGCCGAATGATCTTAAATGATCATCCGGCTTGTTTTTAGCAGTAAAGCAGGTATCGGGAATACATTAGTTTTCCAATACCATTCGTTGCAACTTCAATAATTCATCGAGTTAGATGAATGCATACGCAATAACTGCATTGTAAATCTAGTATACAGCTACGCCCCATGGCGAACCTGAGTAGGTGCTGTCAGTAGCCGGAGTAAGTTTGACAGTCCCGACAATCTTGTCAGTCGCTGTATCAATTATTGAAAGGGACACATCCTCATGGTTCACTACATAGACCCTGCCTGCCTCAGAATCAACGGCAACGCCAATGGGCCCCTTACCGACCTCAATGTTGCCAATAACCTTGTCGCTCTTCGTATCAAGAACGGCAACAGCATTTTCTTCTCTTTTTGTCACGTAGGCCTTGTTCTTTGCATTGTCAACACCGATATACCAGGCAGACTTCCCAACCTTCACCGTAGAGAGTTCTTTCACAGTATCCGTATCAAAAACCGTAACAGACCCCTTACCGTGTATTGCTAAATAAATTTTCTTCTTGTCAGGACTGACTGCCAATCCAAGGGGAGTGTCGATAACCTTCACCTTCTGAATGACTTTATGATCTTTCATGCTGATTGCTGCAAGCTGCCACTCTCCCGAGTTGCTCGTAAACATTTTGTCATTGACAATCCTGATATCAAAGGGACCAGCGCCCACATCAATTTTTCCGGTAACTTTATTGGTCTTCAGGTCGATCATTGAGACCGTGTGGCTGAGGTTTTTCCCGTCAACCAGGTGCTCTGTGTCTGCCACATAACCGATACCTGTGTTTGAGTCAATAATCATGGCCATTGGCCCGATGCCCACTTTAATTCTTGCTGTTTCAGAGTTGCTCTTGAGGTCAATAACAGATACGGTACTGTCAGCCTCACTTGAGTTAACAACATAGAGTTTATTGTTTGCTGTATCACAGGCCATTCCTGCAGGCCATGTCCCCACCCTGAAGGTGTTGATTATTTCATTCTTTGAAGGATCAATAACTGATACCGTGTTGTTTCCTGAATTCGCAACATAAATTTTCTTTGCTGCATAAGCATCAATGCCATACAAGGCAGAAACGACGACGGCACATACAAGAATTGCAAGTAATGATTTTTTCATAAAAACCTCCCTCTTTCAATGATTTTTATATTGTGAGAACTTCGATATTTAACACATTATATCAATAAAATGTCAATACAATATGAATCAGGGGATTCCCCTCCGTCAGACAAGATAGTCGATCAGGGTAAAGACAAAAACGGTGACGCTTATATAGCCATTCATGTTGAAAAAGGCCATATTCAGTTTACTGAGATCATCGGGCCTGACAAGGAAGTGCTCATACAGCAAAAGGCCAGTGGCAATTACAATGCCCGTACCATAAAAAACAGAGAGATTAAAAATGGAAATCATACTGAACAACAGGCCAATCGTAATACAGTGAAATATCCTCGCTATCCACAGGGAGGGCCCTATGCCAAAGACTTTTGGTATGGAATAGATTCCGTATTGCCTGTCAAAATCCACATCCTGCAGTCCATAGAGAATATCAAATCCCGCCACCCAGAATATGATGGCAAGAGAAAGGATTAATATTCTCCCATCAAAGGTGCCTGTTACGGCAATCCATGCACCAATGGGAGCAAGGGATAGAGCAATCCCGAGGACCAGGTGACAAAGCCAGGTAAATCTTTTGGTATATGAATACGTTACCAGCACGAGGACTACCAGGGGGGACAATTGCAAACACAGGGGATTCAGTTGATAGGCAGCCAGTACCAGAAGGGCAAATGCAAAAATTGTAAAGCCTAAGGCTTCTCCGCTCTTCACAACTCCCCGGGGCAGTTCCCTGTCTTTCGTACGGGGGTTCAGGGCATCGATCTTCCTGTCGATAATCCTGTTCATTCCCATTGCGCCTGATCGTCCCCCAAGCATGGCAACAGTAATCCAGAATACCTGGTGCAGAGACGGAATGCCTTCAGCTGCAATCAATGCTGAGGTAAATGCAAAGGGGAGTGCGAATATTGAATGAGAAAATTTAATGAGCCGAAGATAGTCAGCAATTTTTTTTCCAAGAATCATGGTGTACTATTGTAGATTCAATACAGGTGAAAAGCAACTTTTCCGGCAGGAAAACAAACCCTTCTCTTTACTGCATAAACAACAGGTTCCGCATACAATGTTTGTAATTTGTTATTACCCAATGTTAAGATACTTTTCATTTTTTCAGGGAGATTTCATTATGGCAGAGGTGATCCCCTTTCAGGGAGTATTATATAATCCGGACAGGGTAGACCCTTCATTAACCACAGCCCCACCCTATGACGTAGTTACTCCTGCGTTCAAGGACAGTCTCTATCAACAGAGCCCTTTCAACAT
>Ga0209536_100007866_pt1 | contig 16111 bp, 25 predicted proteins | sample DeeMarSeWOR28_12_FD_187461 | JGI IMG/M metagenome (GOLD analysis project Ga0209536, IMG submission 187461) | Marine sediment microbial communities from White Oak River estuary, North Carolina - WOR-2-8_12 (SPAdes) (version 2) | ecosystem: Environmental > Aquatic > Marine > Intertidal zone >...
AAAATATTAAAAAACTGGTGATTAAAAATGAGGAAAAATTTAAGAACAGTTAAGACTGGAATTATTTTTGGAATATTACTTTGTAGTTTATTTATAGCTTTTGTTCCATCTGCATCAGCAGGGTTTCTCAATGTTCCTCCATTAATCAATGTCAATTATCCAATTCAAGAAGAAAATGTTGTACCTAATAGTGGCGTTCTTGATATACCTCTAGAAACAACCTTTACTCTAACAGGTCCATGGGCTAGTGCTGCACAAGCCGGTCTTTTGGGTAAATCTGTTGTTCAAATTGAATTAAAGGTTATTCAAAAACCTGATTGGTGTACAGCAAGTATTTCAAATCCACTTGCAAATATTAAGGTGGATGAACCAATGCCTTATCAATCAAGGTTAACTGTAACTGTAAATGAAAATGCTCCAGCATTTCAACAAGGAGTAGTTAGAATAAGTGCAACATCAAAAATACAAAAAAGTCTGCTCTTTAACATAGGTGAAGAAATTGTTGAATTTGATATATCTTTTATAATTGGTTATTGGTCTGTTGTATCTTATGATATGCCTGATGGTACTCTAGTTGAAGTAGGACCTCTTGATACTGCTGATTTTCAAATTGATATCGAAAATATTGGTAATGGGCCTACTTATGTTGGAATTGAGATAGTGGATATTTCAGATAAGGATTGGAGTGTCAATATCGCTTCAAGTGTTCAATTAGCCGCAGCAGTTTATGAAGGAGGAGGTACCAAAAAGACTGTCCATCTTAAAATCAAACCACCATATGGATTTGGTTTTCATAACGAAAGAAAAACATTTGCTGTTAGATTTACACCCAGTTATTTAGGAAGACCTGAACTAATAGGACAAACAGAGACAATATATTTTAACGTACAAAATATTGGTATGTCTCCTGGAGCAGGTTATGAAATACCATTAATAATCTCGGTAGTTGTGATCATAGCATTGTTCTACTACTTTTTCAGACAGAGAATAAAATAACCTCTCTTTTTTAATTTTTTTTATAATTTATTAATATTAAAGTAACTTTTTTATATCAATATTCCAATATATTTTTTCAGTTTATTAAAAAAATGAACATAAATATACCATAAGATTTAAATATATATAATTAAAATAAATAATATAGTAATAATATTTGATTTGGCGATTAAAAAATGTTTAAAAAATTTAAAAAAATCAAAATATTTTTCTTATTCTTAATTTTATTTTGTTCTAGTTTTTTTTCAATTTGTTCTACTGTCAAATCTGGTCCATTGGACCAATTATACGAGTTAACACCAAATATTTCGTTTGAATATAATGAATCTCTTTTACAAGAGCCAATAATACCTTTTGATGATCCTAAACTAATACCTGTAAAGGTAAGAATGGAATTACTCGGTCCTTCAGTTGATATTGTTCTTGGTAAGATTGGTGGTGGTGTTGACTTTGTGATTCGTATAGATATGATAGATATACCTGAGGGTTGTCAAGCATCTGTAATACCTAGCCTAGTTATAATGGATCTTCCAAGAGAGGGAAGACCTATTTATGCAAATGCAACTATATCAATTACCGTTAATCAATTTTTACCAGCAGGTTTACAAAAAAAGTTGATAGCAAGACTGAGCTCTGATGAAATCGGTCAGAAAACTACACTAATTAAACCTGGGAATTATACACAGGATATTCCATTTATAGTAGGTTATTATTCTCAATTGAATTTTGATTATAAAGATGGAAATGTGAGAGATATTCAACCTGATGAAACAGCAAATTTCAATTTTGAAATTCAAAATATTGGAAATGGTGCAACAAATGTTGTTTCTGAAATTGTAGATCTGCCAGATGGATGGGCTTCAGAAATCGTTCGTAGCACAATACTTGGTTCAGATATTACTGGAAGTACCTCAAGCAAAACAATTTCCTTAAAAATAAAACCTCCAATTGATTTTGGTTATCATGAGGATAGGGCAGTAATAAAGGTCCAAATGACACCTGTTTATTATGATAAACCAGAATATCAAGGAGAACCACATTATCTTTATTTTATTGTCCAAAGTAAGGGATTTTTCACACCCGGTTTTGAATTTGGAATGCTATTATTTGCATTTATTTTTGTACTAGTACCAATCTGGAAAAAAAGAAACTCTAAGAATAAAAATAAAGATTTGAGAGGTAAAAAATGATGCTTAAAAAAATAATCACATTTCTTATTATTTCCATCTTAATTCTTCCATCGATTACATTAAATGTTTTTTCAGAATCTACCAGTGATGAAGATGAATCAGATAATAGTCTAAGGATTTTAATGTTCCTATTAAAAATGCGTTTTAATGCTGGATTTTTAACTACTTTAAATCTTGGAAGATATTTTTACAGACAATTTAGACCCCCTGTTGCTATTCAAGCATATCCTGATGCTATTGATTTGAGATATCTTAATTTAACTAAATTTGAAATTGGTGGAAAAAATCCTGATACCCTAGAATGGGAGAAGATGGTAAAAGTAGCTGGTGGTTGGGATTTTGCATTTTTTAATCCTCAGGTTACTTATTACTTTGAATTTGTACCTCCTGAAGATTCACCAGAGGGAGCATGGAATGTTCAATTTGATCCTCCACAATTGTTAATGAAAACAAATAAGAACAATTTAGATTGGCCTGGTGCTGAAGATGACTTTAGGACAAATGTTTCCATACAGCTTAAGCCGTCAGTGGATCCAAACTACCCTACTCAAGATGTAGTATTAAGGTTTAATATTGTTAGAGAGGAAGCTTTAGATCACCTTCGAATTCTTACCGGTTCTCCAAAATGGGCAAGAACTCAAAAACAATTATATCTGGAAAAAAGTGAAGAAATGGATCCTGATAGAACACCATTCTGGAAATCACCATTTAGTAAATTCATGTGGAATAGACTTAGCAGAAGGATTTTCTTCATTGCAAATTTACGATATCCTGCATATGATAAATGGATTGATAGTCAAGTTGAGATTTTAGTTAGAGTGAATAAGTTTCATCTAGCTGATATTGTTCCTCCGTTACCTCTTGATATTGAACCATATGAGGTAAAATCGATTCCTGTTACAATTATAAATAAGGGTAGTCATACTGATACTTTTAATTTTAGGGTTAGTTCAACTGATGAAAATATGCTTGTTACTCCTCCACCCGCGCTTACTTTGAAACCAGGTGAGGAAACTCAGGCTTTAGTTGGTGTTGCCGCTCCAAAAAGATTTATATCAATTGGTTCAACATCTTCAATATTTTTAGAAGCCTATTCTGTGGATGATCCTAATAGTATTTTTTCAAATACTATTATTTTGTCAACTGTAGGTATAAATGTCTCAGGTGGTGAAACTTATAATATAATTTCACTTATAATTGCGCTAATTATTATCGTAGCAATTATTTCATATATATTACGCAGACGTAGAGAAAAGATACTTAAAAAACCTGATAAACCATGGGAAATACATGAGGAAAAGAAATATCTTGAAAGATTAGGTGAAAAAGATAAAGAGAAATATAATCACACATTAGAAATGATGAAAGATGAATATAGATCTGCTCTCCTATGGCATAGATACTATTGTGATTCTTTACTGAGAAAAGGAAAAAAACCCGATAAAAAACCAGAGAAAAAATCCGATATAATAATTAAATTTAAAACTGGTTTTAAGAGTCTTTCAGATGGTATTGAAAAAACACTGGAAAAGAGAAGAAAAGCAAGAAAAGAAAAAATTAAAGTAAGAGAAAAGAAATTAAAGGAAATTACGGCTAAAAAGAAAAAAATTGAGGCAAAAAAAGAAGAAATAAAGGAAAAGAAACCTGTAGAAAAGCCTAAGGAATTAGAGAAGGTTCAACCTAAAAAAATTGAAATTAAAGAAAAAGTTTTTGATAGAATGGCAGAGTTTGAAAAAAGAAGAAAGAAAAGGGCAATTGATAGAATAAGGCGTGAACAAGAAAGACAGGTAAGAAAGGTCGGCGAGTAATATTTTTTTATAAAACAAGTGAAAATATTGGCATAATTGTCATAAGTATAATTATTGAAATTATCAGTAGAATTATCCAAACAGTTGCATTCCATCTTATTATTTTTACTCCATCAAGAGGACCAAAGGGCAGTAGATTAAATGTTGCAAGAAATGCATTAATTAGGCACACAAATCCAATAATTTGACCGATAATCTGTTGTTCAAAAACAACATATTGATAAATCGGAAGGGTTATTGCGGCAACAATTATATTTGCAAGTGGTCCTGCTGTAGCAATTTTCCCTGTCTCATGATCTCTAGATCCGCCCATAAACATTACAGCTCCAGGTGCTGCAAATACAAATGGAGTCAACAGACCAAGAATTAAAGCAAGTATAAGGCCCTGAGGAAACATTCTATATTCAGCCCAAAGGTTTTGTTTCTGAGCAATTATCTTGTGTGATAGTTCATGGAAAAAGAAAGCAGTAACTATCCCAAAAAATGAGATAGCAAGACCATATGGTATTTGACTAGGGGAAAACCCTTGACTTAATCCAGTAATCAAGTTGTTTCCGGTAAGTGCAAATGTAAATGAGAATGTCAAAACGACCATTGAAATTAAAAGCTGTCTTATTTCAACAGAGCTGAACTTTCCAGGTTTACCTGAATCAAGAGATCCTTTTGGAAAATACATGTATTCTCTTGGAGGAATGTCATGAAATGAAGTATAAATCCTTCTTTTCTCCTGAATCATTATTTCCTCACCGGCTTATATATATCTTTATATTTGCTACTATTAAAAATATTTTATCCTCCAAATACAAGACTTGCAATATAAGGAAATGCGATAAGTGTTCCAATCATGCTTCCTAGATTTGCGAGTGCTACTACCATTAGAAGTCGAATTACCCTGTTATTCCAAAACTCCTTAAAGCTTTCAATTTTACTTAGCTCTTTGAAGTCTTTTACAACAGGTGTTCTAAGTTTTGCTTCTACATAACCTGCAACCCACCCTGCAGCAATCGCGGGATTTAGAGAAGTAAGTGGTGCTGCTAAAAATGCTGTACCAATAGATAGAGGATGACCCCTTGCAATAGCTGCACCAATAGCAGAAAGGCTACCATTTATTAAAAACCACCAAATAAATACGTTTTTAATCTGGTCATATGCACCAGGTCCTCTAGTAAATAGCAACCAGAGTATAAGTGCAACAAAAAGGATTGGTATTGAATAAGCAGCAATTTTTGTAATTTTTATCCTTTTCTTTGGTACTTCTTCTAATTTTTTAAGATCGGTTAGGAGTTTCTTTTTTTCTAATTGCTTCTTTATACCATTAACATGGCCTGCGCCAACAACTGCAACAATTTTTCCCTTCTTGCTTTCATCAAGAATTCTTTTAGCAATATACTCATCTCTTTCATGAATTAAAACAGTTGCTACACTTGGTGCAATCTCACCGAATTCTTCCATTAGAGATGATATTACATCCTGATCCATTAATTTCTCAAGGTCAAGTTCCTCTGCTTCTTCATCATCATAGCCTAGAATTGCCTTAAAAAACTCCCAGGTAAGCTTGAATTTCTCTCTAATGCCCATCTTTCGCCAAGCTCTTTTAAGGGTGATAGAAATATCTCTATCAACAAGTGCTACCTCAATTTTGTTCTTTTTTGCTACATCTATTGCTGCAATCATCTCAGAGCCTGGTTCTACACCATATTCCTTACCAAGTCTTCTCTGAATCGAGGATAAAAACGTTTGAGCAAGCATCAGATAGGCATTATTTGATCTCAAAAGATTTGTAACAGGCGTGTTTTCCCATTTGTCTTTTTTTGTAATTGCTTCATGTCTTCTTTTGCAAAGCTCAACTGCAACAACATCTGGTTTATGTTCTTTAATTGCCTTTTTTACCTCTTCAACACTTTCTTTAGAAATATGTGCAGTACCAACAAGTATAATTTTATCATTTACTTTTACTAGCAATTTATCTTCCCTTAATATTGAATTTTTTAAATCTAAATTTAAAAAAACTATTTAAATTTCAGCTTCAAAGTCTTCAACTGGAGTATTGAAATCTTCATATTTCTTTATTTTTCCTTGCTCTTTGAGAACTGCTCTAGTTAAAAGCCAATAGACAAGGGCTAGTGCTCTTCTTCCTTTATTATTTGTTGGTATTACTAGATCCAGAAACTTTGTATCGTTATTTGTGTCACATAATCCGATGACCGGAATTCCAATGTTTTCTGCCTCATGAAGTGCCTGGGCATCAGCAAGAGGATCAGTTAAAATTAAGAGTTCAGGCTCTAGAAATCCTTTTGAGTTTGGATTTGTAAGTGTACCAGGTCTAAAACGTCCATCTAGAACAGATATTCCAGTGAATTCAGAAAGTTTTCTTATTGGTTTCTGTCCATATTGTCTAACTGAGACAATTAAAATGTTCTTTGTATCATATTTGGAAATTAACTTACTCGCAACCTTTATTCTCTCATCTGTTTTTTTAACATCTATAATATAAAGTCCATCATTTCTAACCTTATAGATAAAATCCTTTATATCTGCAGTTTTTTGTCTTGTTCCGATATGAGCACCAGATGTCATATAGGTCTCTTCAGGTATGGTCATACCATTGTCTTCTTTTTTTTCCTCTTTTTCCTTTTTTTCTTCGGCCATAGCTGCTGTCCTCCTTTAACCTCAATCCTGCACTCTTTTAACAGTAATAGGTATTGCGTCTTCTTTATATTCTAACATTGCAATGTCAATTGGTGAAATTACATCTTTTGGTAACTTAATAAGGGTGGGAGCTCCCATGGATATCTGTAAGGCTCTCGCTCCAACAATACGTGCTTTTTCAAATCGTGTATATGTCAAATTAATTCACCATATCTTATAAACAGTAAGAGCACCAAATAATAGAAGTATTTAAAAAGGTTACCATGGAAATTTTAGTGTCTTGTGCCCTCCTGAGTCTCGGAAAATTCACCAGTTCTATTAGAGAATTCTTCAAGGGCAAGCTGCATATCTATTGTAATATCCCTTAAAAGTTGGTCTAAATATTCATTCTTAAACTCTTTTACTCCATCAACATCTGAAAACAGTCTACCAAGATACCCATTTGATTCCTTATGTATCTCTATATTATACAAAGTCTCTTCCATATATACCCCTCTTTCAGGATTAAATAAAAGACCTCTTATATAAAAGGTTTTTGGAATAATCAATGATTTTTATATCATTCTCTCGATAAGTTTATTTATCTCCTTACCACGATAACCGAGTGCACCTTTATTTACAAATGATCTTTTTATACCCTCATAACCATTTTTTGGAGGATTCAATCTAAATATTGGTTTTATGTTTGGAATGTCCTTATATTTAAATTTATTATCAATGATTGCTTGGGATAGTTTGTCCATATTACCAAATGAAGTTGAAGATTTAATATGGCCTTCTGTTAAATTTTTATCCCCTTCAAGTTTTCCCCTTTTTGAGATTAATTTTTCTAATAAATCCTTTTCAACTTCGCCCCATGTAATGTAATCTTTTGCAACCTGAAGCATACCTTTAATGCTTGGGTTTTCTTCTAGTAAAACGCAGTGATTTACTCTTGTCAAATTTAAAAGCTGTAGTGTTTTTTTAATGTCAGGTTTAATATTGATAATTCCCCTGATTCTAACTGCTGCAAATGTCATTTCATGCAGCCTCCTTTTGAGTTTGTTCTATTGGAGGTTGTTCTCCTGCAGGTTCAATATTTCCTGATATAATTCCAACAAACTTAACTGCTTCAGGCATAACTCTCATTTCAGCATTTTTTTCAAGTGCGTTGAATACTGCTTTTGAATAGTTTACTGTTGTTTTTGTTTTTCCCCTCGTAAAAGCCCAACAGTCTTTTACTCCAGCAAGAGTAAGAATTTTTTTTGCAACATTTCCTGTTGCAAGACCTATTCCTCTTGGTGCAGGTTTAAGAGTAATTTCAACAGACCCACTTTTTCCTTTTACAGAGAATGGAACAGTATGGGGTTTTTTACAACCGCATTCCCATGATCCGCATCCACGTTTTATTTCAATAATATTTAATTTTGCACTATCAATTGCTTTCCTAATACTTGATCCAACTTCTTTTCCCTTTGCCTGGCCAAATCCAATAAAACCATCTTTATTTCCAACTGCAACAGTAATTACAAACTTTACCCTTCTACCAGAGTCAGTCATACGCTGGACCATATTTACGTCAATTACCTCATCATCAATTTCTGGAAGTAAAATATCAACAATCTCAGGTTCTCTAACAGGCAGTCCAGTTCTCAGTGCATCACTCATTGTTGTTATTTGTTTGCTTAATACTAGTTTTCCAAGTTTTGTTCTTGGCTCCCAGTTTATAGTTGAAGATTGTGACCTTTGATTGCCTCTTCTCATTGCTGCCATTATTTACCTCCTGAAATCTTAGTTTTGAGTTCAGTTATTGCAGGCGTTATATCGTCTGAAATATGTTTTCCCATAATTCTATCCTCATTTGGAATTTTTTCTTCACTATGACTGCATTCAACACCTGCATCAACAAGTCCTTTTACAGATGCAAAAATCTTTGAACCAGTGATTGGAGGATGTCTTCCAGTATCAAGTACGCATTCAGTTATACCTTTGTTTTTAGCCCTTGTTCCTGCAAGAAAACCAGTAAGATATGCTGCAGGAGTGCTTGAAGTTGAAAATTTCCAGTTGTATAATTTCTTTAACTCATTTGAATTTGCTGAAATAAGAATATTATCTCCTTCTTGTTTGTACTCAATAAGCTGTATCTGTGTATTTTTAAGTGATTTTCTAACAACTGCTCTTACCATTCCAGATCTAAGCAATCTAAGTCTTTTTCTGTAATCTGTTTTTCCTTCGCGTCTCCTTCTAGGTTTTACATGATAACGTGGTCCTTGAGTCACTGTTTACCCTCCTTGATTATTCCATCGGAAACAAGATGTGTTTGAAGATGGTGCTTGCTTCTAAACTCACCACCTTTTGCCTTTCTATAATATTTTCTATATGTAGATTTATCAATTTGCTTATCATCTCTTAGGGTTTTAAGATATTTTCTTAATGCTCTAATTGTTCTCATCCATCGCTCCTTTTTTGGAAGTCGAGCGTACTTAGCGCCCTTTCTGGAACCATGACCGCGCTTTCGACCTTTCTCCTTTTGTTTCATACTATACTTTTTCCTACCACTTGAAATTCCCTTGATTTGTCTAACATTTATTGCACCACCATTGATAAGGATTCTAATATCTTCCTTTGTCACTGCTTTTGCTATTTCATCTAGTCTATCCTGGTCCATCCATACTCTATTGGCACCACATTTTAGTATCGATGCAGCCATTCTTCGTTGATTTCTTAAATCAGTCATCTTTTACCCTCTCTCATAGATTAAGTATTCTAACATCAAGTTCATTTGCTTTCTTTTCAATGTCTAAACGCTTTTTAGTTCCAACAGAACCTCCGATACGAGCAGCTTGTCTTTTAGGGTCAATTCCCTCGAGATCGTTTACATTATAAACAATTACCTCTTCAAAACCAGAAGAATGAAGACCTCTCGCATCTTTCGGACCTCTAAATCCGACTCTTACCTTGCTTGGTCTGTATTTGAAATTTCTTCTCATTTTTGAAGATATTCCATCAGGTCTTCGCCAATTCTTTGATATTCTCTTGTATCTGAACCATTCTTCTCTTAAAAATTCTGGTGTTCTACTTTTGATTTTCCTTCTTATACTTAGACTTCTTTTTGTTTCTTTGCTAAGCTTTGCTTTCTTTTTGACTTTATACTCCTCAATTTCTTCTTCAGCACCAGGTTCTTTTTCTTCGTCTTCTTTTTTATCTTTTGGTTTTTCATCTTTTTCTGTCTTCTTCTTTATATCAGTTTTTTCTTTTGGTTTTGCTTTTTCTTTTACAGCCTTTTCAGGTTTTGTTTTTTCGATTTTTTCCTTTTTTGGTTCTTTTGGTTTTTCTTTAAACTGATTCTTAATATTTTTTGCAATATTTTCAGTAATGCCCTCTACTTTTGTTAGGTCTTTTAAATCTGCTTTTTTAAGTTTTTCAAGAGAATCAAAACCATTTTTAAATAAAGCCTCTGCTTTTGCCTTACCGACACCTTGAATCTTTGTAAAATCATTGATAACGTCTTTTTTTGCCATGTCTACCTTCCTCCCTTGCTTACTCTATAAACACCATCTTGAAAAACTCTAATATCACGTCTTTTAACTGCGGTTGCTCTCTCAATATTTGCTACAGTTTGACCGACTTTTTCCTTATTTATCCCTTGAACTGTTACATCATCACCTTTGATTTCTATGTTTACACCCTCAAGTATCTTTGCTCTTCTAGCTGATCTTTCTCCAAGGAAGTTCTGAATTACAAAATCATTTCCCTCAACAGATGTTTTTATTGGAAAATGTGAAAAAACTGTTTTCATCTTATATTCAAATCCTTCTGTTACACCTTTTATCATGTTCTTAATATGAGCTTTAAATGTTCCAATTAATGCAAGCTCCTTACGTCTTACATCCTTTCCATTTATCTCTAGATTATCGCCATTTACTTTTATATTTATTTTTGGATGAGTAAAGGTTCTATTTAGTTCCCCTTTTTCTCCTTTAATTATAATAATTTTATTATCAACTGTTACTGTAACTCCGTCAGGGATTTTGACTTGTTCCTTTATAGTTGCTGCCTTAACCATAAATAAATCACCATGCCTTTAATACACATATGCTAGCAGTTTTCCTCCGATTCCATTTTTTCTTGCTTCGTTTTGTGAAACAATTCCTTTTGTAGTTGTTAAAATCAACAGTCCAAAATGCTGAGCAGGAAGATACCTCGATTCCCATTCATCGAGCTCATCTCGCTTTATTGGATATCTTGGTTTTATTACACCGCAGTTATTTATATTACCTGTAAGTTTTACCTGAAATATACCTGCCTTTCCATCATCAATAAATTCAAAATCTCCAATGTATCCTTTCTTTTTTAATAAGTCCAAAACTCCACCAATAAGTTTTGAGGATGGTTGAATTTTGCATGTACCTTTTCCCTTTATTTCAGCGTTTTTCATTGCAGATAATGCATTTGCCAGTGGATCGTTTAACATTTAAATCTAAGCCTCCTAAGAGTATTTTTTAAATCCCATTTCTTCAGCCTTTTCACGAAAACATTGCCTGCACATATGTAGACCATATGCTCTTATTAGTCCCCTTTTTCTTCCACATCTTTCGCATCCTTTTTGCCTACCATAGCTCTTTTGTTTTTCCTTTATCTTCACGCTATTACCTCCACATTAAATGTATCTGTGAAGAATTTCACTGTTTCTTCTTTTTGAACTCTATATCGATGCGGTATTTTTCTTCTAGCAATTCTTCTTCGTTTAATTCTATAGCCTGGTTTTTCCATTGTTATTGAAATATCCATTCCAAAAATACCAATGTTTGGATCGTATTTCTGACTCTTAAATAAAGTATGGTCAGGTATTCCAAATGATAGGTTACCCTGCTCATCAAATGAATAATCTGCCATCTTGTTTTCTCTTGTGTTTAATGCTTCTTTTAAAAAATCATGAGCATCCTTACCCCTGAGTGTAACCTTACAACCGATTGGCATCTGTTTTCTAATTGCCCAATCCTTGTTTGTTGTATTTGATAGGGTTTCAATTGGTTTATGACCTGTTATACTTTGTAAAACGGTTTCTGCTTTTTTCAGTCTTTCACCTGCTTCCCCTACACCAATGTTTATTGTAACCTTTTCAATTTTTGGAGAAAATAGAGCCTTTTTCTTTTCTGAGTCTATCTTTGTTTTTTTTGCTGTTGGTTTTTTCTTTGTTGTCGTTTTCTTTTTTGGGCTCATTTAATTTTCACCTCTGGTAGTTCTATTGCAGGTTTTGCTTTTCCAATTGGAAATACATATTTTTGAAGTGTTGAAAAATCATTATTCCCTTTCATTTTTACAAGATTTGGTTTTGAAGAAGCAATAATTTCAATATCTTCAATATTTGCAACTTCTCCAATGTGGCTACCACCTATAATCATGGAAACTGTACCTTTTTCAAATTTATAGGTATCATCGATTTTATTATCCTTAAAAGATATCTTTAGGACGTCCCCAGTTTTATACTCGTCCTTTTTTATTATCTTATTTTTTCCATCATGTAGATTGATTTGAATTTGTTTTCCTTTTACAATTGTTTTGTTTTCAATTCTACATAACTTCCAAGATGATTCTGATGTTGAAATTGGTATAAGTATAAGTTTACCCCTTCTGTTAAATAAAATTCTATAATCTTTTTTTATTTTTGGAATTGAGATTACATCCATAAATCCACATGGAAATTTATGGTTTTTCCTTATGATTCCATCTACTAGAATGTCACCATTTGATATTATTCTCTTAGTCTCTTTTAATGTATCACCGAGATTCAGATAATCTCTTATTATGAGACCAAGAGGTATTGATTGATCTAGTGGATGTGGACCAGGTGATGATTTAACGGTCCATTTTTCTTCTTTTCTATGGATTTGCAGTGTTCTTGGCGCATTTAATCTCTTTAGATGTTTACTCATTTCTTCTCCTCCTTTATTTTTGTTGATTTGGCAGGTGTTTTTTTCTCAGCTTTCTTTTTTGTAGCTGGTTTTTTTGCAGATGTTTTCTTTTTAGGTTCTTCTTTTTTTTGTTCTGGTTTTTTCGTTTCTTTTTTAGTTGCAGGTTTTTTTATTTCCTTATCTTTTGGTTTTTCTTCTTTTATCTTTTCTGGTTCCTCTTTTTCAATGGGCTCTTCAATTTCTTCTTCAGCTTCTTCTTCGGCTTCTCTTTTTGCTTTTTCTAGCTCTTCTCTTTTTCTTTCTTCATCTGCAACCTTTATCTGCTCTTTTGCCTCTGCTTCAATTTCCTTTTTTGTGTCCTCTGATAGATTCCTTTCAAGATTTCTTCTGCGCCATTTATCAGTTAAATTTAATTTTGTAATTACAACATTGCTTGAATGAATTGGTTTTGCAATCTTGTTACCGTCTGCTTTTGACATTGTGATTCCTTCGATTTCAATACATCTTTTCTTAACATCAACTCTAACAATTTTGTCTTCGTGCCCTCTAAAGCTTCCTCTCATAACTCTAACAGTGTCTCCCTTTACAACAGGAACTGCTCTTTTATCATACTTAAGTAAAAGGTTTTCCTCAAGATGGGCACCTATAAACTTTCTTTTTTTATGAAGGGGAGCATTGAACATTTTTTTCCTTTGTTTTCTGGGTTTGGCTGATATCATTTCTATCCTCTCAAACAATTATTGATGCATTTGAAGCAATCTTAGGATATCTTTCTGCTGCTTCTATTGCGACAGGTCCCTTAATCATGGATCCTTTCGTTTCACCTGTTTCTGTAACTATTACAGCAGCATTATCCTCAAATTGGACCATTGTTCCATCAGATCTTCTAAATGGTCTTTTTTGACGTACAATTACTGCTCTTAGAAGTTGTCTTCTCATGTCAGCAGCTCCTTTTTTAACACTAATAATTACCATATCACCGACTCCAGCCTTTGGATAACGTCTATGTGTTCCCTTTAGCTTAGGAGTCATAATTATTTGAACAACCTTAGCACCAGTATTATCAATGCATTCCATACGGGCTCCTACCGGAAGTCCTCTCATTGCTCTGCCAGCTATGCCTTTCATAATAACTCACCATTATATTTTTTCAATAGCAACAAATGAAACAGTTTTGCTGAGTGGTCTACATTCAGCAATTCTAACCTTATCTCCTATTTTTGTTTTTATACAAGGAGGACAATGTGCAGCATATGTTGAGGTTCTCTTTTCGTATCTCTCATATTTTGGAACATAGTGCATATATTCTCTTTTTACCAAAATTGAATCTTGCATTTTTGCTGCTGAAACAACCCCTGTTATAATTTGCCCTCTAACAGGTAAAGTTCCATGAAATGGACAATTCTTATCATTACAACTTTCGGTTGGAGTTTTAACGTTAACTCCAATATTTCTTACTTCTAATTTATTTTCTACCAATGTTTTCACCTTACTTTTTTTATTCTATCTTCAGGTCTATATGCAATTTTTGAACCAGTTATCGTAATTTTTTTTCCTTTATATTCAATTTCAAACGATGCAATATATTTTGCAATTCTCTTTTTTTTATCATCAATTTCTATGAGGAAGGTATTTTTTGTTTCATCTATTATCTTGCCAGATTTACCAATCCAGCTAGGATCCTTGCAGTCAATGATTTTTACATTCCGTCCGATGAGCTCATCTCTTGCGAGTATTTTTTCATCCATACTATCCTCTCTTAGAGAATATAAAGCTGCATAGGATTGTTGAATAATTGTTGTATTTCTATATTAATTCAACAGTAAATCCCATTTTCTCCAATGTTTCCTTTACTCTATTTCTGTGGTCTCCTTGAAGTTCAATTTTCCCTTCTTTGATTGTTCCGCCGCATGCACATTTTGACTTTAGTTGTGTGATAAGACCGTCTATATCAAGTTCATGGGGATCTATTCCATCTACGATGGTCATCATCTTCCCATAACGCCTCTTGTCGACAGCAATAGTTATTTTTTGCTGTTCTCTTGCAATATCTTCACAGACACAGATTTCCTTAGGCAGACCACATACTTCACATATGTCGCTCATTTATTTTTCTCCTTCCTCCCGCATGATCGTAAGTAGCTTTGCAATTTCCATTCTAATTTGTCTAATCTTTCCTGGTGAAGGAGGTGAACCTCCCATTGCAGCTACTCCTCTTTCATGCATTAGTTCGCTTTTCAATTCATTTAATTTTTCAAGTCTTTCTTCAGGAGTTAATTCTCTTATTTCTTTTGCTTTAAGAACCATTTTAGGCAACCTCTTCAAGCAATTTCTTTAAACTTTTAACAATATTTTCAGCTGTTTTGCCACCAATACCATTTATTGCTGCCAGATCATCAACATCCATTTCATATAATTCTTCAAGGGTCTTAATTCCAGCTTTCTGAAATTTCTTTACAATTGAAGGACCAATTCCTTGAATCCCTGTAAGTTTTTTGATATCTGTTTTTTTCTTGACTTCCTCTTTATCCTTTTTCTCTTCAACCTTTTCAACTTTAGGTTTTTCTTCCTTTTCTTTTTCTTGTTCGATATGTAATTTAATCTCATCAGGTAGCTTTGCATCAGGTTTCATAATGCTTACTTTTACTCCAAGAACTCCAGGTTTTAATTTTGCAACTGCATATCCTCTGTTCATAACCTCTCTTGCTGTTTCACCACAATATTTGACATGACCTTCTGTAAATTTTTCTGTTCTATGTCTTGCACCAGTTAGTTTTCCAGCAATAATTACTTGACAACCTTTTGCTCCCGCTTCCATAATTCTTCTGACGGTTGAGTGTCCGGCACGTCTAAAATGCCAACCACGTTCAAGAGCCTCTGCAAGTTTTTCTGCCATAATTTGGGCATTTAATGAAGCTCTTCCGCCTGCTTCTTCAATCTCAATTTGTGGATTATCTACTTTGAAATTTTCTTTAATTGCTTCTGTTAATTCTTTTATTTTTGATCCACCCTTACCTATAACCATACCAGGTCTTTCAACTAGAATATTTATTCTTGTACCCATTGGAGTTCTTTGGATTGTCATTCCTCCAAATCCGGCGCCTTCGATCTTTTTTATAAGAAATTCTTTAATTAGTATCCTGTTTGTATTCTCCCTTATGAATGTTCTTTCACCTGTCATTACTCTACCTCTTCAATCACAATTTCAATATTAGTTGTTCTAGTGTTCTTATCAGTAGCTCTTCCATGAGCTCTCGGCATAATACCTCTAATTACTCTTCCAGTATATGTTGAAATGTGAGATATTTTCATATTTTCAGTATCAAATCCTTTATATTCTGCATTGTTCTCTGCATTTTCAAGTGTTTTTAACATATATCTTGCAGCTTTTTGTGGGAAACTACCTGGACCTATACCTTTTTGATGAGACCTTTTTCTTTTGTGATATATTGTTGGCAAAGCACGTTTCATCTCGATTATCTCATTTAGGTATTTTTTCGCATCTTCAATTTTCATGCCTTTAATACCACGTGCTAGGTTTTCAGAATCCTTTCTTGAGCAATGAAGCTCATAG
>Ga0209536_100007867_pt1 | contig 16111 bp, 18 predicted proteins | sample DeeMarSeWOR28_12_FD_187461 | JGI IMG/M metagenome (GOLD analysis project Ga0209536, IMG submission 187461) | Marine sediment microbial communities from White Oak River estuary, North Carolina - WOR-2-8_12 (SPAdes) (version 2) | ecosystem: Environmental > Aquatic > Marine > Intertidal zone >...
TTTGGATATACGCTGATCCAGTTATGCTCCCATGCCATTTTGGAGTCGCACTCTTTATCTTCGACTGCATGTCCCCAGCAATGATCAAACTCACCGGGATTGCTACCAGAACTTTCACACTGATGAACCGCGAGAGGTTTGGCGCGCGACCACAGGGCACCTATGAGTTTAAGTGCGCTTCTAAGAATCAAAGCTCCGAGAGCGCCCCCCAATGCGGTGATCAATAGAGAGGTGGTTTGTGCAGAAGCCATAATTGATACTCTTTTGTTTATCGAAAAGTGAGAATGGTTAACACCTGTCCATGGCAAAATAATATTTTAGAAAAAACTAATGAAGCTTGGCCTGCTTATGGCTCAAACCGGATTAAGGTAGGGGTAGGATTGTCTAAAATATGTTCAAAATCGAAACGTATTGGCTAACTTGTGCTCCTATTCCAAGTCCAACTTATGGTTCTTATGATATTCCTTCACATTGTCCCGCGTTCCATTATGAACACTTCTTCAATCCAATAATCCCAGAGTTTTATCCTATTTGCACTAAAAATTGAGCGGGGTCAATGACGTAAGCGCTGAGTAAACCAATACTTTTAAAATTCAAAAGATAAGATGTATTTTGAATTGGCTATTGAACATCGTGGATAAGCTTTAATAACGAACAGGGATCTTTGCGCATGACTATGCCGTGGCACTTTGAAATGTTGCACATTCAAGAGTTATGGCAACTGGCGAAAAATAAAGGTGGCGGTATAAACATCGCTGTGCTGGATACTGGCCTTTCCGCTGTGCAAGGATTGCGCTCACAAAATATTAAAAAATTCAACCAAAGTGGCAGGCTCACAAGCCAAAACGACAGTGATACCACTAATTTTCACGGCACTATGTGCACCAGCGTTATCGCCTCCACCTCAAATAGAGCCTTGGGTATAGCTCCAAACGCGAACATCTTTAATATAAAAGTGTGCGACAACAACGGAGTAATAAAATTAAATTTTGTAAAAAAAGCGTTCGAGATAGCAGAAACTAAAGACTGCCATATTATAAATTGCAGTTTTTATTTAAGTGATATCGACGAAGAACTAAAACAGGCCGTACAAGGTGCCCATAGCAGAAATGCTTTTGTAGTGGCATCGGCCGGTAACTCACGTAATCTAAAAACGGTATTCCCTGAGCGTACTCCTTTTGCCATTACAGTGGCAGCGTGCGATGAGAATAAACAGCCTTACACCGGTGAAAGTGGTGAAGGTGCAAAACTAGGTGATTGGATTGATATTACTGCACCGGGAACAAGCATCCCGGCATTAACGCCAAATGGTGTGGTAGATTTTGAGGGCACTTCCGCGTCAGCTGCCATAGTAAGTGCTGTTTTGGCCTTGGTGCTCTCTCGGGCAAAAAAACAGAATAAGTATCAGGAGATCGCGGCAGTGTTGCTGCAAAAACTTGCCCTCACTGCCGAAGACATCGGCGCCGAAGCACAAGATAACGCCACAGGGGCAGGATTGATCAATCCAGTGGAGTTAATGCGTTCCTTACAAGGGATGTTGGCATAAATAGAAACGGAGAAAACTATGAAAATTATTAAGACCACGGCGCTTGTTTTTTGTACCGCATTTTTCAGTACTGGAGTAAATGCAAAACTAAGCCAATTAATCGATATACCCAGTATAACCCTGGAAAAAAGTACATTTGCCAACGAACTGGTCACCATATGTGAAAATGTCGATGCGGTTGGTCCACAGATTAGGAATCTACGTGGTTTCTCGGATTCCGGTTTTTCGCAGAATGCTGTGAAAGCGTGGAACCAAATGGACAAACAAACCGGAGTCACTACCGCAGAGGACAAAGCGCTACTCGCAAGCGTCGCTAGCCTTAGCGTAGTGTGTAAGCACCTCGGAGCTCCCGTAAATTTAACTGATGACGACTTGGCGGTTTTGCGTAGTATGCGGGAGGAATCGAGGGAAATCAGTAATATTTCCGCAAACCTAAGTGTTATAAATTTTGCGCAGTTTACGACTCTGGATCAGGTTGTTAACGAGCTAAAAAAGACAACGGCGGTCGGCGCACCGCAAGCCGCTCTGGGGCCGTTATCCCCCGAGGCTTTCGCTGGAATAGAGTCAAAAGTGATTAATGGCCTGGCGGACTTTATCAACTCTCGGGCAAAAGCTGAAGCTGCACTCTATTTGCAGCAACAATTGCGCAAAGAGTTATGTGATAAAACCATTCACCACAAGGGCGTTAATTTTGAAGTTATTCGATATTTCCCCAACTTGTGCATTGCGCTGGAAAGCGATGAAACATACGTCTCCTTGAACTCGATAGGCATTTTTTTGCAAAGCGCGGCTAAGAGGGACTTGGAAAAATTACCAGAGAATCTGTTTGTTGATTTATTGCAACAGTCCGATGATATTCGGGTAAAGGAAACCTTGGTTAGTGCTTTGCTGGGCTATGAGATATTTAAAGAGTCTAAAACGGGCCGTACAACGTCAGACATCATTCATGGAATTGCCGAAGTTGGTTCTTTACCGTGTGAGAGCGATGAGAACGCACCTTGCCGCGGTATTAAGCTAGCCCGATTGATTTCATTAGTCATTCGATCTATTCAAGAACAAGATGGGTACCAACAATTTTCTGAGATGCCGGTGTATTATTCGGTCGCTATTTTGTTGGCCTTAGAAAAACATCTGGCAAACAAAGATAAGTCCAGCTATTTGGTTGATGAGTCATTTGTTGAGTTCAATGCATCCCAAGTAAGAGAGTATTTAAAGTTCTTAAATATGGTTGCGAATATCGCGGCCAGAATAGAGAAGACCTCGCAGGAGCTACGCACTAAAAAATCGAATGACAAACAAGAAATAATCAGAGAGCGTGTATACCTGATTTCGTATTTTTTAGAATCAACGGAAAATATTGCGGATCAGCTTATTTTAACAAAGGATCCCACAGCACAAAGTCAGTGGATTGATTTTGATAAAGTAGAGGAAGTAAAGCGGTATGTCGCAACTGCTAAGGAAATGAGTGACTTTGGTTTAGCTTTGTTCGACCAAAACACGATCGCTTTGGCGTTTACGACTATTGATGTTGTTGCGAGAATAAACGCTGAATATAGCGATACGAATATAAACAATCAAATACCACCTGAAATCAGCAAAGCCCTTCCGCTAGTGATCGAAATCGCTAGTGCTGAAAATAGTGCTCAAGTGGCCGATATAATAGAAGCAGCTGCTGCACCAGTTGGAAGTTACAGGCACAAGTTTAAACGTAGAATGACAACCATTAACTCATTTTTTGGTGTCACCGCAGGCTATGAAAAATACCAAACCTCCGACGGCGATGTGGAAACAACGTTTACTGGTGCTTATGTGCCAGTCGGTATTCATGTTGCGTTTCCTCAAAATAATTGGAACTGGGGCGCATTTGTGTCGATTTTGGATTTGGGCACGTACGCTATTTCTAGAGATGACGATACTGACATAACCGCCAACGTAGGTTTCGATCAGATATTGTCGCCGGGTGTTTTTCTGACGCTAGCTCATAAAAATACGGGGCCATTCACTTTAGGTGGAGGGGTATCCATGGGCAACAAACTAGTCACCGACACGAGAACAGATCAAACCGGTAACTCGTTGAGAGTCCATGCGTTTATTGCGTTGGATTTAACGTTATTTGCTTTTTAAAAGTTGATACGAGAGCATTAATTTTAAGTGATTATTGTGGTTGTGCACTGACGGTTACGTAGCCACAATTTAGGAAAGTATTTGTGGGTCAGTCGAGGAATCTACCAGCCAGTTTGTATAGCTGCCATACTAGTGTGTTGTCTTAAACATATGACCATCAGAATGTTGGAAGGAGAGTTTTGGCTACGTTTTGGATCGCTGAAAGCCCCAAAAAACTCTAACGTGATGAAGATAAATAAGATTTATTCGCAAGTTGTCGACGACTAGTTAGAGAAATTCCCACAAGGCCCACCGCGAATAGCAGTGAAGTGAACGGCTCTGGCACGGATACCACATACTTAAAGTTATCCATAACGGTTACATCAAGTGTTGTGCCCACGCTGGTGAATCTCAATCCCCAAATATCATTTGCCGCAAAACCATAAACCTTTGGTGAGCAGCAAGTTGGATTTATAATATCCAGTTTTTCTATTGAATCTCCGGTTTGTGAAAAAGCTTCGATAGACCAATTGTTATTTATCGCCCCTAATGAGAAGGCCACAGCGTTCACTCCACCATCAAAAGTGACATAGCCTCCACCATATAGACCGATATGATTTCCTGAATGGCCAGGCAGAAACGCATTCGAAACGAAATAGTTGCTACCGTATTGTATTTCGTTGTGAAAACTTACCACATCGACACTAAAGTCATTGAGATACGCGTTGGTTGTATAGTTGTCAAAATCAATAGTCTTAGCCCCGGTTAGACTCGGATCGTTAAAGCTGGTAATGGGTACAGCAAGCGATGCGGAAGAGTTTAGTAGCAGTAGAGTGGCGAAAATTGTTAGATAGTTTCGGTTCACGGATCGTTTCCCCCTGACTTTTCGACGAATTGTTCTTTAGTAATTGTGATGGTAAGCGCCAATAACCAGATCTAACTATAACCTCTATCGAAGTTTACGATAAGAGGTAAAAGTGTGAAATATTCACATTTTTACTCAGCTGGGTAACTGTCTCTGGTTGCAAATTGATCAATTGGATCGAAAACTCTATTGGTTAGCGGAATTTAAGAACATGGAGCTCGCCGCGACTGGTGCTGGTTTCCAAATTCCTAGCGGATGGCCAACTATGTCTGGCTTGGTTTTCTACATGATCGCGATTGGGTGGGGCCCGTAAGCAGACAAAAGTCAATGTGACTTTGCGCACACATTAAAAACGCGCAGCGCTTGATGTCAGACCTCAGTTTGTTACTGCTCTGAAGTGCGCTATTTCTATTTCAGATTTCGTGCAATCACACGCTATAGTTTGCGCTATGGATTTTCCTCAATTCGAAGACCGGTTTGCACGCTGGGTGGTTGGTCATCCATGGCTGCTGATCGTCTGCACGCTGTTATTGTTCTTCGCATATGTTCACCCGTGGCTCAGGATTATCGGTCGTATGGGCCAGTATTTCAGAACAAAACATCCGCAGTATGTTAATGGCAGCGTTCGGCGCCTGACTCGCGATTTCGCTGGTATTTTTTATTGCCCTGCGGCGCGTGGATATGAGCTTGATCAGCACAGTGCCAAACGTCGTTCCCGCTCTGTGCGCTTTCGGAATTTGGGGATTGGCGGTGGGAGAAATCGGCTTAGGTCTCTCAGTGGTCGCATCCATGACCTTAGGCATTGTTGTGGATGATACGGTGCATTTTATCAGCAAATATTTACGCGCGCGTAACCGCTACAATTTGGAACCTGTGGCGGCGATTGAGCATACTTTTCATGTTGCCGGCTCGGCGATGTGGGTGACTACCATCGCTTTGGTGTTAGTTTTTTTGTTTTGACGTTTTCGAATTATAAAATGAGCGCTGACATGGGATTGCTATCGGCGGTCGCCATCGCTATTGCCTTGCTGATGGATTTCATGTTATTACCTGCATTGCTGCTGCGTTTCGATACCCAAGCGGGACGCGGTAGTGAAGGTACCACACCCTGACATCAAGGCGGCACAAGCTGCAATAAAAATCCCAATAAAAGAATACCTAGGGATTTCATCTGGATAGACTCAGTAGAGAATAAATACAATGAACTTGAAGTTGAACAAATCAATTGTCGCCAAACTTGCTCATAGCCAAATACACATGTTGCTCATTATTGCGTTACTGGTTCTGGGCTGTGATTCAGAAGGTGGCGGTAATGGAGCTAAAACTGATTACCTAGATAGTTGGATATCGGAGACGCCCGTTGAAGCAACCATGTCTGTGTCAGTAGGTGATGCAAACGGCCAGTCAGAAAACGTCAATGTTGCTGGAGAGATGACTGTATTTCTAGACTTTTATGATGATGGAACCCTTGATCTAACGTTTGACTTTGTCAGTATTAGTCCACCTGCTTGCAGTTCAGAGCAACCCTGCAATGTTCAGAGCACTCCCATTGATGCGTATGTTCACCAATATGTGGGGAAACGGATTGCTCCAGAAGGATTAGAGGCATCCTATGTGAAAATAGTTAATGAAACCAACTCCGAATATGCGAATGGCTATGCGTATGTCTCTGAAGATCGCTTGTGTATTTCCCGTGGATTGTGGGATATGTTAATCGTTTCTGATGGGAGTTCTGCATCCAATCCGCTAGCGATCGATTTCGCCCGATGTTTTGTGCGAAACTTGGAGTCGTGAAAGTCAAGGTGGTATTTAAAAAGGGTGTCTTGCGTCATTATAACCAACATTAATGCAACCTCACGGGCAGCCAAAGCAGCCCGTGAGTTTTACCATTGGACTATGCAGTTTTGTTCCGTTTAAAGAATTTACTAAATACCGCACCCAGGCCGATCAATATAAATATCCAAAACTTTTTCAGAAACAGCAGTGCGGCGGCGATCATACCGGTTTTTGCCATGACTTTACCGGCGACTAATGCGCCGATACCGTATGCAGCGACTTTATCCAGCTCAGGATTGAAATCCTCATAACGAAATCCCTGGTCAAACTCGGCCATGGCGAGAACCGTGTCAAGGTTCTGGTCAATCAATGGTTTTTGATCCATGCCGGCAATAAAATTGAGAACCAGCACGCCTTTGCGGCCCAATACGCGTATGTTGTAATTTAAAGTGTTTAGTTCACCGTCGCCAAACTTGAGTTCTTTGGCCCAATGCAATTTGTGTTGTTGTTTATTGTAAAACGGTTTTGCCGCCCAGCCGACTATCTCGATAGAGTCATATCCGGCGGCGATACGCTGCTCACTGGATTCGCGAGCCTCTTGCTGCATTTGTGCTAACAGGTCATCGTAATTTATTTCATCGGCGTCTTCGTCTTTTACATAACCGTCTTCCTCGTATTGAATCGTCACGCCCCAGGAATCACCATCAAATGGTGTCATGCCTTCTGGGAATAACATACCTAATGTCGGTTCGCCGGGAGGATTACCCCAGACGTCCACTAATACTTTGTCCGCGTCCGTTGGATTAAGATAATAAAAAGAATCAGGAATCTTTAAAGTGGCTACATTATTGGGTAACTTGACTTCCCCTTTCTGGCGGTCCAATGAATCCCAAAGATTCTGTGCCCATTGCAGAAACTGCTGTTGTTCTTCAGTGAATTGTTGTTCGGTTTGTGTAGATTCTGTTGACTCCGTTGCGGGTTGGCTTTGTTCGGCCAGTGTGACGGATGAAAAAAATGAAATGACAAAAACCGACACTGCAAAAGGTAATAACGACTTAATACGCATGCCCTGTTCCTCTTATTATAGAATTGAATATATGCTTATGACTAACCATTGCGTCATTGACTTGTCTGCAATTAATCACGAGGAAAATTAGCAACGTATCAAATATGTTAGCGAGACTAAAGGGGCCAAGCGCTAACTTGCAAAGGAAGCTTGTGTAAAACCGAATAATAAAATGCAGACCCGCCAGCGACAAGGAAATATTCACATTCCTTCTAATTTTTCCCAGAGCGAGATGGATTTTGTTAATAAGTCATAAACTTACCCGATAACAGAAAGGATGTGGTTACGGAGTTGGACAAGGGGTAGGCGCTGTGGCAGGCAGAGCGAATCGAGCTAACAGGTTGAGTAATGAAGATATTCGTTAAAATCAACGCTATTTCTGTTTTAGTGAATTTGTAGTCCCCGTAAAATAGAAAATCCTGCTATTGAATTAAGGCATGTTCCGTTTCATCGAGCCACTCAATCTCGAGTAATTCCATATTGGCTTTAAAGCGATAGACCAATGGTACAGCGGATGGCATTTCGGTTTGTTCGATAACTTGGATGGAGATTTTTTCCACACACATGCGCAGGGCGCGCAAGGTATTACCATGGCTGATGACGAGTAATCGTTTGCCTGCTTGTACACGGGGGGCAATCTGTTCCTGCCAATATATCATCGTACGTTGTTGACACTGTTGCAGGCTTTCGGTTCGGGGTAGCAACGTAGGATCAATGTGGCTGTAACGCGGATCAAACCGGGGATGGCGCGGATCATCATGGTCGAGCGCCGGGGGCGATTCACTGTAGCCACGCCACCAACTAAAGGAGCGTTTTTCGCCCCACTTACTGAAAATTTCTGGTTTGCTCATACCCTGCAGGCAGCCGTAGTGGCGTTCATTCAGGCGCCAGTGGCTATAAAAGGGAATGTCTGGGTGTGCGCAGGAGCGTAGCAACTGTTCAGCCATTTGGTGGGTACGTTGCAGCGCAGAAAGATGCACTTCATCAAATTGAAAACCATGACGGGCCAGTAGGCGCCCACATGTGGCCGCTTCTTCCAGTCCGATATGAGTGAGGGGCACATCCGTCCAACCGGTAAAGCGGTTGCTGAGATTCCATTCGCTATGGCCGTGGCGTAGTAGGACGAGTTGATGGTTGTGTCTCATTCCGCCGAATCCATGATCACATGTTTGACATGATGATGATCGTCCCAGTGGTCTAAATGCCATCGATCGCCATCATGGTGAAACCAGTTAAGTGCGCTATTGGGTATGGCAAAATCGCGTTCGGTGTGTAACGGCCGTCCGGTGGCGTGGCGATACATTACGTCGAGCAAGCCAGCGTGACAGACAACGGCAAACTGCTGGTTAGAGTGATGCCTTACCAGCCAGTTGAAAATGTCCAGTACTCGTTTGGCGAAGGCAGTGAGGCTTTCGCCGGTATTAAAATCGTAGTCAAGATCACGTGCCGCGTAGAGTTTGTATGCTTCCGGATGCAGATCGGGTGCTTCGGTTTTGGTGACACCTTGAAAAATGCCATAGTGCCGCTCACGGAGTTGTGGCAACGCCGTGATTGCCAGATTCTCGCGTTGTGCCAGCGCGTTGGCGGTTTCCATCGCCCGAGACAGGTCGCTGCTGAATACGGCGGAGAACTGAAAGTGGGCGGAGTTATACGCCATGGCCAGCGCTTGCGCCCGGCCAGTCTCGTTCAAGGGGATGTCGATGTGCCCTTGAATACGGCCTTCTTTGTTCCAGTCGGTTTCGCCGTGGCGAATGATGCAGACCTTTGTGCTCATCGGGTTTGGTGAATTTTCCGGTTAAATAAGCTAGTTACTTCGTGTCGATTGTGTGGCAGAGATAATAATAAGTATCTCACAAAATAGTTGTCTCACAAGGTCTTTTTGCCATTGAGAGGGGTGCAAAGGGTAGCCCGGAAAAAACGTAGCGCAATCCGGGGTAAATTGGCATTGTGTGGGCAGCGAATCTCATGCGTCACAGTTGATTTGATAGCCGCTTCTAACGCAAAAGAAGTGACATTAAGTGAACCACGCCGCGATTTTAGTTTAACTGCGCTATAGTAATTGATGAGATAGGGGTTGGTCTCTTAAAATTCACTTACTCGGGGATCAAAATAGGCTTCAATAACCTTAGCCCCTCCAAGTGTTGTGTGAATAAACCAATAGGAGACAGACTACGATTACCCTGAGGTCTTTCTCCTATCGAACAAGGGAGGTGAGATGATATGTTGAGATACAGTTACATGGGTGCGGCACTGTGGCTAGTAGTGTTTAGTGGCGCAGGTTATACGCAGGAGGGTGCCATGATTAAACTACCGGAGCCGGTGATGACGGGCGGAAAGCCTTTGATGCAGGCATTAAAGGAACGTCATACCACGCGAGAATTCAGCTCCAAGGCGTTGTCGAAACAAGATCTCTCGAATTTGCTATGGGCCGCGGGAGGCGTGAATCGTCCCGCCAGTGGCAAGCGCACCGCCCCTTCCGCGAGGGATTGGCGCGAGATAGACATATACGTCACCCTGCGCGAGGGGGTGTATCGATATGATGCGAATGATCATGCGTTGCTGCTCGTTCGCAACGAGGATCTGCGAGCGGCCACCGGTCTGCAGGACTTTGTGGCACAGGCGCCAGTCAATCTGGTCTACGTCGCCGATCTGAATCGGATGGAAGGGGCAAGTCCAGAAAACAAGACTTTATATATAGGTGCAGACACGGGTTTTATTGCGCAGAACGTCTATTTGTTTTGTGCCTCGGAGGGCCTCGCAACCGTGGTGCGCGGCTCAGTGGATAGAGAGGCATTGGCGAAGTTGCTGGGCCTGGGGAAACATCAACAAATTTCCCTTGCGCAGACGGTGGGGTATCCCGCTCAGTAGAAAAATGCAAAGCTGGATCTAACGCGGATGTATTGGGAAGACAATGGCTGCTTGTTTGGAAAACTACCCTCAGAATTCAAGATTGTGAGCTCAATATGGAAAGTTAAATAGGTTGGCGCACATGACAATGGATGACCATAACGACCTGCCAGACATTCGCGATGGGCTCACCAGAAAAGAGCGAATTATTTTGCACTGCATCGATAAAATGCAAAAAGAGCGGGGTGGCCGTGATGTACCTACGGCTATGCTTTATGGAAGAGTGCTCGAATATACGGATATAAGCGTCGATGAAATGCAATTCATTTTGCAAAAGCTATCCGATGACAAATCTTAGGATTGGTTATTTAAGGAAAGTGGGGCAATCAAGAACCGGATCAGAGCAAATAGATACCGGACTAGATATCGGTAATAACTAACATTTGTGTTTTGAACGATACAAGATTTTGTATATTAAAATTCAAAGCGATTTTTGATCCCCACCCTGTAGATATTTTCCTATCCTTATTACATGGAGACGCATGTCTTACTTTTACAAATCGCCGCGATTCTGGTTACGGCGAGAGTATTTGCCGAAATTGCCGCGCGACTGAATTCTCCGCGTGTTATCGGTGAACTTTGTGCGGGGATTGTGCTAGGCCCCAGTTTGTTGGGTTGGATTACCCCCAATGAACCCATCAAGTTACTTGCTGAAATCGGTATTATCCTGTTGCTCTTCGAAGTGGGCCTGGAGACAGATCTGGGACGGTTGGTGCAAGCCGGTCAACGGGCCCTTGTGCTGGCTATTGTGGGATTCGTTGTGCCATTCCTGTTGGGCTTTGGCATATGTTATTACACTTTTGAGCAACCAATGTTGGTGTCGCTTTTCATCGGCGGGACTTTAACGGCAACCAGTATTGGTGTCACTGTGCGTATACTAACTGATCTGGGCCGCCAAACCAGCAGAGAAGGCCAGATTGTCCTGGGCGCGGCAGTGGTCGATGATGTTTTGGGCGTTATTCTGTTGGCGATACTGTATGACTTCTCGGTAAATGGCACTGTCGGTCTGACCAATGCCACCACAATTACGGTGTATGTGTCTATCTTTTTTGTGCTGGCTCCCATCGCCGCCAAATTGTTGTCCGTTGCTATCCATCATTTTCATCAAATCAGTCAAAGCCCGGGAATCATTCCTATCACTTTAGTGGCACTAGTGCTGAGCTTCGCTGCACTGGCCCATATGATAGGTGCCCCCGAGTTGTTGGGGGGCTTTGTGGCGGGTATCGCCTTGTCCCGACGATTTTTCCTTCCCCTGGGGCTTACCCTACGTATTGATCCAGAATTTAATCAAAAAGTACATGGACAGATGAAGCCTATTATCCAACTCTTCACACCGATTTTCTTTGTGATGGTGGGATTGTCAATGGACTTGTCAGCCATTGATTGGAGTTCTGTGTTTTTTTGGGTGTTTTCGCTGGTGTTGGCCTTTGTGGCCATTACGGGTAAATTGTTCGCCGGCCTATTGGTGCGGGAAAATCACTATGCCCGCGTCGCGCTTGGCATGGCCATGGTGCCGCGCGGAGAAGTGGGGCTTATCTTCGCCGAGTTGGGGCGCGTGTCGGGGATATTTAACAATGAAGTCTATGCGGCACTTGTTATTGTCATTGCGTACACAACATTGCTATCACCCTTTTGGATAAAGCTATACTACCGCCTCTATGGCCGTCACTTTGCGATGGACGATGATGATCAATCCAAAGGGAGTTCAAATATGTAGTTGAGCTTCAAAGAATATTTAGATGTCGTATTAAAATCCGTAATGGCAGGGTAGTCCTAACTGATCCGCTATTTGTAACAATATCGCGCCGCAATCGTCAGTGGTGTGTTAAACAGATATACGCGAGGAGTATTATGAAGTTTGGTCAAGTATTTATCTTATTAATGGGTTTGTTTGGGGTAATGTCAACCGCGGTGGCGGAGAAGGCTGTATTTGCCGGGGGGTGTTTTTGGTGCATGGAATCCGATTTTGAAAAGCTGAAAGACAAAGGCGTTATCGACGTGGTTTCCGGATTTACCGGGGGGACGATACCAAACCCCACGTATAATGGTGACCATACCGGTCACTACGAGGCGATTGAAGTGACGTATGATCCCGACCGGATCAGCTATCAGGAATTGTTGGACTACTACTGGCTGCAGATCGATCCTTTTGATGCCCAGGGGCAGTTTTGCGACAAAGGCCATAGCTATCTAAGTGCTATTTTTGTTGCGAATGATGAGGAACGGAAACTAGCGGAGCAGTCCCGGCAGAAGGTGGTGGCACAGTTTCCGGATAAGAAAGTCGTTACACCTATACTCGATGCGACCATTTTTTATCCCATTCAAGGCGATGAAAATTACCATCAGGATTTTTATAAAAAGAGCCCTATTCGCTACAACTACTATCGTTTTAGTTGCGGACGGGATCGTCGGTTGAAGGAAATATGGGGCGACAGGGCAACGCATTAAATGGCTCAAAACCATTATTTACGGTTTGGGTGCGGTGCAAATCAGGCCAAGCGATCACTTTTTTAGATTAAGGTTGGACCATGCTTGCAGTTTGAATCAATGTAATGCTTTGCATCGAAATACTGATCGCACTGGCCCAACCCGGTCTTTAGAGGGTGCTGCTGGGCAAAGCACTTTTCCATGCTTTAAAAATAACTTGATCTTCAAACAACTCTTGGGGATCGATGGTTTCATTGGGTTTGCTCAGTATTCCTTTATTTTTGTATTCAAGCTGTTCATCGAGACAGTATGCAACCAGTTCACTGCAAATCCAGCAGTTGTCATTGTTTAGCAGTTTGCTCACTATGCGGTCGGGGGACCCATTGAAGATGGAATTGATGAGCTTGCCAATGTGACTGCCTTGCAATGCTTGAGATGCGATTAGTCTTGTGTCGTATTCGGTTCCCACCTCTTTTTTGGCAAGCTCCACGATTTTGTCCGCTATAGCTTTTGTGAGTCCATTTGGTTTTTTGAAGAAAATTTGACACGTCGGATCATCGAAGTAGTGCGCCAAATCGGACTGCACAACACCTTTGGTGAAAGTTGCTTCCACGCACTGGTTTTCGCCTGTTACTATTAGCGCGTGAGAAACTTTGATGTCGCTCACCCTGGACCACCGCGTAAAGTAAGCTATCCCATTGCACACAAAATTGGTTTTGTAGTAAGTGAAACCGATATACCCTTCATTGTAATTTTCCCCATACATTGGTTTTATAGACGTTAGTTCAACAGGACTTGAATTAGAATTAGTAGTCATTTTCGTTCCTCCACTAGTTGGTAGGGTATCGTTGGACTATCTTGGTATACAACCATTCATGATAGATTGTAGCAGTTCTTAATTAAATTTAGATTACACCGGCCGACTAAAAATGCATTGAGCTGAATCATTAATGTTTGAATTGTGGTAAATACTAAACAGACAAGACAGTGGGTAACTCTATCTATTTTAATTTTTATGGATCGTGAAGTGCTATTTGTAAGATTATTCCTATATGGCGCTGTATAAAAAGCACTATTCGGTATGCTCGAGAAGTGATCGCGATTGAAAAGATATTCGATTGGTTGGTTGTGGCGCATCTATAGGTACTGGCTTTGCCGTTTGGTGTTGATACAACACAACTTCAAGGCGCGCCAACAATACCAGTTGCGTGAAGAGGTCGACGTGATGTCCATCAGTTGGACGCATGTTTTCGGACCCACCGACTAATACAAAATCGAGGCAAGCACATCCTCGTATTGTTGGTAAGTGCGTTCTAATGTTGGTACTATTCATCAATAGAATTATCAACGAACAAAATTGTCGGGGGTTACATATGTCTTACAGCTCAGAAAATCTCGCGGAGATCGATGTGTTAATGCTTTTTGATCTTTCAAACAGTCTGGAAGGTATAAAAATCCACAAAACGGCTAAACCCGCCGCAATAGCCGCTGCGCAACGCCTGTTTGAGGGCGGTTTTATTACGCAAGTTGATGGAGGTTATCTTACCCCGCTCGGTCGCGAGGCCGCTGAGCATGCTCAGAGTCTGTTTACAATGCTAAACGCCAATCCAGAGGAGTAAAAATGGACTGTGGTTGGAAACACAAATCACAGTCATTTTTATTTACTTCAGTTTGTGATAGGCGACTGAACAGAGGGAATCGTGAAAACCGAAATGGCGTATCTTATGTTAGTTACCTTGCTGTTGTTTGTGTCTATTGCCGCAGCCGATAATGCCATGTTTGCCGGCGGTTGTTTCTGGAATATGGCGTCCGATTTTATAAACATGGAAGGCGTTACCGATGTGGTCTCCGGGAAAACAGACGGCATGTTACAAACACGTTGGAACAGCGATTGGGCCGAGTGGAACTGAGCTACTCCGATTTGATTCAAATATAAAAAAGGGTATGTGACAACGGAAAACTATTCGGTTTTTGGAGTGAGTTGTCCCGAAATTAAACAATGCAACCTATCGTTTCCATAGCGAACTTATCCAAGACCTATGCCGGTGGCTACCAGGCGCTGAAGAATGTGAATCTGGATATTCAACCCGGTGAAATATTGGCGTTGCTCGGCCCCAATGGTGCGGGTAAGACTACGCTCATCTCGATTATCTGTGGCATTGTCAATGCCAGTGCGGGTTCGGTCACTGTCGGAGGCCGTGATATCGTGTCGGATTATCGTGTCACGCGCAGCATGATCGGCTTGGTACCGCAGGAACTCACACTGGGTGCTTTCGATAGAGTGTGGAATACTTTGTGTTTCAGTCGCGGCCTGTTCGGCAAAAAGCCCGACCCTAGCTACCTTGAGCAGTTGCTGAAGGATTTGTCGCTGTGGGATAAGAAAAACAACATGCTCATGGCTTTGTCGGGTGGCATGAAACGGCGTGTGCTGATTGGTAAGGCCTTGGCGCACGAACCTTCGGTGCTGTTTCTGGACGAACCGACCGCGGGCGTGGATGTGGAGTTGCGTAAGGATATGTGGGCGCTGGTGCGGCGCCTGCGCGAGTCGGGTGTCACCATCATCCTCACCACGCATTACATCGAAGAGGCCGAAGCGATTGCTGATCGCGTGGGCGTTATCAACCACGGGGAATTGCTGTTGGTTGACCACAAAGACGCGTTGATGCACAAGCTTGGTAAACGGCAATTGGTGATTGAACTGGAATCTGCCCTATCGCTCTTGCCTGAGGTGTTGGCGCCATGGGCGCTGGATTTGGCTAGCGATGGGAGCAAACTCACGTACACCTACGATCCGCATAACATACATACCGGTATCCACGGACTGCTGCAGGCCATCAGGGAGGCAGACCTGTTGATCAAGGATGTACACACATCAAAGACATCACTGGAAGAAATATTTGTCAGCCTGGTGAAGAAAAAGCAATGAATCTATACGCCATTCGAGTCATCTACAAATTTGAAATGCTGCGTGCTTGGGAGACTATACTGCAAAGTTTCGCCTCGCCCGTCATATCCACTGCGCTTTACTTCGTTGTGTTCGGATCGGCGATCGGATCGCGTATCGAAACAATCGAAGGCGTATCCTACGGGACTTTTATCGTGCCCGGGTTAATGATGTTGGCACTACTTACTCAGAGCATTGCCAACGCGTCGTTTGGAATTTTCTTTCCTAAATTCACCGGTACTATATAGTACATCACCAGTCAGCCTGTCAGCAAATATGGTGGTTTTAGGAAAAATAAAAAACGGGCTCACAATTTCAGGAGGAATCCTGTTTACTATCGAGTTTGAAGTTATCGGTGAAGGTTCATTCAGTATATTTCTCAACAGTGTCGACGTGAGGAACTCCCAAAACAATAAGACAAAATGTAATATTGACAAAGATATAATTAATGGAAAAATAGTGAGTTCCGGAGATGTT
>Ga0209536_100007868_pt1 | contig 16111 bp, 15 predicted proteins | sample DeeMarSeWOR28_12_FD_187461 | JGI IMG/M metagenome (GOLD analysis project Ga0209536, IMG submission 187461) | Marine sediment microbial communities from White Oak River estuary, North Carolina - WOR-2-8_12 (SPAdes) (version 2) | ecosystem: Environmental > Aquatic > Marine > Intertidal zone >...
TATTACGTAGAATTAGGCGTATAATACCCTTCGATATCTTGCGATAGAAGCTTTTGGTGGGGCCAACCGCCATTCTACGAACTCTTGTGCTGCTCGTAGAAGACCATTGTCGGAGAGCCGCCGAAGCTGATGCCCATCCATGCGGCCTCGTCGATTTCATCCTGGGTGAAGCCTTTCTCTTTTGCTGTTTTCAGGTGCATTTTCAGGCATGGTTCGCAACGAGTCGCAACCGACAGGGCTATGGCCATCGCCTGCTTGGTATAGGCGTCCAGGCCGTGGGGAGAGCTTGCAGCGCCGAGAAAAGCTGTGAATTTTGCTTTAATTTGATCAATCTCGGAGACTTCTTTCGCTCCGGCGGTTGGAACAACAGCATCGGCACAACATGCAACTTCTTCGCTGGCAGCTTCAACAGAAGTTTGTGATGATTTTGCAGCGGGTGAACTGGACGCAATAGCAGGTATTTTTCGAGTGCCACTTGTATTGATATGAACAAGTCCTGAGCCTTTTACGAGAATTCTGCCGACAATCGCAGCGGCGGAGATTCCTTCTTTATGAAGAGCTTTTAATAAATCTTCAGCCTCGTCTTTCGCTATCGCTATTAAAAGCCCGCCGGAGGTTTGTGCATCGTAGCACATATCGACCATTTCTTGGGGCATGGTATCGGAAAGCACGATATGGTCGCCGCATGATTCCTTATTTCGCTCAATTGCCCCGGGCAGGATTCCCGCTGCAGCGTATTCGATTACGCCCGGAAAAAATGGAATATCATCCCAGATGATTTCGACGTCTACGCCGCTCGAAAGGGCCATCTCGGCCAGGTGACCCATCAGGCTGAAACCGGTTACGTCGGTGCAGGCGTGCGCGCCGAATTTGACCATGAGTTGCGAGGCTGTTTTGTTAAGCGTGGTCATTGACTCGGCGGTTGCTTCGACGCTTTCCGGTTTAGCTCTGCCGATTTGTGCTGCAAAGGCTACGATTCCCGTACCGAGCGGCTTGGTCAGGATGAGCACATCGCCCGGCTTTGCGGCAGCATTGGTTACGATTTTGTCCGTATCTATCGTGCCGGTGACGGCGAAGCCTGCTTTGATCTCACTATCATTGATACTGTGGCCGCCGATAATGGCTACACCAGCCTCGATCATCTTGTCTATACCGCCTGATAGAATCTGGCTCATGGTTTCGTCCGGTACCTTGCGAACGGGAAAACCAAGCACCGAAACCGCAGTCATCGGCGTGCCGCCCATGGCGTAAATGTCACTGACAGAATTTGCCGCCGCCACCTGCCCGAACGTGTACGGATCATCAACGGACGGTGTAAAAACATCCACAGTTTGTACAAGTGCCGTGCCGTCGCCCATGTCATAGACGCCGGCATCGTCTCCCGCGGGTACCCCGACAAGAACTCGGGGATCGTCCACAGCGGGCAAATTCTTTAACACCTGCTTTAAAAACGCTTGGTCTATTTTCGAAGCGCAGCCGGCCTTTTCCACGAGTTGTGTCAGTTTCACCTCTCCGGTAGGGGCATCAAGCCGTTCGCCGGCGCACAGACAGATGTTTTTTTCTTTGAACAAATCACAAGGGCAGGGCTTTTTGGGATCGCAAATGCAGTGGCCCAGCCGAATCGAACGCTGCATGACTCGTTTTCGTCTTTCCATGTTTATCATTATGACACCTCTATAATAGTAAGCGAAAATTATATCCTTTACATACCCTCAATGCAAGCAAGGCCCGGCGGATGTTACGTATTTGCTTTCTTCAGTCGTTTCGATGCCAGTATCGCCGCTCCGAGCGCTCCGGTCATCTGCGGATCTGGGCAGACAGTGACGTTTTGCCCAAGAGCAGCCTGCATGGATTGGGCCATTCCTGAGACCATTGCCACGCCGCCGGTGAAGATAACCGGCGGCTCGGCGTTTCGGCCAGCCATTGAAATAATACGTGCGGCAATAGATGCCTGGACTCCGGCGACTATGTCTTCTCTGGCCGTACCGGAAGCAAGCAGGCCGGTAATCTCTGTTTCTGCAAATACGACGCACATGCTGCTAATTGCTGCCGGATTTGTACTATTTGCAGCCAGTTCGCCGAGGCCTTCAAGCTCAACGCCAAGGCGTTCGGCAACGACTTCGAGGAAACGTCCTGTTCCCGCCGCACAGCGGTCGTTCATAGCAAAATCCCGTACCTTTCCGGCAGTATCCAACCGCAGAAGCTTACTGTCCTGGCCTCCGATGTCGATAACAGTCATGGTATCCGGCAGAAGATTATGTACCCCGACTGCGTGACATGTAATTTCGGTGACCGTCGTATCGGCAATGCTGACGGCGTTCCGTCCGTAGCCGGTCGCCACGATGACGGCGACATCCTTTTTGTTTATACCGTGCTTTTTCAGTACTTTTTTGAACAGCCCTGATGCTAGTCTATCCTGCTCGACACCCTGGTCTGTAAGTCCTTTGGCTATGACCTGCATATTCACGGTGTCTATCAAGATGATTTTTATTGCTCTTGAACCGGCATCTATTCCTGCACAAATCATTCTCTTCTCCGTTAAATTCTCTTTTTATTACGACTTGCTCTGACAGTTTCCACGAGGGCTTCGAGCCGGGTACGCACTGTCGGACGCATTGAGTCGGTCACGGGCGGCACCTCTATCTCCAGCACGGGAATGTCGAATTTATCCCGTACGATTTCGCTGATTACCCGGCCTTCCAGAGCGCAATGACTTGCACCGGGGATGCGCGATATGAGAACCGCCTCGGCGCCGAACAGGCGAATATCGTGGCATATCCGCTGAGCCCGGTCTATTGATGAGCCTACCATCGGATCGGCAAGTGCCATTCGCGCCAGAGCCTCAAGCGGCGGTAAGTCTTCCGGAATTTCATCCAGCGCATGTGTGAAAAGATATTCGGTGCCGCATATCCTGCCGCCGCAGTCTTCGAGAAGGTTCATTACCTGCAAATCCGCCACAGGATTAATCCAGAAGATTCTTGCCGCATCGACATTTAGTATGCCTTTACAGTCACGAACCCGAGATTTCACTTCATCGAGCAATTCTTTTAATACATTTATAGTCTCCTGCCTGTTCGAGCAAAAGTGAATGGCGAGCATCTCAGCGATGAGCATTTCGAGGGCCGGGATAGGGCATCGCTCAGCGGTGAATGCGAGTTGACGAAGCTCGGCCAGTAATCTGCGAACCTGATTGGCTTTTTGTATTCCGGTAAAAAGTTTCTGCTCGTCTAATTTTTCACCTGCTAAATCTTCAAGGGCGGTCTTGATTCCGTGGAGCTGCGATTTAACGAATTTTACCTGGCATTTCGGTGCCGAGTAGCCACCCGGCAGATTTACTCCTGTCTCATTGGACTCAGGATTGCGCCGATGAGGAATTTCCCACCATAAGATGGGATGTCCTAGTCCGTTTAGCCGTTGGGCGATGGCGGAAAAATCATCGCAGGTAGCGCCAACGCTGCAGATGAGCAAATCAGGAATGGGAAAATGTGCTCCAGTGACAAAAGCGCCCAGCATCGCGCGAACGGGGCAGAAGGATTCATCGATGCCGAGCGAGTCAGCGATTTGAAGCAGCCCGGCACCAAGTTCCATCACGCATGGAATCCACCATGCACCATCAGGATAAAAAGCAACGATATTTTCAAAGCAATACGCCATTACCGGCACGGTTCCGAGGTCCTTCATTGTGCCGACGATTTTCCTGCCAGCCATCCGGGATTCGTGGAGGCGGTCTTCTTCGGTAAGCAAAAAGTTCCACAGTCTAAGAGCGGCAGCGGAATTGTCATAACGAAGTCTCAAAAGCCTTTGGTCTCCATCCTCGACATGTCTGCCGAGCGGGCCGCCATAGGCAGGCTGGTATTTCCCTGCTTTTTTTAACTGCTCGTATCGCAGGTCCCATTCTTCAAGCGTAATCTGTTTTGGCATATCCCTCACTGCAACATCTCCAGGAAAGCACGGATTCGGTTTTCTGCTCGATATCTGTCTGTTTCATTGTCACCTGCTGTGTCAATGTCGAGAACTGGTAGATCTGTCCAGTCCATCAGTCGTTTAAGTTCCGCGTGCCAGATGTCGCAACACACGTACCGGTGGAAAATAATCCCCTGCACCCCTCTCGTCGTAAGCTCTTGCTGAAGCCATTTATAAAGCTCGCTGTTTGGCCGGCGGCAAGCGTCCTGGATTCCGCCGAAATAAGCGTTAGCCAATTCCATAAATGAATCTTCATGAGTCCTACGGCGGTCAAATCTGGCGCAGATTCCCCGCTCGCCTGTTTCGGTTGCATCCAGCACGATTCGTCCGCCTGTTTGCTCGATCGTGTCGAAGAGTGCAAAATCCTGACTCATTAGTGGCCCGCCGACTATCGCTAAAGGGATACCGTCGGTTAGGGGCACTATACCTGTTACACGATTGACTGATCGATTAGGTCCATCCCGGCCAAATGCAGTAATTGCTTCTGCATATTGTCTAGCTGACGAATATTCTATTGATGCAAGGACAGTTGCACGGGAGGCGTCGTATTCGAGCATTATATTTGCCAGAGCGTCGTTCGATGGTGGCTTGCCGCCCAGCCCCTTAAGAAACCGTCCGAGCCGTTTGAGTTCATCGATATATAGTTTCTGCGATGCGAGAGACTGCCATGTGTTCGGCACATTCATAAGGAAAACCGGAAGCTCACACTTGCGAACGATAATGTCGAAAGCTCGGCGCATCTGGTCGCACACTGTTGTTACGATGACTCCTTCGGCCTCTTTATTATTCATTACTTCACTGATAAAGCTCCGAACGAATGGGCAAACACCTTCTGATCGAATGAACATAGAGGCCGAATCAACACGGTCGAGTAGCAACCTGCTCGCGCGCAGGCCATGTGCAACAATCCATTCGGCAGGCACATATGGACACGTGTAAATGACCGTCTTCATCAGCCCGAACACTCCTGTCCATTGGCCTGCTGGCGGACTGTCTCGAATAGCGCTTCGACTCTCAAGCCAATACGTGCCGAATCGGACGGCGAGTAATCCGTTTCAATTCTAAGATACGGCAAGCTAAGCTCCTTTTCGGCCAGCTCTTTGACGAAATACGACTCAACATCGTATGTCAGGCAGGCCTGCCAGATCAGATCGATAATGCACTGTGGACGGTATTCTTTTGCCAGCTCGCGAAGCACTTCCAATCGCCGCTCGTTTGTTGTCATGACCGAGCAGGGCAGGCGCAGATATTTTTCGGCCAGAGCAAGGATAGGATCTTCTGCTGTTTCGTCAACATCTTCGAGAATGGGTTTTAGTCCTGTGCAATTGTCCATGCAAACGACAAGCCCACCATGTGACTCGATGATGTCAAGAACACGTTCGGCCCCGTGTACGATGGGCACGCCAGTCAGTAACACACGCACAGATGAATTCGCACTGGAACCTGATGTTTGGTTTTTGAGGATCTCAATCGCTTCGGTGTATTGCTCAAGGTCGGCATCAATTCCTGAAATAATGCTCTTGAAATCCAGTAATTGCCTGCCGGTAAGCGGTGGTGATTTCGACTTCATTAGTGCCGCCAACTCACGTCTTAATGCCCGTTCGCGGTTCATTTTTCCGATAGCCTGCCTTATCTTTTCATCGGTAAGCTCGATGTCGAAATGCTCTTGCAGTTTGTTTTTAAGCTTTCGAAGTTCACTAATCCAATGTGCCATGGCATCGCTGTCCGTCGGCTTTTGAGGCAGTTCTATAATATATGTCGGCCGTGTCCGGCCCATCAGTTCGTACATCTTCTTTTTGCCGTCACAGGTTGTCTCGGCCACGATAAGGTCGGCCATCTCAAGAAACGGATTCGCCTTTTGGACATGGTAGCCATATGTGGATTTGATAAGCGGACAAAGGTTTGCGGGCAGGTGTTCTTCTGCTGGCGGAATCATCTCCGCTGAGCCGCCACACAGGCACACCGGCACTGCATCAGCAGCCATAATCAACTCTCGTGGAGTATATTCACACATAATCCCCACAATGTGCTTGCCATTGGCTTTGGCATCCGTGGCATAATCGTAGCAGTTCTGTATCATTTTACCGAACCAGCCTAAAGGGCCATTCGTCGGCCTCTTAGCTGTCGGTTTTGGAGATGAGCATTTTGGTTCGGGGGGATTACACGGATCGCCTGATTCTATAACTTTGTTATTCTTGTTGTTACCACAGCATTTTCCCATTTTAATCCTCGAATCTGAGAGTTTTGACTACTCTTTCTTTTGGGCGACAAACAGACCCTGGGCAATTTTACCTGCATGTGCCAATTCCTGCATAAAGACCATTTCTGCTCCCATAGCCTGCATCAGCTCACTATTAAAGCCGATTATTTTCAAAGCATCGTACGTTAACTGCATATTAAGCATATTCAGGTATAAGTCAACGTATGGCCCGAAACGACCTGTGTCCTCAGCAGCGATAACATCACAATCATTTGCCGCCAATAAATCACTGTAACCTTCCAGATTCTGTACGTTTGGGAATTTCATAAAGGTAAGGAAACGCTCTGCCTCGGAACCAGAAAGTCCGGCGTTGCCTTCGATCCAGTCGGTAAAAGCAATCGTACCTCCCGGCCTGACAATTCGTGTCGCTTCGGAAATAAGCTTTTCCTTATCGACAACGTAGCACCAAGCATCCTCTCCCCAGACGAAGCACGCGCTTGCATCCTCAAGGCCGCTGTCGCATACATCTGCGAGTGTGAATTCAATTTTGTCCGATAGATCCTCTTGTTCACACCGTTTGCGTCCTTGCTCGACAACCCGACTGGTCGCATCGACACCGCGCATTCCAGCTACATCCCGAAAACGCACTAAGAAGCGCATCCCGGCACCGTTACAGCAGCAAAGGTCAACACCTTTCATGCCGGAGCCGATGCCGGCTTTTTCCGCAAGGTCCATTGACGATGTAAAACCGCCGATGTGAATCTGCTCTCCCATAATCAACTCCCATAGCTCGCCTTCGGGGCCGCTGTAAACAGCCTGTACTTCTTTCAGGCCTATGTTATCCATCGTTTTCATAATAGTTCTCCCTAAAACTCGTATTTTACCTGTACCGCCCATGAATTGTCTTCGCGATGGTTTAGTACATTGCCAAAATCAGCATATCCGCCGGCGATTGTCAAACGATCATTGACAACATAGGCCAGAGCAATGTCCCACCAGTCATTTTCCGCTTTAATCAAGTGTTCTCCGCCTAAACTAAACTGATCACAGAGATTGGGTTTCTGTCGATACTCACTTGCCAGCAACAGGTTATCCGTAAGGAAATAGATAATGCTGCCCTCAAAGGTTGTTCGTCGTTCGCCGGCAAAACCGAGCAGGCCGGTATGTATCGCATCCCCGTTACGCAGGCCTGCCGTAACGATAATCGGCCGGGGCAGCCAATTGGCTATTGTCTTGGTCGCGACTGCAGTGAATTCGGTTCCGGAATCGTGGTCTACACCAAGCATGTCACAAAGGCCGCCTGTTTGCTTGTTGATATCATTATGACCATCATTCCACTTGAAATGTGCGCCTAAGGTTACTGCCGGCATCCATTCTTCGTCAAATCCGCCTTCCTCTATCACCATTAACCGTGCGTTGAAATTGTGCATAAGGACATGGTTGTCAACATGAACCACTCCCAGCGTGGCATTGCTCACGGCATCAGGCCAGTCACCCAAACCAATACGTTCGAGTGCATATCCTAGTTCCACATTGCCCCAAATGTTTTCTGTCACTGCTAACGATTCAAAGTCCTTTTCTCCCTTGTCCATCCAAACAAAAGTACCTGAGACACTGGGCTTGCCGAATACAGTGCCTTCCTCTGCCGGATTTGCCAGATAAGCTGTTGATGTAATAAACACACCACTGGTACCCTCTACGTTGTGTGTCGGTAGAGGCGGCCCGGCAGAAACTATTGTGCTGAAAGAAAAAACGAATACCAACAAAGCTATAGTTAAGTTTTTTGCTGTCGATAATTTTTTCATAGTTTATATCCCCTAAAATTAAATTTTCTCCTGACGTTTTTCTTTTAGCAATCCCCTCTTTTTGGTGTTTCATGTTTCCGGCATTTTTTGTCTCCTTTCATTTTTATTCAGCTTTTTTATTGCAATAAAAAAGGCGGGCAAGAGAAATCATCTCTTTACCCGCCGGTACTTATGGCTCGATTTGATTTGTTAGATCATGTGCCAGATCTCCTCTGTATTGCTTCAATCAGGACCAAGGCCGTATTTATCTGCTTTCGGCACCTGCTGTTGAAACACTCTGGCACTCGCCACGAGTACCGACAGATGCCGCCTCAGCCGTACTCAAAATCATTTACGGCAATGATTAATTTGAACGGCTCCTTCATTGATAGCTCCCTAATCAAAAAATGACGCACTAAACCTTTTGAAAACCTGCCAAATTGTACAGAAACCTTCACCAAAAACAAACAAAAAATACGTTTTTTTTTGCTGCTATCCACTGCAACTTTTGTGACTATATTCTTAGTATTATATAGAATGCCATGCTTCATTCTGTATCATCTCAAACGGCCCTGTGTTAATATCAAAAACCACCTGGTATTTACCTTTAAAATCCTTTGGTACTTGCCACAAGTACTCAAGGCAGGTGCCGCCTCAGCCATAGCTAAATTTGCCGGATTCAAGTACGTTTCCTGCTTCATCCACGATTTTGATTTTCGCTCCGATTACGGCCCGGTTATTTTTTGTAATGAAGCTCCGGTATTGCTCACCTGCCTGGCCGATAATGGCATAATTTATCGAGAGGCGCGAATCTTTTTTGCGAATTTCCGGTTTAATCAGAAAAGGCGGTCCAAGTCTGATTGCCGTTGCTTCGTTGTTTCTGACCTTAATTCTTGAGAGGTCTGCCCAGGGGCCGCGGCTGTCAATCCGCCATGTGTGCCCGTTTTGTTTCTTCGACAGGCTAAGAAATTGCGGCCTGTAGATACGGGCACCGATTGCAGCTGGTTCGTCGTCCGAAGTAATCGTTGTGTGAAGGAGCCAACTGCTTTTAAGCCGAAATTCTGCATCTGCACCGCCCGCATCAATTCCGACATATCCTTTTCTTTGCGTGTAGTAGAGGACTGCTAAACCGGAACACGCTATAATAGTCAAAGAAATCCATATATCTTTCTTCTTCATGTTCCCGCCGGTTCTGATAGTTTCGTTCTTTATTTATTCAGACGCGGAAGTAATGGCTTTGTTACATTATTTTTTCGAGATTTCTTCTGAAACAGTACAAAATTTCCCTAAATTCATGTCGGTATGCTCTAAATGTTCGAAAAAACAGCCTCTTTTTTTGTCGCTTTTTGCTGCCAATTTTCAGCTTATCGAGTGCCAGGTTTCATCCGGCTGCGTCTCAAAGGGGCCCATGTCGGCTTTTACCTGCACTTTGAATTTTCCTCTGAAATTTACTGGTGCTCGCCACGAGTACCTGCAGGTGCCGCCTCAGCCATATTTGAATCTGCCGGAAGCGAGAGTTTTGCCGGCTTCGTTAACAATAGCAAAAGCCGGTGGTGGCTGCCATTGGCTGTTCTTTTGTACTCCACCGACATATTTCTCCCCGGCTTGACCTTCTACAACAAGGCCGATGGAAACATCACGCCCTTTGATTTGGACATCGGTTTTAACTAAAAGTGGCGGGCCGGTTTTGCTACTACTATCATTGAGACTGGAAAGCGACTGTCCCTTGGCCAAATCGAGAACCCATTTGTCGCCTTTCTCATCAGTTATGGACAGCGAGGAAAGACCAAGTTGCTGCCGTGATGTAGCAGGAGATGAAAAGATGCCGTGCACCAATGCACCGACTAAGATAATCGCAAATACCGCTGATGCTATTGCTATGATTTTCTTTTTTTTAGAAGGATCATCAATCATTACAGAACCTCATTATAGCCACAGCAATTTTTATTCGACCCAATCATGCATATATGATAAATGCTTCAAAACCTTAATCCAGGGATTTTTATAGATAAAAACTTGACAAAAAGCTTACCTGCCCTTAAGGGATTATATCAATTCGCAAACGAAAACAGATAAAATCTGGTAATATGTTACTTTTTTATGATATAAAAATCAAAAAAAATGTAAATAAATCTTTATTTCGGCGTATGTATTAATAGAGAAGAAATTAATGGTTTGTGTGAAAAGGGCGTTCAAATTGAACAAATCGGTATTAATCTCAGTTAATTATCGAATAAAAAATGAGATTTTACTATTTTTGTTTTAACTTATATAGCGATCGATATATAATTAAGATAGCAGCATAAACGACGAGCACAAACAGGGGAGAATATAGCTGTCAGAAAAAAGCTGCAGGAAATTATCAAAAGAGGCTTTGATAATGGATTTCAAAAGGGAAAAAGCGTTTACACTTATAGAATTACTTGTCGTCATCTCGATCATTGCCTTGCTTATGGCCATTTTGTTGCCCTCGCTGGGTAAAGCACGTGAGCAGGCCAGAAGAGCAACGTGTATGGCCAACTTACGCTCAATCGGACAGGGCATATACCTCTACGCTCACGACAACGACGGCAGGCTCGTTCCCGGTGATTGGAGAGTCTCATGGGATGTCTGGGGACAGGTAGCGGAATATCCGAGGGATTGTCGAATGCCCTCGGTTGCGGAATCGAGAGAAGTCAACCTGGGGCATCTTATCAGGTCCGGAATTCTGCCGATGCCAGGCAGCAAGGATCACGTGCTCTTTTGCCCTTCGAGTAAGACACCTGATGGCAAACATTGTTACGAAGACTTTGTTCATGGCTGGGGTAGCATTGATCGTGTTGCTACAACAGGTTATATGTATAATAATTCCCTCGATGGTTTCGACGGCTTTGTTCAGGATGGGCAGTTTGCCGTGCTCTCGCATAAGAACAAGATCAACTTTTTGCGAGGGGATGGCAGCGTCAGTACTTTTAACGTCAAGAAACTGGATTTTGGTACACCTGAGGGTCCTGAATTGTTGCAGGAAGTTTCGCTCAGATACGGTGTATGCTTTCCCACGGCTTTACTGCACCGATGGCTTGCTCGTGGTCAGGTCAACATGGATGAGGCGATGGAATTTCTTAGCAGTCCTCAGGGGTGGGCCGACAGCAACAGCACGTTGATGAACGACCCGGCGTGCAGAGCTTTCTCAGAGCCGGTACTTCTCGCAAGTGTGGGAACAGAATCTTTAGCATGTGATGTAGTTGGCGTGTGGGGTGCGGCGCCGCCCTCCGGGTGATGATAGATGGCCGGTGGTCGCGTCGACCGCCCTTGGAATTATAGGTGATAGATTTTCGGGCTGCATTCCTCGCCCTTAAGAATATAGTACATACTATCCGCTGAAATTGCTGTCAGTAACCATAGTGTGAACAATGAACCTGAGATATGAAAGGTGATGAGATGAATAAAAGAGGAATGTTTATTTCAAATGAGCCTGATTTTTTTGCTATTCCGCTGCTCTTCTTGCTGACAATCATTGTTCTTTCTCTAACGATAACCCCGTCAGCAGTATTCTGTAACTCATGGCAGCCCATCGGTCCCGAAGGCGGAAATTTCATCTTTTCGATGACAAATCCGATGAATGCAAATGAGGTGACGGTTATCACAACCAGTCCTTCACCGTCGAACGTTTACCGCAGCACTGATGGGGGAATAAGCTGGAACAAAATCGGTGAAATTCCTTATCCCTACATTAATGACGTCAGTTCCTTCGATTTCTCGACTATTTATGCAATTACAAGCTCCCGCTGCTATCGTTCAATAGACGGTGGAGAAAGCTGGACCGTTGCCTCTTTACCGTCCTCGACAGGATGGGCATACCGTATTTGTGCCGATCCTATTGATAGTAGCAAAGTTTATGCCGCAGGGTATTTTTCTGACTATCAGAGCTACCCCTACACTTACAGTATGGTATTCTTCAAGAGCATTGATGGAGGGCTGAGCTGGAGCACTTCGTCGTTTTTTACCTTTGACGCTTTCTATCCTTATGACATGGCTATCTCTAAGAGCAATCCGAGTGTTATGTACGTTTCCGGTTACAAGGAAGTTAGTAATGATTATTTTGGAGCATTATTGCAAACAATTGACGGTGGAAGCACCTGGACGGACATTTCCAGCTCCGTCAATACTGACAGTTTCAGTTTTTTAGAATGTGTCGCCATAGATCCGACAGATGAGAACAAGGTCTATGTTGGAGGCTCAGTTTTTTATCGCTCCATAAGAGAAGGGCGCGGCCGTGAATTGTCATGGGAACGCAGTTCAACGCGTATTAATTGCTATACTATTGATATTGATCCTGTCGATCCATCCAGGATTTATTCTGGTGGTTATCAAAGCATCAGCGTGAGTACCGACTACGGCCAAACCTGGAGAACATATAATGGATGCACACGAAACTGGATTCAGAATATCGAAGTTGCCCCGGCTGATCCCTCCAGGATTTACGCTTCATCTAATACTGGATTATACAGATCACAGGATTCGGGTGCAACATGGAGTCCAGCACATGAAGGCATTTATGCTGCGAGAATCGCTGCTCTTGCGGCAGCTCCTTCGACCGTTATCGTCCAAAACAGCGGCTATCTAATGGAATATAGCAGAATGGGCAGGGCTACTACATGGCATGACCTCGTTACCCCTGAATCCTGCGGTGAAGTATGCGATATTCTGATTAATCCCGACGATCCGGATATTGTATTAGTCCTTGAAGGCTATGGTTGAGGCGGTGCCGAACTCTTTAGGAGCACAGACGGATGTTCCGTCTGGTCAATAGTCAATAAAGAATTCAGCGACGGCGGCTGTCTTGCCCAGGACCCTTATAACGCAAACGTAGCTTATGCCGGCGCAACTTACTACAACAGTTCAACGGGTCAGTACTCGATGGCCGTCATTAAGACAACGAATGGTGGAATCAGTTGGCCATATAAAAGTTTTCCAGGGGCTGGAGACTATAGTACATCTTGTGATTCTATCGCTGTGGCACCGAGTGATTCGGCCATTGTGTATGCCGGCGGCCAGGTCAGTCGGTACCCAAAGATCTACCAGTCAACTGATTCCGGCAGTACATGGAGTGATATCACAGATAATTTAATTACAACGCACTCACAAGGAGATCTCGTTAGCGCGATTTGGATCAGCCCTTACAATCATGAGATGCTGCTTGTGGGGACTTCCAAAGGCGTGTTTCATCGAACTGTTGTCGGAAGGGGCATTAGCAGTACCTGGATTCCAACAACCATCGGGTATCCGACGGTTGATTTTACATACGACCAGGCGGAGGATACTGTCTACGCAGCGACCACCGAGGGTGTTTATAGCACAAATGACGCCGGTTCCACTTGGGAGCAATTGAATGATGGCCTGGAGTGTCTTGAGATATTGTGTATCGATTTCGAACCTGAAAACCGCATGCTTTATGTTGGCACTGACGGCGGTAGTGTTTGGCGTCTCGCACTCGGTCCCTCAGATTCTTCGGGGCGTGAATTTTTCGTTGTAGTGGACGATTTCGAAGATTACACCGATTTCCCACCCGATAGGATATTTGATGTATGGACGGACGGATGGGACATACCGGCAAACGGAGCCACAGTAGGTTATGCCGAACCTGATTTTCTTCATGGAGAACATATCGCAGAAACTATGATTGTTCATACCGGTCTTCAGTCGATGCCGTATTTCTATGATAACAGTTCCGGCTATTCTGAGGCTGCTTTGCCGTTAAGTTATCCGTACGATTGGACGATACAGGGAGTTGAATTACTATCGCTGTGGTTTTATGGCGATCCGGCCAATGCTTCTGAGCGGATGTATGTTGCTATTGCCAATAGCCGGCAGACGCCTGCGGTAGTGTACCATGACAATCCCGACATAGCACAGATAAACACATGGACGCAATGGTCTATCAACCTGAAAGCATTCATCGACCAAGGTGTGGACCTTGCTAATCTTGACAAGTTCTATATTGGTTTTGGTGACAAGCATAACCCGCAGATTGGTGGTTCAGGCCTTGTGTTTTTTGACGATATTCGGTTGTATCGTCCTGCGACGCCATAAGGTGATCTTAGCGACAATGTGTTGCATGGCAGAACAAAATCATATAGAAGTAAACAAACTGCTTGGTTTTATCAGCTCGTGAAATAAGTTAAGTCGTTGCTCTCATCCGGCACTCATTCTACTTCATCGTCAGTTTACCGAGTGCCAGATTTCCTCTTGTGTTGCCTTAAATGGTCCCAGGTTCGCAGTCACCTTAACCTGAAACCTGCCCCTGAAATCCTGTGGCACTCGCCACGAGTACCTGCACATGGAGCCTCAACCATACTCGAATTTGCCACCGCCGAGAATTCTTGCTCTTTCATCTACGATTACAAATTGCGGTTCGGGCTCCAATTTTCCATTCTTTACGGCGCCACCGATATATTTTTCCCCCGCTTGTCCCTTAACTTCAATGCCAATAGAAATCTGACGATCGTTGATTTTCATCGTATTCGTGCTTAATAAAAGAGGCTGCCCTGGTTTCTTATCATTACTGCTCACACTCGAAAATTGTTGGCCTTTAACCAGGTCAAGATTCCATTTGTTTCCATTTTCATCAGTTACAGACAGTGCTGAAAGAGTATCTCGTAGCCTTGGATGTGGTGAAGATCGGCCGCGAAACAGAAGTAACATCCCTCCTATAATAATGATTGCCCCTGAAGCAATGCAGACAAAAAAGACTTTTGCTCTCCGGGAGGACAAATCCTGGATAAAACTCGACATTATGGCTGATATTATTTGTCTCATTTGGTCTGCTCCTAAATGATAGCAGGCTCGCTTAACCGGCTAATACACAATTTTTATTAGAAACAGAAATTCTTCAACTATTATAACAATTTTATTCAAAAAAAGTGTTTTTTCTTTTTTTTAGTTTCGATGGAAGTATAATAAATTGTAACGAGATTATCCATCGGGGACTTTGCAGCCATAGAGTATATTACTGTTGTTACGTGGTATTTGCGGTGTTTTTATTTAATATCTTGATAGAGCCACAACTTTCAGGATTCTGCATGCCAGATGTTGAAAGGAGTTTTACAATGCGACTCAATAGAATAAGAGCAGTTACGCTTGTAGAAATACTAGTAGTGATTTCTGTAATCGCCTTGCTTATCGCAATATTAGTGCCTTGCCTCGGAGCTGCACGCGAACGCGCAAAGCGCGCGGTATGCATGGCCAATTTACATTCTATCGGTCAGAGCATATTTATTTATGCCCATAACAATGATGATATGCTCATCCCGGGCGACTTCGCCGTCCCATGGGATGTCTGGGGATGGAGATCAGAGGAACCCGGGACAGAAGATAAAACATTTAAGGAGGTCAATCTGGGGCATCTCGTTACTTCCGGCTCGCTACCGAAGCCCGGCAACAATGACCACGTGTTCTTCTGTCCTTCGAGTCGCGCTCCTAACGGCGAACTGCCATCTGAAGCTTTCGTCCAGGCGTGGGGTTCTTCAGGTACTCAGGTCTCGATAACATATATGTTTAACACTGCTCTGGATGGATTTGACAATTATATTCAGGAAGGCAGTTATCCCGTGCTGTCACATAGGGACAAAATCAACTTCCTTTTGGGAGACGGAAGTGCCCAGGCCTTCAAAGTCATACCTCTTGTCTTTGACGAATCAGCGGGACCTGAGTTGTTGCCGGAAGTGGCAGAAAGAACCGGTGTTTGTTTTCCATCGATTATGCTGCATGGCTGGCTGGAACGCGGCAACGTAGACATTTCTGAAGCGAAACAATATCTCTATGATCCACCGGCATGGATGGCATTTAACAGCTCATTGTCAATTTTAAAACCGACACTTGTGGCGAATATAGGCAAACGTTCACTCGTTTGCGATGTAGTAGGCGTCTGGGGTGGAGCACTGAGCAATCCTCCCCCGGCGGGTGGTGGGTGATAAAAATTGTCCAGCGGTTGTGTCAGTCGCTTTTCTTCTTAGATAATCACATTAGATCATAAATTCTGTCACTAATGAGATTCAGTGCAGTATTGTTTCCGAGGCCACACTGAGGTATCCCCGCCTGTCCGGTTATATTTTATGATAAAATTAATTTCTAAACTTTGTCGAGCCTATGTCGTCAATTAATTTACCGAGTGCCAGATTTCCTC
>Ga0209536_100007871_pt1 | contig 16110 bp, 13 predicted proteins | sample DeeMarSeWOR28_12_FD_187461 | JGI IMG/M metagenome (GOLD analysis project Ga0209536, IMG submission 187461) | Marine sediment microbial communities from White Oak River estuary, North Carolina - WOR-2-8_12 (SPAdes) (version 2) | ecosystem: Environmental > Aquatic > Marine > Intertidal zone >...
TGGGCCGCGCCAGGTGTTGCCGCCCCGTATTTTTGACGAAACGGTCCTGGCCCTGGCTGAGCGGGTTGAGGCCCACGTGAAACCGGCGTATGAACAGGCTTTCCCGGCCAAGGCTCTAGCTGACATCGAAATCACCGGACGTGATGGTCAGATTTTTGTCGCCGCCAATAAGCAAGCCATCTGGGAACCACCGGACACCTTACCTTCCGACGACGAATTGGAGGCGAAATTCCGCTGGCTGGTGGAACCGCTTCTGGGCCCGGAGCGGACCGCTGCCCTGATCGAATTGATTTGGCACTTTGAGCAGGTGGGTGATGGGCAAAAGTTGTTGGAGTTGACCCTGATTGAGAGCCGTACTTGATTTAGGCGTTTGCATTTGGTTCGCCGGGCGAGTATGCTACAATATAATACCGAATAGTACGGAGCTTTTTTGGGGAGATATATCTTTATGAACCGGCAAGAAACATTGGAATGGATCGATTTGGTTCTGGACTCTACCGACAGACATGAAATGATGGCGATGATCAAAGAAAGCCTGGGCGATTTCGATGGTAATTTCTTTGAAACCATCACCAGCGAAACGGAACGTTACGAGACAGAAAACGATCAGGCTACCGCCGAACGTTTGACAGAACTGGCCCGGACCATTGCTGCCCTGCGCCAAAATCGCGTTGAACGACTTTAGATTGAGCCTCCAAAAAGTTGTCCATCGAGCCGAACAACCTAAGAAAACCAGCAGGTAACGTATGACACCCAACCCTTCAGATAACGTCATTCTGGACGGAACTTCAGTTGGAATATTAAGAAACGAAATCACCGATCTGTTTCAGGTTACCACGGTAGAAACGCCTCGCCAGGCGCCGCAAGGCACGATCCGTTTCATTGGCGGTCTATTGATGTCCGACAGCGAAGCTGCCTATGAAATCATCGCCGAGCGGTGGCGGCGTCACGATTATACCCCCCTATTCCGCCGCCACCAGGGCCAGGTGGCCCTGGTGGCTCAGCCGGGTGTCTTCGACACCCCCAAACCCCGCAAGCCGTGGATCAATTTGGGCCTGGCGATTGCCACCATTATTTCAGTCCAGTTGAGCGGGGCCGTTTATGCCTGCCAATGTTTTCCGACGACTACAGGCCAGTGGCTCAGCGGCACCCCGATGATGCTATCGATGATGGTCATCTTACTGGCCCACGAATTTGGGCATTACTTTGCCGCCCGTTCCCATAAGGTGGCCGTGACCTTACCCTATTTTATTCCGCTGCCGGTTATATCCCCGGTCGGTACCTTGGGCGCTTTCATTCAGTTGCGGTCACCGTTCAGAACCAAAAGGCAACTGTTCGACATCGGCGTGGCCGGTCCGCTGGGGGGCTTGATCTTCGCCATTCCCCTTATATTTTGGGGCGTGGCCAATTCTCCGGTGCAACCGTTGACGCGCAACCAACTCTCGGTATTAGAGGGAAATTCAATTTTTTACCTGGCGGTCAAATATCTGGTCCACGGCGAGATCTTGCCCAGTTTTGACCAATACGCCGGCTTGCCGGTGTGGGCGGAGTATCTGCGGGTTCTGGCCGGCATCATTCCGGCCGGCGGGGGAATCGACATTTTGATGACGCCAGTTGCCTTTGCCGCCTGGTTTGGCCTATTTGTGACAGCCATGAATTTACTGCCGGTGGGCCAGTTGGACGGGGGACATATCCTCTACTCTTTACTGGGCCATAATGCACGCTGGCTAGGCATCGTTCTGGTGGGGCTGATGATCGCCGCCGGGATTTTTTGGTGGCCCGGCTGGCTGCTGTGGGCTCTGCTGGTCTTCTTCATCATTGGCACCGGTCACCCACCGCCCCTCAACGATCTGGTGGAGTTGGGGACCGGCCGGAAGATTCTAGCTTACGTGATGATCGCTTTCATCATCATCTTTTTTATGCCGAATCCGTTGCAGCAGTTGTAAGGTAGACATATAGACGGACCTTTCCACGCCATACCGCATATCTTCTTAAAAAGAGCAGAGGGCAGAATAGCGCAAGCGGCCCGACCTGCTTCCTAACCCGAAATATTGAGAAGATACCATGCCTCTAAAAACAACAGGCCCAAGTAAACAGTTGGGCCTGTTGCTTGATTCTGGGGAAACTACTCTTCAACCGGTTGTTTGGGTATCCGGTAAACGCAATTGGAGGCTCCGTTGGAAATACAGGCTACTTCCTCAACCCGGAACACTTTGCCGGTTGTCCAGGCCATAGCCTCGGTCAGCGCGCCGACGCTGACAAAGCAGCAGGGCTTATCGTGTGAGGGCCGCCAGCGGCAGGGACATTCATCCTGAATGTAGTAAAATGCGTCCTCTTCTTCGACCACATGACTGGGTTGGTTGATCTGTTCGGTGGCGGCCTTGGCCATTTTTTCCAGAATCAGTTTCATCCGCTGTTTTTCGGGAATGGCTTTAAGGGCAATGCCGGCCAAACCCAAAATAGCCGGCTGGTCCTTTAACCCAAATTGAAAGGTGGCCCGGCCAATTTTCAGTAGAAACATGCGGGCTCCACGCGGACCATAGAATTCCTCAACCGACTGTTGCAGGGCTCCATACTGGGCAAAATTGGCTTCCATATCAAGGGTTTTGGGGGGATAGTTGTCGATAAATTCACTCAAGCCGCCGGCATTCAACATGGCCTTGGTCCCGTTGACGCCCATTACCTCTTCAATAGCCTCCAGCAAGACACGCAATGCAGCATTAGACATAGGGCGATCTTCAGGCATGATAGAACCTCCTGGTTTTTCTTAAGCTCTCGACAACTCAATTATACCATAATTATCCAAATTGAGAAGGGGTTAGCGATGCCGGCGGCGCCACTCTTCCTTTAACTCCAGAACAGACAGATCATCCTCGACGTCCAAGAAATCTCGCAACAAGCGATTGAACTTGGCCGCCTCGTCTAACATTGGAAAATGTTTTGAATTTGCCATACCGATCAACCGGATATTATTCCAGTCGCCATTCAGGGACTGAATAGGGCTCGGGTCCACGATATCATCCTTTTCGCCGTAAACGGCCAGCAACATGGCGTTGGCCAACCGGTTGAGGGCGTTGATCCGGCCGTACATATCAATAGCGGCCACGGACTCCACACTTATACTGATGGCCCCTTCCCCTGTTTTTTCAGCCTCTTTCTGCACTTCTTTATGGGTGATCTGTCGCCACCACATCATTTTGGCCAACATCGAATTGTTGGCCAGATCTATCAGCCGGCGGCTGATACTGTCCGAATTCATCGGCAAACTGACAGCCATTATTTTATTGACCCGGTCCGGATATTGAACGGCATACTCCAGCGCCACACTCGCGCCCAGGGCGTGGCCAATCAACGGCGCATCCTGGATGCCCATATTGTTGGAAAAATCGTATAATAACGCCACGTAATCTTCTAGCTGATATCGCTGCCTGGATTTATCGGTGTCCCCAAAGCCCCACAAATCCAGGGCATAGGTCCGATACTTGTCGGCAAGCTCTTCCATCGTCCGCATCCAATAGCGCCAGGACCCCAGCCAGCCATGCAAAAACAGGACCGGGGTGCCCCGTCCAAATGCTTCATAATGCACTAAACCACCGTCAATTACGATCGCGCTCATACAATTTTTGTTACAGCTTGCCGTATTTGGTCAAGATTTTATTGACTCGCTCAACCAGATCGTCCGGTGTAAAGGGCTTGAGAAAATATTCCTCTGCCCCCAACTCAAGCCCGGCACTAATCTCCGCTTCCTGGCCTTTGGCCGACAAAAAAACAATGGGGATGCTCCGGGTATCGTCTTGTCCTTTAAGCACCTCGCACGCTTCATATCCGGTCATTTTCGGCATTCGAACATCCATCAGAATCAGATCAGGCAGAAACTCTGTTGCGGTTTTAACGGCTTCCTCGCCGTTGGGTGATTGCAGCACCCTAAAACCGTACATTTGTAGGGTAAATACGATTAAGTCCCGAATATCCCGCTCGTCTTCAGCTACCAAGATGACCGGCTCGCTCATTATTTTTACCTATTCTCCGAGATCATTGGGCCAGGGTCGATATTGATGCGCCGACTGTCACTTCCATTGAAATAGAGTGGTTGGTTTTGAAATTCAGGCTCACATTTAAGCCAATACGTAACAGTCACCTGACTCGCTGAATGGTTACTCATCTTTTGCCGGCATAGTATAGAAAGTCTCAACTGGTTGATGATCCGTCTGCTGCTCTTCATTGAACTGAGAAGCAACTGGTACAGTAAAGCTAAAAGTAGTGCCCACATCAAGCTCGCTTTCAACCCAGATTTCACCACCCAGCATCTCCACAAATGATTTTGTGATCGCCAGGCCCAGGCCTGTGCCGTCTACCAACTGCACCTCATGCCGTTCAGAGCGGTAGAATCGGTCAAAAATATTATTAAGATCCTCTTCCGGAATCCCGATGCCGGTATCCCGGACATTGATCTGCACAAATTCCTCGTCCACGGCCCTGGCCTGAATCGTAATCTGTCCCCCTTCCGGCGTATATTGCCAGGCATTTCCAATCAGGTTAACCAATATTTGGATCAGTCGGGCTCTATCGGCTCGAACGTTGGGGAGCTGCTCCGGCAAATCTAACGACAAATTCATTGCCTTCTTGACCATTTGCCCTTCAAATGAGATGGCCACTTCGTTCATAAGCTGAATGGCATCAATCGGTTCAAGCTGCAATTTTATTCGACCGGTCTCAATTCTCGAAATTTCGAGGATATCGTTGACCAGCTCTGTCAATCGGTTGGCATTAGATTGGATGACTTTAACGAAACGTTGTTGCACAGAGTTTAGGTTACCAACCTGGGAATTGGCCGAAACCAGCAAGTCCGCATAGCCTTTGATTGACGTCAAGGGCGTTCTCAACTCATGGGAAACCGTCGAAATAAATTCATTTTTCAGGCGCTCAATTTCGGCTTCCCGGCTGATGTCCCTGATCACAGCCACCACCCCCAGCGTTTCTTCTGGGCCCAAGGCTACTGATGTTAAGGTAACCACAATGGCTTTGCCGCCGACCTCAATTCGAAATTCGGCTGCTTCCTCACCCCGCTCAAGTTTTGAAAGTGATTCGAGTAGATTGTCGTAAAAAAGCTGACCCAACTCCAATTCTACCGGAGATTTCGATTGGTCCAAAATCTGTTCGAGAGGCTGGTTCTCAACCAGATCGGGATTAACATCCAGGATCTCGGCTGCCTTTGGGTTCAGCAAAATCACTTTATGCTTTGAATCGAGTACCAAAACGCCGTCGGCAATATCTTTGAGGATGGCCTCGTGTTTGGCTGCTTCGGTCGCCTGGGTTCTAAGCATCATTCCTAAACGTTCGGCCTGATCTGTGATCAACCGATACAGTTCCGCATTGTTGATGGCATTGGCAATTTGGGCTCCGGCTGCACTCACCAACTTCAGATGATCCTCAGTGAAATAATTTGGATCGGGGTGAAAGAGCAATAACGCCCCCATCAACCCCTCACCGGTGGCCAGCGGTACCGCCATCGCCGAGCGGCGATCAGGCGTTTCCTTGTTTGATATCCAGTCAGCTTCCTGTGACAGGTCAGGAACTATTCGAGGCTGACGAAGTTCCATCACGGTGCCGGCCAAACCAGATCCCAATTTATATTGGGTCTGTTGTCCGCCCCGGGGCAAGGGTTTGTCACGTCCGAGGGCGGCCCGGTAGATGAGTTCGCCACTGCCATGATCCAGTAACAAGATCGACCCGTGGGAAATACCAATCGCCCGGTTGATCAGATTTAACGCTTCGCTCAGCACTCGATCCAGATCCAGGCTAACCGACAGTTCCCGAGTGATCTGATACAGTGTTTCAACCCGGTCTCGCTCCATGGTTAAATCTTGCAGGGCCTCGGCCAACTGTCGGGTGCGCTGCTCGACCCGCTGCTCCAACTGCTCGGTCAGGAGATTGAGACGCTGCACCAAGCGGGCATTATCGATGGCTATTGCAGCCAGGTCGGCCAAGGTTGTCACCATTTCCAGCATATTCTTATGGTGAATGACCGTTTCAATGGCCAGGATGCCAAAAACTCCTACTTCGGTTTTTAAGGGAACGTAGGTTACATCATCAGGAAATGGTAACCCAAAATCAGGATAGTCATCCTGCTCAACAAGTCCCCCCTCAATCACCGACACCCGACCCGATTGAATGACCGTGGAAAATGGTTCGGCCTCGACGGGGATCTGACTTTCGTTCAAAGCTTCAACCAAGAATATTGGGACATTCTTGGTGTTGGCAATCCTGACTGTATTGCTTTCAGTATCGATGAGCCAAATCGTGCCTTTGTTGATCCCAACCAGGTCAAACACCGCATCCAGGACCAGATTTAAGACTTCATCGAGGTCGCGGGCCCGGTTGATCGACTGGGCCACTTCGGTGAGGGCGGCCAATTGGCGAACTTGCTGCCGTGCCTCGTCAAAAAGACGAGCGTTTTGTAAAGCCACGGCCACCTGGTTGGCAAAAGCCAGAACCACCTCGGCATCTTCACCGGTAAAATTGTCTTTTCGATAACTATCTAAGGCCATCAGGCCTAAAACGTTCGTCCCGTAGGTCAGCGGCAGCCCCAACCAGCTTTTGATTGGGGCGTGAATCGGGTCGGAGAAGGAAGTTGGATACTCCGCTTGAACATTGCTGACAATGACCGGCTCCTGGGTTTCGATCACTCGTCGGTTGGGATTGTCGCCATCCATCGGGAAGGTAAGGCCGATAACTTGTTTGCTGTCCTTCCAACCCTGACCGCCAATGATGACCAGATGATTGTCTTCCAGTAACTGCACGTTGGCACTGTCGTAATCGACCACCTGCCTCAACTCTTGCAGCACAATATTGAGCAGTTCGTCGAACTCAAGCTGGGAACTGATGGTTTCAGCTACCCCCCGGAGTGTGTCCGCTAGCCGCCGGCGCTGCTGCTCCAGTTCAAATAGCCGAGCATTTTCGATAGCGGCTGCCGCGTGATTGGCAAAGATTTCCAGAGTCTGGACTGTCGAAACATCGGGCCGCTGGTTCGTGTCCGGATTATCAACCATCAGTAAACCAATGATATTATGCTCTGTATCCGTCAGGGGAACAAATAAGAAATCACCGGCTTGCCAGATATTCTCTCTTTCTTCTCGTTTGGGCCTGGCAATTAAAGGGTCCGCCTCATCTTGATCCGTTTGGATAAAAGGCATATCAAGCTTGTTTTGCCACAGCTCTTTCCGTTCCGCCGGAATGAAATAGGAATTATTCAAGCGAAACTCATCCCGCATAATATCCAAAAGATTGGAGAGAGGTTGTTTGCTGACAACTTTGAATGCTTCAAATTGAGGAACCAGTACGCCGGCCCCAACTTCGAGCTGAATGACCGGTGGATCACCCCGAACCAGATTTATCAGCACCACATTGTAGCCAACCGACTCTAGAATAGCGTAGGCGATATCTTCCAGAACTTCAACTAGTGGACGATTTGTCCGAAAAGCGTTGCTAATTTCAGCCAAGCGGGCTAATTGATCAGCCCGGCGATTGGCTCGCTCTCGCTCGGTTTTCTGTTCCTGGTAAGCCTGGGCATTACCGATGGCTACAGCCGCGTGGTTAGCCAAGGCTTCCAAATATCGGATTTGGTCTTTGGTAAAACAGTTGACCAGTTGACTTTCCAGGCTGATAACACCGGCTGGTTCACCCCCGTAGAAGATTGGCACTACTACCTGGGAACGACTATTCCGTCCCTGGTCCACAAAATCCGGCTCGTCTCGCACATCGGGAGTCAAGACTGCCTTTCCGGTTTGCAGAGCTCGGCCCATAATGCCTAGCTGAGCCGGCACTGTTTGAAATTGCTTGATGGGTAGTCGGTCGATAATCACCCCGTACTGCTCTTTGTGAGCGGTCAACTCCCGGGTTTTGGCATTATAAAGACTCACGTTGCCAAAACTGGCCTGTGTCACCCGCATCGCCTCCTCCAGAACCAGGTTCAAGATCCGGTCAAGGTCGAGCGTGCTGTTGAGTTCGCGACTGACCCGCTGCAAACCTGCCAATTCGTCAACCCGATTTTGAAGTTGTTGACCGGTAACAGTGTATCGACGAGCATGGTCAATAGCAATTGCGGCTTGATTGGCCGCAATTTCCAAAATGGCAATATCTCTATAACTATAGAATTTGGCTGGAGCAGCGGCCAATTCTAAGGTGCCAAGAAACTTTGTGCTTGCCTTGAGGGGCGTGCCCATATATGAACGATAGGGAAAATTTTTCAAGCCGGCGTGAGGCAGGATATCGGTCTGAGCCTGAGTATCGCTTATAAGCAGAGAGGTCCGGTTTGCACCGAGCCAACCGGTATATCCTTCATTCAAAGCATAAGTTCGGCCGTATCCCTGAACATCAGGATTATCTTTTGGTAACCGTTCGACCGTCGTCAAGGCCTGAGCTTGATCATCCCACAAGCAGATCTCTGCAATATCAAATTGAAACAATGCTTTAAGGTAGGGCATTTCAAGCACTAATCGGCAGGCCGACTCTAGGTCTATCGGCTGTGGTGCAGCCGCAAGCATTTGGTTAATCTGATTAATGATAACCAACTCTTGATCCCAACGGGATTTTTCTTGGCTCAACTCCATATTCTGGATGGCCAGGGCCAGGTCGACGCGCTTGGCAAATGTAGCCAGAAGTTGCTCGTCTTGAGGTAAAAAGGTAGGTGCATCAATTTTGTCGACAACAAGCAAAACACCTGCCAATCTAGAGCTAACAGGGGTGGTAAAGGGCAACGCCAATAATGAGCTGTGGGAAACATCTCCTTCGCTGGATCCAAAACGGTCCTCTTTCTTGAGGTCATCAACCCGGACAAGGCCTGGGTATGCTTCTTTGTTTTGGGAACGGTGTAACCAGGTTTGGGCCGCCAAACCAACAATGCTATTGTCAGCTAATGGCTGCCTGTCGAAATTGATAATTGCGTTGGGAATGGCCCAGTGAGCGATAGGGATCAATCCATGGTTCTGTTGATCCAAAACGTAAATGGCACAGGCTGTCGCCCGCAGTAAGGCCACTATCTCCTTTGCCATATCACGCAGTATGTGGGAAATCTCCTGTAATCCAGCTTGGGAGTCTTGAGCCAAGAAGATATTTGGTTCAACCGAGTCGGTCACTTCTGATTGACCCGATATTCTACGATTACTCATAACCAGTCCTTCAACAACGTTTGACCATCACCAGATCAAGAAATCCAGCCGATTCGAAATTCCTAACGCAGCTAGATGATCCCCAGTTTCAGATTAAGTTGATAAGGTACAACAAAACCCCACCAGGATAATTTGGCCAACAAAAAACGGCCCGGCCTATTTTGGCGGACACCCGGCCCCTCGTCGCCGGTTTTCCGCTGCATCCTCGGTAATCTGGACGATATCGGCAAAGGGTCCATCATCGCTGGAAACGACGCCAACAGCCAACTTCATTAAATCAGCCTCTCTCGATACCCCATCTATATCCTGATATGTCACCTTTCCAACTTCTCTCACCGAGAAGGGATAGAAAACATTACTTTCCTCATCAAATCGCTTAGAAACTGTTTTGCAGATTTGTGGGGCGACAGAGGCGGTCGTAAGAATAATAAAATCATTATCAGAAGCCTGGCCGATAAAGTCATTCATCGTCCCATACTCTTCAACCGTTTCCCGCATAATATCGGCCAAAAAGATTAAGACCTCATTGACCTGAATAGGTCCGGCGATCTCCTTAAAGGCGTTGATGTTTCTGATTCCAAAGTAAAGCAGGGTCCACGCTTCCGATGACTCTTTAACGGATTTAAGCTGCTCTTCAATCAACTTGCCGGCCGGTAGATTGGTAACCGGATGGGTCAAGGCCTCCCGTAAGGAACGTCGAATGGTGCCTTCGACTCGCAGTTTCAGCTCTTCGATATCAAATGGTTTGGTAATATAATCATCAGCACCCAATTCCAACCCTGAAATCTTGTCACTTCGTTCATCGCGTTGCGTCAGGAAGATGATGGGGACATAACTGGTGCGGGTATTGCTTCTCAGTATACGGCATACTTCAAAACCATCCATATCTGGCAAATTGATATCCAGGACAATGACGTTAGGCAACTTAGTGCGGCACACATCCAGAGCGTCATTGCCTCGGGTAGCTATCAGCACTTCATATCCTTGCGAATCAAAATAGATTCGTAACATCTTTGAGATGTCAGCATCATCTTCCACAACTAAGATGCGGCCTTTACCCATTTCTTACCCCTCTCTTATGAGTCCAGATTTATCACAACGCACCACTAGATATTTATGAATTCGCCCAATTCAATTGAGTCTGTTTGTGATACGCGTTCTGCTTGATTCGGTAGATCTGTTCGTCAGTTACGGCCAACTCAAAACTACGAAACCCATTTACTTGAAAGCCGTGTTTAGTGGCTAACTGGCCGATCTTATCGACTTGCCCCAGGTTAATCTCTTTGCCCAACGTATAGCACTCGTACAAGCCTTCCAAAGCCAAAGTGATAGTTTCGGCCATACAGGCGTAGGCCATACCCGGCGGAAATCCAAAATCAAAGTTGAATTTAACTGGGCCCGGCACTCTAACCATTCCTCCTTCGATAACCAAGACATCGTCGCGCGCCTCGACCACCCGGCGCGATACGTCTCTGGGACGGGCCACATCGCAAACAACGGCTCCGCTTTTTAAATGTATTGGTTCGATTACAGGCTCAATCGCATTCGTCACCGTCAGGACCATATCAGCTTGCTTAAGATCTTCCATATCGGTGCTTGTTTCCACATTGGACAGCCCCCGGGCTTTTACCAGAGCCTGCACGTCCTGTAACGACCCCGGTTGGCGACCAATCAAAATCATTCGCGAAACGTGTCCCGCTAATCGTTGGGCACATACCCGCCCAATGGAACCTGTAGCGCCAACAACGGCCGCGGTTGCACCAGTTGGGTCGATATTCAGCCGGTGTGCTGCCTTAAGGGTGGCGTCTACGGCCACGGCAACCGTATAGCTATCACCGGTGGTGACGGGAATATCCAACTGTTTTGAAATCGCGATCCCAGCATCTCCCACGACTGACGTAAACCCCCCCAATCCCAGTATTTTGGCCCCCAATTTCTGGGCCAATTTTCCGGTGGCTATTACTTTATTATAGACCGTATCCGGAGGCAACGAAATCATCTGTTTTGGAGTCAGGGGGCAGGCAATAAACCACCCTTCTATTTCCTTTCCCGTTGCCAATGACGTAATCCCCGTAATATGAGAGATATAAACCGGTGGGAAATATCGGGAGAAGAAGTCGATTGCCGGGGACGGTAACAACCTGCCCAGCAGCGGAAATTTCCGCTTTACGTCTCGTTTTGGGTCAACCGGATGAATAATAAAGGCAAAATTATCCATAAGCTTACAGTTTTTAACTGCTACCCCTCGCCTAACTATGGCTACGAGCTAGTCTCGACAACTTCTTCGGGAGACTCTCCCTCTAAATCCTCAAACAACATATTATCATGGTACTTGGGAATGTGTTCAGATCCGGGATATATGTGATGATCGCTATCTTCGTATTTTATGTTCCTATCAATCACGGTTCGGCCTTCTCGAGCAAATAACACAACATCTGACTCGATCGACCGGGCCGGGAAGATGATGTGACCCGAGCCGATTCTACAATTGTGTCCGACGCAGCCACCAACAACCGGCAGATTGACCTCCCGCAGTTTACCCTTGTGATAAATCCGCAATGGTTTCGCCAATAAATTGAAATCGGTAAAAGTATTGCCGGCGCCTATGAATGTGTCTCGGCCAATCACACTCATTTGCAGACAGGTATTTTGGGCCACCATTGAGTTTTCCATTAGGGTTGTCATAAAAAGGGCCGACCTAAAGGGTAAATAGCAGCCATCTCCCACCACGCTTAACATCAGTTGAACGCCCTGCATAACGTTAACATTATTGCCAATTACACTGGCGTTAATCACTGCACCTGGTCCAATGGTCACATTATTGCCGATGATCGTTGGTCCTTGGATTATAGCAGCCGGGTCGATCTGGGAATTATGGCCAACCTGAACCAGAGCCGAAGAAGACAGGAACTGTTTACGTTCAACCAAAGATCGCCACAGCACCTTCAGCATCATCCCCAGATTATCCAGTTGATTTTCGATTCTTGCACCATATGAGAAGATACCAAAAGGCGAATTCGCCATAAAAATATGAATCCAGTTTTCAATAGATAAAAAAGCCTTTAATGGAACATTGAAACCCAAATCTCCCTGCTCTGTAGCCATATAGGTTGGGATATGATAATAACCCATTTCTCTGGGCTCAGTATCAATTACAACGGGTTGAGGTTCGGTCTTGCCGATGTCGGTTCCATCCGGGTAGTAATAGAAGTCGGCCACGTAAAGTTCATCTACCAGACGAATTCCTTCTTGTAAAGGCAGGGCGTGGGTTACCATTGCCTCATCATCGGGGTAGAAAGCAATTTGGGACGGCCTTCCCGATTGCCGGGCGGCCGTAATAAATGCATCAAAGAGGAATTCATCAAAGAAGAGATTATCTCGATAAACAACAACTTCGTCGGAAAGAATCTCGGGAGGGAGATAAGAGGCGCTTCTCAACGAGCTACATTCGACTTCTTCCTGGCAATACGGACTTAGTACATCTCGTTGGAAGAGCCAAAGTGGCTTATTCATAACCCGCAAATCACGTGCAGGTTCATTAAAGGGAAAAATGGGGGTTGTATCCCGAATGATAATCTTCTTCATCTGTTAGAGTTCAACGCTAAAACGCCAAGAAATTCTCTAATTCAAAGGAGCAAATTCAAATGAGAGAAAATCCACCAAATTTTCATTAAAAGCCTGTGGCTCATCCAACATTGGAAAATGTTTGGAGCCGGCCATCATTTTTATGCGAGATTGTGGTGCCTTTTGGGTTATTACCTCAGCCTGATTTGGCGCGACCACATTATCACCAATACCGTAGATACCCATTATGGGTCGGGCGACTCTGGGTAATTGCACACTCAACTCAGTTTTGTGTAAAGATCGGATACTGGTAAAGAATGCCTCAAGCGTCGTTCGGGAGATATCACGGGTGATCATCTCATACCACTCGGGCCAATTCTTCACCACAAAAGGAGAGAAGGCCTTAATGCCAAGTTGTAAGGCTACTGGCATATGCCACACAATTGAAGCAATCCAAGGTTTACCGGCCAACCGCAAAAAAAGGTTAAGGGAGTCACCATCAATAGGGGAACCGACAACAATTACCCTTCGAACCCGCTCTGGTTTAGCTAAAGCCAGCGAAATTGCTACCGTTCCCCCCATCGAGTGGCCCACAATAGGAGCTGACTGAATGCCTAGACGATCCATAAATTGGTCAACCAGGCCAACAAAATCATCGACTTGATAACTACTACGTCGTTTGCCTGAATCGCCAAATCCCCAAAAATCTAAAGCATAGCACCGATATTGGTCTCTAAGAACTTCCATTGTCCTTAGCCAATATCCCCACGAGCCCAGCCATCCATGAAGCAGAATAACCGGTTGCCCGCGACCATAAGCTTCGTAATGAACAATCCCCTGGTCAGTAACTATAGAACTCACAGGTTAGCCTCAAGACCACCCCGGCAAACTCTTACGGCATAAGAGCTTCTGGATAATAGAAGCAGACTATCACGACAGGTACGAATATTGCGGGAATCCACTTAGCGAGACAGGTTCTCAAAATCCGGTTACCCTGTCCAAACCTGCTGAATTCTCTTAACCGCCTGATTGACTAATCGACGATAGCTTTTTCTTTCTGGCACCTGTACGGCCAATAACAAGTTGAACTGTCCCTGCGGTGCAACAATGGTAAAATAACGATTTACAATCAGTTTACCTTTTTTGTCTCGCAGACTAATCTCGTCTAGTTCTTGGTGAGCCCGTTTGGCCAAATCTTTCATCGAAGCAGCTACAGCACCGATCAGTTTTGTATCCACCTCGGCCGGTCCAACCATAGCAATTGGCAACCCATCACTGGTTGCCACTACGGCACCACCAAAACCACCTTCGCGTATTATGTCACGCAACACTTTCTCAACGGAGGACTGTCGCGACAGTCGCCTGGCCATATATCACTTGTTAAAGAAATTAATCATTCCTCCTCGTGCATCTTCTCCAGGATGGAGTAAAGCAATTCAAGGAGGACATTTTTAACGCTCTCTTTGTCGCGCGCCACACAAGAGAGCACCTTTATATCTCTATCAATCCTTAAAGCAATTCTGAGATCATCCGGTGACCAAGCATCAGGTAAATCCTGCTTGTTTGCTGCCACCACATAGGGCGTATGCGCATACCCCCTAAAGACATCGAGAATGTGCTTAGCTTCCCGAAACGTTTCGGGCCTGACGCTATCAACCAGTACAATAAAACCCAGCATCCCCTCCGCAAGAATTTCCCACATAAAGTCGAAACGTCTTTGTCCGGGCGTACCAAACAAGTAGAGTACTAAATCGTCGTCCACCGTAATGCGGCCAAAATCCATGGCCACGGTAGTCTCCTCCTTAACCCGTTCCGCATCGCTTGAGATCTTCCGTTCAGTCGTGACTACATCAATCTCACTAACACTGCTAATGAACTCAGTTTTTCCGGCACTGAAGGGGCCCGTGATGACCATCTTTACGGTTTGCATCGATGCGACCTACCTTAAATAAAGACTGTAGAAAATAATAAGTTAGATATACAACTCAGGCAACTTTTAGGTCAAACAAGAGCAACAGGTATCATCTCAAAAAGTTGGGGCTTTTGTACCTGCGGCAAACTCAAATTTGCCGTAGGTACGTCACCCCGAATTGCTGAGATGATACAACAATACCACAAAATCAAGAACAACTGTTAAACGTTAGCTACAAGGACAATTAGATTCGCTTAATGCGCTCAATCAGTTTAGTCACAACACTGCGTTTTTCTGCAGGAGATTGCCGGAGGCTGGCTGCTTTTCGTCCGGGCCGGCTTCGAGGTGCATGTGCTTCTCTTTGCTCTAAGCCCTCAGGCGTGATTAATTGTACCAGTCCTGCTTGTAACATACCGTAGACAATTTTCCTGATCTGGTATTCATCCATGTTATTATTTTGTGCAATCTGTTTGACCGAGTTACGTGGATGAATATGTGAGATGACTCGCCAATCGTCCTGGGTTAATTTTACATCACGCAAGGGTTTGTCTGTAATTTTGAGAGCAATGGTACTCAAATCGGGTAGTTCTTCTTCAAGCTCCCTATTTTGTTGAATAAGCCTGGTACCCTCCAGAATCACGTTATCAAGGTTGAGAGGAATTGTGATCCGGTCATTAGCCGGCAAAGAGCCTTGTTCAAAAAAGAAATCACCCTCTTCCCAGGTAAAAAGGTCGTACACAATGCCCAAGATATACTCTTTGACGCCTTGAATGATGTCATCTCTGGAAACCAACTTGGCATCCATAAGATATTTACCGATCACCCGGTCTGACGAGCTACCGGACTGGCTATTTACAGCCCTGGCTTGTTCTTCAGCCAACTTGCCGGTTTTTTGCAGCATTGTAACCAGGTGAACTGAGTCGGCATCGGCAGAGGCTCGGATAAGTCGGCCCTCTTTAAAATACAAAATCACGTTTTCAGAGTGACCGTCAACGGTTAACATCCCTGTTTTTTTGGCTAAATTAACCAGATTTAGTAATTGTGTTGTGCTAAAATCTCGTAGATTTCCTTTTAGCGCCATTACTCCCTACCGCTACCGCAAGGGGTCCTTATGAATTGAGGATGGCCTATTATACCCGGTCATGCGTTTTAAGTCAATCTCACATAATCATGCCTTAACATGGTTTAAGGCAGACACATCGGCCGCAATCAATCAAGCCCCAGCTTGGAATAGATTACTGCAATTTTTGGCCTGCAAAGACATTTCACACCCCCCATTTTTCTCCTTAATATAACACGCACAGGCTCGAAATCCAATAGAGCGAAAGTCCCACAATTCTCTCAGGGCTACTGGCAGGCGGTTTGAGCTACGTTGCCCGACGTTAGGCAAGGCGAAGGTGTAGTACTTGAAATAACAGGATTTTCTGCTATTATAGGGGCGCGGACCTTGTCAAAGTAGAATAAAAA
>Ga0209536_100007872_pt1 | contig 16105 bp, 8 predicted proteins | sample DeeMarSeWOR28_12_FD_187461 | JGI IMG/M metagenome (GOLD analysis project Ga0209536, IMG submission 187461) | Marine sediment microbial communities from White Oak River estuary, North Carolina - WOR-2-8_12 (SPAdes) (version 2) | ecosystem: Environmental > Aquatic > Marine > Intertidal zone >...
GGCCGGCACAAAAGGACCGGCGGCAGCAGCGGGAAACAGCTTGACGAAAACAGGGAAAAATGGTTCCCGGACCCCGGTATTTTCCTCATTGCTGCCGGACTTGTCACCGCTTTCATTATTGTTGTCCTGACGCTCATGTTTCCGGCGCAAGGGACTGCCGCAATGTCGCCCCGGAGTGGCTCCAACATACTGCCATCCCAGGTCCGCGAGGGCAGCCTGCTTTTTAAAGACGAGAACAATGGTCAGTATGTATCAGTCCCGCAATTAAACACAGATGTGACAATTGAGATTACCGGCATGGTTGCCCTTGCCAGGGTGGTCCAGGAGTTTGAGAACCCCGGGCCGGCATGGCTTGAAGGCGTCTACGCCTTTCCCCTGCCTGAAGATGCGGCGGTCAGTCACCTCGCTATGGATGTGGGTGACCGGGTTATCGAGGGCGTTGTCAGGGAAAGGGAAGAGGCAAGGAAAACTTACAGCGCGGCAAAAAAGGAAGGCAGGAAAGCATCCCTGCTGGAGCAGGAACGTCCCAATATATTCATGATCTCCGTGGCCAATATAGGACCCCATGAAAAGATAAGGGTTGAGCTGGAATACCAGCAGACCGTCCGGCTGGACAACAACACTTTTTCTCTGCGTTTCCCAACCGTAGTGGCCCCCAGGTACAATCCAGTTCCACAAAGCGGGGCTGAAGGCAGGGTGGACGAATTCAATTTATCAGGCTGGGCCTTTGCGGCCGAAATTCCGGCCGGGCCCAGCAGCACCCCCCCTGTGGTTGAGCCCGGACAGGACCCTGGCAACCAGGTATTCCTGGAAGTCATTCTTGATCCGGGCTTCAACCTCACCAGGCTGCAGAGCCTCTATCATGGGGTTGATATAAGCTATGCCAGTGATGACAGGGCCCTGATACGCCTCAACAATACCTGGGCCGCGGCAGACCGGGACTTTGTGCTCCAATGGGCTCCGGAGCAGGAGAGTGTCCCCCGAACAGCGCTTTTTGCTGAAACAAAAGGCGGAGAAAATTTTATCTATCTCATGGTCATGCCCCCGGCTGCAAACATTGGTGCAGGTTACCACACCCCCCGGGAGGTTATTTTCGTGGTGGATGTCTCCGGCTCCATGGACGGTCCTTCCATAGAACAGGCAAAGGGGGCTCTGCATGATGCCGTTTCCAGGCTTTTGCCGGAGGACCGGTTCAACATAATCACCTTTAACAGCACGCTTGACAAACTCTTTCATTACCCCATGAACGGCACCGGGGATCATATAAGAAGAGCCCTGCAATATATTGACGGTCTTAATGCCGGCGGCTCCACTGAAATTAAACCGGCTCTATTGGAAGCGCTTGACGGTGCCATGGACCGCAACAGAGTCCGCCAGGTCATCTTTCTGACAGATGGCTGTGTCGGCAACGAGCCGCAACTTTTCCAGACGGTGCGGGAACGGCTCGGTGACAGCAGGATTTTCACCGTGGGCATCGGTTCAGCGCCAAACAGCTATTTTATGCGGAACATTGCAGAGCGCGGCAGGGGGACCTTCACGTATATCGGTAATGCAAGGGAGGTCAAAGAGCGCATGGAAGAGCTTTACACGAAACTGGAAAATCCCATGCTCACCGACATCAGGCTTTCACACTCTAACAGGGCCGAAGTCGAGATGTTCCCTGCCGCGATCCCTGATCTTTATCTCGGTGAGCCGGTGACCCTTGTGGCAAGGTTTGATAATCTGCCGGACCAGTTTAGCCTCTCAGGCTATTTTGGCGGAAGGTTCTGGGAAACAGAGATCAGAGCCAGGCTGCCGGGGCAGGGCCAGGGCATTTCAATTCTCTGGGCGCGGCAGAAAATTAAAGCGCTGATGGACTCGCTGGATGGCGGAGCAGATAAAGAGGAGGTAAGGAAAAATGTCGTTGCAGCATCCCTGCAGCATCATCTCGTTAGCCGTTATACAAGCCTTGTGGCCGTTGACGTGACACCATCCAGGCCGGAATACGAGTCGATGAACAGCAGGATGGCCGGGACAGATCTGCCTAAAGACTGGGAGTACAGCAATGTGATCAATCTGCCGCAGACAGCCACGGTCGCTGAACTGTGCCTGGTCCTGGGCGCGCTTGCCCTGCTGCTGTCTCTTGGTGTATGGCTGCTGGCTGCACGGGAGAGGAAATAGTCATGCTGAAGAAGAGACTGCTCGGATATGGAGCCCTCATTCTTCTTTTTACCGGGCTCAGCTTAAGCGGAAAAGCACTCTATATCCATGCCAAGGCGGGGCTAGCCGGCTACCTGCTGCGCGCATCCTGGCAGGAGACGCTGAAAAAGGGTGATACTGCTAGGCCCTGGCCGTGGGCCGATACCTGGCCTGTGGCCAGGATGCTGATCCCTGAACATGAAATAGACCTGGTCGTACTGGAAGGGGACTCGGGAAATGTGCTGGCCTTCGGACCCGGTCACATGACGCTGAGCTCCCTTCCCGGCCAGCCAGGCAACGCAATAATCAGCGGCCACCGTGACACCTCCTTTCGTTTTCTGGAACGATTAAGGGTGGGCGACAGAATTACGATGCAGACAGGAGAGGGGAGCATGGTGCCTTATAAGGTGGCTGCCGTGCAGATTACTGATGCAGCTCTCCTGGATATGCATATTGTAGCAGATGTTCCCCTGCTTACCTTGGTTACCTGTTATCCTTTTGATGCCGTGCTTCCCGGTGGGCCTCAGCGGTATCTTGTCTTTGCTGAGTATGACGCGGAGGAGGTTGCAGGTATTTCAGCAAAAGACATGACAAATTAAATTACATCCAGGAAGAATATTTTTGAAAATTATTTGTTCGTTATGGATTGAACATCTGAACATTTCAAGAGTCGTTCACGAATCACGATTGATAGAAGGAAATCTGACTTTCTTTCTATAAAACAAAAAAATCAGTATCACTGATCCAATAATATATTTATGCAGGATCAGGCGTTTTAGGTTTCACCCAGCTTTTTAGGTATTGGACATACGCCATTGGGGGAGCCGGAACGGCATCCTACCGTACAACCGCATTTGCAATTAGAAGGACAATTACCTCCGGTGTCACACTAATAGGCAGCAGCTTTGCCTGCCTGCAACCTCAAGCGCAGCCACCGATACTCTTGCCGTTTTTGAATGATTTACTTGTTTATGCTACGTGTTCATAACTCCATAATATCCTTATTAATCTGATCAAAATAATAAAAATTAAATTTTTTTAGTGACTCAAGGTATTTACACTGGACCGGTACGTGCTTAATTTCTGCTCATAAGACGAATAATTTATCGTGTTATAGCTTAACAAGCATATTGGGTGTTTTGCTTAAGTAAATAAAAAAATCAACTGCAGATTGCAAGGGAGGAAGTACCATGTATCAACAAATTATGAGTTTTGGAAGGATGCCGTTGTTAGGGGTGGTGTTTGTGTTACTGATGTTTGCTGCACCTAATGTTATTTGGGCCATGGATATGGAGTCCGGTCATGATATGGCATCGCACCATCAGCATATGATGCTCAACCATGCACTGGGTATGGTTCTGGAAGGACATAATCTTGCCATGATGGCAAACATGGGCATGGCCAAGGATGTGGATATGATGTCGGTGGAACATGGAAACATGATGATTAAGAACGGTACAGAAATGTTCACTGAGACCATGTCAGGCAAGACCATGACCGGCATGCACCACGAGGGTAAAGACCCTATGAAGGATCCGGCCATGGCCTATACGCACAAACTGGCTGAGAAACAGCTGATAGTAATGGACCTGCTTGGCAAGATGCCTAAAGTGGGATCAGGTTCGGATATGTCCGGCCATCATCAGCATATCATGCTCAATCATGCGCTGATGATGGCCCTGGAAGGTGCCAACTCTTTCATGCTGGGCCAGATGGGCATGGCAAAGGGTATTGACGAAGTCTCAGTGGAGCATGGCAGGATGATGCTCAAGAACGCCAGGTCCCTGTTCAATGATATTATGTCCGGTGGGGACATGATGAAAATGCACATGGATGGCATTACACCTGAGAATGATACGATAATGAATTATACCCATAAGCTGGCCGAGGCTCAACTGCAGGTCCTGACGCTTCTGGACGAAATGCCTGGTGTCAAGTAAGTGGCCGTTCGATAGGAAGGACCGAAGGTTTCTCTGGCTAAATGTTTAGGAGATATTTATGGATAAGGCAATAATCCTGCTGCTTGTCCTGTTTACGGCAGGATGTACTGTTAACAATCAGCTGCAGCAGCATGAAAGTGCTGCTGCAGCTCATCACCAGGCTGATTTTGCCAAACATTTTGAAGATTCGGCTCTTAAGTTCACTGAAAAAGGTCTCTTCGGGGTCGAGATGGTTATCCCGGATGAGCGCCTGACAATCGGTATAAATGAGCTTGATCTTATTGTTCATGACAAAAACCACCGGGATATTGAGGGTGCAGTTGTGACCTTGACCCCCTGGATGCCGGAAATGGGCCATGGTGCTTTCTCAGCCCCTGAAGTGGCCGAGAAAGGTGGAGGTCTTTACAGCGTCGGCAATATCGTCATGATCATGGGAGGACACTGGGAACTGCGGATTGACATAAAGAATGGCAACCAGGAAGACAGGGTAGTCTTTGATTTCCCGCTTATCCGATCAGCAGAGCCGTATGAATATATCAGAGTGAAGACGCCTGCAGGCTACGATGCAGTGATCGGCAGCAAAAACCCCTTGGAAGAACTGCAATACAAAATAGCTGATACAAAAGACGGGCCGGTCAAGATTTTCAAGCTTACTGTGAGGGATATAGGCTTTGAGATCTTTCCGGATAAATCCATGATGGGCTGGGGGTTTAATGGTCAGGTGCCCGGCCCGACCATCAGGGTCACTGCAGGCGACCGTATTCGTGTCATTGTCACAAATGAAACCGCAGATGGAGAACATACCATGCATATTCATGGCCAGTCCAAGCCGGTGACCATGGATGGTGTGCCCTACATCGGGCAGCTCCCAATAAAAAAAGGGGAGTCCCATGTATATGAATTTAAGGTTACCAATGTCGGAACATCCTGGTATCATTGCCATGTTGACAGTGCGCACCATGTAGACATGGGCATGTACGGTGCCTTTATCGTTGAGCCAAAAGAAGAAAAGCTGGTCTATGACCGCGAATACATCATGATACTTGATGAATGGCCCACTGCCCATGTGCACGTGCACAGGGAACCTGGTCCGTCGGAGCAGCATGATGAACATGGAGTTATCACCCTGCATGGAGAATCGCCGCCCATGCATGAGCACAAAACCGAAGAGTCGCTGAAACGCGACTGGTATCCAGAGACCTATCCGGCCCGGCAGGAGGTTTATGACGGATTTACCATCAATGGCCGTTCCTTTCCTTTCACTGAACCATTGCTGGTCAAAAAGGGAGAGAAGGTGCGCATCAGGTTTATCAATGCCGGCTACCAGCAGCATTTTATGCATACACATTCACACAGGTTTACCGTGGTAGCGCGTGACGGCAGCTATGTCAATGAACCGCAGAAGATTGATACCATTGGCATTGGACCCGCCCAGCGGATTGATATAATTCTAGAGGCCGACAATCCCGGCACCTGGCCATTTCACTGCCACCGGCTTGACCATATTACCAATGAGCATATTTACCCGGGTGGAATGCTGACCTTTATTCATTATGAGGAGTAAATTGAGAGATTGTTCAGGGGCCTGGTTGCAGGGTTTCTGTAAAAAATGCAACCGTGGTTGCAAGTGCTTTCTGCCGGGCTTCCCGATTTGAACGTAAAATCACCCCGATGGTGCCGCAGTCGCGGTAGACGGTTTCAAGATATTCCTGCCAGCCGAACAGGGTGGTCACTGTGCCGTCCAGGGCTGATTCATGGCCGTTATTCTCAATATACATGAGGCCGCAATCTCTGAAGGTCATGCAGTCTTCACAATCGGTGGATGCCTTATCGTTTAGCCAGCCGTGCTGTGCACCTCCATATTTTTTAATCTGCACATCAAACCCGGCTGAGGAGACCTCTTCAACGTACTCTTCACAGAACTCTGCCGGAGAGTAATCATCATCCTCTGCCACCAGCAAAAGCATCGGGGCGCCTGTCAGTTTATGGTTGCGGAAGCGGACCTGACAGCTGGGGTAGGCCGGCAGCAGGGCGGCAAAACTGCGGCCCCGGGCCAGACTGGTTTCGTTCAGACGCAGGTCTGCGGCCAGCATGGCCGTGGTGCCGCCCACCGAATAACCGCTGATGCCTATCCTGTTCTCATCGATCTCATCAAGCTTGGCCAGCATGTTGAGGGCCTGGAAAACATCGGTCAGGCGGGCTGCTCTTGAAAGCCTCGCCTCATAAAAAGCGGTGTTGGTTATTTTTCTGCCAGTAAAGCTGTCAATTGCAAAGGTGGCGATTTTTGCCTCAAGAAACCGCTGAACCAGTTCATTGAACCAGGGTTCAAGATCATCAGGATGGAAGTGCCCGTGGTAAAGGATTACGGCAGGAAACGGGCCGTTTCCTGGAGGCAGGTTAAGAATCCCTGAGATCTTCCTGGGCCGGATGCGCCAGTCATCCTGGTAGATCTGGCTGATGGTGCTGGGTGTAAAGGTCAGGAAAAAATGTTCGCCGTTCTCGGTTCTTTCGTCCCGGTCTTCGGTGCGGTTCACTGCAGCAGCTCCAAGCAGTATTACTGAAACCAGGAAGGCCAGTATGAGCCAGGTGTATATATTTTTGACAAGCGTCCTCATGTTATTCAACACCATTACCGTGCCATTTCCACCTGTTATCCTGCCGTACGGTCTTCATTGCCGGCGGCAGGCTGATTGTGCCGATCAGGCTGTTCTCAAAGTAACCTTCCAGCCGGGCCTCCTCTCCCGATTCTTCGACTCTGGTAATATGGACATTCACTTGCTGGTCCCCATCCCACAGCGGCTGGAGCAGATTCTGCAGGAGTTTCTGATTCATGCCGTTCTGCAGAAAATCTTCGGTAAAGCAGGCTGATTCTTCGTTCTTGCCGGTATCCCCGGTTAAGGCCGGCCCGCATTCATCAATAAATTCATTGAGACCCTCTGATATTTCGGCATCAAAGTATTCATCCCGGTCAAGGATGGCGCCATAAGCCGGGGAACCGAACCAGAGCCAGCGGCCCCGCAGCTTGATGAGGTTTTCCAGCGGAAACCAGCCAAAAGACCCTTCATTCATGTTGGCATACGAGTATTTCAGGGATCCTCTCAGGTAGGCCCTGTTGCCGTCAATACGGATTTTTTCAATATGCACGAACTGCAGGTCGCCGCTGCCGCCATAAAAGATCTTGCGCCAGAAGCCGTACCTCGACCAGTAGTCTTCATCTTTTAAAAATAGATCATCCAGCCAGCCCATATTGGCATCTTTAGTCTCATAGCCTTTGGCATAATGATAGAGGATCCTGTTTATATCCTGGGTCGCAATGTCCTTTGCAAAGTCCTGGAAAAACCGGCGGATCTCCCCGGGCACCTCTGTGGAATAAACGAAATTCGGCTCGTAATAGGGACGCTCAACGGGATCGGCTGCAGCTTCCTGTTGGACCAGTTGTTTATCTGCAGCCTCAAAGATCAGCTGAAACAGGTGATTATAGCCGCTGTTTTCGGACAGGGGGAACAGGCTCTTTGATGAGACAGCAATCAACAGGTCAAGCTCCGGTGACAGGACAATATACTGACCGCCCTCGCCCCTTGCCATGATGGATTCAACACCGCCGATCAAAACAGCTTGCCAACCGCCCCAGGAGGCGGTTCCAGGTCCGCTGTGCAACTCTTTTGTAATCATGCGGATCCAGTTCCCGGGAATAATCTGATTGCCCTGCCATTTTCCCTCATTCATTATCAGGTGGCCGAACTTTGCCAGGTCCAAGGTTCGCAATTTAAAGCCTATGAACGGGTCCATAAGGCCGCCATTCTTTTTTATCTCTGCCTGGGTGGTGATGCCCATTGGTGAAAAAAGATTTTGGTCGGCAAAATTAAAAATACTCATAGAGGACACTGTCCGGATGATCTCTGCCAGCAGAAAGTTAGCGGCAAAATTTGCTGCTGCATTGGGTTTTCCATCAATAGGTAAAAGGGTTTTTATTGACGCCTTTATCCTGTCGCCGGAAAAAAACAGCTGCCAGTACTCGGACCCGCCTGCGCCCCAGGTCAGCGGGGCCCGGACCCTCAGCAGGTCTGTAATTGTCAGGTTGCCTTCCTGGAAATGATCCGGGAAAAAATCAGCCAGGGGCTGCTCAGGGCCGGACAACAGGTGCTTTTCCATGGCGATACCGACCAGGGCATGCAGGATTGGGCCATCGAGTGAATGGAGGTATTCCTTTTCCCGGGGTCCTCCCTTCCAGTAATATTTTTCATGCACGGTTCGGCCGTTTCTGATGATCACCATGCCTCGTGCCATGGGCAGCCTGGTCTCGATATATTCCGCCGCCCTTTTGAGCAGCTGCAGATCAATGCCCTGGTCTGCCGCCGCAGCCGGATTCCACTGCTTTTTTTCAATATGGACCCGCTGGTCGCCGAAATTCATGGAGATGAAATAGATACAGCTTGGTACAATGATCAGCAGGCCCAAAAAGATCAGCGGATCCCGGAATTTGCGCGGCAGTTTTCTCATACTGCCTCCCGCGGGGTGGAACCCGGACTTTTTGTTTCCTGCGGCTGGCCCTTGGAGCCGCAAAAGTAGTTTAGCAGGGCCGGAGCCAGCATGACGTCGGCCAGGAAGGCCACCAGCAGGGAGAAGCCGACGATCAGGCCGAAGTCGCTGATCACCTTCAGGGAGCTGAACAGCCGCAGCCAGAAACAGCTGACCAGGATCAGGGTTGTGGTTATCAGGGCCCGGCCGGCTGAGCGCAGTGTCTCGATCACCGCAGTTTCCACATCCCCGGTTTTTTCAAAGTAATTGCGGAAGTTATGGAAAAAATGAATGGTGTCATCCACGGCCACGCCGATCACGATACTGCCGCCGATCAGATTGTAGGTGTTGAGCGGGATGCCCATGAGTCCCATGAGTCCCAGGCCGGCAATAATCGGATAGATGTTGGGGATCATGGCCACCAATCCCAGTTTCAGGTCACCCACTGCAATTATCATAAAAATGGTGATGATGAAAAAGGCAGTAGAATAGCCGATTGCCAGGTTGCTCATCATCGAGTCGATCACCCGTGAGCCGATGGAAACCGCCCCGGTGACCACCACCTTGGCACTCCTGCCGAAAAGGCCTGAGGCATATTCCTTGAGCTGCTTGACAAAATCGACATCCATGGCCGCATCCTTCCAGTACATCATGGCGGTGAAGCGGGCCAGGCTGAAATCCGGGTCTGTAAAATTTCCCAGGTATTCCGGACCGGCCTGCCTGAACTCGGTCAGCTGCCTTTCAACCAGGAAGTCATCCTGCGGGATTGTGTAGTGAGCCGGGTCATCGTTGTGCCAGGCCTGGTTGGTTTTCTTGACAATGTCCAGTATGGAAGTGATCTTGCCGGTATAGGGCCGGCCGGAAATATTGTTCTGCTCCAGGGCATAGTCCTCAAGCTGCTCCAGGTTGTATAAGAATGTCCGGTCCAGGATGCCGTTTTCCTCGCCGGTATCGACCACAACTTCGAGAGCCCTGAAGCCGCTGGTTTCATCCTCGATGAGCCTGGTTTGCTTGATGAACGGTTCTTCTTCATCAAAATAATGCAGCATGTTATGGGAAAAATTGAACTTGAAGAAGCCTGGCAGGATAATGATGAACAAGATTAAGGACAGGATATAGATGTCGTGTGCATGACGGATGCCGGTGCGTCCCATCCAGATGAGGGCCTGGTTGTAGGTCGATGTCTCGTAAAGCTTTTCGCGCTCTCCGCCCGGCAAAATCTTCAGCAGGGCAAGCATGGCCGGCAGGAAGACCAGGGTCAGCAGCAGACATATGCTGATACCGATTGCCGCGAAAATTCCCAGGTGGGCCACCGGCGCAATATCGGTAAAGGAAAAGGACAGCAGGCCGATGATGGTGGTCAGGCTGGTCATCATAATGGGCAGGCCGGAATGATGAAGGGTGCGGATGATGGCCCGCAGCCGGCCCACCTTTTTCTGGTATTTGAAAAAGACCACCATGAAGTGGATGGGCGCTGTCAGCCCTACGGACAGAATAATGGACGGCAGCATGGAAGAGGTCAGGGTAAAGGGCACCCCGGTCAGGGCCATAAGCCCCATGGTGGCGCCCAGCGACATAAGCACCACGAACTGCGGCAGGAATATACCGGAAACCCGGCCGAAGAGGATTGCCATGAAGAAAAAGGTCAGCACCAGGATCATGATGGACATGGAGATCATGCTCTTCCTGATCTTTGGCTCTACATGGAATTGGTAGGCAGGCGTACCGCTGAAAACTATGCTGAAATTCTCGGCATTATACTGCTTGATGACCGTTTCTATGATGCCCAGGATGGCAATGTTTTCAACCTGTGAAATGGATTTCAAGGTCTGGTTCGAGGGCATCTCCTCGCCCTCCTTAAAGCCCCGGCCATGGTTCTTTATCCTCTTGCCGTCTTCAGTCAGGGCCGAGACTGCCTGGGTCTTGATAACCATGATCATGGCATCGCCGTTCTGGGACAGGTAGGTATTCCTGTACAGGGGATAGGCTAGGGCCTTCTGCCTCAGGGCTTCAGCCTGCTCCCTGGTCTGCGGCGGTTCGTTCATGAGATCATTGACCTGCAGGGAGCCCTCTCTGCCCTCAATATACTTGGCGTTTATCAGGGAATCCACTTCACTGATCATGGGCAGGCTGTTCTCCAGATCCCTGTGAAACTCCCTGAGCCTGGCCAGAAAATGGGTGCTGAAAATATCCTCCGAGTTGATCAGGATGACAATTTTATCGTCCCTGCCGAACAGGTCCCGGAATTCCTGGTATTCCTGGATTGCCTGGTTGTGCCCTTTAAAGGAGCTCTCCAGGCTGGTGGCAATGCTGAGCTTGGGAATATTGTAGCTTAACAGTCCGACACTGAAAACGATGAGCAGCAGCAGAAGGTTGCGGAACCGTATGACCTGTATGCCCAGCGCGCCCAGTGATTTCCCGGCTTTTGTCTTGAACTCATAAAGCCGGTTCATATCAGGTGTCTTCTGATTTGTGCTCACGCCGCTTCTCCATGGGAATCACAAACATCAGGATGGCCGGGATTACAAAAACAGTACACACCGTGGACACAGCCAGCCCCCCCAGCAGCACACTTCCCAAGCCCCTGTACATTTCTGAGCCGGCACCCTGAACCAAAACCAAAGGCATCATGCCGAAGATACTGGTGGCAGCGCTCATGTAAATGGGCCGCAGCCTGCTGCGGGTAGAGTCCAGCACCGCATCGTGGTGGTTCATACCCCGGTTATGGAAATTGTTCAGGGCCTGGTGCACGATGAGGATGGCGTTGTTGACCACCACGCCGATCAGGATGACAAAGCCGAGCATGGTCAGAACATCCATGGGTTGCTGCACGAGGAAGATATTCAGGAGCTTCAGGCCGATGAAGCCCCCGGCCCCGGCCAGCGGGATGGTTAGCATAATGATCAGTGGATAGATGAAATTGCTGAACAGTGATGCCATCAGCAGGTAGGCGATGAGAGCGGCCAATACAAAATTCCATTGCAGGATATTGCGGGTTTCAATGAGTTTATCGGCGGCGCCGCTGATGCCGACCTCCAGATCCTTGAACAGGCCCTCGGCCTCGACTGAAGGAATGATCTCCTGCTCGATTATCTCCAGGGCCTCCTGCAGGGCCATATCATCGGGCGGTGTGATCTGCAGGGTGACGGTTCTTTTTCGCTCCAAATGTCGTATCTGGGTCATGCCTGCAGTGTGCTCAAGGGCGGCCAGGCTGGAAACCGGTACCATCTGGCCTTTCGGTGTTGACAGCAGAGAATGGTATAGATCTTCCGGGGTCTCGATGCCTGCATCAGCGGACTTGATGATCAGGTCGATTTTTTTCTTGCCCTCCTGCTTGAAGTCGCCGACATAGGTGCCATCCATCAGCACGTCCAGGGCCAGACCAAGATCGCGCGAACTCATATCGTTGGCCTTCAGACGTTCACGATCCGGGATAATCTGGGCTTCCGGGTAAGAAAGTTCGATGGAAGGCACCGGCCGCACCTGGGTACCGTCAATATCATCTCGTATCTTTTCAAACAGCCTGGTGGCTGCGGCAACGATGAGCTGCAGATCATCACCGCTGATATCAAGCTCCACGCTTCTACCGGTGCCGATGCGTCGTGAAAAAATGCCCGGCTGCAGACTGACTCCGTACATGCCCGGGATAGAGTATATCATCCGGTTGAATAAGGGCCGCAGTTCGCCGGCCCGGTCCCAGTGTGTGCTCAGGGCGCCGACAATGTTGAAGCCCTCCCGGCCGATGTAGAACATATCGGCAATGCCCGGCAGTCCATTGACGTCCTTGCCAAGGTGGGGTTTAGCAATCTCGGTAAAATGATTGCCGATCTCCAGGAGTTCATCATTGGAAAGCCCGGGGGGCGGCACCAGGATGCTCAGTATAAAATTACGGTTGCCCTGGGGCAGGTATTCCATTTTTGGCAGCAGAGCCCAGACGGCGAAAAAGGCCAGGGAGGTAAGAAAGCAGATAGTGGTCAGCCTTGTCTTCCAGTTGCGGATGGAGACCTCCACCAAATTAATGATCTGGTTGGCAAGCCAGGTGCCGCTGGTCACCAGTATGCTTTTGCCATGCGCTTTTTGGGAGGGCCCGACACTGAAAAATTTGTTGGAGAACATGGGAATGACAGATACCGACACAAAGAGGCTGAGCGATACCGCGGTGACCACGGCAATGGCAATGTCGCGAAAAAGCTGTCCCGCTTCCTCCTGGATAAAGACAATGGGCAGAAAGACGGCAACCGTCGTCACCGTTGAAGCAAAAACCGCGCCCCATACCTCCTTGGTGCCCTCCAGGGAAGCATCATAGGCTGATTTGCCCATCTTGCGGTGCCGGTCAATATTCTCGATGACCACGATGGCATTATCAACCAGCATGCCGACTGCAAAAGCGATACCAGCCAAACTGATGACATTGAGGTTGCGGCCCATGAGGTCGAGGATGGTGAAAGTGCCGATTATACTTATAGGGATGGCCAGCCCTACCACTGCCGTGGCCCGCAGGCTTCGAAGGAACAGCAAGAGCACCGCCACGGCCAGAAGGCCGCCGAATATAATATTTTGTTTGATGAGGTCTATGGCGCCGCCGATATAGAAGCGCTGATCATAGAGCCAGTGGAAATAGAGCTTATTGGGCTTAAGCTTGGCTTCGTTCAGCCACTTGACAGTCTCTTCCAACCGGTCGGTCATCTCCAGTATGTTGGTGCCGGGCTCGGGCTGAATGCCGACTGCCATGCCACCGGTGCCGTTATGCAGGACCACGCCGTTTTTTTTGGCATAGCCGAAATAGACAAGGGCAACATCCTTGAGCAGGACGCGCTTCTGGCCGTCGGAGCGCAGCACAACATTGTGAATGTCATCAACCGAGTTGAATTCAGCCTTGGTCCTGATCCGGTACTTCTGCCTGCCCACTTCAAGGGTACCTGCCGAGGTATTGATATTTTCCTTCTGCAGGGCGGAAATCAGGTCATACACGGTAAATCCCAGGGCCGCCAAGCGGTCGGGCTTGACAACAACATGCATCTCCTGCTTGGTGCCGGCGCCTAGAAACAAATCGGCTACGCCCTTTACCCGCTCAAGATGCTGGCGTACCTCGTTTTCGAAAAAGGTGCGGTAGGTTTCTACATGATGGGGATTGGAGTCCATGGTCTTGAGGATGATCCAGACCACGGGCGAGGTGGAAGCCCCCGAGGCATTAACTACGGGCTTGTCCACGTCATTGGGATACGAGGGCACTTCGTTAAGCTTGTTTGATACCCTGGTCAGCGCTTCTTCAACTTCAGTGCCCACCTTAAACCGCAGGGTCACGGTACCCATGCTGTTCTGGGATTCGCTCTCCATCTCGATCAGGTTGGGCAGCCCCTTCAGGGTATTCTCCTGCTCTTCGATTATTTCCCGTTCAATCTCGTAAGGGGTGGCACCGCGCCAGGTGGTGGTCACCTTGATCTCAGGCTCGATAACCGTGGGGCTCAGCTGGAACGGCAAACGCTTTAAGCTGATCAGGCCGAAGAGCAGCACGATTATGATCACCGAGATAACAGTGACCGGCTTTTCTATGGAGTAACGGGTTATATCCATTTGAGATTATTATCTGAATTGCAAGGACATGCCGTCTTCCACCCTTTTGCAGCCCTTTACCACAATCTCCTGACCCTGCTCAAGGTCCGAACCGGTAACCACTGCCTGCAGTCCGACATAGCCGGCAACCCGCACCGGCACCTCCACCGCCTTGCTGTCAACCACCCGGAAGACCATGGTCTTGCCATACTTGTCCACGATGGCATCCCGGGGCACCAGCAGTCCGGTGGTCTCACCTCCCTTGGGCAAAGCAACCAGGGCCTCCAGTCCCTCGACAATACCGTTGGGGTTCTCCAGGCTGAACTTGGCGGTGAATGTCCGGGTGGCGATATCACCCTTGGGGATGAAAGCCGTGAATCTGCCTCCATATTCCCGCCTGTTTATCCTGATGCGCACCTCTCTGCCTTTTTCGAGGTTTTCAAGGATCTCCATGGATACGTCAACCTCGACGTCGATCATCGAGTCATCTGCAATAACGGCAACCTTGCCGCCCTTGGCAACCCATTCCCCAACCTCAACTGGCTGTTGGATAACTGTACCGCTGAATGGTGCTTTTATGCTCTTCTTGCTTTTGGCAATGAGCAGTTTTTTATGCTGGGCTTCCAGGATTGAAGATTGTTTTTCCAGGCGCATTTGCCTGGAGCGGTAAGAATCATGGTCGGTTTCTGAAATGGAGCCGTCTTTATACAGGCTATCGACCCGGTTAAAGTCGCGCCGGGCATTTTCAAGGTCAACCAGGTTCTGCTCGTAGGCTGATCGGGCTGCGGTTATTTCCGCTTCAAGAAGCTGTGCATCAAGCAGGACAAGTTCATCACCTTTCTTGACCTGATCGCCCTCATCAAATTTGATGCTGGTGACCAGCCCTTCGATGTCAGTTGCCACCTGAGAGATCCTGGCAAAGTAAGTGGTGCCGACAAAATCGGACATAGCCTGGATGGCGCCTTCCTCCAATTCGACAGTGGTGACCAGAAGCGGCGGCCGCTTGGACTTTTTTACCGGTGTTTTCTGCTCTTCGCACAGGCCGGTATTTACCTGGGAAACAAGGCAGGCAATTAGTAAAATAACTGTAAATCTGCAAAATCGGGACAGGGTCATGGTACCCACCTTTTTATATCTTTGCTTTTCTCTGAAGCCTGGACGAAATTTCACGACCTTATATCTTAACATGTGAAAAGCTGATAAAACTATCGGTGAAATACCTGAAAACAGGCCTCTAAATTCCTTGTTTCAAAACTGTATATGTTTTGTGTGTGATATTTTAGATAACCCGGAGATCAAAAGCGAAGATTGCTTCCAAGAGTGGAAACTATTTTGAGCCTCTTTTGATATTGCCATTTTACTGCAATGTTGACATTGTTGCCAATCCAGCTGGATTGGATGGTAGAAGTGCGAAATTATATAATTTCCCCGGGTAATAAAAGCTGCTTCTTCAAGAAGATTTTGTTCAAGCTATAAACTTCTTCTTTCGCATTTTTTCCTTGATCCTCTGGATATGGCCCCGCCCCATACCCTTCACCTCACAGCCCATTTTAAAATAACTTTCAATTGTTTCATCATCCAGAATACAGAAACAATCAATAATTGCGCAGGGTTTACCAACCGCCTTGACGACCTTAGCGGGATCAAGGTCAAGATAGTCGGCGTGGCGGACTGCGAAAATGATTGCCTTAACCCCCTTCATTGCTTTCCACATGTCCTTTTTGACCCTGAGGTCTTTCAGCTTTTCTTGCCGGTGAAAGAAACGGGACCAGGAGTAATCAGGATGCGGATAGGTATCCTGGGCCTCAAATTCCCACCAGTGTTCAAGATACGGGTCATGCACCAGCATCTCGGCACCCATTTCGGTGAGTTTGCGAACGATCACCTCTGAACCGCTGTAGCGGGTGTCACCAACA
>Ga0209536_100007873_pt1 | contig 16104 bp, 16 predicted proteins | sample DeeMarSeWOR28_12_FD_187461 | JGI IMG/M metagenome (GOLD analysis project Ga0209536, IMG submission 187461) | Marine sediment microbial communities from White Oak River estuary, North Carolina - WOR-2-8_12 (SPAdes) (version 2) | ecosystem: Environmental > Aquatic > Marine > Intertidal zone >...
GGTTAGCAATGCGGTACAGGCCATGAAGCTGGGAGCCTTTGATTATCTGGCCAAACCGTTTACCGATGATGAACTCGTTATGGCGGTTGAAAAAGCGATCGAAAATAAACGGCTGAAAGAAGAAAATCTCGCCCTGCGCAAACAGCTGTTTGAACAATTCGATTTCAGCAACATTATCGGTGAGGATCACTCGCTCTTAAAGGTTTTTGACGAAATTCGTAGAGTCGCGCCGACAGACAGCACCGTTCTGCTGCAGGGGGAAAGCGGAACGGGAAAAGAGCTTTTTGCCAGGGCCATACATACCCACAGCCGCAGAGCTGCCCGTCATTTTGTGGCGCTGGATTGCAGCTGCCTTTCTCCGAGCGTCCTCGAAAGCGAGCTGTTCGGGCATGTCAAAGGCGCATTCACGGGTGCTGTTCAAGACAAAATCGGTATTTTTGAAGTGGCCAACGAAGGAACGCTATTTCTAGACGAGATCGCAAATTTAACCCATGATGTTCAGGGAAAACTGCTGCGGGTGATGGATAGCCATGAATACAAACCGGTGGGGGCCAGTCACGTCAAAAAGACCGATGTCCGCATCATTGCGGCCACCAATCGTAACCTGAAAACCATGGTGGATGAAAATGATTTCAGAGAGGATCTGTTTTACCGCTTGAATGTATTCCCCGTTTACCTTCCGCCGCTTCGCGAGCGCAAGGACGATATTCCCAGGCTGGCATATCATTTTCTGCGATTCTTTTGCCGTAAAACCGGCAAGAAAATAGAAGGGTTCAGCGACGATGCCCTGCAAACATTGGTGGATCAGCGCTGGCCGGGAAATGTGCGCCAACTTAAAAACGTCATCGAACGCCTGGTGATAATGGCGGATCAGCAACTGCTCGACTGTCCCTACCTACTAGAGCATTTGCGTCCCCGAGGATCAAACGGTGGCAGCAACACCATCCCGGAGACCATCGAAGAGCTCAAAGCCGTCAAAAAGCACCTGATTGAGGTTCGTTATGGTGAGTTGGAGAAAGCCTTCCTCGTCAAAGCGCTCAAAGCCTGCGACGGCAACATTACCCATGCGGCCGCCAGAGTGGGCATTCGAAGACCTAACTTCCACGCATTGATGAAGAAGCATAAGGTATCAGCCAAAGATTATAGCCCTGCTTCGCACCCTGCGCCACATTAAATGTCAAAACGGACGCCTGGGTGTATGTCAGGCGATACAGTTTCCAACCAGTTGAATTCTATAGTAAAATCCGTATTTGCCCGGCACCGGGGTGTATAAGGATGAATACGATTTGCCGAATCTGGGGTTCTGTTTCCTGACGAGGTTTCTAATGACAACATTTCGATATCACTCAAAAAAATAGCGGTCCCGTTGTTTTTCGCATCGGTCTTCAACCTGGCACATAAGTTGCCTAATATGAAGTTGAAGACATGTAAAACGGCTTAAACGCACAACTTTTTACAAGAGGAGGACCGCAAATGAATGCAATCCAGCAAATGAGCGTGACCGAACAGGGCGTGCCGCCCCATATTCTTGTAATGGAGGATGAGGCCAGCGTGGCCCAGGGCCTGAAAATGGTGCTGTCGGAGGCGGGCTATGATGTCGATGTGGCGATGACCGGCGGCAGCGCTCTTGATACCTTCAATAAAAAAGGCTTCGATCTGCTGGTTGCAGATCTTCGCCTGCCCGACATCGACGGGATGGAGGTGGTCAGGCGGGTCAAGGAAAAAAAACCCGAAACAGAGGTTGTTGTGATCACCGGCTATTCCAGCGTTGATTCCGCAGTGGAAGCCATGAAGCTGGGGGCCTTTGAGTATCTTCCGAAACCCTTCACCGATGACGAATTCAAGCATGTGGTTGAAGGCGCATTAAAGGAGAAAAAAACGGTTCCGGCTGAAAAACCGGCTGTGGATTTTGAAACCGAAGAAGGCCGGCAGATTCAAAAGCGGGAAGTCATCCGGGTGCTCAACCGCACCGCGGAAGATTCGGATTTCTGGCGCGATCTAATGGAAAAAGGATCCGAGGCGCTGGGGGATTATCAACTTTCCAGCAGGGCCAGATATGCCATTGCCCAGGGCGACTTAAACTGGATTAATGAAAATGTGGGCGAGTTAACCCAGAAGCAGCTGATGTTCATCTACAAGAGACTTGAGCGGGAAGCATGGTGAATCGAAGCTTCTAGAATTTGCGCGACAATGGCTTAAATAAGCAGAGCGCTATTTATGTGACTGGTTGATAATTTAAAATCCGAAGCACGAAATGCGAAATTCGATACAAATACAAAATTTTAAATTCGAATGTTCAAAACATTTTTTGAATTTTTGTCATTTGATATTCGAATTTGATTCGGCCAATTTTATAAAATCAGGCGATATTCGAATTTTAAGAGCTAACGCAAATTATCTGAGTAAGTCCAACGGAGTCAATCTATGAAAATTACATGTCCTGAAGAAGATTTGCAGGGTGCTGTGATGGTGGTGGGCAGCGGTATTGCCGGCATGCAGGCGGCTTTGGATGCGGCCAATTCAGGCTTTTATGTTTATCTGGTGGAAAAATCTCCGGCCATCGGCGGAGTGATGGCCCAGCTGGACAAAACGTTTCCGACCAATGACTGTTCGATGTGAATTCTGGCACCCAAACTGGTCGAGGTCGGCCGGCACCCCAACATTGAGTTGCTCACCCTTTCTGAAGTCTCCGCCATCAGCGGCGAAGAAGGCAACTTTCAGGCCCGGGTGATCCAGCATCCCCGCTATGTGGATATGAACAAATGCATTGCCTGTGGCCAGTGTGCCGAGAAATGTCCGAAAAAAGTTGTCGATTCTTACAATCAAGGCCTGATCAAGCGCAAGGCGATTTATGTTCCTTACTCACAGGCCGTGCCGCTCAAATACACCATTGATCCGCAGAACTGTATCTACCTGACCAAGGGAAAATGCCGTGCCTGCGAAAAGATTTGCCCCAGCGGCGCCATTAATTTTGAAGATCAAAAAAAAGAAACCGCATATGCGGTCGGTTCCATCATTCTGGCGCCCGGCTTTCAACCCTATGATCCTGCTGAAGATGACATCTATGCCTATAACACATCGCCAAACGTGGTCACCGCGCTTGAATTTGAGCGCCTGCTTTCGGCCACCGGCCCGTATTCCGGGCACTTACTGCGGCCTTCGACCGCATCACAGCAGACGCCGCCGCGCAAAATCGCCTGGATTCAATGCGTGGGGTCCAGAGACATCAATCGATGTGAAAACGGATATTGCTCTTCGGTCTGCTGCATGATTGCCGTCAAACAGTCAGTGATCGCCAAAGACCACAGTAGCACCCCCCTGGACTGTGCCGTCTTTTATATGGATCTGCGAACCCAGGGAAAGGATTTTGACCGCTATTGTGAAAATGCCGGTCAAAAAGGTGTTCGCTTCATTCGGTCGCGCATCCATTCCATTACGGCTGAGGGCGGCAATGAAGATCTACGGATTCGGTATGTAAACGAAGATGGATCGGCAATTGAAGAAGTCTTTGATATGGCGGTGCTTTCTACAGGGCTGCAGATAGACCCCGGGGTCGCCAAGCTTTCAAAATGCCTGGGCATCGAGCTCGATCCGTATCGCTTTGTGCAGTCAGACAGTTTCCATCCCGTGGCCACTTCCAGAGCGGGAATTTACGCCTGCGGTGCCTTTACCGGCCCCAAAGACATCCCCCAATCGGTTATGGAAGCCAGTGCCGCGGCATGCGCCGCAACCGAAAAACTGGCCGCAGCACGCCACAGCCGCACCGCTACTGCCGTACTGCCGCCGCAAAAGGACGTTCAGCGCGAAACGCCTCGAATCGGCGTATTTGTCTGCAATTGCGGCATCAACATCGGCGGTGTGGTTGACGTTCCCGCTATGGCCGAATATGCCAAAGCGCTGCCCAACGTGGTGTATGTCGAAGAAAATCTGTTTACCTGCTCACAGGATACGCAGGATAAAATAACAGCGGTCATCAAGGAAAAAGGCTTAAATCGCATCGTGATTGCCGCCTGTACCCCCCGCACCCACGAGGCGCTCTTTCAGGAAACACTGATCAACGCGGGGCTGAACAAGTATCTGCTGGAAATGGCCAACATCCGCAACCAGGATTCCTGGGTGCATGCCAACAATCCTGATGCGGCCACCCAAAAGGCCAAAGATCTCGTACGCATGGCGGTGGCCAAATCGTCGCTGCTAAGCCCGCTGCAGCAAACCGAATTGCCGATCAATCATTCCGCGCTGGTGGTGGGCGGTGGTATTGCCGGCATAGCCGCCGCGTTGTCCCTGGCCCGCCACGGCTATCCGGTGCACCTGGTGGAAAAGTCGGATCGCCTGGGCGGTAATGCGCAGCGGCTCCATCAAACTTATCGCGGCGAAGATATTTCTGCATTTTTAGAAAGGCGGATTGCGGAAGTAAAATCAAATGAGCGTATCCACATTCACCTGGAAGCCACCATCGCAAATGTGGATGGGTTTATCGGCAATTTTAAGACCGAACTGTGCCATGATTCGACGGCTGAAATCATCGAGCACGGTGTCGCCGTATTGGCCACCGGTGCCAGAGAACACCAAACCGATGAATATCTGTACGGCCAACATGCCGCCGTGGTTACCCAGCTGGAAATGGATCAGCTTTTCAAACAGGACGATCCGCGGTTGGAAAAGGTGCGCAATGTGGTGTTTATCCAGTGTGTGGGTTCGCGGGAACCGGACCGGCCCTACTGTTCAAAAGTGTGCTGCACCCATTCGGTAAAAAGTGCCCTGGAATTCAAAGATCGGAACCCGGAGACCAATGTCTATGTGCTTTACCGCGATATCCGCACTTACGGCAAACGCGAAGATATTTACCGCGAGGCCCGGGCCAGGGGCGTTTTGTTTTTCCGTTATGATCCGGGGCAAAAGCCGGTGGCCAAAGCGGATGGGAACCGCATGGAGGTCGTCTTCAACGATCCGATTCTGAGCCGAAGTCTGTCTGTGAGTGCGGATTTTGTCTGCCTGGCCACAGGCATTGAGTCAAACCATGATCTCGAATTGGCCCGAAAATTTAAGGTCCCGCTGGATTCGGACGGGTGGCTGCTGGAAGCCCATCAGAAACTCAGGCCGGTCGATTTTGCCAATGACGGTGTTTTTGTTTGCGGCATGGCGCACTATCCCAAACCCATCGAGGAAAGTATCGCCCAGGCCCAGGCCGCCGCTTCGAGGGCCTTAACGGTTCTGGCCCTGGACAACATCAAGGTCGGAGGCGTCGTCTCTTACATCCAGCCCGAGTTGTGCGCGGGATGTCTGGGATGCATCGCGGTTTGCCCCTTCGGTGCCATTGCCTTTAATGCGGATCGCAAGATCGCAGAAGTAAACCCGGCGCTTTGCAAGGGCTGCGGTGCCTGTGCCGCGGCATGTCCGTCGGAAGCGCTGATTTTAAGGGGGTTTAATAATGAGCAGCTTTATGCACAGATTAAAAGTGCCCTGGCAGCCTAATTTTAGAGGTTGGAAAAGATAGTAGATGGGAAGTTTTGTTAAAAATAATCACGAAAACACGAAAGACAGAAAGCACGAAAACCGTCTGTCAGTTTCGTGTTTTTAAATTTTCGTGCTTTCGTGGTTGAGAATTAAAATCTGAAACCATTCTATTCATTGGGGAATTAAAAATTATAAATCTAAACTTTGCGCCTCAGCGTCTTTGCGAGAGACAAAATTTTTCGTTTGAGGAGAAAAAATGAAACTGCAGAATTTTGAGCCCAAAATCATTGCCTTTCTGTGTAACTGGTGCACATACGGCGCAGCAGATTTGGCCGGCGTCAGTCGTCTCAGTTATCCACCGAACATTCGGGTGATTCGGGTCATGTGCTCGGGCACTGTATCGCCGCATCACATCCTGAGAGCTTTTCAAAGCGGTGCGGACGGCATCCTGGTGGGCGGGTGACACCTTGGAGATTGCCATTACCTGTATGGTAATTACATGACGGTCAAACGCATGCGATTTTTACAGGAACTCCTCAGATTTGTGGGGCTGGGCGGGCGCCTGCACCTGGAATGGATTTCTTCGGCCGAAGCGCAGAAATTCGTGCAGGTGGTGACTGATTTTACTGAAAAGATAAAGGCTCTGGGGCCGAATCCGCTGAAAGGATTTAAAGAAAAGATTGAGGCGCTGGGGCCGAGGGCCCTCGCCGGTGCTGTGCAGCAGGATATATCGCTGCAAAAACAACCGCCGGCCAATGAAAAGCGCAAAATCAAAATTGCTTAAGGAGATGGGAATGAAAGAAGAGGTAAAACTCTGGCTTGAGACGGGCAAGGTCGATATTTTTCTGGGTTACCGGATGATGGCGGGGCACCCGCTGCCCCATGTGTTCGCAAAGGATAGACTGCAGGAAGTCGATGAATTGATCAGCGCAGATGCCCGTTATTCGCTGGAAAAATTGGCCGCCAGAATTGCCGCTGAACAGCCGGGCATCAAGATCGGTATTCTGGCGCGGGACTGCAACAAGCGCGCGTTGAACGTTTTGTCCGTCTGGAACCAGCTGGATCCAGGGCAGGTCGAAACCCTCGACCTCAATTGCTGTCCTTCCGTGCTCAAAGACGGGGCCGAGTGTTCATATTTAAAGCCGCCCAAGACCGGTTTTCATAAAAAACAGGTGGGTATCGATAACCAATATGATCTTGATGATTTTGAGAACATTGATCAGCAGGAGCGCTTTACGCGCTGGATCAATGAATTCCAGAGGTGCATCAAGTGCTACGGTTGCCGCAATATCTGTCCGGTTTGTTTTTGCAAAGAATGCAGCCTGGAACACCCGGATCTCATCAAGGCCGGCGATCTGCCCCCGGAGGTTCCTATTTTTCATCTGGTGCGGGCGGCGCATATGGCCGGCCGCTGCATTGACTGCGGATTGTGCGAAGAGGCCTGTCCGGCAGATATTCCGCTGCGCTTGCTCTATCGCAAGGTCAATCAAATCGTTTCCGATATTTTCGGCTATCAGCCCGGTTCGAGTCCTGAGCAGTCGCCGTTGAGTGTACTGGAGAATACGGTGACGCTGGCGCCTGAACCGCTGCAAGCTGTGGAAGGTTGAACAAACAATCCGTTTAAATGGTTAAGCGACTTAGCGTCTTACGCCCGCTTCGCCTTGCTTGCAGGGCGGGTGGGTTTGCGAAAGCCAATTTCAAGAAGGAGTTTCAAACATGGAAGTGAAATTTGTCCCCTCGGTATGTTCCTACTGCGGAACCGGTTGTGGGGTTCTCTTCGAAGTCATCGACGGAAAAGTTAGCGGGACATTGCCATTAAAAACCCACCCGGTCAATGAAGGAAAGTTATGCATCAAGGGATGGAATCTGCACGAATATGTCAACAGTTTTATGCGCCTGAAAGCCCCGCTGATCAAAACTGCAGGCCGATTCCGCCGCGTCTCCTGGGATCAGGCCATTCAGGTTACCGCCGGGCGCTTCAAGGAAATTATCGCAAAACACGGCCCCGATAGCGTCGGTGTGCTGGTTTCGGCTAAAATTACCAATGAAGAAAATTATATTGCCCAGAAGTTTGCCCGGGCTGTTATCGGCACCAACAATGTGGACCACTGCGCCCGTCTCTGACATTCCTCCACGGTGGCCGGTCTGGCCGCCGCATTCGGCAGCGGTGCCATGACAAACTCAATTGCAGAAATCGAAGACGCCGGCTGTATTTTCGTCATCGGCTCCAACACCACGGCCTGCCATCCCCTGGTGGCCCGACGGATCCTGCGGGCCAAAGACAGGGGTGCCAGGCTCATTGTCGCGGACCCGCGCAATATTCATCTGGCCCGTTTTGCCGATGTCGCCGTCAATCACAGACTCGGCAGTGACGTGGCCCTGCTTAACGGCATGATGCACATCATCATCCAAAACAACTGGCACGATCAGGGATACATTTCTCAAAGAACCGAAGGCTTTGACCAACTCAAAGCCGCACTTGCAAGCTATACGCCGGAAAGAGTTCAAACCATTACCGGGGTTAATCCGGTGGAACTTGAATGCATGGCAGGGCTTTATGCCACCAATTCACCGGCCAGTCTGCTTTACGCCATGGGCATCACCCAGCACACCAGCGGGGTCGACAATGTCAAATCCTGCTGCAATCTGGCGCTGCTGTGCGGCAATGTGGGCGTGCACGGCGGCGGTGTCAATCCTCTGCGAGGGCAGAACAATGTTCAGGGGGCCTGCGATATGGGCGGACTGCCCAATGTTTTTCCGGGCTACCAGCCGGTCAATGACGATAAGATTCGGCAAAAGTTTGCCACCGCCTGGGAAACTGAACTTCCCGAACATACCGGTCTCACGGTAACTGAAATGGTTCAGATGATGATCGAAGGCGATTTAAAGGCCCTGTATGTGATCGGAGAAAATCCCAAACTCAGTGATGCAGATCGCAATCATTTAAACAAGGCGCTGGCAAATCTGGATTTTCTGGTGGTCCAGGGCCTCTTTTTGTCGGAGACCGCCCAGGTCGCAGATGTCGTATTCGCCGCCGCATCGGTGGCTGAAAAAGAGGGAACCTTTACCAATACCGAACGTCGCTGCCTGCGCATCCATAAAGCCATCGAACCCATTGCCGATACCCTGGCCGACTGGCAGATTGTCGCCAAACTTTCCGGTGCCATGGGCTACGAGATGGATTACACCGATCCTGAAGAAATATTTAACGAAATGGCTACCCTGACGCCAAAGAGTTACGGTGGCATGTCATATGAGCGCCTGGGCATTGATGGCCTGCAATGGCCCTGTCCCGACTCAGATCATCCGGGAACACCCTTTCTGCACAAAGATGAATTTGCCCGGGGTAAAGGTCAATTTCACGCGATCGAGTATCGCGACCCGGCCGAGTTGCCCGATGAGCAATACCCGTTCTATCTGACGACCGGCCGGATGTTTGCCCATTTTCATACCGGCACCATGACCCGGGTTTCCGGTCACCTGGATACCGAACAAAAGACCGGCTACGTGGAGATCAATCCCCAGGACGCCGCAGAATTAGCAATCGAAGAAGGCGAAATGGTCAGTCTTTCATCGCGCCGGGGCAGCATGGAAGCGCCGGCAAAACTCAGCACGGCGGTTGGCCCGGGGGTGCTGTTTGTTCCCATTCATTTTGGAGAAAACCCGGCCAACATGTTGACCAATCCCGCCTGTGACCCGGTCGCCAAGATACCGGAATTCAAGGTCTGTGCCGTGAATATCGAAAAGCTTTCTGCATAAGGAAAGCGATGCAAGAAAAAATGAGCCGGTGGGGTGTGGTTCAAATTGGTTGGATCAAATCTATCGCATAACACACCGCTGCATCGGAATCGCCCAACTTTGCAGCCCTACCCGGTATTTCCAACATAAATAAATTATTTATCCTCATTTTGAAAATCTTCGAATAATAATTTCTAAATTTTTCTAATTTCCGGTCTCTGCAAAAGACAGTCCCAATCAAAAATACATGTAACAAGCTGTAATTAATGCCTATATGCAAATTGCCAATGGGTGGCATACTTAATGCAAAATTATCCTTTGTAAATCTATAATTCATCACGAAGTCCATTGAATAAACTTTACTGCTTTGCGGTCCAAGGCGTTTATTTTCGTTATTAGAACCCTGTATCGTCTTTAAAATTTAGGCGCTTTAATGGTTAGAAGTAAAAATCAGATCTAAGGAGGAACCAATGGCAGAAAAAAAAGAATTAAGAGAGCCCAAAGCGAAGAAAATGGCAGATCCTGTAGCTGCAACCATTGACCCGGCCAGCCAGCAGATGATTCGACGCGCCCAGGACCTGGGCGTGGAAACGGCCTTTGACCGGGCCGTTACCTTGAAACCCTGCAATATCGGCACCCAGGGCATCTGCTGCAAAAACTGTGGCATGGGCCCCTGCCGCCTGCCGCTTCCCAAAGGCGGCATCGAAGGCGAAGATACCCGTAAGGGAATTTGCGGGGCAACTCCGAACACCATTGCCGCTCGCAATTTTATTCGTATGATTGCCGGCGGTGCGGCCGCGCATTCCGATCATGGACGCTCCGTAGCAGAAGTCTTTATGGCCGCGGCCCGCAAGGAAACCGATGCTTATAAAATCAAGGATACTCGAAAACTTCTGGAAGTGGCTGAGGTTCTGGGAGTCGATACAAGGGTGGAATTAGACGGTGAACAACTGGATCGGGATATAGATGAAATCGCCGTGGAAGTCGGTGAAAAGGCGCTAAATGAATGGGGCAAGGCCGAAGGCGAACTTCTTTTTGCCAAACGCGCGCCTGAGCCGCGTTACGAGCTCTGGAAAAAGCAGGGGGTTTTACCGCGCAACATCGACCGGGAAATTGTCGAAATCATGCACCGAACCCACATCGGCGTTGATCAGGATTACAAGAATTTGATGAAGCAGGGCACCCGCGCGGCCATCGCAGATGGCTGGGGCGGCTCGATGCTGGCCACCGAGCTGCAGGATATTCTTTTTGGGACGCCCTATCCACTGGCATCCGAAGCCAATCTGGGGGTCATGAAACAAGACATGGTCAACATCGTCATACACGGTCATGAGCCGGTGCTGTCGGAGATGATCGTTGCGGTTGCCCAAAAAAAAGAGATGCACGACTATGCCTTATCAAAAGGTGCCAAAGGCATCCAACTTTCCGGCATCTGCTGCACGGCCAATGAAATTTTACAGCGCCACGGCGTGCCGCTGTGCGGGACTTTTCTACAGCAGGAACTGGCCATCATCACCGGCGCCTGTGATGCCATGGTGGTCGATATTCAGTGTATATTTCAGAATCTGGCCAACGTTGCCAAATGCTTTCACACCAAACTGATTACCACCCACCCGATTGCCCGCATGGAACAGGACAACGTTATTCACATCGAATTTGACGAGCATCATGCCATTGAAGACGCCGAAAGGATCGTCAAGATGGCTATTGATAATTTTGAGAATCGAAAATCCGAGGTCATGATTCCGAAGCAAAAATCACCCATTGTGGCCGGTTTCGGTGTGGAATCCATCGAATACCACCTGGGCGGCATGTTTCGCGGATCCTACTACACGTTGAACGACAATATTATCAACGGCCGAATTCGCGGCATTGGCGGTGTGGTGGGATGCAACAACGTCAGAACACGGCATAATGAGAGTCACATCCAGATCGTTAAAGAGCTCATCAAAAACGACGTGATTGTTCTGACGACCGGTTGCAATGCAATTGCCTGCGCCATGGAAGGTTTGCTGACGCCTGAATCCGCCCCGGTTTACTGTGGACCCGGTCTGGCCGAGGTGTGTGAAACTGTCGGTATCCCACCCGTGCTGCATCTGGGCTCCTGTGTGGACAACAGTCGCATCTTACTGGCGGCCACCGAGGTAATCAAGGCCGGTGGTCTGGGTGACGACATCAGCGATTTGCCGGCAGCCGGCAGCGCGCCGGAATGGATGAGTGAAAAGGCCATCAGTATCGGCCATTATTTCGTGGCTTCCGGTGTTTACACGGTGTTCGGTGTCACCTTGCCGGTATCCGGTGCACCGGTATTTAAAGAATACCTGTTCAAGGAATTTGAAAAAATGTACGGCGGTATGTGGGACCTGGAAGTCGATCCGATTAAACACGCGCACAAAATGATCGCTCATATCGATCGGAAGCGCCAGGAACTGGGAATCGACAGAGCCAGAGAGAGAATATTGGTGGATATGGCTGCACGTCGGGAGCTGGAATCAGCATAATGCTGTATTTCCATCGATTACTTTCTCTAAAAGGGGAGGCATTATGGATCAAAGATTTACCAGATTTAAGCTTTGTGATGCAAGGTTTTTTCCTTATTTAGAGAAGGTCATGAATCGTCTGCCGGATAAAGTTAAAGAAGAAATTTTGAATAATAACGCACTTCAAATACTGGCAGATGAAGATGCCCTTGATACATGTGTTAGGCGATATGCATTCGACCCGCCGGCTGAAACATTGATATATTTGAATCCGAGAATCCTTATCGAGCCCGAGCATATCATCATTTGCATGATTGCCTGGGGAATCGGCGATGTGATTCTTAGTCAAAGTGAACCGGAACAGCGTGTAAACGCGGTGGAGAATTTGTTAATCCAATGGGGGTTTGAAGAAGAAGTAAAGGCGATGCGATTCGATCGGGCACTTGCGCAATCAAAGGGTTACCAGGCCGGATATCGCTGGGCCCGCGGACAAAGCAAAGATTATCTCATGCAGCATTTTAGCCTGTATTTCGACGAATGGGATGAAAAAGGCCTAGGAGGTTTATCAAGAGTGGAATTAGATACGCTTTTCCATCGGGCTGAAACCGGTCCGATTTTAGATGATGCAACACGAATGAGCGTACTGGATTTCAATGAATCTGAGAAAAACCACAACCATGGAGGCTTTTCAGTGAGGCAGGCATTTCTTGCAGGCATTCTGACGGCTGTCAAGGAATTGAGACTCAATGAGCTTTTCAGTTCCAAAACCTGTGTGACGCGCCATCCTTCTGCGGAAAAGGTCAACGCTTGAACATCATGCCTGTTTTGACGGCAGCAGGGGTTCTTAAGATATGATCGCTTTTGGACCGGTTCCCTCCAGACGGCTGGGTCAAAGTTTGGGGATTAACAATATTCCACCTAAAATATGCACCTATTCTTGTGCATATTGTCAGGTAGGCAAAACCACCAGAATGCAAATCGACCGAGCTCAATTTTATGATCCAGAAGAAATTTATCTGGCCGTCAGAAAGAAAGTCAAAAAAGCGCAGAGGGAAGGGGAATCGATTGATTATCTTACCTTTGTGCCGGATGGGGAACCCACCCTTGATGCCAATCTTGGGAAGGAAATCGACCTTCTAAAATCATTGGGAATTCAAATAGCCGTAATCACCAACGGTTCTCTTATCGGGTACCAGGATGTGAGAGCGGACCTGGCCAAAGCAGATTGGGTCTCTCTTAAAATTGATTCCACTAGTGAAAAAATCTGGCGCCGAATCAATCGCCCCCAGAAGACGCTGAAAATGCCAGTTATATTGGGAGGGATGCTTGAATTTGCAAAGAGATATTCAGGAAAACTGGTAACAGAGACGATGCTTGTGGGAAAGATCACTGACAGCGCGAATAGCTCGAGAAAAATTGCAAATTTTTTGAATCATCTGCAGCCGGTTAAAGCTTATTTAGCCGTGCCAACAAGGCCCCCTGCAGAAAAATGGGTGAGGCCGCCAGATGAGAACGTCTTAAACCAAACCTTCCAAATCTTCAATGAAAAACGATTCCCGGTTGAGTACTTGATCGGCTATGAGGGCGATGCCTTCGCATTTACGGGTGACGTCGAAAACGACCTGCTGAGCATCACCGCCGTACACCCTATGCGCGAGCAAGCTGTCAGCGCGTTCCTAAAAAAAGCCGGCAAAGATTGGTCTATCATTCGCAGGATGATTGCGAACAATTCAATTACCGAAACGACCTATGACGGAAATAAATTTTACATTAGAAACCTCCCCAAAGTTAGACCTGAATAATCGAATCACGTGAATATAGCGCGCATCGCTTTTGCAATTTTGCGAAAAGTCATTTCTAAATCTTTCGAAAAAAGCATCAAAGCCTCAACCGAACGAAATTGATAAAAAGTTTTAATTATCTGGATTAAATATATAAAATTAGATTTCCGGCTTTTGGCATATTTTATGCTCATCGGTAATTAAGTAAGAGAAATAATTTTAATCACCGGCTTTGGCATTCGCTTGTTATAGGAGGTCACATGTATAAGAGAATACTCGTCCCTTTGGATGGAACGCAGCAATCTGAGCAAATTCTGGACCGCGTGGAGAATCTGGCTAAGGGGTACGGATCAAAACTGTTTCTGCTCCAGGTTGTGGAAGAGCCGCTCATGTTAGGGCATGACGAAGTCGTTGAAGCGTCAACACTACTTCAGCAAAAACAACGAAGAAGTCAGATAGAATCCTATTTGAAGGGGATAGAGAAAAGATTTCAAAAGAAAGGAATCGCGGCCCAGCATTGTATCGCTTTTGGGCCTGTGGTCGGAAACCTGTTGAACATTGCCGAACAAGAGGATGTTGGTCTGATTGCACTGGCAAGTCATGGTTTGGACGGTTCCTATCAAACCATGCGCCGCAGCGTTGCTGCATCTCTTTTACAAAGATCGAATTATCCTGTCATGGTCATCAGGAGCAAAAATAACAACGTTCTATAATGGAAATAAATGACTCAAACACAGGAGCAAGAATAAATGAAAAACGAACAGGATGTATGGGTGTGCACAGAATGCGGCTATACCGCTTCCCATAGATTCATCGGAGATATTTGCCCACGATGCGGTATGACTTACTGGAGGTGTGCTGAGTGCGGTTTTACTTTCGTAGCATCCGCTCAGCCCGATTGTTGTCCGGAATGCGGTGAAAATTGTAATTTTGATAACATTACCTGCTATATTCCAGGATGGATGGAAACAGAGGCTTTGAATTCGAATTTTTTTTGAGATAACCGCATTCATTTGATTTAATTACATTTAGACTGATTTGCGAACACTGGCACGATTTATGCTCGCTGCCTAGTTAGAATAAAATAAATGCGCAAAGTTTAGGGAGGATATGAAATGATTGGCCAGATAATATCCGATGCTAAAACATGGTGCGCAAAGAACCTTGCGGGAGCACTATTTCAAATACGACACGGTTTGAATCAAAAAATAATCCGTAAACGGCCTGCTGCAATAGAAGACCATCTTTACAAGATCGCCAGAGTGACCGGGAAAAGTGAATATGATGTATTCTGTAAATCAGCAGAAAGTTGGCCAGTCACCAGTAAAAAAATCAAACAAGATTTTAAGGTCTATTTACTGCATCAGCGTGTACCCTATTATGTGGCTGACTTTGTTCGTAAAAACAAAAAGCATATCGATGAATTACATATCCCCTTATTTTAAATGAAGCTCACAATAGCGAAAGTGCTCAAGCCCAAATTATCGGATAAATAATTGCTTCATGCATGGGCTCCAAATTGACAGACAAAATTGACCGTCGTGGGAGATTTGAGTCACAGGCCCCTTAAAATATCAGTTTCATAGGCGATAAAATCAATTATCAATGAATCAGAAAGTAATTTTGAAGTTGAAAGCGTTGCTCTTAAATCGAAAACGAGAAATCCTTAAACAGTTAGCGCATCTGGAAATGGGGCGCGATGCTCAAAAAGAACGCGTAATCGAGCTGGGAGATGCGGCCCAGAAAGAGGATTTGGTTCGGCTACTTGATCATTTGGTTGGACGTGGAAACCAAAAGGTTCGGGAGATCGATCTGGCACTTGAGAGAATCACAGCAGGCAAATATGGGATTTGTGAGATTTGTGAAAAACGAATAGAGAAAAGGCGTCTTGAAGCGGTACCGGTGACGCGCTTTTGTCGTAAATGTGCCCAAAACTTTGAGCAAGTGCAAGAACTGCTGCAACAACCGCGTGATGAAATTATCGATGATGCGCTGCTTGATAAATATCGCAATCTGTTGGATCGGAGCATATTAGAAGGAGTGGCTCAACTATCGATTGGTACGGATTTGTTAGACTCAGAAGATCCAATCAACAAGTAGGCTTGGCGTGCGTTGAAAGTTGACGCAGCCAAAAAGCGCATTTGCCAAAACGGTTAGCGAAATCAATTGATAGAATTTCAGCGGTCGACGCACAGCATTACATAGATATTTATGAGAAAATACTTCAGCGTTCCATAATAAACAAGGGCGGTAAAATTTTTCAATTTATTGGTGATTCCCTCGATTCCAGCCAATATGCAAATATAGAAAGGAGGATACCATGAAAGCCTTAAATTGCTGCAAAACTATGGAAGCCGAGCTCACTGCCTGGAAGGCCAACGTTTACGATATCGTCCGCAAGATGGAGGAGTTGCCCGGCGGCGAAAAAGAAAAGTTTCATTCCAATATCGAGGATCTTCATATTCTGATTGCTGAAATGGATGACCGAATCGATCAGATTCGGAAGAACTGCAGCCCAGAGACCGGAATAGACGATATCAGAACCGATAGGGAAAAATTTGATAAAGCCCTGGCGAGTCTTCGCGTAAACGCGGATGAGGCAATGCGGGGTCTGGGTGCCGGCAATTTCGGTGGCTAATGCAGCACCG
>Ga0209536_100007874_pt1 | contig 16103 bp, 16 predicted proteins | sample DeeMarSeWOR28_12_FD_187461 | JGI IMG/M metagenome (GOLD analysis project Ga0209536, IMG submission 187461) | Marine sediment microbial communities from White Oak River estuary, North Carolina - WOR-2-8_12 (SPAdes) (version 2) | ecosystem: Environmental > Aquatic > Marine > Intertidal zone >...
CCCGTTGGGAAGAGAGCCGGCCCGGAAGAGGACATAGTTGAGCTCGGGGACCTCCTGAAAGGTCCACCCGAAAACCTTGCCGAAGAACTTCATCGACTTCTTGAAGCTGGTTGTGGGGATCGACACATGGCCAAATCCGTGCATACGTTACCTCCCTTGACGATGTGATGTGTGGAACTGCTTGACCTGCTCTAGAGCATGGGCGCCTGGAGACCCCACCGCTTCACGTTCTCCACGGCACGCTCGTACCCCGCGTCGGCATGACGCAGAATACCCAGGCCCGGATCGTAGGTGAGAACCCGTTCCAGCCTCTCTGCCGCCTCGGGGGTTCCATCGGCGACGACGACCATTCCTGCGTGAATGGAGAGCCCCATCCCGACACCCCCCCCATGGTGGACGCTGACCCAGCTAGCGCCGCCGGTGGCGTTGAGCAAGGCATTGAGAATGGGCCAGTCCGCAATGGCATCGCTCCCGTCCTTCATCTTCTCTGTTTCCCGATTCGGGGAGGCGACCGAACCGCAATCAAGATGGTCCCTCCCAATGACGATCGGGGCCTTCACCTCTCCCCGGGCAACGAGATCGTTGAAGATCTTCCCCATCCTGGCCCGTTCGCCGTAGCCGAGCCAGCAGATCCGGGCGGGGAGTCCCTGGAAGCGCACCATCTCCTCTGCCCTTCGGATCCATCGACAGAGCGCCTCGTTCTTCGGGAAGGTCTCCAGCACGGCCCTGTCCGTCCGGAGAATATCCTGAGGATCACCCGAGAGCGCGACCCAGCGAAATGGCCCTTTGCCGTCACAGAAGAGGGGCCGGATGTATTCCGGGACGAACCCGGGAATGTCAAATGCATGTTTTACGCCATGAGCGTGTGCCTCCCCCCTGATGTTGTTGCCATAGTCGAAGGTCACGGCACCGGCCTTCATCAGTCCGAGCATGGCCGAAACATGCTCGGCAATGGAGTCTCGCGCAAGAGCAATGTACCGGTCCGGATCGGATCTCCGGAGTGCGAGAGCCTCCTCAAATTCCATGTGGGCCGGCACGTACCCGTTCAGTGTGTCATGGGCGGAGGTCTGATCGGTCAGCACATCAACGGAGATGCCCCTGGCCAGCAATTCTGGCAGCACTTCCGCCGCATTCCCGAGCAGGGCTACCGACCTCGCCTCTTTCAGCTCGCGCGCGCTCTGCAGGGTCAACAACGCCGAGTCGAGATCATCGGTCATCTCATCCACGTACCCTGTCTCCAGCCGTTTCTGGATCCGTGAGGGATCCACCTCCACCGCCAGGCACGCGGCGCCATTCATTGTCGCAGCCAGCGGCTGGGCGCCGCCCATCCCGCCGAGTCCCGCGGTGACGAGAAGCCTTCCTGCAAGACTCCCGCCGAAGAAGCGATCAGCACACGCCGCAAACGTCTCGTAGGTACCCTGGAGAATCCCCTGCGTCCCGATATAGATCCAGCTGCCGGCTGTCATCTGGCCGTACATTGTCAGCCCGAGGGCCTCGAGCCTCCGGAACTCATCCCATGTTGCCCAGCGCGGCACAAGCATCGCGTTCGAGATCAAGACCCGGGGGGCATGGGGATGGGTCTTGAAGATCCCCACAGGCTTCCCCGACTGGACCAGGAGGGTCTCATCGTTGGCGAGTGACCGGAGTGACGAGATGATAGCCTCAAGAGACTTCCAGTCGCGCGCCGCCCTGCCGGTTCCCCCGTAGACAATCAGCTCCTCGGGTTTCTCGGCAACCTCCCGGTCGAGATTGTTCATCAGCATCCGCATCGCCGCCTCCTGAATCCAGCCCCTGCAGACGATCTCCGTCCCACGCGGGGCGCGCATGTCCCTCACCCTTTTCTCTCCTGCCATCAGCGAATCACCTCCCTATCGGCACAGGTTTCCACAGCTGACCAGACACGCAACAGGTTCCCCGAACAGATCTTGGCAATATCCTCTTCTGCGTAGCCCCCCTTGAGGAGCTCCAGTATCAGATTCGGATACTGTGACGCATCTTTCAGGCCGACCGGCAACGTGTCACCCACACCTTCGAAGTCTGAGCCCAGCCCAACGTGGTCGATCCCCACGAGATCCACGACATGATCGACATGCTTCAGGAAGTCTGCCAGCCGCGCAGCGGGAAACGGGTGGTCTCTCCTGTACTGTCTCTCGTAGTCTTCGGCCTCCTTCCCGCCGGGCGTCCAGCCCCGGAGGCGGGCAACCTCTCTCACGTGGCGCCTGGTGGAGTCCGGATACCGCTGGGCCTCCGCCGTGAGGAATTCCGATCCGAAATTAAGCTGCAGGACACCGCCGTTCCCTGCAAGGGCACGGATCATCTCGTCGCTCACGTTCCGCTCCCAGCCCGGCGTGAAGTGCCTGCAGGACGAATGCGAAGCCAGGACCGGTGCTCTGGAAAGCCGTACTACCTGGTAGAAGGCGCTGTCGGAAAGGTGCGACACGTCGATCATCACCCCCATCCTGTTCATCTCTCCCACAAGAGTGCGGCCGAAGGGGCTGAGACCGTCCCACCGTCGTACAGGATCACCGGAGGAATCGCAGATGTGGTTCGCCTTCGAATGCGTCAGTGTTATGTAGCGGACCCCCCGGCGATAGAAATGACGAAGGTTGGCCAGGTCCCCGCCGATCGGAGCACCGTTCTCCATCCCCATCGCCAGAAGGACTTTCCCCCTCCCGACCCCCTCCCGCACCTCCTGCACCGACCGGACGAGCGCGCACTGTTCAGGCCACTCTGTCACCATCCGCTCCACGAGATCGATCATCGCATCGGCTCGGATCCTTGCCTTCCTGGATTCCCCCAGCGCCGCCGGTACGTAGAGGGACATGAATGCCAGGTCCAGACCACCTTCCCTGGCGCGCACGAGATCAAAATCCCGACCCTCCACCCGCTGAGAGAGGTCCTTCCACTCCCGCAGCTGGAGCATGGGAACATCGATGTGCGTGTCCGCGAGCAGGACGCTCCGCGCGATGCTCTCCGCATGCCGCTCGGTCCACTCCTGCACCGCCGGCTCAGGCGATTCCGAACGACACTGGATCGTCCAGAAGGAGAAGCCGACGAGAAGGGCGGTCCAGAGGCTCACACAGATCCCGGGCGTTGACCGGAAGCTACTTGTAGGCAATGGCCGATATCTCCACGTTGGCATTCGCGGGCAGCCTGGCGACCTCGACAGCAACACGCGCGGGATACCCCCCCTCGGGGAAGAAATCCGCGTAGACCGCATTCACACGCTGGTAGTTGCCCATGTCCGTCAGGTAGACGGTTGCTTTCACGACGTGAGAGGCATCATACCCGGCCGCAACCAGGACCCCTGAGAGGTTCGCAAGAACCTGACGCGCTTCAGCCTCTATGCTCTCGTCTCTCAGCTCACCGGTCTCAGGATCCAGCGCAATCTGGCCGGAGACGAAGAGAAATCTGCCGACTTTCACGCCCGGGCTGTACGGCCCGATCACATCGGCGGTCTTGATTATTTCCTTCTGCTGCCCGGGGGCATTACACCCGGAGAGGGCAAGGAGCACGAAGCCGGCCACCGCGGAACGGAGAGCTGGGAGAGACAGGATTCCACTCATGGTTGGACCTCCAGAGAAACCGTTGGTTGTTGTACGCGCCTCAACCGATTGCAACAAGAGCCTCAATGAGGCGATCGACATCTGAGGGAGAGTTGTAGATATGCGTCGAGATCCGGTTGCAGTCGACACCGTTTTCTGGAACCATTCGCGTGATGATCCCGTACTCCTCGCGCAGGACAGTGTACAGCCTGTCGTACGGAACCGACGGCCGCCGGAAGCTGAGGATGGAGCCATAGCTTCCCTCCTCGGCCGGCGTCAGAATTTCGGTCTTCCCATTCAGACCTTCCAGGCCGGCTCGAAGCCGATTGGCGAGCCACCTCCCCCGCCGGGCGACATTTTCCATGCCAATCTGGTAGAGGAAATCCACAGCCGCTCCCAGCCCTACTGCGATGGCCGCATTCTGTGACGCGAAGTCAAACCTGCCGGCGTCCTTTTTGAACTCCAGGCTCCCGCTTCTCACATCCCAGCCCGTCTCGGCACCTCCGCCTGTCCAGTATGGCTCCAGGAGATTCAGCATCTCCTCCCGGATGTAGAGAAAACCCGTCCCCTTCGGTCCCAGCATCCACTTGTGACCGCACGTTGCCAGGAAATCACACCCCATCTCCCTCACGTCCAGAGGGAGCATGCCGGGTGTGTGCGCCGCATCGATCATCACCCGGATCCCCTTCTCCCTTCCCAGACGGCTGATCTCACGCGCGGGAAGAACATGGCCGGTTGTGCAGGTAATGTGCGGAACGGCGATGACGCGGGTTCTGGGGCCCAGCCGGGAGGAGAGCCGGTTCAGGGTTTCAGCCGCGGTTGAAGCGGGCGTGAAGGTCACCACAGAGATCCCGTCTCTTCGGGCGCGGGCCAGCCACGGGAGTGCATTGCCTGCGTGTTCGTGATCAGTCATCACGACCTCATCACCCCTCCGCAGCGGCAGGCCGCACGCGACGATGTTGATCCCCTCGGTGACGTTGTGGGTCAGGGCGATCTCCTTCTCCTCCGCGTTGACAAACCGCGCGATCTTCGGCCGGAGGTCTTCCCAGCCGCCGTATCGGCCGGTCCGGTCGATCTCCTGCAACTCTCGAACGGTGGCGTCGATCACCACGTAGGGCGACGGACCCATCGTACCGTTGTTCAGGTAGAGGGGCTTGTCGCGGAGCGGAAACTGCGACCGCACCAGATCCCAGAAGTGCTCGTCTCTCGCCGGGATCTCCTCTGCCCGGGAGATGATGTACTTCGCTCTCGCGTCCCCGGGGAACGCATAGAGCATCGCGCCGCCAAGCATCCCTCCGCCGAATGTCCGGATGAAGTTCCTCCGGGAGCGGGCCTCCGCTGTCGCCATGGCAGGACTCCCTCTACTGTTTGTAGCCGATCTTCCTCAGGAACTCCTTGCGGGCCTGGACGTCCTTCTCCGTTTCCACGGCCTTCGTCCTGTAGCCGTCCACAACTCCCAGGATGGCGCGTCCCTGGTCCGTTTCGCCGATGACCACTTCTGTCGGATTCGCGGTCGCGCAGAACACCCGGCACACTTCGGGTACCGTCTTGATGGCGTTCAGGATATTGACGGGAAACCCCTTCTCCATGAAGACGAGGAATGCGTGGCCGGCGGCAAGCGCCATGGCGTTCTTCTGCGCAAGCTCGACGAGACCTTCGTCGTTCCCGGTGGAGCGCACGAGCATCGGCCCGGATGCCTCACAGAAGGCGATGCCGAACTTCATCGAGGGATTTGTCTGGACAATAGCCTCGTAGATGTCCTCCACGGTCTTGATGAAGTGGGCATGCCCCAGGATGAAGTTCATCTCGTCCGGTTTCTCGATCTGTACCACCGCAAGGTTCATCGGCCCCTCCTATAGGTCTACGGAACAAGCGTCTGGATGATCTCGGGAGTGAGAAGCCACCGCAGCGTCGCCTCCCCGGATGAAACTGGCGGCGCTATCGTCACGTGGGCCACAGCCCCCGGAGCCATCCCGATGGACGCGGAAGCGCTGTCGGCGATCAACCACGAGATGAACTGTGTCAGATCAGGCTGGTGCGCCACGATCACCACGCTCTCCTCGCCTGTGCGCACAGCGAGCTCCTCCAGGAGCGCCTTGTGCCGGAACCCGGGAACGAGGCGCTCGGATGGCTCAACGGGCAGGGCCGTGGTGAAGGCGGTGCCGACAAGCCTGCCTGTCTGGATCGCCCGCAGGAGAGGGCTGGTCATGACAAGACGCACCGAACCGTCTATCCGTGTGAGCGCCTTTCCCGCCCGGCGGGCATCCTCCTCGCCCCGCGGCGTCAGGAACCGGTCGGCGTCACGGGTGATCGCGCCGCCGACCCGAACGGCTTCCCCGTGCCGTATGAGGTAGAGATTCATTCGCTGCTACGCTGCTCGATGCAGGCGCCGCCGCGCCCTCGCGTATCCCGGTTTGATGACGCCGTAAATAAGCTCGATGCGGCGGCTGTACGGGAGGAACGCGCTCTTCATCGCGTTGATGGTGAGCTTCTCGAGATCATCCAGGTTCAGTGCGAACACGCTCACAGCCGTGCGGAACTCCCTGGTCATGGAGGTGTTGCTCATCAGACGGTTGTCGGTATTCAGCGTCACCCGATAGCGGTACCTGTAGAAAAGGCCGAAGGGATGGTCGCGCACCGAACGGACGGCCCCTGTATGGACGTTACTCGTCAGGCAGATCTCCAGGGGTATGCGCTTGTCGAGCACATACTGCGCCAGATACCCCATCGTGACGACCTTCTTCCTGCCGCGCCCGCTGAAGCCGAGGTCCTCAACGAGCCGGGTTGCATGTCCGATCCTGTGTGCCCCGCACCACTGTATCGCCTGCCAGATGCTCTCCTTCCCGAACGCTTCCCCCGCGTGAATCGTGATGTTGAAGTTCTCTCGCTGGATAGTGTGGAATGCATCGAGATGTTTCTTCGGTGGAAACCCGCCCTCCTCGCCCGCGAGATCGAACCCCACAACTCCGCGCGACCGAAACTCCAGAGCCAGCTCGGCCATCTCGAGCGAACGCTTCATGTTGCGCATGGCACAGAGAATCAGACCATACTCCACCCCGAAGTCCTTCTTTCCCCGCTCCAGACCACGAAGCACCGCCTGGACCACCTCCGCCACGTGCAAGCCGCCTTCAGTATGGAACACAGGCGAGAAGCGAGTCTCCACGTAGACGACGCCGTCCCTGCGCATATCCTCCATCATCTCGTGCGCAACACGCTCAAGGCCCTCCTCGGTCTGAAGGACAGCGCAAGTGTGTCGAAATCCTTCGAGGTAGATGGGAAGATTTCCACGCCGGGCGCCTCTGTGGAGCCAGCGTGCGACCTTTGCCGGATCCTCCGACGGGAGACCGGCGTAGCGAGTCTCGCGCGCGAGCTCAATGATCGTCTGCGGGCGAAGACCTCCGTCGAGGTGATCATGCAGGAGAACTTTAGGTACGGACGCGAGAATCTCTTCGGGGATCTTCATGAGGAGGATCTGTCTGTGCGGCGAATGCCCGTATCGCAAAAGTGTAACAACTAACCCCCTAAAAATCAATCACAGGTTGACTTTCAGAGGCCTTTTCTCTATAGTACTACGTTCCGATCTCCAGCCACACGATTCCCTTCGCGGCCCGATGAACAAGAAAGACATATCCATTCTCGTCGTCGATGACGAAGAAGCGTTCCGCTACATGCTCTCATCGTTGCTGACGGGCGCCGGCTATACCGTGGAGACGGTCGTCGATGGTGTGACCGCAATCAACGCCGTTCAGGGAACGGTGTACGACATCATCTTGCTCGACCTGAAGATGCCCAAGGTCGACGGGCTGGAGGTACTGAAGTTCATCAAGGGGAACGCACCGCGGATCGAAGTGATCATGCTCACGGGGATGGCCGATGTCAAGATGGCGGTGGAGTGCATGAAGCTCGGCGCCTACGACTACATCACCAAACCGACCACCACCGACGAGCTTCTCTCCACCATCCAGCGTGCGCTCGAACGACGCCAGCTCTTGATCGACAACATCGTCATGAAGGGCACCATCGAGCGGCTCCAGGGGTCGTTTGACATGGTGGGCGAAAGCGAGGCGTTTCGCCGGGTGCTCGAGATCGCAGCAAAGGTCGCACCCACCGAGTCCACCGTTCTCATCCAGGGTGCAAGCGGCACGGGAAAGGAGCTGGTCGCGAACTTCATCTACCAGCACAGCGCCCGTACTTCTGAACCCTTCGTCACGCTCAACTGTGCCTCCATCCCCGACACGCTCATCGAGAGCGAACTGTTCGGGCACGAAAAAGGGGCGTTCACCGATGCGCGCGCAATGAAACAGGGGATTGTGGAGATTGCCAACAAGGGGACCCTCTTCCTCGACGAGATCGGTGACATCAGCCCGATCGTGCAGCCCAAGATCCTCCGTTTCATCCAGAGCGGGGAGTTTCGCAGGGTCGGGGGGAACAGCACGCTCAAGGCGGATGTCCGCATCCTCTCTGCAACGAACAAACACCTTCAGGAAGAGGTCCGGGAGGGGAAGTTCCGCGAGGATCTCCTCTACAGGCTCAACGTCATCACGATTGACGTCCCGCCGCTCCGGCAGCGAAAGGACGACATCCCGCTGCTCGTCCACTCCTTCGTCAACCACAGAATGAAGACCCGCGTCAAACCGACGATCTCCGAAAAAGCGATGCAGGTCCTGACCGAGTACGACTGGCCTGGAAACATCCGGGAACTGGAGAACGTGATCGAGCGGGCCGCCATCCTCTGCAGGAACGACAGGATCGAACCGCAGGATCTCTCTCTTCCCAACACTCCGATGTCTCTTCCTTCGGGCGCCGAGACCGATGAGACGCTCGGGACAGCCGTCCCGCTGAAGGAGATCGAACGGCTCCACATCGAGGGCGTGTTGAAGAGGTTCCGGGGGAATAAAGCGGAGTCGGCGAAAATCCTGGGCATCAGCCTCAAGACCCTCTACACAAAGATCCAGCAGTACCAGATAAAGCTCTCCTGAGCCTCCCCTGTCTCAGGGCCGCCACCGGTCCATCCGGTAAGCCCCCTCCCAGAACATCCACTCCAGACGCGAAGAGAAGAGGAACGCTTCCCTCATGCTCGCCAGGGCGGAATCGCTCGCACGCGATGCAACATCTTCCGTGATCTCCACCGCCCGCCGGACGGCCTCGCCAAACTCCTCCCCCGCATAGGTGTCGATCCAGAGCTGGTAGGGGTTTCCGGGGGCAGAGCGGCCGAGGATGTGGAGTCCCACCTCCCTGTAGATCCAGAAACAGGGGAGGAGCGCTCCCACTGCCTCCTCGTAGCTCCTGTGCGAGGCCGTTGCCAGCAGGTAGTTGGTGTAGGTGAAGCAGGAGGGAGACTGGCTGCTCTCGGGCGTAACGTCAAACCGCTTGAAGTACTCTTCATGCAGGGCACGCTCGACGGCAATCCCTTCCTTGGCGAACCCCAGGAATGCATCGATCTGCTGAGGGGTCTCCGCTCTCGACGCCACGATCGCCAGGGCGCGGGCGAACTCCACCAGGTAGAGGGCATCCTGATTGATGTAGAACTTGAACTTCTCGGGCGGCAATGTTCCCGCCGCCAGCTCTCTGTTGAACGGATGGTCAAGAATCGCCCCGTAGATCGGCGCGATGGCCTCCCAGAGTCCCTTGGTGAACGTCATGACTTCCAGAGATGGTGAAAGTGATGGACGGGCCCGTGACCGCTCCCGAGTCTGTACTCTGCCCCCGCGCGAATCGCACCGGTGATGTACTCCTTTGCACGCCCCACCGACTCCGGAATGTCGACTCCCCTGGCACGAAAGGCGGCAATGGCAGACGAGAGAGTGCATCCTGTTCCGTGTGTGTTTGCTGTCCGCAAACGTTCCTGTTCGTACCAACGCACCGTCACGCCCCCCCCTGGCTCGGAGCTGCAGAGGACGTCCGGGCTCATCGCATCACCCACGTGCCCCCCCTTGATCAACACGGACCGGGGTCCCAGAGCCAGCAGGCTCCGACCGGCACGCTCCATCTCCTCTCTGCTCGTCACCTCGCTCCCGGTGAGGACAGCGGCTTCGGGAAGATTTGGCGTCACAACCTCCGCGATCGGCAGAATCTCCTCACGGAGCGCCTCGACAGCCTCATCCAAGAGGAGCCTGTCCCCGCTCTTCGCCACCATGACCGGATCCAGCACCACCCGCCTGACGCCATGCGCACGGAGGCGCTCGGCCACCGCCCGTATGACTGCACCGGTCTGGACCATCCCGATCTTGACGGCGTCCGCCCCTATGTCGTCCAGAACAGCGTCGATCTGCTCTGCCACGAACGAGGGAGGGACCTCGTGGATGGAGAGCACGCGAACCGTGTTCTGCGCGGTCAGAGCGGTAATCACAGACATCCCGTAACAGCCGAGCGCGGAGAAAGTTTTGAGGTCAGCCTGTATGCCCGCCCCCCCGCCGCTGTCCGAACCCGCGATCGTCAAGGCCCTTGCGTAGGTACGCATTCGCTCCCTCATTCGGTAAAATGGTTGAATCCCCGCTTCCCGAGTTCCGCGGGCTGGTTCCCGCGCAGGTAGGCAAGCCCGGACTCCGTCACCGACCCGATGGCTGTCAGCGGCCGCCCAAACGCCGCTTCAAATCCCCTCGCAACATCGGGCCACCGGGCGCTGTCCACGGTGGCAAGCAGGCAGTAGTCCTCTCCCCCGGTCGCAGCGATCTCCACAGGATCCCACCCGAACCGGGTGGCGGAACGCTCCAGCTGTGGAGAGAGAGGAAGACGATCAAGATGAACCTCCGCACCGCACTGCGACCGCTCCATGATCCGCCTCACATCCGAGTCGATCCCGTCGGAAACGTCCATCATCGCATGGACCTCCTCCCGTGCTCCCAGCCAGCACCCCTCTCCCACATGAGGGCGCGGCCGGTGATGTCGACGGAGCAGGTACGAGGCATCGCCATCGGTCGGCTTCCCCTCCAGGAGGATGCGCAGGCCGGCGCCGGAGTCACCGAGGTGACCGGTAACGCAGACGGTATCACCGACCCTCGCATCCGAGCGATGCTTCACCTGCGCGGAGTTGACCGTGCCAATCACCGCAACGTTGATGATCAAGGGGGCGGGAGACCGGGTGGTGTCACCCCCCAGGAGGTGCACACTTTCTTCCTCAGCCAGCTCCCGGAGGCCCAGGAAGAACCCGTCTATCCAGTCAAGGGTGATCTCTCCGGGGAGGCCGATCGAGAGGTACGCGCTCTCCGGCGTTCCTCCCATGGCCGCGATGTCACTCAGATTGACCGCCAGGGACTTGTACCCGAGATCCCGCGGGGGGATCGCCTCACGCAGGAAGTGAATCTCCTCGACGAGCATGTCCGTCGTCACGAGAAGGGATCGGCCCTCTTTCCACGGCATGACGGCGCAGTCGTCTCCGATCCCGATGGTTCCACCAGGAAGGGATTTCTGAAAGGGAGGCGAGAACCGACGAATGAGCCCGAACTCACCGATGGAGGATATGTTCATTGTCTCTGCCTCCAGGTGCGGTTCTGTTCCACAATGGCACGGAGCTCACGGGCAGCGGCTTCAGGATCAGCGGAGGCACAGATCGCAGAGACCACCGCGATGCCGTCCGCACCCGCCCGGAGAACAGACGCCGCGTTTCCCGCGTTGATTCCGCCGATGGCCACCAGACGGTGTCGCGATCTCTTCCGGAGACGCGCGAGCCCCGCAATGCCCCACTCGGTCGTCGTGTCGGTCTTCGTTGGCGTCGAAAAGATCGGGCTGACCCCCAAGTAGTCTGCGTCCAGTCCGGCAGCCTCCTCCGCCTGTTCCGGGGTCTCCACCGAAAGACCGACCAGCGCCTCCTTCCCCATGAGCGTTCGGGCGTCCCTGTAGTCCATGTCCGACTGGCCTACATGCACACCATCGGCTCCCGCCGCCAGGGCCACGTCGACCCGGTCGTTGATGATCAGCGGGATCCCCTCGCGATCAAGCACCGCCTTGACCTCTCTGGCCAGATCAATGAACTCTCTCGTGGAGCAGTTCTTCTCCCGGAGCTGAATCACCGTGGCACCGCCCCGGACGGCCGCCCGCACCAGCTCACCCAGCGGCCTGGCGCCGGCCAGGCCCCTGTCCGTTACCAGGTAGAGACCCCAGTCCACAGGTCGCCTCATCCCTCCTCCATGTTCACCATCCGCAGCAGGTCTTCCTCCCTGAGGAGATGCAGCGTATCCAGAAAGTGCATCTGGAGACTTCCCGGACCCCCTGACCTCCCGGCCGCTATCTCACCCGTCACCCCCATGATGGCCATGGCATGCGCGGCAGCCTCCAGGGGAGACGGGTTCACGGCCGCACACGCCCCCGTCAGCGCTGTCGCAGTACACCCCAGCCCCGTTACCCGCGGCATCAGGGGATGACCGTTCGCCACCCGCAGGGTTGAGGAGCCCGAAACAACAATATCCACCTTCCCGCTGACGCTGACAACACAGTCGTGCCGCTCCGCGAGCGAGCGGGCCGCATCAAGAGCGTCCTCCGCTCCGTGCCTGCTATCCACACCCTTTGTCGCTCCCTCGGCGTAGAAGAGCGCCCGGATCTCCGAGCCGTTCCCCCGCACGATCGTGGGCTGAACCTGGACGAGAAGCGTGTGAGCGGTCTCCGTCCTGAAACGGGTGGCACCCGCACCCACCGGATCCAGAACGACCGGTATCCCGCGTTCCTTCGCCCTCCGCCCGGCTTTCCTCATTGCCTCAACCCATGGGGCGCTCAATGTGCCGATGTTGAGAACAAGCGAACGGGCAAGCCCCACCATCTCTTCCACCTCCTCGATGGCGTGCGCCATCACCGGGGAGGCCCCGATGGCAAGAAGGGCATTTGCAGTCGTGTTCATGACAACATAGTTCGTGATGTTGTGCACGAGCGGCGCCTCGGACCGTATTCGCTGAACATCGTTCCACACCTTCATGGCTGCGTCCATGCGGGCCTCCAACGCGAATCGGACAAAAGAAGAATGCCGCCCCTGGGGACCGGCGTCACCCCGGAAGAGGCGGCATTGAGTGAAACGTGGGTAGAGAGAGAATCATGCTGCCGTTTCCCTACGCTGGCATAACCCAGATCAGGTTCCTGGGGTGTGCTCTCAGTCCCGGCTGCGCACCCGGGACACCCCCAACGGTACTGAGGGCAATATACTCACACCGACCCGGGAATGCAACTTGCCTGGCAGCGCAAAAACCACTACCATGAAGTGGAGCTCCGGGAGAACCAGAGGGAGCCATCAGCCATGTCCAGCCCCCCGACGGACCAGCGTTTCCGTTTCATTTCTGATCTTCTGCAATCGGCCCGGTCAACGAACCAGCACGAAGAGATCCTCTCTCTCCTCATCGACCGGCTGGTGAGAATGTACCACTGCCAGGCCTGCGCCGTGGTCCTCATCGATCCAAAGACCGAGTATCTGCAGGTGGAGTGCTCCCACGGCCTTTCCCTCACCTTCTGCAATGCCTTCAGGAGGAATATCGCCACGGCAGCCATTGGCCGGTTGGTCTGGACCGGTGAACCGGTGCTCATTCCTGATGCCGACCTCCAGCCGGAACTGGCTGAGGAGGTTCGCCTGGAACATCCCTTCCGATCGTGCGCGATCGTCCAGATCATGGTGGACGAGCGTCCGCTCGGCTACCTCTACGCCGACAGCAGGGAGAAGAATGCCTTCGCCCTAGAGGGCGCGGAGACCATGCAGGCATTCGGCGATATCGCCGCCCTGGCTCTCAACAAATCCCGCCTGTTCGAACAAAATCTCCGTCTAGAACGGGTCGATCGGGAAACGGGGCTCGAGAAGTACGTGACATTCATCGAAAAACTCCACGTGGGGATCGGACGAGCACGCGAGTTCAAGGAGAGATGTGCCGTCCTCCTCCTTGACGTCGACAACTTCAAGGAGACGGTGAACACCTACGGGTACACAACCTCCCGAGAGCTCCTCAGAGAGCTGGGCGAGAGAATCAAGGCGATGGTGAGGCCCGTCGATGCAGGTGGGCGATACGGATTTGACGAGTTCGTCCTCATGCTCGCAAATACGGACCAGGAGAGTGCCGTGAGGTTTGCGCAAGGCTTGATCAGAGACGTGAGCGCCCGTTCCTTCACCTCAAAGAAGATCAGCTCCACGATCAGCGTCGGAGTGGCCGCCTTCCCGCAGAACGGGGAAACCGTCGAGGAACTTCTGACGACGGCAAAGAAGGCACTGTTCGAAGCTCAACGGGGCGGGAGGAACAGCGTCCGCTTCTACGAGCGGGAGTGGTACGCACAGCGGCCAGCGTAGAGCCTCTATGTCCCCTCCATCATTCCCATACTCGCCAGGTGCTCCTCGACGGAGCGCGCCAGGGCGTCGAGATCGTATCCCCCCTCGAGCACGGAGACCATCGGGGCCATATCGCGCACCATCTCCGTCATTGCCGCATAGCTCTTCTCCGTTAACCGCATGTCCGCCAGAGGGTCGTCCTCGTGCGCGTCGAACCCGGCCGAGAGGAGGAGCAATCCCGGGCGAAAACTCCTCAGCGCAGGAAGCACCTCTTCTTCAATCTCCGTGAGGTAACGCTCCTCCCCCGTCCCCGCAGGCAACGGGATATTCAGCGTCATCCCCTCACCGCCGCCTCTCCCCCGCTCCTCCCTGGCACCGGTGCCCGGGTAGAAGGGGTACTGGTGCAGGCTCACGTAGAGGACCGACGGATCTTCTTCAAAAATGTGCTGCGTGCCGTTCCCGTGATGTACATCCCAGTCCAGGATGGCAACCCGTTTGATACCGTGTCGCTGCTGGGCGTACCTTGCCCCTATGGCAACGTTGTTGAAGAGGCAGAAGCCCATGGGAGCGTTCTCTTCAGCGTGGTGACCGGGAGGGCGGATGGCACAGAATGCTCCGGCCAGACCCTCCCCCAGGACCGCGTCAATCCCCGCCTGGACACCCCCCGCCGCCCGGAGTGCGACATCGTACGACTCTCGCGAGGCGTGCGTATCCCCCCCATCAAGCATCCCGCCCCCCGACCGGCTGACCCGGCGGACGAAAGCGATGTGCTCCCGGGAATGCGCCAGTTCCACGGTCCGAGCCGGCGCCGGCGGGGGCTCCACCTCGATGAGATTGCTCCAGAGGGCCGACTGCCTCAGATGGCGGAGGAGACTCCGCAACCTGTCCGCCCGTTCCGGGTGTCCCGCGGGGGTGTGGTGCTCGAGGTACAGATCGTCATAGACAAGGGCGATGGGCGCCATAGGCCGCTCCTCCTGAGGCTCAAGGACAAGATACAACTCCCCGGGGGACATCCACAAGCTTGCGCGGAGCCGCGCAGCTCGGTATATTCCCTCACCCATCTGCCCCACTCCGGTATGAACAGGAGATCGCGCACCGACCTGCGGGCCGCATTCGCGGATATCATCGAGGGGAGAGTTGTCAAGCGCTCCAGGCATGACCTCACCTGGCAGTCGGAGGATGCCACTCTGCTCTTTCTGGATGCGCTGAGAGAGCACGGGTACCTTCCCACGCGCGTTGCCGACGTCCCGGTCGAGCCGGGAGAGCGTGTCCCGGCGTTCACCCTGCTCGACAGTACGGCCTACTTCGGGTGGATCTTCTGGGAGAAGTTCAGTGACCGAAAGGCACGGAAACTATTTGGATCTGTTGTGCGCAACAGGAAAGGCGATTGGGCCATACAGATCTCCCCGCAGAACCCGACCACGGTCTATGCCAACCTCTCCCTCACCGGCCCCATGGACATAGAGAGACCCTCCGGCGTGTAGCGATGCCCGAACTTCCAGACCTCCTCACCATACAGCGGTACCTGCAGAGCCAGGTCGCCGGACGCTCCATTGAGAGCGTCTCGGTCCGGCAGCCTGTTGTCATCAGGAGTATGACGGCCGAACCGTTCCATCAAAGTCTGGCCGGCAGACGGATCACCGGGGTTTCCGTCCACGGCCCCTTTCTGAGAATAGACCTCTCCGGGGAGAGAGCGCTGATCATCCATCTCATGCTGGCGGGGAGGATTCAGCATCAACAGGAAGGCGAGCGGCCCGTCGGCCATCTCTGCGTTTCGCTTCGCCTGGCCGATGGAACCACGTTGCAGCTGGCCGATGAAAAGAAGATGGCAAAAGCCTATCTCATCCCCGCCGGCGGGGAACAGCATGTCCCCCGATACACGGGCCAGGGAGTCGACATTCTCTCACCATCGTTTAGCCTGGAGAGATTCCGCGACCTCGCTTCGCGCCACGGGAGAAGGCAGGTCCGCGCCTTCATCAACGACCAGACGATCCTCAGCGCAATCGGGAACGCCTACGCCGACGAGATTCTGTTCGATGCCGGGATACACCCCAAAACCTTTCTCGGTGACCTCTCCGACGGCGCGCTGGACCGACTCTACCACTCCATCCTCGGTGTGATACGCCGGGGGATCCAGAGGGTCGAGGAGGCGCATCAGCCCGTCCATGTGAAGGTACGCGACCACATGCAGGTCAGGAATCGAAAGGGGAAGCCCTGCCCCCGATGCGGTACGACCATCCGGCGCGAGGGGGTCAGGGGATATGACGTCTTCTTCTGCCCCCGGTGCCAGCCTGCCACGAGGAAGCTCTTTATCGATTGGCGGCGGG
>Ga0209536_100007876_pt1 | contig 16099 bp, 10 predicted proteins | sample DeeMarSeWOR28_12_FD_187461 | JGI IMG/M metagenome (GOLD analysis project Ga0209536, IMG submission 187461) | Marine sediment microbial communities from White Oak River estuary, North Carolina - WOR-2-8_12 (SPAdes) (version 2) | ecosystem: Environmental > Aquatic > Marine > Intertidal zone >...
GGGCGGATTCGAGCTCGGCGCGCACCACGTCGTCCAGGGGCCCCCCCGCCGCCAGCGCGCCCTCGAGCGCCGCGACCGCCTCGGCGTACTCGCCCCGGGTCGCGTGCGCGATGGCGAGGAAGCGCAGCTCCGGCTGACTCGAATAGCCGCGACGCCGGGCCAGGGCGATCCAGCGGCCGGCGATCTCCCGCATCAGCGCCCGGAACTCGGGCGTACCGCGGATCGGGGCGAGCCCCGGATCCTGCTCGAGCGCGTTGAATCGATCGAGGCCGCGGTCCGCAGCGGCGCGCAATGCCGCGACCGCCGACGCGACGTCGCCGGCCTGGGCCGCGCTTCGCGCCCGCAGGACCAGGGCGCTCGAGCCCTCCGGGTAGTGGCGGGCCGAGTCCAGCAGCATCCGCGTCTCGCTCTGCCAGATCCTCGCCCGCAGCGCGCTCTGCCATCCGAATCCCGCGATCACTGCCGCCGTCGCCACGGCAGCACCCGCGACGACCAGGCGCCGGCTGCCCTCGGAAGGAGCTGGATCGCGCCCGACGCCTCGGGCGATCCCCTCTCCCGCCCAGAGCAGCGCGCCGCCCAGCAGCCCGGGCAGGATGATGTAGAGGTAGCGATCGGCCACCGGGGTGGAGAAGGGGAAGACCTGGGAGACCGGCGCGAAGGCCGCGCCGGCCGACATCCAGAACGCCGCCTCGAGTCGTCGCTCGCGCAAGCTCACGACCAGGCGCCAGCCGAGCAGCGCTCCCAGCGGAATGGCGGCGAGCCACCAGGGGTCGAGCCACGAGAGCGCCGGATCCGGGTCCTGCCAGGTCGAGACACCGATCGATGTGAACGCCATCAGCAGATAGCGCGCGCCCACGGCAGCCACCGTCCGCGCGTGGACCCAAGGATCCGCGTAGGCCTCCACCTCGACCTGACCCAGGTGGGCGAACGATGCGAACTGGGGCACCGCATAGAGCGCCGCGATGACGACCCAGGCACCCATCCAAGCCCAGTCGCGGCGCGCCGAGTCCCGGTCCGCCCAGAGCCACACCAGGGCGGTGGGAAGCGCGAAGAGCCCCGACGCCTTCGTGAGCAGGGAGAGGGTGAAGAGCCCCGCCGCGAGCGGCGGAGCGCGGCGCAGCGCCAGCAGCGCTCCGAGGCCGAAGGCCAGGGAGAGGTTCGTCTTGAGCTGCGATGCCCAGGCCACCGCCTCCACGTTCGCCGGATGCACCAGGAAGAACACCCCCGCCACAGCCGCGAGTGCGTCGGCAATCCCCGCCCGGCGCAGCCACGCGACCAGGAGCACCGCGTTGGCGGCGTGAACGAAGACGTTGACGAGGTGGTAACCGAGCAGCGCGTCAGCGAAGATGTGGCGTTCGACGGCGGTCAGGAGCAGATGGACCGGCGCGTAGTTCGCGGCGTAGAGCTTCGCCGGCCCCCATGGATCGAAGATCTCCCACACGTTCCGCCACGAGAGCGGCGCCGTGTAGGGATGGGTGACGAGATAGGCGATGTCGTCCGAGAGAAAGGGCCCCTGCAGGGCCTCGCGGTACACGACGACCGCGATGGCGGCGAATGCACCGAAGAGCGCGAGGGGCCATCCCCTCGGCCAGGTGCCTTCCCCGGCCGATTCGGCGTCTCGGGTCGCGGCGGTCTCGACTTCGGTCGCTTGCGGGCCGCCGCGCATCGATTCGAGTCTATCACCGATCGCCATCCTGGCTGCCGTGCTGACGAGCCTGCTCGCGATCGTCGGCTGCAACGACGAAACGCTCAAGGTGACGGGTTCCTCGTCTTCGGGGCTCGTGTTCGCCCGCGTCGTCGATGGACAGGTGGATCTCGCCCGCGCTCGGCTCTCGGACGGATCCGTGCGCACCCTCTTCGAGACCCGGGATCGAAACGAGGCGTGGCCCTACTGGTCCGAGCTGACGCGTCGCCTCGCCTTCGAGATCGGGTCGATCGGACCGGGACGGAGCGACCTGCGCCTGTGGCTGCCCACCAGCGGAGAGGAGGTCCCGTTCACCCAGACTCCGGGCCGCAGCGAGGGTTGGGCCGAATGGTCGCCGACGAAACCGGAGCTCGCCTTCGCCTTCGTGGGACCCGGAGACCGCTCCGGGGTCGCGATCGCGGACCTCGCCCTCGGCCAGGCGGAGATCGTCGGGGACGCGGGGATGCGGGACTTCTTCCTGCGGCCGACCTTCTCACCCGACGGCAGCCAGCTGGTCGTTCAGCGACGCGGCGCGACGGGGCGCGGCTCGAAGCTCTGGATCCTCAAGCGGAGCAGCCCCCCGCGGCAGCTCACCCACGATCCCGACTGGTTCGACTTGAAGGCCTGGTACACGCGGGATGGCGCGCGAATCCTCTACTCCCGACGCCCTACCGAGGGTGGCTGGCACGAGATCGTGAGCGTCGATCCGGTGGGCCGGTACCTGGAGCGTCACAGCCCCGCGCCCGAATCCGACGCCCACTCGGCGCGACCCTCGCCGACGCGCGACGAGTTCGCCTTCGTGTCGAATCGCGACGGAGCCTTCGACCTCTACCTGGACTCGATCGACGGAGGCGAGCTCCGCAACCTGAGCCGGACCGAGGAGCAGCACGAGTTCGCTCCGCGCTGGTCTCCGAATGGAGAGCTGCTGGTGGTGACCGTGGCGGAAGAGCAGTTCGGCTTGCCGCGGCTCGGCGACCTCGAGAGCCTCGCCAAGGCCAGGGTTCGCGTGTTGGACCGCTCGGGGCAGACCGTCTTCGAGACCAACGGCTTCATGCCGGACTGGATGCCACCGTGGTAGCGAGGACCGGCTCGGCAGATGCCGGCAGCGGTAGCGGCACCCACACCGGCCGAGGCACTGCAACCACGTGCACCGTCGCGCCGTTGCGCACCAACGTCTCCAATAGGGTCGCCACCATCGCCATCGGTGCGAGCAGCGCGGCGAGTGCCCAGAGCAGGGCCCGTTGGCCGGCCGTGTGGGGCGGCGCACCGTTCCGGCCCCTGCGATGGAGCATCGTGTAGAGCCCGTTTCGCGGCAGCCCCGGGATCCGATTGAGCACGCTCTGGATCCAGCCGAAGGGGTTCTGTCGCAGAGAGAAGTGATGGTCCGTCGACACGTCGAAGCCGACATCGCCGAGCAGTCGATACAGAGCCCCGAGCGGGAACTGGAAGAGGTGGCGCGGGAGATCGAGATGGAACCAGGCCGGGCCGCTCCAGCGGGCCTGGGCGCTGGCGAAGTTCGGTACCGCCACGATCAGCCTGCCGTGGGGCTTGAGGATCCTCTGCACCTCCTCCAGGGTCCCGCGCGGATCCGGGAGGTGCTCGAGCACGTGCCAGATCACCACCTCGTCGAAGTAGGCCTCCGGGTACGACGCCTCCGCGAGTTCGGGGACGATGCGAACCTCGGCCCGGGGATCCGCGCCACGAGCGGCCTCGGGACTCAACTCGATGCCGTGCACCTCGAAGCCCCGGTCGGCCAGCGGACCCAGGATCACCCCGCGACCGCAGCCCACGTCGAGCACCCGGGCACCTCGGGCGAGGCCGCGCGAGAGGAAGGCGATGTGACGCGCACCCACGGCGCGCACCATCCACTCCACGAAGGGCTGGAACTTCGCGTCCGGCCCGCCGTAGTAGTCGCTCGGGTAGAGGGAGCGGATCTCTTCGGCTCCGAGCATCGGCTCGAAGCGCCCGAGGCCGCAGCGCCGGCAGACGATCACCGGCGCCGCGACGCCCTCCACGGCGAAGCGCGGACGCGCGCGCGTCTCCCGACAGATCGGGCACGGCGGCGCCTCGATCTGCGTCGGGACCTCCAGCCCCTTCACGGCCCGCTCGTACAGGTCCGCTTCCGCAGGAGGCGAGGAATGGGAGGGCGGCGGCATGCGAGCGACGAAGCGTGCGCGGACTCCGGCGAATGGTCAAGGGAACCCGGAACGGCACTCGGATGAAGCCCGCATCCCCTGGACCCCTGCTCGCCGCCATCGCGCTCTGCGCCGCACTCGCCGCGGGCGTCGGGGGCCAGGACCTCGCGCTCCCGGGCCTCTACTACGACGAGGTCATCCAGGCGGAGCCCGCACTCGCCTTCCTGCGCAAGGACCCCCGCCCCTCGGAGATCCCTGGGATCCGGGGAACGTGGCTCCTTGGCGGCTGGTTCCCATGGATGACCCAGCCCTACATGGGCGCCCTCAAGAGCCAGCTCCTGATTCCGACCTTCGCGCTGCTCGATCCCAGTGCGGTGGCCCTCCGCGCCGCGACGCTGGCGTGGGGGATCCTGGGTCTGGCGCTGGCCATGCTCTGGGCGAATCTCGCGCTCGGCTTCGCCGCCGCCCTCGTGACGGGCGTCCTGCTGTCCGTCGATCCCAGCTTCCTGTTCATCGCCCGCCACGACTGGGGCTCGTTCTCCCTCGCGCTGCTGCTGCGTTGCGGAGCGCTGTTCCTCCTCTACAGCGGCTATCGCAGGCGCTCCCTTCCCCGCCTCGCGGCGGGCGGGCTGTGCGCCGGCCTCGGCGTCTTCAACAAGATCGACTTCGCGGTCTCGCTGGCGGCGATGGCCGTGGCGCTGGTCTGCGTCGCGCCCGGGCTGCTGCGCGCCGCACTCGGGGAGCGGCGGCGGGAGCTCGCGGCCGCGGCCGCCGGGCTCGCGGTGGGCATCGCCCCCATCGCGATCGCGGCCGGGGAGGCCCTCGCCGCGGCCGGGGCCGCCTCCCGGGCGCAGGGTACGGGAGCCTCTCCCTGGTCCGAGAAGCTCGTGGTGGCGGGCGCCGCGCTGGACGGCACCTACTTCCAGCGGCTGATGTGGAGCGGCGGCCGCTTCGACCCGCTGCCGGAGGGAGTCGGGGCCGCTTCGACCCCCACGCTGTGCGTGCTGGCGATCTGCATCGGAGTCCTCGGCGTCCTGCTCGCCCGCGACCGCGCCCGGCGAGACTGGGAGCCGCCCCGCGCGTCCCAGGCCTTCGTGGTGCTGAGCCTGCTGCTCACGCTGGCTGGCCTGCTGCTCACTCCCCGGGCGATCCGCATCCACCACTACCTGAATGCCTGGCCCTTCCCTCAACTGGTGATGGCCGCGGCCCTCACGGAGATCTGGCGCCGCGCGACCGGACCGCGCGGCCGCGCGCTCCGCTGGGTGGCCGCCGCCCTCGCGGCGGCGGTCCTCGTCGGCAGCGTCCGGATCGACCTCGCGACGCTCGAGGACCTGAGGGCCAGCGGCGGACGCGGGCGCTGGTCCGATGCCCCGGAACGCTTCGCCCGGACGCTCCCCGAGACCTCGCGGCTCGTCAGCCTCGACTGGGGCTTCCACGGACCGCTCCGATTCGCGGACCCGGTTCGACGGCTATCCGAGCCGATCTGGTCGCTGCGGCGCGTACGAGACCCGCGGCGCGGCGTGGAGATCCCGGGAACGGCCGACGACGTCTACCTGGTCTACGAGCCGGAGTTCGCGGTGTTCCCCTTCGGCGCCGCCCTGCTCGAGGCGGTCGACGGGCTCCCGGAAGGCTCGGCCCGGGTGACGCTCCACCGCGATGGCGAGCAGGGGCCGGTGTTTCGCACGATCCGCTTCGATCGGCCCCACCGGCTGGTATTCCGGGCGGGGCGCATGGAGGTCCGACTGCAATGAGCGCCATCCGCATCCGCGGCATCGACCACGTCGTGCTGCGTGTCAGCGATCTGGAGCGATCGCTCCGCTTCTACTGCGACGTGCTGGGATGCCACGAGGAGCGCCGCCTCGCGGCCCTCGGCCTCGTCCAGCTGCGTGCGGGAGCGAGCCTGATCGACCTGGTCCCCGTCGATTCCCCCCTGGGGGAGGCTGGGGGTGCGCCTCCCGGGACCCCGGAAGTGGGGGGACGCAACCTCGATCACTTCGCCCTCCAGCTCGAGTCCTTCGATTCCGAGGCCTTGCAGAGCCATCTGGAGGCGACAGGGGTGCCCCCAGGGGAAATCGCTCAGCGCTACGGGGCCGAGGGCATGGGCCCCTCCATGTACCTGCGCGATCCGGACGGGAACACGGTGGAGCTGAAGGGACCGGCCCGGGAGACCCCGGAAGGCGATTGAACCTTTTCCGAACCGGGGTGTCTCAGTCTGCGTAGTTCGACTCCGTTCTGTTCGGTTGCACCGAGACGCTGAGGGGTTGCTCTCCTCTCCCCTCAGCGGAGTATCCGGGGCCCCGGCCGATGGCCGGGGCCCCGTCTTCTTCGCCCAGGAAGGGCCGCGCAAAGCCGCCGCCCGAGACGATCCCGAGCTGGGCGCGCGGCGCCGCGATCCCCGGCTCAGCCGAGTTCGAGGTGGGCGTAGCGCACCATCAGCGTCTTCACGCCCGCCCGTTCGAAGCGGATCTTCAGCTTCTGGGAGGGGCCGGTACCCACCACCGAGAGCACCACGCCCGGACCGAAGTGGGGATGACGCACGCGCAGCCCGGGCGCGACCTCCGTCGCCTCCCCCGACTCGGGCTGGGCGTAGGAGTAGTCGTACCCGCTCTCGCCCCGCTGCGCCGGCAACGAGACGACCCGGCCGGCAGACTCCACCACGTCCTCGGGGATCTCCTTCAGGAACCGCGACGGGATCCCGTAGCTGCGCGAGCCGAAGCGGAACCGCTCGGCTGCACAGGTGAGCGTCAAGCGCTCCATCGCGCGGGTCATCCCCACGTAGCAGAGGCGCCGCTCTTCCTCGAGACCTCCGTCGTCGCGCAGGGCGCCGGCATGGGGGAAGATGCCCTCCTCCATTCCCACCAGGAAGACGATCGGGTACTCGAGCCCCTTCGCCGAGTGGGCCGTCATCAGCGAGACGTTCTGGTCACGGCGATCGTAGAGATCGACGTCGGAGACGAGAGCCACCTGATCGAGGAAGAGCTCGAGCTCCGAGCGATCGTCGTCGATGATCTCGGCGTTGGCGCGGCTGAAGTCCTCCGCTGCGGAGAGCAGCTCGCGGAGGTTCTCGAGTCGGGCCTCGGCCTCGGGGCCGCCCTCCCGTTCCAGCGCTGCGATGTAGCCCGTCCGATCGAGCACCCGGGCGATCGCGTTGACCGGTGCGGCGCCGCTGACGTCGGCGGTCAGCTCGTCGAGCAGCGCGAAGAAGCGTCCCACCTTCGGCGCCGCGCGCGAGCCCTCCGGACGTGCGACGTAGCGGCGAAGTGCCTCGAGCAGCGTCGTGTCCTCGTCGCTTGCGATCGCGGCCGCGCGCTCCATCGTGGTCTTTCCGATCCCGCGGGCCGGCCGGTTCACGATGCGCCGCAGCGCGGCGCCGTCGGCGGGATTCATCAGCAACCGGAGGTAGGCCAGGGCGTCCTTCACCTCGGCGCGGTCGTAGAAGCGGACGCCGCCTACGACCACATAGGGAACGTCGTACTTGAGGAGCTCCTCTTCGAAGACGCGGGACTGTGCATTGGTCCGGTAGAAGATCGCGAAGTCGCCGAAGGAGCGATCTCCTGCGCGCGTGCCCTGAAGGATCTCGCGCACCACGAACTGCGCCTCCTCGCGGTCGTCGTCGGCCGCGAAGACCCGGATCGGATCCCCGCCCTCCTTCTCCGTGAAGAGCACCTTCTCCTTGCGGGCGAGGTTGTTCACGACGACGCCGGTCGCCCCTTCCAGGATGGGCTGGGTCGAGCGGTAGTTCTGCTCGAGCTTCACGACCTTCGCGTCCGGGTAGTCGCACTCGAAGTCGAGGATGTTCCGCACGTCTGCGCCACGCCAGGCGTAGATCGACTGATCCGGGTCGCCGACGACGCAGAGGTTCCGGTGCTCCCCGGCGATCTGCTGGACCAGCTGATACTGCACCCTGTTCGTGTCCTGATACTCGTCGACGAGCACGTACTGGAAGCGTCTCCGGTAGTGGGCGAGCACCTCCGGGAAGCGCTCGAAGAGCTCGACGGTCTTCATCAGCAGGTCACCGAAGTCGAGCGCGTCGGCGTCGGCCAGCAGGCGCTGGTAGGTGGCGTAGATGTCGACCGCGCGCTGCGCCTCGAAGTCGAAGGCCTCCCGCGCCGCCGCAGCCGGCGAGAGCCCCGCGTTCTTCCACTGGTCGATCCGCCAACGCAGCCGCCGGGGATCGACGACCTTCGGATCGATGTCGTGGCGCCTGAGCGCCTCCTTCACGAGCGACAGCGCGTCGGCCTCGTCGTAGATCACGAACCCCCGGGAGATCCCCAGATGGCCGATCTCACGGCGCAGCAGCCGGACGCACACCGAGTGGAAGGTGGAGAGCCACAGCGCGCGGGCTTCCGAGCCGAGGAGCTTCTCCACGCGCTCCCGCATCTCTCCCGCAGCCTTGTTCGTGAAGGTGACGGCGAGGATGCCTTCGGGCGCGATGCCACAGACGCCCACCAGGTAGGCGATGCGCTGGGTCAGCACCCGGGTCTTGCCGCTGCCCGCACCGGCGAGGACCAGCAGGGGCCCCTCGGTGGTCCGTACCGCCTCGGCCTGTTCGGGATTCAAGCCCTCGAGGATGGATTCTGCGAGCAAACGCCCTCTCCCGCCGGCGCGCGTGCTCGAACACCCGCCGATGCCTGCGGCTCCCGGACCGCGAGCCTCCGCCCGACGAGCGGCATTCTCGCACGCACGCGCTCTCGCGCCGAGCAGATCTCGTTCCGGTGGAGGATCGGGCGGGCTCGCGCAGCGTAGCGCAGACCCGACGCGGACGGCGCGGGCTACTCGACGGTCACGCTCTTCGCGAGATTCCGCGGCTGGTCGACGTCCGTGCCCTTCAGGACCGCCACGTGATAGGCGAGGAGCTGGAGGGGCACCGTCGCGAGGATCGAGGTCAGGTACTCGCCGAGGTCCTGGATGTAGATGACCTCGTTCGCCTTCTCGGCGATGCTCGTGTCTCCCTCGGTCGCGATCGCGATCACCATCCCGTCGCGGGAGCGCACCTGCTCGAGATTCGAGAGCACCTTATCGTAAACCGGGCTCCGGTTCGCGATCACCACGACCGGCATGTCCTCGTCGATCAGGGCGATGGGTCCGTGCTTCATCTCGCCGGCCGCGTAGCCTTCGGCGTGGATGTAGGAGATCTCCTTGAGCTTGAGCGCGCCCTCCAGGGCAATCGGATACATGATGCCGCGCCCGAGGAAGAGGAAGTTCCTCGCGTGGAAGAAGCGCTGGGCGACACCGCGGATCTCGTCGTCGAGCTGCAGGATGCTCTCGACCGCACGCGGCAGCTTCAGGAGCTCCCGCACGTGCTCCCGTGCCATCTCGCGCGAAAGACGGCCACGCGACAGGCCGAGCCTCATCGCCAGCAGGTAATGCGCCACTACCTGCGTCGTGAACGCCTTCGTGGACGCCACCCCGATCTCGGGGCCGGCCTGGGTGTAGAGCACGTCGTCGCTCTCCCGGGCGATCGTTGCGTCCCTTACGTTGCAGATCGAGATCACGCGCGATCCGGCCGACTTCGCCTGACGGAGTGCGGCCAGTGTGTCCGCCGTCTCGCCGGACTGCGAGACCGGCACGACCAGCACGCTCGGGTCCAGGATCGGCTGGCGATATCGGAACTCGCTGGCGAGATCGACCTCCACCGGGATGCCCGCGATCTGCTCGTAGAGGTACTTCCCCACCATGCACGAGTAGTAGGCGGTGCCGCAGGCGACGAGACAGATCCGGTCGATCTTCGCGACCGACTCGGGCGTGAGCTCGATCCCATTCAGGTCGATGTCACCCTCGGTTTCCGAGACCCGCGTACCGATCGTGTCCATGATCGCGCGCGGCTGCTCGAAGATCTCCTTCTGCATGAAGCGGTCGTAGCCGCCCTTCTCCGCAGAGACCGGATCCCATTGGATGGGCCTCGGGTCCCGATCCACGGGCCTGCCCTCGGCGTCGATGACCTGAACGCCGTCCTCGGAGAGAACGGCGAACTCACCGTCCTCGAGGAAGAGCATCTGGCGCGTATAGGGCAGGATCGCCGGGATGTCGCTGGCCAGGAAGGACTGCTGATCGCCGATGCCCAGGATGATGGGGCTTCCTCCGCTCTTCGCGGCGATGATGTGGTCGGGCTGCGACTCGCACACGGCGCCGAAGGCGTACGAGCCGACCAGACGGCCGCACGCCGTCCGGACCGCGTCGAGAGCTCCGCTCCCCGCCGCGATCTCGATGTCGATGAGATGCGCGATGAGCTCGGTGTCCGTCTCGGACTCCACGCTGCGACCCGCCGCCTCGAGCTCCCGACGCAGCTCTCCGTAGTTCTCGATGATGCCGTTGTGGACGATCGCGACGGATCCCGCGCGATGGGGATGGGCATTTCGCTCCGAGGGCTTCCCGTGTGTGGCCCAGCGGGTGTGCCCGACACCGATACGGCTCTCGAGGGTCTCGCCGGTCAGCTCGGATTCGAGGTTCGCGAGCTTTCCCAACGCGCGTCGGACCAGGATCGACCCGTCGTCGACGATCGCTACTCCCGCCGAGTCGTAGCCGCGGTACTCGAGACGCCGCAGCCCCTCGATCAGCACTTCCATCGCCCGGGGCTCACGTCCAACGTATCCAACGATTCCGCACATGATGAGCTCCCGTGGAATCCGCGTCGATCCGCGGAACGCGATCAGTCGCGCTTCTGGTTCCGTTTCGCCACCCAGCCCTCGATGTTCCGCTGCCGCGCACGCGCGACGGCGAGAGCCTGCTCCGACACGTCCTTCGTGATGGTCGAGCCCGCAGCGACGAAGGCGTCCGCCTCGACCTCGACCGGGGCGACGAGATTCACGTTGCAGCCGACGAAGGCCCGCTCGCCCACGCGGGTCCGGTGCTTCGAGATGCCGTCGTAGTTCACCACGATCGAGCCGCAGCCGAAGCTCGCTCCGGCGCCTACGTCGGCGTCGCCGATGTAGCTCAGGTGGTCGGCCTTCACGCCGGGCCCGAGCACGCTGTTCTTCACCTCGACGAAGTTGCCGATCCTCGCCCCCTCGCCGATCAAGCAGCCGGGGCGGATATGGGCGCTGGGGCCGATCGTGACGCGGTCGGCGATCTCGCTCGACTCGATGGTGCAGTGCGGCCTCAACCGGACGCCTTCCCCGATCCGCGTGGCTCCGCTGATGACGCAGCCCGGCTCGATCACGGTGTCGATACCGATCTTCACGTCCGCATCGACGAAGGTCGTACCTGGATCGACGATAGTGACACCGCCATCCATCAGGCGGTTCAGGATCCGGTCGCGCATGCGCCGCGACGCCTCGGCCAGCTCGCGGCGGGTGTTCACCCCCAGTGCCTCGTCTGGCTCCTCGAGCTCCAGGGCCTCCACGCGGCGACCCTCGTTCACCGCGAGCTCCACGATGTCGGTGAGATAGACCTCACCCTGGGCGTTGTCGTCGTCGACCTGGGCCAGGAGCTTCCACAAGAGGTCCGCGTCCAGCAGGTAGACGCCCGTATTACGCTCGGGGATCCGCAGCTCGTCGGGGGTGGCGTCGGTCGCCTCCACGATCCGCGCTACCGCGCCGCTCTCGTCCCGGATCACGATCCCGGGCACGTCCACCTCGGCCGAGAGCAGCACCAGGTCGGCGCCGGAGGCCCGCCGGTGGGACCGCATCCTTTCGAGGGTCTCCGCGCTCAGGAGCGGCGTGTCACCGTAGAGGACGAGGACGTCGCCGCGGAAGTCCTGGAGGCTGCTGCGGCACTCCTGGACCGCGTGGCCGGTGCCCCGCTGCTCCGCCTGGAGCACGAATTCGACCTCCTCCGCGAAGCGCTCGCGAACCGCGTCGGCGCCGTGGCCGACCACGGCCAGCAGCCGCTCCGGCCCAAGGCTGCGGGCGGCCTCCAGCGGGTAGGCGAAGAGCGGGCGTCCACACAACTCGTGGAGCACCTTGGGGCGCGCCGACTTCATCCGGGTTCCCTGGCCGGCGGCGAGGATCAGGATCGCGAGCGCGGGGCGTTCAGTGGCCATACGGTCTCTCTACTCGGCGGGACGGGGCCGAAGTTGACCGCCGCCGTAGGACGATAACGAGCGCCGTAGAGGAGTGGAAGCGAGACGTAGGCCGAAGCCCTCATTTGATCCCCCAGGGGGAGAAAGAGGTCCCCACCGGCTGCTGCCCCCTTGCTCGGGCCCGGGCCGACCTCCAAGATTGAGCGCACCCGCCTTCGAGGTCACGTCCATCCGCATCTTCGGCAATACCCAGGGCCTCAAGGCCAGTCAGATCCGCCAGCTCGAGCGTCTGTGCCGGCGAAGCCTCCCTCCGGAGAGGCTCGTCACCCAGGAGTTTGCGCGCCACCTGACGGCACTCACCCACGAGACCGGACGTCAGGTAGGTGTCCTCGTCGATCGACGGGGTGACGTCACCCACGTGATGGTGGGCGACTCCCGCGGCATCGAGATGCCCGACTGGGGCCGTATCCGCGCCGGGCGGGGCCGGCTGCGCGGCTTCCGCTGCATCCTGAGCCACGCCGGCGACGAGCCGCTCAGCCGGGACAACGTCACCGACCTGGCGGCCCTGCGTCTCGACGCGATGATCGCCATCGGCACCGACCCCGACGGTCTGCCGGCGAACGCCTACGTGGCGGCGCTGCGTCCCGAGAACCGGGACGGCTCCGGAATCGAGCACTTCGACCCGGCGCCGCCCGCCCGCTTCGACTTCGATTTCCGCGACTGGATCCGCGCGCGCGAGGAGGAGCTCGCCCGGCAGGACCAGACGCGGGAGGTCGGCGAAGGCGAGCGCGCCATCCTGGTCTCGGTCACCACGGGCCGCAAGCCCCTGGACTTCGAGGCGCAGCTGGCCGAGCTCCGCGAGCTGGCCCGCTCGGCCGGCGTCGACGTCGTGGACGTGGTGACCCAGCACCGCCCCGCCGTCGATCGCAAGTTCCTGATGGGCTCCGGACGCCTTCAGGACCTGATCATCCGGGCCTTCCAGTTCGACGTGGATCTGGTGATCTTCGACCAGAACCTGACCGCCACCCAGGCACGGAATCTCTCCGAGCGCCTGGAGCTGCGGGTCATCGATCGCACGCAGCTGATTCTCGACATCTTCGCCCAGCACGCCCGGACGCGGGACGGAAAGCTCCAGGTGGAGCTGGCACAGCACAAGTACCTGCTCCCGCGGCTCGCCCAGCGCGCGGACGTCTCCCTGTCGAGGCTGGCCGGCGGAATCGGCGGCCGCGGCCCCGGTGAGACCAAGCTCGAGGTCGATCGCCGCCGGGTGCGCGACCGCGTCGCTCGCCTCGAGCGGGAGCTCAAGAAGCTGCGCGGACAGCGCGAATCGCGGCGCAAGCGCCGCGCCCGACGCGAGGTGCCGACGCTCTCCATCGTGGGCTACACGAATGCGGGGAAGAGCACGCTGCTGCGGGCACTCACGAAGACCGACGTCCACATCGAGGACAAGATGTTCGCGACCCTCGATCCCACCTCTCGGCGACTGCGCTTCCCGAAGGAGCGCGAGGTGGTGATCACCGATACGGTGGGCTTCATACGCGACCTGCCGCCCGACCTGGTCACGGCGTTCCGCGCCACCCTGGAGGAGCTCGACGATGCCGACCTGCTGCTCCACGTGGTCGACGCCGCCAGCGACGACTACGAGCGGAGGATCGATGCCGTGCGGGAGGTCCTGCGCGAGATCGGGCTAGGCGACACCCCGGAGCTCCTGGTCTTCAACCAGATCGACCGCCTGCCGGAGCAGGTGGGAGAGGCGCTCGCGGCCCGCCACGACGGCGTCGCCATTTCCGCCGTGACCCGCGCGGGCCTCGGAACGCTGATCGCGCGCGCCGAAGACATGCTCTTCGAAGAAGGCGGCCCCGGGGCTCGGATGCTCGGCACGGCCGGCCAGGGAGGCTAGGAGCCGCGATGACCGACCGCGCCAGGATCACCGGCACGGGGATGCACGTTCCCGACCGGGTGGTGACGAACGACGATCTCGCCCAGCTCATGGACACCAGCGACGAGTGGATCCGACAGCGATCCGGGATCGTGACGCGGCATCACGTCGAGGCTGGCCAGGTTCCCTCCGAGCTCGCCGTGGCGGCGACCCGCAACGCGCTCGACGCAGCGGGGCTGGACCCGGGAGACCTGGATTGCATCATCCTGGCCACCCTGTCCGCAGAGGCCGACTTTCCGGGGACGTCTTTCTTCCTGCAGCGACGCCTCGCGGTGGAAGGGCTGCCCTGCTTCGACCTGCGGGCACAGTGCAGCGGCTTCGTCTACGCGCTGTCGGTGGCCAATGGCTTCGTCCGCGGGGGAATCTTCCGGCGCGTCCTGGTTGTGGGCTGCGAGGTCCATTCCACCGGCCTCGACTTCTCCACGGAGGGTCGCGACGTGACGGTGCTCTTCGGGGACGGGGCCGGGGCGGTGGTGGTGGAGACGAACGAGGATCCCGAGAACGGCTCGGAGATCCTCGAGGTGCGGCTCCACGCCCAGGGCGAGTACGCGAAGAAGCTCTGGCTCGAGGCGCCGAGCTCCGCGATCCCGAAGCGCATCACCCCGGAGATCATGGCCGAGAAGCGACACTTTCCGCACATGCAGGGCCGGTTCGTCTTCAAGCACGCCGTGACCCGGATGCCCGAGGTCCTGCTGGAGGCCCTCGGAGCCGCCAGCCTGAAGATCGAGGACGTGGACCACTTCCTCTTCCACCAGGCGAACCTGCGGATCAACGAGTACGTGTCCCAGCAGCTCGAGATCCCGCCGGAGAAGTGCCCGAACAACATCGATCGCTACGGGAACTGCTCCGCTGCGTCCATCCCGATGCTGCTGGACGAGAACGTCCGCTGCGGTCGGATCGAGCGCGGACAGCTGGTGGCCATGACCACCTTCGGCTCCGGCTTCTCCTGGACGAGCGCCATCGTCCGCTGGTGAACGTGCCGCGCTGCGTCCAAGCGCCGGCCCCTGCGGGGACCTCGGTGCGGCGCGGCAGGCGTGCCCGTAACTCACTGTAACGACGTTAAAATTCTCGATCTTCGGCGATTTTTTCGGCCCCCGCACCTTGATGCTTTGACGCAGCGCACTATAATGCGGTGCGTCGAAGTGGTGGCCCAATTCCCGCTGCCGCGAAGACTGACTCCCGCCGGATCGCACCGGGTGAGGAGCCCGGCGAGTCGAACGCGCCGCGAGGCGAAGTTGGCCCGTCGGCCACAAAGGAAGAGAGGATCGCCATGGCACAGCAAGCGACCATCGTCCAGGAAGGATTCGACCGCGTACGTGACGCCTATGAGTCCGTAGAGGATGAGGCGAAGCGCGTGCAGAAGGAGCTGCGAGCGCGGCGACGGAAGCTCGAGCGGCAGCTGAACTCGACCCGGAAGGACATCGAGAAGCGGATCGACTCGACCCGGAAGGACATCGAGAAGCGTGCGAAGAAGCTCCGCACCGAGGTCCAGAAGACCCCGGCCGCGAAGCGGATCGAGTCCACTCGCAAGGACATCGAGAAGCGCGCGAAGAAGCTCCGCACCGAGGTCCGGAAGACCCCGGCTGCGAAGCGGCTCGAGTCCTGGCGGAAGGACGCCACGAAGCAGTACGCCTCCGGCGTCGAAGCCTTCCTCAGTGCACTGCAGATCGCCTCGAAGAGCGACGTGCAGCGCATCGACCGGAAGATCTCCCAGCTCAATCGCAAGCTGCGCGAGATGGAGAGGCCGAAGCCCAGGAGGGCGAGCGGCTCGACCGCCGCCTCCGCCTAGGCCCAAAGGGGCCCGGCTAGGGAGCCCGTTCGCCGTGGGAGCCCGATCTGGCCCCACCCCACCTCCCGGTCGTCCCAGGAGGGCCCGGCAGCGCCAGCCGTCGGGCCCTTTCTACGTCTCGCATCCGGCCCTCTGCGGTAGTCTGGCGAGCTACCCGCCGCGGCGGCGGAAGGAGTACCCATGGCCGAGTTCCGGGACGTAGACTTCCTCCACCTCGACGAGCTCCTCTCCGACGAGGAGCGCATGGCGCGGGAGGCGGTCCGCGAGTTCGTGTCGCGGGAGTTCCTGCCCCTGATCCAGGAGCACGTGCGCAGAGACGGGTCGTTCCCGATGGAGCTGGTCCCCCGCATCGGTGAGCTCGGGCTCTTCGGCGCGAATCTCCAGGGCTACGGCTGCGCCGGCATGAACAACGTCGCCTACGGGCTCGTCATGCAGGAGCTCGAGCGAGGCGACTCGGGGCTGCGATCCTTCGCGTCGGTCCAGGGGTCGCTGGTGATGTATCCGATCCACAGCTACGGCTCCGACGCCCAGAAGGACCGCTGGCTTCCGGAGCTGGCATCCGGGCGCGCCATCGGCTGCTTCGGCCTCACCG
>Ga0209536_100007877_pt1 | contig 16099 bp, 14 predicted proteins | sample DeeMarSeWOR28_12_FD_187461 | JGI IMG/M metagenome (GOLD analysis project Ga0209536, IMG submission 187461) | Marine sediment microbial communities from White Oak River estuary, North Carolina - WOR-2-8_12 (SPAdes) (version 2) | ecosystem: Environmental > Aquatic > Marine > Intertidal zone >...
CTGGCAACAGCTACTGTTGCTGCACCAGTTGTTGCTGAACTGCCAAGCTATGGCCTCGATGCAGCCAGCGGAAGGATTGGTTGGATACATGACCCGCTTACCCTGGAGGTATCCGGCTACCAGCAGTCTACCTTTGGGAACGATTTCATGAACATCACAGCCAGGAATTTCGTCCTGGCAGCCGATTTGACCTGGAATACGCAGTATGGAGACTCGGGGTGCGGTTTCCTGTTTCGCTCGAATGGGGATCAACAATCACCCGATGGATACATGCTGATCGCCACACGGTTTGCCAATGGAAGGATAGTTTTCACTGCACTTGCCGATGGTGAGCTGGCCAATCTGCGGCATTTTTACCCCAAAGAAACCGATCGATCTTTCGAATGGCAAAATGGCACCACAAACCGGTTGGCGATCGTAGCACGCGATAACCTGATCGAAGTCTACACCAACCGGGTGAAAGTTGGAGAAATCGACACCACCCAACCACCCAAGCAACCTGCGATACCACCCAAACCCTCTCCGCCGCTCGACAGCACCGACAGTGCTGCCCTGGATGAATATGAGGCACAGATGGAGGAGTACCAGGATTTAATTCAGCAATCCCAAGAAAATTACCAGATCGCATCGATAAATTTCCAGGAAAAGGAAGCAGTATTTTCGGATGGATTCTTATCAATGCTTGCTGCCACACAGGGTGGTCGCACAGAGTGCAAATTCGACAAAGCCTGGTTATGGTTGCTCGAACCTTAATCGGAGGTCATGAATGAGCAGTATTGACTTGGTGGGTAAAACCTTAGGAGGCAGGTATCAAATCCAGACCCTGATCGGCCAGGGGGGCATGGCATCAGTCTACAAGGCCTATGACCCCAACCTGCACCGGGCAGTTGCGATCAAGATAATTCATCCCCATCTATCTGAAAACCCGGAATTCTTCCGTCGCTTTGAAGAAGAAGCCACCGCAGTCGCTCAACTGCGGCATCCAAACATCGTCCAGATGTACGATTTTGATCACGATGATGATCTGTACTACATGGTGATGGAATTTGTGATGGGTGAGACCCTGCAAACACGATTAAAGCGGTTGAATGAATCTGGGCGGCGCATGAGCATCAAGGAAACAACGAACTTCACAGCCGAAATTTGTGAAGCCGCGTTCTATGCTCACCAACGGGGGATGATCCATCGAGACATCAAACCGGCAAATATTATGCTGGATGTAAATGGCAATGCAATCTTGATGGATTTCGGGATTGCACGGATGGTCGACGCTTCTCAACACACAGCTACAGGTACTGTGCTGGGAACCGCAACGTACATGTCCCCGGAACAAATTCAGGGATTGCAGATAGATGCCAGGGCTGACATCTATTCGATCGGGATCACGCTGTTCGAGATGTTGAGCGGGAAACCGCCTTTTGAAGCCGATTCTGCCATGACGCTGATGATGATGCACCTGAATGACCCGGTCCCGGATCTGCGTGAACTGCAAACCGATACACCGCCCGAGCTGGTGGCGATCGCCAACAAAGCTTTGGCGAAGAAGCGCGACGATCGCTTCCAATCAGCGAACGAGATGGCCGAAGCCCTACGCAAATTGCCCGATCAACCGCAAACAACACCTGCTGTTGCCCAATCGACAGAGGAGACCTTAATTGAGGCCGCGATCTTAAAAGAGACGGACGCAACGATCATCGAAGGTGCTGCTACTGTTGAACCAGCCGCATCACAAGCAGAATACCAGCAAACCCTGATTGAAAAGCCCCCCAAAACCACCCAGCCCGCTACCGCGCCTGCAGCGACTGCACCGGGGGAAAGACTCCCTGTTGAGGGCAAGAAAAGCAGGACCTGGCTACCGATCCTGCTCGTGGTGCTGATCTTGGTCCTGGGTGGGGGAGGCTACTTCGCGTATATTAATTTCTTCGCGGGTGGTGGGATCAATGCCCCGCCGCCAACTCCAACCACGGAGAGCGAAGCGCAGCTACCTGGAGCAGAAACAGATGAAACAACTGTGGCAGCAACTCCCACCCTGCACCCAGAAGCCACGGAAACTGAAATACCCAGCCCAACCCCCACGGAAGCTCCTACACCCACGCCTGCTCCTCCTATCATCGGTGGGGCAGATAAGATCGGTTTTATATCCGGGAGGAATGTATGGGTAGCAAACCTGGATGGCAGTGACCTGACCCAACTGACGGTGGACGGTTCGGAAAAGACCTATCTGCGCTGGCTGCCCGGTGGACAGGGACTATCGTATATCAGCGGTAAGTGCATCGAATCGGTTACCCTGGTTGGCGAAACCTCACAAATTACATGCTTCAACAATGCCGATAAATTAGAAGGCTTTGAAGTCTCACCGGATGGAAGCCAGGTGGTGATCGGCTTGGACAGCCAGGTATACCTGGTGCCCTTTGACCTGGAAGCGCTGGCGAACGCTTATTCGCACGATAGCTTATCTGCTCAAGCAACCTGCGCAAACCTGGCACCATACACTCGCAACAGCGCGCGGTACGTACGCTGGTCTAAGGACAGCAAGCGGTGGGCAGTCGTTGTCCAGGTCCCTTACAAAGGTTTGCGTGCAGATGTTGTGGCTGTGTTTCCAGTTGACACCTGCTATCCGGAGCAATATGCGGCTTTCGAAGTTCAATTTCCCCCACCTCATTTCACCTACCCAGGCTATGATAACAATCCATCGATCCAGGACCTTGGGTTTGATGGTAATTCCATATTTGCACTGCATGGAATCACCCGCAATGGCGGATTCGGGGATCTGCATCTCTTCAACATGGATTCTTTTAATTTCAGCGAGAACGTGAACCCGGTCAACAATACCTGCTGCTACCGGGATGCAGAATTCAGTCCAGATGGCAGCTACCTGGTTTTTGCCTACCAGGACATTGGCCTAGGGCAAGCCAGCACGACCAGTCTGTATTACATCCCATTTGGTAGCATCGGCACAGGAGAGAGCTACGAGCCATTACCGCTGCCCGAGCTGGCTGATGCGAAGGAACAACCTCAGCCTGTTTTACGCCCCGCCCTTCCATAGAAGGGATCGAAAGCAAGAATGTGGTTAAAGACATCGCAGGTAGCTCTCCAGCTTTGATTAATAACCCTGGATGTCTCCCCCTACACATATTTTTATATTCACCAAGATCAGATGATGCCACCCTCGCGGGCTCATCTATTTTATGCAGGGTTTAATTTCCCTCCCAACGACATCCGCAGAGGGGTTTCTCTTCCCCTAGATTAACTTCCAGGCAGCTTGCTCAAATCGTATTCGTTGATCAAATCTGTGAAAAAAGTTATCTGGCGCCTCAGTTGGATTGCAAACAATGCCTGACCGGTGGGGGTTTCCAAGGGGCTGTTTGCCAGGTAACCTTCGAGGTGGGCAACCCGCGCCCTGAGGTTTTCGGTCAGCTGGCCGAAATCATCCATACCAGGGGCACACCACTGCAAAATCCGGAAGGCCCCAAAGCGGTCGATATTATCCGCATCGCTGACAATGTCTGCTTCCAGGGTATGGGGATGTTCAAAATCTGCTTTACCATCCACGTGCACTGCGATCGCATAACAAATAGCATCCACCTGGTCTGGTGTGTATCCCAGCTCATCAAGCAACGGTCGACTTAACCGCGCTCCTTCTCGCCCGTGGTCCTTGTAGTTTTCGAGCGGGTCGAAATGCGCTACATCGTGTAGCAGGCAACCAGCTACCACCACCGTCTCATCGGCAGACTCTGCTCTGGCAATCTGCTGGCCATAGTGAGCCACGCGCAGGGTGTGCTCCCAGCGATAGAGCGGATCATGCCACTCGGATGGATACTCATCGGCCATTCTCTCCAATCTAGCCTGCACGAACTCGGTGATCCTTTCATATCGCTCCACTTGATTCATCGTAGATTACCTCCAATCTCTACTTTTTGATGCAGGGTTGGGAATGAGACCCGCTTCAGGTCAACCTTTGCCATCATCTCCATCAGAGGTTTTGCCCCGCGCTCTTCACCGTGCACCAAGAATATGCGCTTCAATCTGCCCTGGGAAGCCTGGGCGTATTCCAACAGGAACGGTTGCCCGGCATGCGCTGAGAATCCACCGATGGTCACAACCTGGGCTCGTCGCCGGTACTCCTCTCCGAAAATCTTAATTTTCTTCTTGCGATCTGCCAACCGTCGTCCTAAGGTGTGCGGTGCCTGCCATGAGACGATCAGGATAGTATTCTTCTTGTCCTCGATATTGTTCTTCAGATGGTGCAGGATACGTCCAGTCTCCGCCATACCAGAGGCGGAGATGATCACCATGGGGCGCGGGTCAAGATTGATAGCCTTGGACTGCTCTACTGAACGCACATAGGTCACCAAACCCTCACCCAATACGGAGCGATGACTGCTGTTCAATTCGAAATCACGCGCCTCTTCATCAAAACATTCTGGATGGGCTTTGAAGACATCGGTGATATTCACCGCTAATGGGCTGTCGATGAAAACCGGGATTCGTGGAATGCTGCCTGCGTCGATCATACGATTAAGGCAGTAAACCAGCTCCTGCGTGCGGCCCACTGCGAAGGAAGGGATGATCACCTTACCCCCACGATTCACAGTCTGGATCACCACTTGCTCGAGCTCCTCGTAAGAACCTTGGGGGCTCTGGTGAGTCTTATCACCATAGGTGCATTCCATGATCAAGTATTCACTCTCGCTGGGAAGCACAGGATCACGTATCAGGGGCAGGTCTCGCCGCCCAATATCGCCCGAGAACCATAACCGGTATTTCTTTCCACGCTCCTCGATATCCAGCACGATAGCTGCCGAACCAAGGATGTGCCCGGCTTCGACCAGGCGCGCCTGCACGCCTGGCGCCACGTTGAAAGCCTGGTTGTATGGCTGGCAAACGAAATACTGTGCCACCTGGGCGGCATCCTCGATGGTGTATAAGGGTTCGACAACATCCGCTCCCTTGTTGTGATTGCGCTTGTTGATGTACTCGGCATCCGATTCATGTATATGCCCGGAGTCGATCAACATGATATTTGCTAAATGGGCGGTAGCGTCGGTGGCATAGATGGGTCCTCGGAAGCCCTTCTTGACCAGATGGGGCAGGTTGCCGCTGTGATCGATGTGGGCATGTGAGAGCAAGACTGCGTCCACCTTCCTTGGGTCAAATGGGAAGCTACGGTTTCGCTGGAAAGCATCCTTCCGGCGGCCCTGAAAGAGACCGCATTCAAGCAGTAGTCGCTTACTATTGACTTCAAGTAAATGCTGCGATCCGGTTACAGTCCTTGCCGCACCGTGAAAGGTAATTCGCATAGGTTTTTTCCTTAAGCGACAGAATTATTTAATTGTAATCCGATTCTATCGTGGGAGGATTCATGCAGATCCCGTATTCACCTGCATGAAATGAACCCCCAATGCAGCACACCACTCCCACATATACCGCGAGAACCTTCGATGTTTCGCCAAGTGAGGAATGAGCCACAGCAGGTTTCCAAAATGAGCGTGGGCTTCCAACTTTAAGGGAATGAAAATGGATTTTATGGGATTAGATGAAAGTCAAGAGCATAATAGATTTGTAGATATTTTGGTATACATTACCAGCATTGCAATCCGCTCCTCAGATATCCGATAGGGTAGCCAGGATTTGATCACCGTACTTTTCGAAGCGCCAGGGAATCTGCTCCATCACTTCCCCGAGCGCATTCAGGTTTTCAGGGTTGCGTGCAGCGATTGCGAACATCACATCGCGGGGCAGGACCACATCAGACTTGACATCATTCTGCCTCCCGGTCACCTTGCGCCATGTACGCAGCGCCTCCAGACGTGCCAGGTATTCCTCGTCCGGCTTGGGAATACGCGGCGGGTAAACAGGTTCGGTTCTCAAACCAGCCTGGACTGCCTTCAGCAAGCCCTCGCGATGTCGCTGGTATTGCTTCTGGCTCAGCTCTGGCACTGCGCGCAGCTCTTGCGCCGATTGGGGACAGGTCTCAGCGATGGCAAGCAAGGTCTTGTCTGAGATGACTTTGAAAACAGGCCTGTCGATCGCTTCAGCTACACCCATGCGGTAGACACATAATTCCAGCAGGACGGAGGCTTGCTGCCCATCAAGGTCGTACGCTCCACGAACACGCCAACAGGGTTCCGGTTGGTCCTGTGGATCACGCCCGTTGACGAAACGCAAACGCTCGAAATCCTCCTCGGCTAATGGCCAGCGCTGCTGGGCCAACAACTCGTTCTTGAGCCTGAATCTCAGCGGGATCAGGTAGTGGGTATCCAATCGAGCGTATGTCATCATCTCTGGTGAGATAGGACGCTTCCCCCAGTTTGCCCGCTGGTAGCGTTTATTCAGCTCCACGCCAAATTCAGCTTTCAAAATGTTCCCCAACCCGATCTGTTCCCACCCCAGGATACGGGCAGCAATCATCGTATCGAACAAATTCTCAAATTCGAAACTGTAATCCCGCTTCAAAGAGATCAAGTCGTACTCAGCGGCATGGAAGATTTTCTCGATACCTGGATCAAAAAATAAATCTTCCAATGGCGATAGATCATCCAACGCCAAAGGATCAACCAGGAAATCATCCTGGGGGGTCGAAAATTGGATCAAACATACCTGTTCCTTGTAGGCGTACAGGCTGTTCGATTCTGTATCGACGGCCAGGATTGGCTCATTGGCCAGCTGGTTGGCCATTTGACGTAAAGCCTCAGGCCGCGTGACAAATACCGGGTTGGGTAATGATGAACTATCCATGAGTGCGCCTATTATAGCCCAAACCCTCAGCGCGTTTTCTCCAGGACCAATGCGTCTTCCCCATCGGAGTAGTATCGTTTCCAGACTCCATGATCCCGGTAGCCACAGCGTGTGTACATCTGGATGGCAGGTTCATTACTGGCACGGACGCTCAACCGTACCCGGGAAACAGGCAGATGCTCCTCACAAGCGAACAATAACCGGGAGCCCAAGCCCTGTCGCCGGAATTCAGGTAGAACACCCAGGGTTGATATCCAGGCTAAATCCTCGTGACGCCTTACATCCGCAGCAATAAAACCAACCATCTGACCAGAAAACAAGGCTTTCAGGCGGACCACGCCGGGGAAAGTCAACACACCGACCATGTCCAGAAGTGGCCAGACATCCTTGGGGAAACACAACTTTTCAAGGTGGCGGAAGGCACTTAAATCACGCCAGGTAGCCGGCTCAATTACTGCCGCGCTACCTGGTGCGGCTGAAGATACTTGATTCATACAGATAGCAAAGTTTCCGCTAAATTCTTCCGTCACCTGGCCGTGGAGAAATTACGAATTATCCTGGCCCAAGGTGAAACGCTCGATGAACTTGCTGAACTCCAAGGGGAAGATGTACTTCGTAGCCGGGTTGGCACCCATCTCCTTGAGTGTTTCGAAGTACTGCAGAGTCATCGTCTTCTGATCGACGGTTTGTGCCACTTCATAGATGCGATTGAGTGCAGCGGCAAAACCCTCGGCGGTCAGCTCCTGGGATAACTTGGCGCCTTCTGCCTTCAAAATTGCAGATTGCTTCTCGCCTTCCGCCTTGAGGATAGCAGCCTGTTTCTCACCATCGGCGACGTTGACAGCCGCTTCACGCGTACCGGTCGATTCGGTCACCACGGCGCGGCGCAGGCGTTCGGCGGACATCTGGCGGTTCATGGCATCCTGGATCTCACGCGGCGGTACGATCTCACGAATCTCCACGTTCGTCACCTTGACACCCCAGCGCTCGGTGACTTCATCCAAGCGCGAGCGAAGCATATTGTTGATATGCTCCCTCTCAGAGAGAGCATCATCGAGCATGATACCGCCGATCACCGCGCGCAGCGTGGTGGTGGCCATGCCTTCAGCGGCTGCTTCGAAATCGCCAACCTGGAGCACACTCTCGGTCGCGTTGAGCACCTTGTAATACCAGATGAAGTCCACGGAGATGGAAGCATTATCCTTGGTGATCGAGGTCTGGTGAGGGATATCACGCACCTGTTCCCGCAGGTCGACTTTAACACCACGGTCAACGATGGGAATCAGGAATACGACACCTGGTCCCCGGGCTCCGACACAGCGTCCCAAACGGAAGACAACCAGGCGCTGATATTCCGGGATGACGCGGATGGCGCTGACCAGCAGCGCCAGGGCAATCAGGATCGCCGCTCCAACCAGGCAAAGTAAAATTGTCGACTCATCCATAAATATACTCCTTATTCAAGTAAGTCATTAATCTTGATCATCGATTATTTCAACAACCAGGCTGAACCCATCCCGCCCGACGACCTTTATGTGTGCTCCTTCAGGGATCGCTTCCTCGCTCGTGGCACTCCATAGTTCTCCAGCCACCTGGACCGTGCCTTCATCCCGGATATTTGTCTTAGCTTCGCCAACTGCGCCAACCAGGGCTTCCAGGTCATGGGCAGGCATCATGCTGTCTGCCTCTAGGGCTTTTTGTGCCACGATCCAGGTAAATCCAGCCACGAAAACAGAAATAACGACAGCCAGAATAGGATTAACTGCAGGCTGCCACCCGGGCTGGTCGAAGAGAAATATGGAGCCGGCGATCACTGCTGCAATCGATAAACCTAAATAAACCAGGTTCTTGGTTTTACGCAGGGAGAGCAGGAAAAGTACGAGGCCCAACAACAAAAGCCCTAAAGCCCAGAAATTTACTGGAATGTTGAAAATGATGTACCCGGAGATCAGCCATAGGAATAAGGCGACGATCTCTAGAACACCGGTACCCGGGTTTAAAACCGCCATCATGGTAAGCAGGGCTGCCCCGACCAGTATCAGGTAGGCGACATTGGGGTTGAGAAGGATATCAAAGCTCATGGATAACGCTCCAAGATCGTCATGATGTGGGTCATCATTAATTTGATTATACATCAAGCTGTACTTTGAGACGTAAATATAACCAGCCTTCTGGAGGAGGATTACCTAAAAGATGGGTAATTGTTTTATAATCCACTCCCGAAGTAATTGAGCAAACCGGATGCCTTCAGATATCAATTCCACCTCCCACGAAGACTCAACAACCCTTATCAGCCAATTAAGGAGATCCCTGGGCTCGCTTGTCACCTTATTCACTGGCCAGGGAGCACGCCAGGGTTATCTCGCTGCAGTTGACCAGGGGGTGATCAGCCTATCAAATTTCCTGGCAACGATCATCCTTGCCAGGAACGTGGATGCCACCCAGCTGGGAGTTTATGGCGTTGGATTCGTGACGCTGCGGCTAATGCGGGCTGTGCAGGACGGGTTGATCGTGCAGCCAATGAATGTTTTTGGGGCGGGTAAGACACAGGAAGAATTCAAACGCTACGCCTCCGCAACCAGCCTGTTCCAGGTTGCATTGGCGATCCTATCAGCTGCCGCTGTTGCAGTGTGCGGATGGATCTTAATTGAAATGGGGAATGATACCGCCGGGCCAACTTTATTTATCCTTTGGCTACCATTCCTGTGGTGGCAATTGCAGGAATACCTGCGGCGAATGCTATATACCCGTGGCAAGGTGCGCAGCGCGGTTATCACAAGCATAATCAGCAACGGAGCTCGGCTCGCACTGATGATCTATCTGGCTTTTGAAGGCAGGTTGACAGGGATTTCTGGGCTGGAAGCCATTGCCTGGGGCGCGCTGGTGGCAATCTTTCCCAGCCTGTGGTTCACGAGAGACTACTGGACCCGCCAGCTAGCAGATTTAAATGAAACCTGGCAGCAAAATTGGGGTTTTGGCCGCTGGCTTTTGGGCAGCTTCCTGGCAAACTGGGCTGTCGTGGAATTTTACCCTGTGCTGACAGCAGGTTTGATCAGCTTCGCAGCAGCAGGTGCGTACCGGGCATTGCAGAACCTGGTGGCACCGATCCACTTGCTGCTGCGGGCAATCGATACCTTCCTGACACCCAGGGCTGCAAAACTCTATGAACAAAATGGACCACAAGCCCTAACCCACACCTTGCGCAGCATTTACCTAGCAATTGGACTCCCGGTTTTATTAATTCTAGTCATCGCTCTGGTTTTTCCCGACGAACTGCTAAGCCTGATTTACGGTGACACCTACCTGGAGTACAGCAACGGGGTGATCTTGATGGCGCTTTTCTATGCCTTGATGTTCGCATACTGGCCGCTGCAGTCTATTTTCAAGGCTGCGCAGCTTTCGAGACCGATCTTCATCGCCAATCTACTGGCTATCCTAAGCATGTTAACCATCGGCATCTGGGCAATTTTGACTTGGGGTGTTTACGGGACAATTATCGGCCAGGGTGTGAATGCACTGGTGATCAATATCGTGCTGTGGGGATATTGGATCTACATTCGAAGGAAAACCACGCAGCAATCATAATTCCAGGCAAGTACATTACAAACAGGATCAGAGAATCTTAATGGGATTCCCTGCTACTGCCTCCCATACGCAGCAGCCTGCGTGGTAAACGACCATCCCATTCTTTCTGCCAGCGATACCAGAATGTGATCATGAAAGCCAGGAAGATCAATTTAAGGTCAAAACCCAGGCTAGTGTACCTGATATAGAGACGATCGAAGCGCAGCTTCTGGAGGGGAGTGAGATAATAATCACCTGCTACCTGTGCCAGGCCAGCCAATCCAGGTAATACCTGGTGGCGCTGAGCATAACCTGGTAGATCCCTCAGATAACCCTGTACGAGCACCGTGCGCTGGGGACGCGGACCGACAAAGCTCATCTCACCCTTGAGGATGTTGAACAGCTGCGGCAGCTCATCCAATGCTGTTTTGCGCAGCAGGTAGCCCATTCCCAGGACCCGGTCATCTTTTTCACTGGCTAAGACTGGCCCGGTAGAGTCTTCCGCACCGCGCACCATGGTGCGTAATTTGAACTGGTGGAAATTCATACCTCCCCTGCCAACCGAGTTCTTAACAAATAGCAGGGGACCGGGATCTTCAAGCCAGATGATGAAGATGCTGATGAACCACACCGGCAGGGAGAATAGCAACCCGAAGAAGGAAAGCAACACGTCAAAGGCACGCTTCAGGCGCGGCACCCTGAACGGTTGACCGATCAGCGCCAGGTGCTGCTGGTAAACATCCTCGGTGACTTCTGCAGATGGCGGTGAGTTGTTTTCCCAGAGACCTTCATTGAGGTGAGTCGCCAGAATGCAACCCAAGAAAGCCGCAGTGATGACAAGCACCAACCACCAGGGTGAGAGGCCTGTTCCAGTGAAAAGCCACATCGCAAGCCACAACCCTGAAACAATACCAGTTGAGCCGAGGAGAGCCAGGCGGTAGCGCCGCCCGATTGAAAGTTGAAGTGAAACAAGACTGCGCTCAACTGCCAGGGAGAGCGCGGCAGTTAAAACAACCAGCGGTATAGCTCCCCATGCACCCAAGGTTCCTGCCCCCTGCAAGAAAATCCAGAACAGCACAACCAGGAGGAAGGTGCTGATGAAAGAGAATCCCCTCCTGCTGAAGAGATGCCAGATGGTTAGCGAGCCTGTTTTTGTGTCAGCGAAACTTGCGGGCTGCTTGGACATAAATCTGGCTGGATTATACCTCGGGAGGTGTACATTAATTCCGGTCTAATGCAGCGATTGGTTCTTCAAGTATAATTTCGTACATGACCAGAAAGACGCTCTCAGCATACATGGCAGGTTTAGCACTTGTTGTACTTGTCGGGTCCATGATAAGCGCCATTCCTCCTGTATCTGCTGCTCCAAATGCGCAGTTCACACCCTTCCCCACCCCCACACCAGGGCCGGATGGGCGCATCATCTACATCGTGCAGGCGAATGATTCCTGGTGGCGCATCGCGGCGATTTATGCAATTGACCTGAATGCCTTATTGGGATTAAACGATGCCACGAGTGAAACAATTCTCCTGGAAGGCGAGGAAGTTCTGCTGGGCTTCGGGGGACCATCAGAAGTTACCCCAACGACTGGACCCAGTCCAACGCCTGGTCCCATCTTACCAACGCCAACGCCTATGCCTGGTTCAGGCACCCTGTGCGTGATCTTATACAACGACGTAAATGGAGATTCCATCCGCCAGGAAGAAGAACAATCTATCCCAGACGGGGCGATCAGCGTGACAGACAAAGCAGGCGAGGTCAACCTGACAGAACCCACAACCAGCGGGTTTGAAGCATTTTGCTTCGCGGAATTAATGCAGGGGGAATATACGATCAGCGTGGCTGTCCCGGATGGTTACAACCCCACCACGGTGCTCAATTACACCCTGGAATTAGAACCAGGAACAGAAACTTACCTGGATTTTGGGGCACAGGTGAGCTCTGCCGTGGAGATTGAGGAAGGTGAGACAGGTGGCAGCAGCCGCTCCCTGCTGTTAGGTATCGCCGGCGGTGTCCTGCTTCTGGCTGGAGTCGGGCTGGCGGTTTACGCCACGCTGGCTGGCAGGACCAGGACAAAAACCATTGGGGGATAGCGGGTGGAAAATCATCAACTCCTATCCATTGTGGTGTGCACCAAGATAAAACAAGCGCAGCTGATCTGAGAAATTACCTGAATCCCAGGATCGGGACACTTTCAGCGCCGCCGCAGATAATCGTTCAGCCAGCTCCTCTTCAACCACGACCGTTACCAGGGCGGCTCCAAGCGCGCGGGCATCATTCTCCCGGACGAGATATGCAGCAGAACCCACGATGGCTGCCGTCATCTGATGCTCAATTGAGACCAGCGGTTTCCCTGCGGCCATTGCAAGGCGTGTTGGTCCGCACCAGGGTGAAGCTGGTATCGGATGAAAAACAGCTCTACTCTGCCGGTATATTTGGGGCAGGTTTGCAGGCAGAACACCCGGGAGTTCCTGTATCGTGTCACCCAGATCAAAGCGTGCCCTCATTTCGGTAATGATCTGCCTGTCGTTATCATCCAGCCCAATCAACAGCAATGGATAATACTCGCCGATAGCCCCGGCTGCCCAATTCCAGGCTTGAACCAATAAATCAATTCTTTGCTTGCCACCCGGACCATGATAAAGGATAAATTCTTCCGGCAGCTGCAGGTCACCGGATACATCCATGGAATTATTCTCAGGGTTTAAGAAATCCCAGGGGAGAATGGGGGAGAGCTGCGATATCGGCTTTTGAAAATCAGGACTTGGCAAATCGTCTGGCCAGAGAATGCGGGTGACCTGCTCCAGGCCACCCATTCCCAGTGACCTGCGCAGGCGGGAAAGAACGTGATGGGCATCGGTATCTGGAGACACAAGCCCGCCCCAATTGCCAACACCAGCTCCGTAACCAGCTGGGCTGAACACCGTTTTCTGGCGGGTGAATGCTGGCGCGGCAGGGGTGGCCAGGTGCAACAAATCAGCATCTATATCTTTGGCCAGGGAGGGGAGAAGGAGCTGTTCCCAACGCAGCTGTCCCCAGGGAGTATAAGCTGAAGGCGAGATTTCGATCCTGGCAAGTGCCTGCCAATCCGGGACGGGTTGCGGTACGGCTAGAACCGGGCTTATATTCTCTGGCAGGTTTTCGAGAATGGAGAGCAAGTGCAGCGATTCCGGGCCGAGGGTGTGATGTACCAACGACCAGCCATCGTAAAGAACGCGCATTGAATTCAATTCACTGTTTGGCTTCTACCCGGCGCAGAAAGCGGGCTTCATGAATCACTGCCCTGCGGTGAACTCCCTCCCCTACCTTCTCAACGTGATCGTGGGCTTCAACTTTAAAGGTAATAAGATTGCCTGCGACTGCGGTCACCTCTGACGTGACCTGAACTTCAGCTCCTACGGGTGTTGGGGCCAGGTGTTTGATCTCCAAGTAGATTCCGACGCTGGTTTCACCGGGAGATAAGTGTTCTGCCAGCAGCCTGTGGGAAACTCGCTCCATGAAAGCGATCATCCAGGGTGTAGCCAGTACGGGTGAACTACCGCTGCCGACATGGATGGCAGCATTCTCCTGTGCCACCTGGAAATTTTCCGTACGGGACATACCAGCTTCGATAACTTTTTCGAGTGTCATTCAATGCTCCATAATCATTGGAATTTATTGTCATGCAACCCCCCACCAATCTTTCCCTTCCTGCAGACCTGCTTGCTGTAAGAACTGGCGAATTAATTTTCGAGCCCCTCGTGCACCAACAGCTGCCAGCACTACCGGGTTGGGTGACGTATGCCACCACTGCTGCAGCTCTTCTGGTGATAAGATGGGGTATCCACGTTTTGTGCGACCAATTTTCTCCGGATCGACATCGATAAAAGCTCTCAGCGGTGCACCCAGTCGGGTAAGATGCTTGCTGAGACGTCGACCGATCATACCAGCTCCCCAGATTAACAATGTCTCTTTTCCTTGAAGCGGACCCTGCACCAGGTAATGCGCCTTCACCCGCAAGAAATTCTCCAGGGAATAGCGGCTGTCCTGGCGGGTCAAGCGCTCTGGGTGTTCGCGCCAATCCAGCAGCACCTGCGATAGCTTGGCAAACTTTTTCCCAGCCAGGTACAGGCGCAACCACAAATCATAATCTTCAGGCCAACCATGTTCCTGGTAGCCACCGACCATCTGCAAATCTCGCCGACGGATCATCACGCTGGGATGAGCCAGGGGACTCTCCACGAAAATCTCCCTGCACATATCTTCGTATGTGAGCAGTGAATTTTGCCAATCCAGGTATACCGAAAATCCTTCACGAACAGAACCTTGGGGATAGCCATTGACCTGGCAGCCGACCAGGGTTATTTCAGGGTGCTGATCCAGGAAGGCTGATTGCAAGGTCAAGCGTTGTGGTCGAGCAAGATCATCTGCATCCATGCGGGCGATGTACTCCGCCTGACATTTTTTGAAACCGTTGTTGAGTGCAGCAACAATGCCTTGATGAGGCTGGTGCAAAATTTTTATACGCTGGTCCCTTTCTGCCCATTCCCAAAGCAGCTGCCGTGTGCCGTCCTTGGACCCATCATCGATAGCAATTACCTCAAAATCCCCCAGGGTTTGCTGGGAAATTGATTCCAGGGTCGCAGGCAAGGTCTGCGCAGCGTTGTAACAGGGCATCAATACCGAGACAGCGGGCATAGTTTGATTGTACTCGAGGATATTTTTTTCGCCCAATGAGGTATGATCTAAACCTAATAACCCGTGAAGGAGCGTTGAATCATGATCGAAGAAGTCTCGTCGTTTTCACCAATGCTTGAAAACATGCTAGCGAATTTCTTGACCCTTTTGCCAAAACTCATCGCAGCCCTGGTTGTATTTTTTATCGGTCTTTATCTGGCAACGATAGTCAGGCGTTTGGTTCACAAAGCCCTCATACGCCGCTCGAAAAACCCTGAACCGGTGACCCTGCTTTCCCAACTGACCTATTGGCTAACGATAATTTTCGTGGCTACCCTCTCCCTGCAAATCGTTGGATTCAACCTGACTGCTTTCCTGGCTGGGTTGGGTATCGCTGGCTTTACGATCGGTTTTGCACTGCAGGACGTAAGCAAGAACTTCATCGCAGGCTTGCTGATGTTGATCCAGGAACCTTTTGAACACGGAGACACGATAGAAGTCAGTGGTTTCACCGGAAGCGTTTTGGGTATCGATTTGCGGGCGACGAAAATAAAAACCCTGGATGGTCGCATTGTGCTGGTACCAAACGGGGAGGTGATAACCTCAGCAATCACAAATTTCAGCAAGGCAGACACGCGACGGGTAGAAATCAGCACTGGGGTAACTTATGAATGCGACCCGGATTTCGTGCGCCAGGTTGCACTGGATGCTATCCGTGGAATCGATGGCTTGCTGAGTGAGCCAGAACCTGAGGTGCTTTTTCAGAACTTCGGCAGTACTACCCTGGACCTGACAATCTACTTCTGGATCGACACCGGGCAAACAAACCCTGCAAACGCTAAAGATGCAGGCTTGCAGGCCATAAAATTTGCATTCGACAAGTCGCAGATAGATATGCCCCTGCCAGCGCAAGCCGTGCACATCGTTCAATAAGCCGGCAACACTGTGACCTTGAACAAAAAGCCAAGCATTCGCCTCGAAATCCACGGGCGAATGCTTGAAATTTCACTAGATTTGTATGTTGGGATGAAATCAATCTTCTTTCGGGTTATCCTTTTTCGTTTCCCCCCCCACCAACCACCAGACAACCATCGATAGACCTGCCCAAACTACACCAGTGGGCATCGTGTCACGCACCAT
>Ga0209536_100007878_pt1 | contig 16099 bp, 14 predicted proteins | sample DeeMarSeWOR28_12_FD_187461 | JGI IMG/M metagenome (GOLD analysis project Ga0209536, IMG submission 187461) | Marine sediment microbial communities from White Oak River estuary, North Carolina - WOR-2-8_12 (SPAdes) (version 2) | ecosystem: Environmental > Aquatic > Marine > Intertidal zone >...
CGATCAATCGAACCGCGTTCCGCACCATGTCCAGCGGCATGTTGTCGAGCATGATCCTATCGACACCCGCCGCGAGCGCCGCCTCGACTTCTTCGAGATTGGTCGTCTCGACTTCGACGCTCAGGCCGGACGTGTTCGACTGCCGGACGCTCTGCGCCGCCCGGGCTATCCCGCCGGCACAGATGAGGTGGTTCTCCTTCACCAGCACCATCTTGTCCAGACCGCGGCGATGATTCACCGCGCCGCCGGCGCGTGTCGCGGCTCGCTCCAATTCGCGCCAGAGCGGAGTGGTCTTCCGGGTATCCGTTATCTTGGCCCCGGTACCGTCTACGGCGAGCACGTACTGGTGAGTCAGTGTGGCTATCCCGGACAACTGCCCCAGCAGGTTCAGGGCCGTGCGCTCTCCTGTCAGAATACTGCGCGCCGAACCGGAGACTCGGGCGACCACCGTACCCGCGCTCACCCAATCGCCATCCCGGACGATGACCTGGTACTCGGCGCCGCCAATTTGCCGATAGACCTCCGCCGCGGCGGGCTGCCCGGAGATCACACCCTTCGCCTTGGCGACGACCTCAGCGTTCGCCCGGGCCCCGGCATCGACGCACCATTGGGTCGTGACATCACCGGTACCCACATCCTCAGCCACGGCCTCGGCGATGCGGCGGCGAATCGTCTCGGAGAGAGCTTGCATCGTATCGAACCTTACCTTGCGATCAGTACATAGAGGATATAAGCGCCACCGACCGCCCAACAGTAGTAGGCGAAGCGGTGGAACAGCCTGGTGCGCAACAAACGGACGAACAGGACGATCGCCAACAGACCTGCCCCGAACGCGGCGACCGCGGCAGCTGCGAGTGACACCCCGCCGATGCCCGATCCACCGCTCAACAATTCGGGCGCCTGAAGGACCGATGCTCCAAGAATCGCAGGGACCGAGAGCAGAAAGCTGAACTCGGCCGCCGCCTCGCGTCGCGTCTTGGCCATCATCGCCGTGGCCACGGTGAACCCCGACCGCGAGATCCCCGGAATGATCGCCAGAGCCTGAGCGACACCCACCGCGAACGAGCCTCGCCACCCTGGGTCCCGTCGGTCGCCCCGGTCCACCAGCCATCGCGTCGCGTAGACCACCGCCCCGGTGACCAACAAGGCGACGGCCACGAGGATCGGCATGTCGAATAGGCTCGAGACTTCTTCAGTCAGGGTCGTTCCCGCCAAAGCGGCAGGAACGCTGGCCAACAGCAGAAGGCCGATGTACCGGATCGAGGATCGGTCGATCCTCAACACCCCGACGGCGAGCTCGGCCACGCGCCTCCGATACACGGCCAAGACTGATAGAACGGTCGCCAAGTGAACCAGAACCTCGAACGAGACGCCCGGAGGATTGACGTCGAGAACGGCCTCGGCGAGGACCAGGTGGCCGGAGCTGGAAACGGGAAAGAACTCGGTGAGTCCTTGAACGATGCCGAGTATTATCGCCTCGAGAAGCGTCATCCGCTCACGCGCTCAGCGCCAGCCGAGCAACTCCTCGTAGTAGGCCTCGTACATGGACAGGATTCGCTCGATCGAGTATTTCTCCTGCGCCTCTGCACGCCCGGCGCGTCCCATCTCTTGCTGTTTTTCGGGCTCGGAGAGGATTTCGATGGTGGCATTCGCCATGGCGTCGACGGCTCCAACGGGCAGAAGGCGACCGGTCGCACCGTCTTCCACCAACTCCTCGAGACCCCCGCATCGCGTCCCAACTACGGGAACCTCGCTGGCCATGGCCTCCAACGCCGAAAGTCCGAACGACTCGGATTCGGACGGCAGCATGAACACGTCGGCACACGCAAGTAGTGGGGCAACGTCGTCCTGCTTGCCCAAGAACAGCACGCGGTCGCTGATCCCGAGGTTGCGTGCGCGCTCTTCGACCATCGGACGATCCGGTCCATCGCCGACCAGGACGAGCCGTGCCGACAGCTTCTCCATCACCCGGGCCGCCACGCGCACAACATCATCGACACGCTTGACCGGCCGGAAGTTGGAGATGTGCATGATGATCTTCTCGTCAGGATCGGCCAGAGCGTTGCGGTCTCGGCGATCGGCCCGGCGGATGAACAGTTCCGTATCGACGAAGTTCGGGATCACCCGCACATCGCAGCCGGCGCAGCCGAACGTCGCCACCGTCTCGTCTTTGAGGTACTGGGACACGGCGGTCAGACCGTCGGACCGCTCGATGGAAAACTTCACGATCGACCTGTACGACGGATCTTGGCCGACCAGCGTGATGTCGGTGCCGTGCAGCGTCGTCAGGATCTTCAGCTCTTCCGGCTCGTCCAGCATCTCCTTGGCCAGCCACGCGGATGTCGCGTGAGGCACGGCGTAGTGCACGTGAAAGAGGTCGAGATGCCGCTGCGTGGCCACCTCGTGCATCGCCACCGTTACCGCCAGCGAATAGGGCGGATACTCGAACAACGGGTACCGCGAGACTTCGATCTCGTGGAAATACGTGTTCCGCAGGAAGCGCGGCAATCGGAACGGATGCGCGTACGAAACGAAATGGACCTCGTGCCCGCGCTCGGCCAGGCGCATTCCCAGTTCGGTCGCAACGGCGCCGCTTCCACCGTAAGTCGGGTAACAGCTGATTCCTATCCTCATATCAGTCGGGGGAAGCTATCCGCGACCGCGGCGTTGAGCCAGTGCGCCCGCGCCGCTCACTCCAAGTTTGGGTTATTCCCTTCACCAGGTCCTCCCGTGGCCTGGCCGCGTCCAGCCAGACCGTGTCCTCGGGTAGTTGATGACGAAACCAGGTCAGTTGCCGCCGGGCATAGTGCCGGGTGCCGCGTTTCGCCCCCTCCACCGCCTCTTCCAGCGCCGATTCACCCTCCAGATGCCGGGCCAGCTGGGTATAGCCGACCGATTTCATTCCCGGCGCCGTCGCCGCATGCGTCTCGAGAAGATGTCTCACCTCGTCGAGCAGTCCTTCGGCCATCATGCGGTCGAAGCGTTCGTTCACCCGCTGGTACAACGTCTCTCGCGACATCTGCAGACAGAAGACTACCGCGCTCAGCGCTGCAGTGTTCGGGCGCTGGCCTAGCCACCAGGAGTGCGGCTGACCCGAAAGCAGCGTTACTTCCAACGAACGCGCCAGCCGCTGGGTTCCGCCCTCGTCCCGAAGCTGACCGCCACGCCCCGGATCCAAGCGATGCAGCCAGGTCTTCAAAACGCCCGCCGGCTGTTCCTGTAGGTATCGCCGCAATCGCGTGCGCACTTCCGGATCGAGCTCCGGTTCGGGGCCCAGCGGCGACAGAAGCGCCTGGATGAAGAACCCGGTGCCGCCCACGACGATCGGGACACGGCCGGACTCGCGGATCTCGTCGATCCAGCCCCAGGCGTCGCGGGCGAATTGACCCGCGCTGTACGCTTCATCGGGGTCGAGCGTGTCGACGCCAAAATGTGGAACTCGCCGTCGATCGGGCTCGGGCAGCTTCGCGGTCCCGATGTCCATGCCCCGGTACACTTGTCGGGAATCCGCCGAGATGATCGCACCGCTCAACCGCTCCGCGACCAGAACGGCCAACTCGCTCTTTCCCGTCCCCGTCGCGCCGGTGATGACGATAGCGTCGCACGCGGAGCTCGAAGTCATGGATCCCGGCCGTTGGATTAGCTGCGGCCGAATCGACGTGCCAGCTCCTCCAACGAAAGGCGGAGGATGGTGGGACGGCCGTGCACGTCGTGACTGGGAAGCTCGGAAGCGAACAACTGGTCGAACAGCTCCATCATCTCGATTTCCGAGAGGCGCTGGCCGGCCTTGATCGCCGCCTTGCAGGCAAAAGACTTCGCGACACGCTCGTGCTGATTGCGGGCCGAATCCACCAGCGGCGAACCGTGGGCCAGCTCGGCCACCATCTCGGTGAAGCAGCGCTCGGCGTCGAAATGCGGGTGCGGATTGGGCACGGCGTGAATGATGACCGTGTTGGCACCGAACGCTTCGAACTCGAAGCCGACACGTTTCAAGACACCCGCCAGCTCACCCACAGCTTGCGATTCCGTTGGCGACAACCGAACCGTGATGGGGAACAGCAGACGCTGCGACGTTGCTTTGCCCTCATCGAAGTCCCGCATGATTCGCTCGAACAAGACACGCTCGTGGGCAGAGTGCTGGTCGACTATGACGAGGCCGCTGCGCGTTTCCGCCAGTATGTACGAGTTGTGCAACTGCCACATCGCCGCCGGACTGGACACTTGCCAGGCCGCCCCGGCATCAGCCGCTTCCCCCCGTTCGCTTGCTGGCGCCTCGCTGGGCACAAACAGCGCCATCTGCGAAATCCCGCCCGGAACCGGCTCGGCCCGCACCGGCGCGCCTTCGGGCGGGGCCGGTCGCGTCGTCAGCTGGCTGGTGCCACCGGAGAAGCGACCCAGACCCGGAGCGCTCTCCAGCCCCTCGAGGCAGGCGCGGACGGCGGCGGTCACCGTGGCTTCCACCTTCATCTTGTTACGGAAGCGGACCTCCGCCTTGGTCGGGTGGACGTTCACGTCTACCTCTTCGGGCGACACCTCGACGTACAGGAAAAGCGCCGGGCGATGACCGTGCGGCACGGTCGTCCGGTAGCCCTCCTCCGCCGCACGGACGACAAAGCGATCGACGAACGGCCGGCCGTTGACGAAGAGGTACGTCCTTCGTGTCCCCGGTCGTGTGTCGGCGGGCCGTTGGATCAGGCCGGCCACGCGGACGCCGTCGGACAGGTAATCCAGGGGAATCAGCTGCGATGCCAGCTCGGCACTCCAGATGTCACCCACGCGAGCGGCCAGGTCGCCGGTGCGCGGAAGGTCCAGCAACTCGCGATCGTTCGAAGACAGGCGAAAAGCCGTGCTCAGGTTGGCCAGCGCCAGCGAGATCGCGACTTCGGACACCGCCCGGGTCTCGGCCGCCGCCGAGCGCAGGAACTTCGCTCGCACGGGGACATTGAAGAACAGCGATCGGACCGTGACGGTCGTCCCCGGCCGCCGGGCGACCTCATCAACGGAGACGATGCGGCCGCCGTTGATCTTGATACGGGTCCCCTCACCTTCACCGTCGCTTCCGGGCACCGTCTCCAACACGAAGCGCGAAACGGCGGAGATGGAGGGTAGAGCTTCACCCCGGAAACCCAGCGTCTCGATCGATCGGAGGTCCTTTTCATCGCGGATCTTAGAGGTCGCGTGGCGGTCGATGGCCAGCAGGGCATCGTCGCGCACCATCCCCTGTCCGTCGTCCGCCACGCGGATCTCCGTCTTGCCCCCGCCCCGGATCTCGATCTCGATACGACCGGCCACCGCGTCGAGAGAATTCTCGACCAATTCCTTGACGACGGAAGCGGGCCGCTCGACGACCTCCCCCGCCGCTATCTGGTTGGCGATGTGGTCGGGTAGAATCTGGATGCGACGTTGCATGTTTCGAAGCTATCCGGCGCGCAGGCCGCCATCAAGCGATTACGGACCCCGTGGCTCAGACATCCAAGCCGTAAAAGCGACACGCGTTGTCGAAGGTTGTCTCGGCGAATTCTTCCGGATCTTCGCCTCGTATCTCGGCGACGCGTTCAAGGACGTGCGCGACCAACGCCGGCTCGTTCCGGCGTCCGCGTTTGGGCACCGGCGCCAGGTAGGGGCTATCCGTTTCGACCAGCAGTCGATCGGCGGGTACCGCCCGAACGCCCTCGAGGTCCTGGAAGTTCTTGAACGTGACGATGCCCGCGTACGAGACGTACCAGCCAACGTCCAGGCCGACGGCCAGCAGTTCCGGACCGCCACTGAAGCAGTGCAGCACGCCCGTGACCCTCGAGCGATAGTCGCGCAGGATCTCGATGACTGCCTCGTCGGCGCTCCGCGAGTGGACGACGACCGGCATCTCGAGACGCTCGGCGATATCGAGTTGAGCGCGGAACACATCGATCTGTGTATCCCGCGGCGCGTTGTCGTAGTGGAAGTCCAGACCGGTCTCACCGATGGCGACGACGGTATCCGAGCTCAGAAGTTCCTCGAGGCGGCCCTGCGAATCGGAGTTCCAACGCTCGGCGTGGTGCGGGTGGACGCCGGCCGTGGCCAGGATGCGGGGGTGGGATGAACCCTCGGCCAGTTCGAGAGCGTCGCGAGCGTCGTCGAGGTGACTGGCGACGCAGACGATGGTCTCCACGCCAACGCCCGCGGCGCGGGCGACGACTGCGTCAAGCTCGGACTCGAAGCTCTCGTCTGTCAGGTGAGCGTGCGAATCGAAAAGCCTCACACGTCAGCCCGCCGTCGCCGTCACCTTTCGCCGGTCGCTCTTGCTGCGCACGCCGCCCGATCGCTGCTCCACCTCGAGCAAGGCGGGCGAAGCCACGAAGATCGAAGAGTACGTACCGATCATGATTCCCACGATCAACACGATCGTGAACTCGCGGATGACCGCGCCACCAAAAATGGCGAGCGCCAGAAGCACGGCCAGCGTGGTGCCACTGGTCATCACGGTGCGCGGTAACGTCTCGTTGATCGAGCGGTCGAGGATCTCGATATATGGCAGCCGGCGGAGCTTCTTCAGGTTCTCGCGGATGCGATCGAAGATGACGATGGTGTCGTTGAGCGAGTACCCGATGATCGTCAGGATCGCGGCCACCGAGGGCAGCGAAATCTCGATGTTCAACAAAGATATGACACCGAACACGATGGCGATGTCATGGACCGTCGCGATGATCGCGGCCAGGCCGAAGCGCCACTCGAATCGGAAGCCCAGATAGATCAGGGTCAGCAGGAACGAGATCAGCACCGCACCGATGGCGCGCTGCCTGAGCTCTCCTCCCACTTTCGGCGCAACACCCTCGCGCCGCACCACCTCATAGGTGCCCGCACCGAAGGACTCATCGAACTGTTGGTCTACGCGCGTCTGCAACTCCCGGTCGGCGCCCTCGAGGAACTCAGCCAGGCGAATGATGAACTCGCCTCTCGCCCCGAAATCCTGGACCTGGAGGTTGTCGAACCCGGCTTCACCCAATGCGCCGCGCACATCCGCCGCAGTTACGTCTTCGGCGAAGCGGATCTGGAATAGCGTGCCGCCCGTGAAATCGACGCCGTAGTTGAGACCGCCGTGTAGCACGATCGAGAGAAGACCGATCACCACGAGAGCGGCCGACACCATGTAGGCTTTCTTCCGCTGTTCGAGAAACTTGTAGTCCGCGTTGGCAAAAAGCCGCATCGTTTGACTTCCTCTACACTATATTCTGAGCTCGGCCGTGGGCGACCGGCGCTCCAGCCAGATTAGCATGAACGTCCTCACCACGAAGACCGCGGTGAAGAACGACGCAACGATCCCGATCGACAGCGTAACCGCAAAGCCCTTCACCGGGCCCGTACCGAACTGGTACAGAATGATCGCGGTGATCAACGTCGTCAGGTTGGAGTCGATGATGGCCGACAAGGCGTGCTGGAACCCGCTGTCGACCGCCGTCCTCGCGGTCTTTCCCCCCTCAATCTCTTCTCGAATACGCTCGAAGATCAGAACGTTCGCATCGACCGCCATACCGATGGAGAGAATGAGGCCCGCGATTCCGGGCAGCGTGAGTGTGGCTTGCAGACCCGCCAGGCCACCGATGACGATCAGCACGTAGATCAACAGGCCCAGAACGGCGAGCAGACCCGCCGTGCGGTAGTAGGCGATCATGAGAATGATGACGAGGACGACGCCGATGATCAGAGCCGTTCGGCCCTGGTCGATGGAGTCCTGACCCAGCGAAGGACCGACCGTGCGCTCCTCGATGATTTCCATGGGGGCGGGCAACGCACCCGCGCGCAACACGAGGGCGATGTCCTGCGCCTCAACGAGATCCGCGCCAGTGCCCAGTTCGATCTGCGCCCGGTCGCGCAGCACGTCACGGATCACCGGCGGGCTGCCCTGTACTTTGCCGTCGAGGATGATCGCCATGCGATCGCCGACGTGACGCGATGTACCGCGCTCGAAGATCCGGCCGCCCTGACGCGTCAGCTGGAACGGTACGATCGGCGTGCCGAATTGGGGATCGCGGATCGCTTGGGCATCGACCAGATAATCGCCGGTGATCAGAGGCTCGGCGTCGACGACGTAGAGCGGATGGTAGATCTTGCCCGCCACGCCTCGCGTCTCCGTGCCCCAGAGGATCGTGACCTCGTCCGGGAGTCGCGCCTTGACGCTGGGCAGCGCAAGATAGCTTTCCACGGTCTCCACCTGCGGCCCTTCGACGAGGAACACACCCGGCTCGCCCGAGTCGAGGAGCAGAAGGGTCAGCGGCCGCAGCTGCGACCGCGGTGGCTCCGGCTCTTCTTCCTGTCCGCTGTCGGGCTGTTGGAACAGGTCCTCGAGGCCTTGCGTGGGCTCGGTACGCGCCTCTTCCGGTAGCGCCTCGGCACCCAACGCCGCGACGACCGTGCTGTCGAGCATAGGCAGACGTTCCACCAGCAGCATGCCGTCGGTGACGATTTTGAACTCGAGGAAAGCCGTCTGCTCGATGATGGCCTTGGCGCGGTCCACATCCTGGATGCCCGCCAGCTCGACGATGAGGCGGTCCGCTCCAATCCTCTGGATCGTGGGCTCGCGAACACCGAACTGGTCGATGCGGTTGCCGATGATCTCTCGCGCGCGGTCCGCCGCGTCGGTGCGAGCCTCCGGGCTCATCACCCCTTCGGGATCGGAGACCTGCAACTCCAGGTAGGTTCCGCCCTGCAGGTCGAGGCCCAACTTCAGCGGCGACCCCTCTTCGCCTTGCAACGATGGACCCAACAGCGCCCAGAGGCACACAAGACAAACGGCGGCGATCGCGATCAGCCGGCCACTTATTCCTGAGAACATCCTTGACTAACGATCCTTCCTAGCACTCGCTCGGCAGGCGACCCCAACGCGCCCGCACAGCGCTCAAATACCGATAAACATTCCGACTTGTTGGGTGAATCCAGACCGAGAAACGTGGACAGGGGGGCGGTCCTTGTCAATCCTGCCGACACAGCCGGCGGCCTGCTGTTACCAGACGAGTTGCTGGTCGCACGTCGGACAGCGAGGTGACCCGAACCGCACCTCAGAACCGCAACGAACGCACTGCGGCGTCCCGTCTTCCCTGGGTCGCCAGGCCCTGGCATGGCCGGTGGTCAGGGCCAGGTAGAGGAAACTGCCCGCGGCGAGCAGACCGACCAGGAACAGGAGGGTCGCACCCTCACTGAACGCGGCGGTGGCCGGCTCCAACAGCGATGCGAGGTCGGCCGGGTCGCCGGTAGTGGACATGATCGCCGACTGAAAGCGTCGCATTCCGACCAGAAACGGTACCATCATAGCGAAACCGAGGAAGGCGAACAGACTGTATACGAAGCGTCTTGCAGCAATCGGCATCGACGACCCTCCGGCAGAAAGAGTGGGCCCGGCAGGACTCGAACCTGCGACCTACCGATTATGAGTCGGCTGCTCTGACCAACTGAGCTACGGGCCCGAAGCGCTCTGCGTCGTATGTGACGACTTTCAAAATAGTGCGGCCATCGGGTTGCTGGTAGGTCGACTCATACCACCGCGACCGCGACGGCGAGACCCAGACCATAGAATACGTGGTTGGCCAGGCTGGAAAGCGGAGCCTTGATGCCTTCGGGAGACCGTCGACCAGCCACTCCCATCCCCATGGAGGGGTAGACGAAGAAGTAGGAGGCTACCGTCGTCGCGACGCCATAGGCAACGGCCCATATCGGAGATGCAGGCCCTCCGACCCAAAGCTCCCAGCCGATCACATACGGGAGCGCCAGGCTCACGCCGATGGCGTAGTGCGTGACGTATCCATAGAGCGTCTCGTTTGCGACCGGTTTCATCTCATTGGGATGCCCATAGCGGAAGCGCCCGCGTGCCCAACCCACGGCCATCCGCCCGATCATCCCCACGTCGATCTTCGAGAGCATACCAATCCGTGCGAAGACGAGGTTCAGCGAATCCATCGCCAACGTCCCCAATACTCCGGCCACGACTCCCCTGACGACGAGATCCATCACCCGTCCAGGGCAGCTTCGCCACGCCTCACTCGACGAGGTGCCTTTCCGCTACGCCTCAAGCAGGTCCTCCAGGTCCAGGGGCCTGGTGAACATAGCGAGCCGACCCTGCTCGTCTTGGGGCCACTCCTCGACCGGACGATCCCAGTAGAGCTCGATCCCGTTTCCGTCAACATCGCGGAGGTACAAGGCCTCGCTGACTCCGTGGTCGGCCGCCCCATCCAGGGGAACCTTGAACTCCAGCAATCGTCGAAACGCCGCCGCCAGCGCCGTCCGGCTCGGGTAGCGGAACGCCACGTGGTAGAGGCCAGTCGCGGATCGAGGCGGAGGTGCCCCGCCCCGGGACTCCCATGTGTTCAACCCGACGTGGTGATGATATCCTCCGGCTCCGAGGAAGGCTGCGGCGTCTCCGATCCGTTGGGTCACCTCGAATCCCAGAACGTCAGAGTAGAAGGCGATCGCCCGATCAAGGTCCGCGACCTTGAGATGGACGTGTCCAACGACCGTCTCCGCATCGATGGGCTCGCGCATCATCAATGCCTGACCGCGTCAGCGGTCCTTGTATTTTGGGTGATGTTTCAACGTCTTCATTACCGTCTTCCACTCAGACACAGCCGCTGCGCGAGCCCGGGGATCGGTCTTTCGCGTCTCATACGCCGCTTCGGCCCGGAGTTTCTTGAAGCTGCCCAGGCGCACTGGGTCCAAGGCCCCAGTTTCTACTGCCTCCTGAACTGCACAGTCCGGTTCTCCCTCGTGTCGGCAATCGCGGAACCGACAACCTTGGGCAAGCTCCTCGATGTCTGGGAAAGCGCGGTCCAATCCGCCGTCCAGAACCCAGACGCGCAACTCCCTGATTCCAGGTGTGTCAAGGAGAAGTGCTCCACCAGGAATCCTGTACAGGTCCCGCCGGGTCGTGACATGGCGTCCCTTTCGATCACCGCTGCGCACTTCACCGGTCCCAGCAACCGTCATCTCTGAAAGCAGATTCACTAATGTCGACTTCCCGACTCCCGAAGGTCCGAGAAGGGATACGGTGGAACATGCGGTTAGGGTGTTTCGGAGGACCTGGACGCTCTCGCTGTCCTTGGAGCTAACGACCCTGATGGGCACGCCGGCCGAAACGGTCTCAACCTGCGATACCCAGGTGTCCAAGTCGTCCGCCAGATCTGACTTGGTGAGTACTATCTCGGGCGAGGCACCGCTGTCCCACACCACAGCCAGATAGCGCTCAAGACGCCTCGGGTTCAGCTCCTGGTCAAGGCCGTGTACGACCCAGACCTTGTCCACGTTTGCCGCCAGCACCTGTTCTGATTTACCGGTGCCCGCCGCACCTCGAGATATCCAAGACCGGCGAGGAAATACAGAGAGTATTGACCACGGATCGGCTGGCATCGGTCCCGGTTCGGCGATAACCCAGTCGCCAACTACCGGGAGCAAGTCATGGGAAGAAGCCGACGGGATTCGGGCAGTCTCTGGGCCAGAATGTGTCCGTACGGTCCAGCTCGCGCGGTCTTGGCCTACGATTCGGGCAACCTTCGAGGAGTCGGCACCCAGCTGTGCAGCCAGTTGTGCCCATTGATCATCCCAGCCCCATTCCCTCAGTGCCATCCCCCCACCTCTCCTGCTCTCGAGGTCAATCTAACGGATCTTCGTTTCAGCAGCGCCGTGAGGAACTCGCGGTTTCGCACCAACACTCATACAGAAGAGACTACTCCAGTGCATAGCGCGCCCGCTGCAAACGCTTGTCAGGCGGCCGGTGTCTTTGACCGACATTCTTCCACTACCCCCGGAGGTACAAACCTCATAGCAAGCCAGATTAGCAGTGGGACGATCAGTATATCATCAAGATGGCCCACCACCGGAAGCCAGTCTGGTATCAAGTCGATCGGACTGAGGGCGTAGGCTAGCGCGGCCCCAAGAAGTACTCGCGTTATCCACGATGTTCGCTCATGCCTCAGGACGAGCCGATACACCCGGATCTCTCTCGCGAGGCCGTCCTGAATCTCTCGTAACCTGCTCGTCACAGACATCCGACGCGTGGCCGCCTTGCAGATATCCGTTTCACCTGCGCGGCAGCGACCGCGCCCAACCACGGGCGATGGTCGGCCACGCAACTTCCTCGCAGAGAATCTAGGGCCATACATCGAACGCCGCCCACGTTAGGTGCAAACGCTTGTAGGCAGCGTTTCTTCGCGAACGTCACTACTCCCCTAGCTGTATATCATCGACAACAAAGAGATGCGTGTGGTCCTCTGTGGATTGGATCCAGAGGTGCGGGTACAATACGGGTCCGACAGATTGATAGTCGTAGTAGTAATAGTGGGCATCAGGGCCTCTACTGATCTGGTCGTTCAGCATTCTGAAAGACGGTTGCGTCATTCTTCGGAGAAGACCTGTGCCGGTATCGAAGAAGAACTCCCATTGGACGCCATCCGCAAACGTCGCCGTGAGCTGGTGCAAATCCGCCATGTCGTAGCGCACGACTCCCGAATAGGCTAGGGTCACACCCTTGTCCACAGGATCAACAAGGGGACCGTCGATATCCGCCAGCTTGCTCATGGATCCGGCTACGAGCGCGGGCAATTCCCGTCGTCCTTCAGGGCTAACGCGCCACGACCTCTCTCCCTCGGTGACGGTATATGTGGCCGCTCCGGGACGCCCGGTGCGCATGCTATTCGGTCGACTCCAGGATCTCTCCATCAGATATGCGTCGCGGCCAAACATGTGGACCCAGTAGGTCATCCGCTTGCTTACGACTGCCTTTAAGGCGTCGACTCCACCTATGGCCTCGAGGTACTTTGCAACGACCTCTTCAGCTGATGTTTCCGCTTGTACGTTCGTGTCACCTGGCGGATAATGGGCCGAGTCGAACGTCGATAATGGAATCCACAGAAATGCCAATACCGTTACCCACAATGTGAGATTTGTCATTCTCACGTCACTCCTTGCTGGTCCGGCGGTACCGATTCTCGTCCACACCTGTGTTACCACTCTCGACTTCAGCCCGCGACACAACGCTGCCTAACGGTTCTTTTTTTGCGGCGCCGTGACGTAGTCGCGGCGTCGCAGTAAAGGAAATGGACTTCTGTCATTAGAACGATGGGCCAAAGCCCAAGATACAACAAATCGTCCGATTGGGACCAGTATATATCGAGAGGGGACTCGCCGCTTCGGCTTGACAGAGGACATGCCAGAACGAAGTTAGACGGATGAAAGTCCTCATCGTCGGTGCTGGCGCCGTCGGTTTCACCCTCGCGGAGCATCTGTCCGAAGAGGGGCACGACATCGTGCTCGTGGATCAGGACACCGAGCGCGCCTCCTTCGCCCAGGACCAGCTGGACATCATGACCATCGGAGGGAACGGCGCGAGCCTCGCCGTCCTGGAACAAGCGGGGATCGACAAGGTCGACCTCATCGCCGCCGTGTCCAACGTCGATGAAGTCAATCTCATTGCCTGCATGTCAGCAGCTCAGTTCGGCGTGCCGGTGAAAGTCGCCCGAATATCCAACCCCGAATACTTCACCGAAGCGGCCCGTCTGGAGAGCGCGAAACAGGGCGTCGATCTGATGATCAACCCCGAGCTCGAGTGTGCGCGCGAGACATATCAACTGCTCCAGTCGGAAGCGGCTTCGGAGTTGGCGTTCTTCGCCGGCGGGCGAGTCCAGCTCATGGGCCTGCGCGTCCAGCCCGAGGCTCCGATCATCGGACGCTCGCTGGCTGAAGTCGCGGCGAGTGTGAAGGACCGGCGATTCCTCACGGCGGCCATCGCCCGCGAGGGCCAGACCATCATACCCGGCGGCGACGACATATTTCAGGCTGACGATCTCGCTTACATCATCGGTGAGTCGAAACAGATGCCGCTGGTGCTGGAGATGGCCGGCTACCCGGAGTTTCGGCTGCGCCGTGTGATGCTCGGCGGCGGTGGTCGCACCGCGGTCTACCTGGCCGAGATTTTGGAGGACCATGGAGTCGACGTCACCATCATCGAGTCCGACCGCTCGCGTTGCGTGAAACTCGCCGAGAAGCTCAAGAAGGCCTTGATTCTCCACGGCAACGCCACCGACATGGAACTCCTCGAGATGGAGGGCGTCGAAGAGATCGACGGTTTCGTCGTCTTCACCGGCAGCGACGACACCAACATGCTGGCCAGCCTGCTCGCCAAGAGCCACGGTGTTCCCAAGGTCGTCGCACTGATCAACCGGATCGACTACATCCCACTCGTCAGCCGGGTCGGTATCGACGCCGCAGTGTCACCGCGTCTATCGGCTGTCAACAGCATACTGCGATTCGTGCGTCGAGGTGTCGTCGTCGGTGTGGCCGCGCTCCGAGGCATCGAAGCGGAAGTGATCGAGTTCAGTGTACGCGCCGGCTCCGATCTTGCCGGGCAGACGCTGGCGGCTATCGGCTTCCCCGACGACAGTCTCGTGGGGGCCATCACGAGAGGCGCGCGGGTCCTTGTCCCCTCGGGAGATTTCGCCCTTGCCGCCGGCGACAAGGTCACCGTCCTGGCCATGCCCGACGCCGTGAAGGCGGTAGAGAAACTGTTCCAGTAACGGGATCCACGTGAGCGCTCGTACGGCCCTCCATATCATAGGTTTGATCGTCGCCGCCGTCGGCGTAGCCATGGCTGTATCCGGTGTCGTCGCGCTGGTCTATTCCGGATCCGACGCTCTGCCGCTCTTCGCGTCCGCCGTCATCGCGGTTCTCTTCGGCGTCGCGGCCAATCGACTCACGGCGCGCCCAAAGGATTTGACGATCAGGGAAAGCTATCTGATCGTCACCCTCGCCTGGGTCAGCGCGGCGGTTTTCGGCGCCCTGCCCTTCTGGTTCGCCGGCGTCGCTTCGCCCCTCGACGCGTTCTTCGAGTCGATTTCGGGCTTCACCACCACGGGGGCCTCGATATTCCCCGACCCGGGTTCGCTGCCCCGAGGGATTCTGTTCTGGCGAAGCATGAGCCAGTGGCTGGGCGGCATGGGGATCATCGTCCTGGTGGTCGCGGTACTGCCGTTTCTTGGGGTCGGCGGCATGCAGCTCTTCCGCGCTGAAGTACCCGGCCCAACGCCTGAACGCCTGCAGCCGCGCATCCGACAGACGGCATCGATACTCTGGCGCGTGTACGTCGGTTTCACGGCCGCACAGGCGGTTCTGTACATGTTCGGCAGCATGGACTGGTACGATGCCGTCACTCATGCGTTCGCCACGATGCCGACGGGTGGTTTCTCGACGCGAACGGCTTCGATCGGCGCGTTCACGCCCTATATCCAGTACGTTACGATCATCTTCATGTATCTGGCGGGGGTGAACTTCTCCCTGCACTACCGGGCCCTGAGAGGGCGACCGCAATCGATGCTGGCCGACGAAGAGTGGCGCTTCTACACCCTGCTGTTGTCGATCGCCATCGCGATCGTTCTGGTAGCGCACCTGATCTCCGGCACCTACGGCACGTTGGAAGCGGCGTTCCGGGCTACCGCCTTCCAGGTGGTCTCGATCGGCACGACCACGGGATTTGCCACGGCCGACTACGTGGCCTGGCCGGCGGTCACACAGGGCGTGCTGTTCTTCCTGATGTTCGTCGGTGGCATGGCCGGATCGACGGGCGGTGGCATGAAGACGATGCGCCTTTGGGCCGCTCTGAAGCAGGGAGTGGTGGAGTTGCGCAAGCACCTGCACCCGCGCGCGGTGGTGGTGACTCGCGTGGGCGGAAAGGCCGTTAACGAAGGCGTCATGCTCAACATCTTGGCCTTCATGCTCCTCTTCGTCGCTTCGTTCATCGTCGGTTCTTTGATGTTGAACGCCCTGGGCGTCGACCTCGTGACTGCGGCGGGCGCATCGGCGGCGGCCATCGGGAACATCGGGCCGGGGCTGGCAGGCGTGGGTCCGGTGGAGAACTACGCGTGGATACCCGGGCCGGGAAAGGTGATTCTAAGCCTGTTGATGCTGATGGGACGATTGGAGATCTACACCGTCCTCGTGCTCTTCCATCGCGAGTTCTGGCGGCGGTAACAACACCGCCGACGCGCTAGAGCACTTCTATCTCTCCAGGCTCACCCGCTTCGAGCCTGCCGATCCTCGCGGCAGCATGACCCTCGGCAACGAGCGCATCGACGAGAGATGGGCTTTC
>Ga0209536_100007879_pt1 | contig 16097 bp, 16 predicted proteins | sample DeeMarSeWOR28_12_FD_187461 | JGI IMG/M metagenome (GOLD analysis project Ga0209536, IMG submission 187461) | Marine sediment microbial communities from White Oak River estuary, North Carolina - WOR-2-8_12 (SPAdes) (version 2) | ecosystem: Environmental > Aquatic > Marine > Intertidal zone >...
CTATAACTATTACAACGGTCTCTACTACACGCTCGAATCGCCGCCACTACCGACGGGCGAGGTGAACATCAAGTTTGTCTTCACCGAAACCGGTGGTGTCACAAAAGGATTGCCCGGTGGCGAAGGAGAGCTGCACATCAACGGCAAGAAGGTTGCTGAGGTGAAGATGCCGGACATGCATATTTCAACCTTCTCGCTCTCGGAAACATTTGATGTGGGGATCGATGCAGGAACACCGGTCAGCAATAAGTACCGGGTTACCAATCACTACCCGTTTACCGGCACATTGGATAAAGTGGTTGTAAGGTTGACTGGAGAAGATGAATTCACAGATCCCAAGGAAGCTAGTTCTATTGGATCGCATTAGGTTTTGAATGGGATGAGTTTACTCGTTCCCATTTCGGTTACCGGGATGGGAACGAGTCGATACTGTTTGGTTTTGGGTAAAGAAGATGAATAGCTTATGCATCCAAAAAAGTGAGGGCTAAGAATGAAGAAAGTGATTTCATGGAAAACGTTTACTGTGGCTATGGTGGCCGTGCTGGGGCTGTGCCTGGTTTGCCCGGCAGCCTTTGCGGCACAAAATCCCAACATCGTCGTCATCTGGGGCGACGATATCGGCTGGTCCAACATCAGCGCTTACAACCACGGCATGATGGGCTACAAAACCCCTAACATCGACCGCATCGCCAGGGAGGGAGCGCTGTTCACCGACTTTTACGCCCAGCAGAGCTGTACGGCCGGTCGTGCGTCTTTCATCCTCGGCGAGCACCCCTTTCGCACCGGTCTTCTGACCATCGGCATGCCCGGCTCGCCCCACGGCATCCCGGACTGGGCGCCGACCATTGCCGACCTGCTCAAAAACCGGGGCTACACCAGCGGCCAGTTCGGCAAGAACCACCTGGGCGACCAGGACAAGCATCTGCCTACGGTCCACGGCTTCGATGAATTTTTCGGCAACCTATATCACCTTAATGCTGAAGAAGAGCCGGAGACCTACTATTATCCGAAAGATCCAAAATTCAGGAAAGAATTCGGACCCCGCGGCGTCATCCACAGCTGGGCCGACGGCAAGGGCGGGCAGAAGGTCGAAGATACCGGCCCGCTGACCCGCAAGCGCATGGAAACGGTGGACCAGGAGTTTCACGACGCGGCCATGAAATTCATCGACAAGGCCCATCAGGACAAAAAGCCGTTCTTCGTCTGGTACAACGCCACCCGCATGCACGTGTGGACCCGGCTCAAGAAAGCGTCCCAGGGCCGCACCGGCATCGGCCTATACCCTGACGGTATGGTGGAACACGATGATATGGTGGGCGAAGTGTTGAAAAAACTGGACGAGCTGGGCATCGCCGACAACACCATCGTCATCTACAGCACCGACAACGGCGCCGAAACCTTCACCTGGCCCGACGGCGGTATCACGCCGTTCTATGGGGAGAAAGGCACCACCTGGGAGGGGGGTATGCGCGTGCCGTGCGTGGTTCGCTGGCCCGGCACCATCAAGCCGGGAACCATTTATAACGAAATTATGTCCCAGGAAGACTGGATGCCGACCCTGCTGGCCGCCGCGGGCGTGCCCGATGTGAAGGGGAAGCTCAAAAAAGGCTACAAGGCCAATGGAAAAACGTTCAAAGTGCACCTGGACGGGGATGACTTCCTGCCGTTCTTTGCGGGAAAAGCCAAGGAAAGCCCGCGCAAATCCATCATCTACTTCGACCAGGGCGGCAACCTCAATGCCGTGCGTTATCAGAACTGGAAGATCAGTTTCGCGACGACGAACGGCAACATTGCCACCGGCGTGCGTGAAATCACCGGCTGGCCCATGATCATCAACCTGCGGGCCGATCCTTTCGAAAAAGGACCGCACGAGGCGGACATGGGATATCTGCGGTGGTACGCGGACAACATGTGGCTGTTTGTGCCGGTCCAGGGTGTGATCAAGGAATTTCTGGCTTCCATTGACGATTATCCGTTCCAGACGGGTACCAGCCTGAACGCCGCCGGTATCAACTACAACACCCTGAGAGCGGCGGAGATAATGGACCGTATTGAGAAAATGGAGGGCTTTGCGCGCCCTGGCAACTAGACTGGTAGAAGGATGGGCTCTGCCGACTATAAAATGTCACCATTGCCTGAAGGGTCGTTCATCTTGAGAGGGAAAGAAAGGAAGAGTCGTCTGGTCAGGTTGCGGTGAGTGTTTATTCAGTCATGAAGATCTAGGCTGAAAGCCTCTCCCACAGATGTTTCTTTGGCGTCTTCTCCTGTGGGAGCGGCTTTCCAGTCGCGATTTGACCATGGAAACGGCAAGACATGCTTTGGCCAACAATTTGTTGGGAGAGGTCGCCGCGCGATCTGGATTATCTGCAATTACATAAACTAGGAGATCAAAATGTTTCCATCACGCACCAGCTTCGCAACTATTACAGTACTGATAATTTTCGTCTCAGCAGTTTTTCTAATCCCAGTTGAGTCTCTGTCAAATGGTGGTCGGACGCAGCACCTGTTCAAGATCGAGCGGAACAAGAACGCCAATATCGTGCAATATGATGTTCAGATGAAAGCAGCCGGCAAGCTCGACCCCAAAGAACCAGTGGTTGCCTATTGGGTCAGGCTGGCAAAAGAAGGACAAAAAGAAGATCTCAAGTGGATTGAAAAGAGCTTTGCTTACGGCTTCAAAGCCAAATACGACGCCAAGACAAACACCGCCATCATGGACATGGCCGCTAAAATAAAACGAAAGATCAAAGTCCTGGAGGTGAAAGGCGAATATCGGGCCGAGACCACAATCGATGGTCAATCTGCCTTCCTCGACAAGATCTTCATCAACGCCACAGGGAAAGGCATGTCAACCAAAGTAACCTACATGGAGTTGTTTGGCAAAGACGTGAAAACCGGGGAAGACCGTTATGAGAAGTTTAAACCGTAGTGCCAATATGAGTGGCCATATAAGTACAGCGGAAAAGCCGGTTTTCGGGTGGCGCTTGAAGTTAGGAACAGCGCTATTCGGGCTAAGCATTGTATTGCCGCTTGTGGGTGTACCCCTGGTGACGGCGCTCGGCCTGTCGGCGAAGACGACCGCCTCCGTCTCTGGGGTTCTTTTAATGGGGGCAGAGGTTCTCGGGCTCTGTGCCGTGGCGGTCATGGGGAAAAGTGGTTACGCCTACATCAAAAACCGCGTTCTCGGATTTTTAAAAAGGCATGGTCCGCCCAAGCAGGTGAGTCGCCTGCGCTACACCATCGGCCTGGTGATGTTCAGCCTGCCGATCCTGTTCGGCTGGCTATCACCCTATGCGGCCAAGTTAATCCCCGCTTTTACGCGGACCCCGTTCCCCTACGCCCTTGGCGGTGACCTCCTTCTGCTGGTGAGCCTGTTTGTGCTCGGGGGTAATTTTTGGGACAAGTTACGTTCGCTGTTTGTCTACGACGCTGAGGTGCGCTTTGCGCCGAGATAGTATGATGAAAACAAGAAAGATAAAGTTGTTTTCTTTTCCGGGTTAAGGTCATGGCCCAGATGTACAAAACGGGCGCCCATTGAGGAAACACAACGAATGATGGGAGTCTTGAGATGAAAAGCATCCTGGAGTTTTTGAAAACCTCGCTGCTCGGCGGCCTGTTCGTTCTGTTGCCGTTGCTTCTGTTTTACCTACTGTTCACCGAGTTGTTGCAGCTGGTGGTGGCGCTGGCAACCCCCATTGCCGACCTGTTTCCGAAGGGAACCTTTGATGAGGTCAAAACGCCAGTGGTCTTCGCGGTCATACTGATTGTCGGAGCGTCTTTTATTTTGGGGCTGGCCCTCCGTTCGATGCTTCTAAGGCGAGCCGGCCTTTGGATAGAGGGCACAACGCTGGGTCGATTGCCCATATACAATGCGGTGAAGAACCTATCCAAAGGACTGGCGGGGGCGAGGGATGACACTGCGTTCAATCCGGCGGTTTTTAATTCAGCGGAAGGGCAAAGGGAGATCGTATACGTGATCGAGGATCACGGTGACGGAAACCTCACTGTGCTGGCGCCCTGGGCGCCCGCCTCCTTCAGCGGGCAAGTAAAGATCCTGGCCAGTGACCGGATTCAAATGCTGGATGCAACCCTGGATGAGGTTTCCAGGGCCCTGAGTTTTTGGGGTTTGGGCACGCGCCATCTGTTGGGCAGGGTTATTAATGGAGGAGCCGATAAGCCAAACGGGTCCTCTTAAGCCGGAACCCCGGTATTTGCATGTCATTCTGAGGAGTCCCGGCAGCGGCGGGACGACGAAGAATCTCTTAGCACATAGCAATGTTGGAGATTCTTCGCGGATTTTATCCCTTCGACAGGCTCAGGGCAGGCTCTGAGTAAATCGAAGGGTTCAGAATCACAATAAACCGTTTCCGAATGGCCAATAGTCACCTGAGCTCTTATTTGGTCGCATTCATGCCCGACAGGAAGTCGGAGCATGCTGCAACATTGTCGTAAACAGGAGGGAAAAATCATGAAGAACCGAAAACTAAGCGTAATGTTTCTGGTTTGCCTGCTGTGGATGCTGGCAGGATGCGGCGGTAAGTTTATGAAAACACAGTCAGAAGACCTTGCCCCTTTTGCTGATCAGACCATCTCCATGGTGGCTGATATTGCCGGAGGTGTTGAGAAGGCACGGACGATCACGGTGCAGCAAATGATTGATTGGGAGGACCCTGAGGTAAAACAATACGCCAGGCTCCGAGGGGAGATCAATCAGCTTTTTCGTGCCATAATTATCTACTCACTCGACATAGTTACTATATCTGAAGCTGACAAAAGCGGGGAAGAAAAGTGTGCTGCCCTGGCCGAGTACCTGGAAAGCATAGAGGAGCCGCTAAAGGAGCAGCGCGATGTGGAAATTCGTCTCACCCCGGAGGAATTCAATCAGATGTTAACCAATATTCGGGCCCAGGATAAACTGCTCGACGGCCTTGTTGAGGCCCAGCCATTGATAAACGAAGTGGCAAGATACGGGAATGAGATCCTGGAACTGATGCGGTTTCGGGTGATTAGTATCGATAAGCAACTGAGTGCTGCGATCGAGGCAAGATTCGGTTACCTGGATGCTCTGGGGGTTTCCTTTGAGGAGGAACTAAGATTGCTCACCGAGGCACGCGGGTACGCTATGGCTTACAAAAAGGGTGATCGTAAGGCGCTGGATAAACTGCGGCAGATGCAAGTTATAGGGGTAAAGGAGATAATGCCTCCGGGCCGACTATCATGGAAGCAGATCGATAAGATTGACCAGTTCATTTTGAGCCGGCTTGTCTCCGTCCAAAAGGTCATGAAGGAGCATGATTTTAGTTTCCAGGTCTATGTCGATACCCAACAGGAGCTCAGTAATATTATGGGAAACAGGATGGCTAGCATAGCAACCGGGAGACTCTTTCTTTTTACCTGGGCGAGGGCACATTCGAAAATGGCTGCGGGCAAGGTAAATCCTGCAAAGTGGTTCGATATTGCTGAAGCGCCGGGAAGGATTCTTGCAGCTGGGGCGAAGGCAGTATTTTAGGCTGAGGTGTTACCAAAGATCCAGAGGGAAGCAACTCAAGATTGAACGCCGACCTCGCCAACCGATTCGCCCAGGGGTTCTCCCGGTTCTGGCGGGTGCCAGGATGTTATGGCCCCAATGAGCGAAAAGACTAAAAGGGAGGTCAAGCCATGAAGAAGGTGTTAATTATGCTGTTGATGGCTGTTGTGCTGAGCGCTGTGATCGTTCTGATGGAGGTTCCAGCTCCGGCTGATATGGTTACTTCAGCCAAATGCGGAACCAAAATAGTGCAAGTTGGTGACACGAAAGACCAAGTTCTTGCCAAGTGCGGCCAACCCGACACCATAAGCCCGGGGCGTCGCGGCGGGGGTGACGTTTGGCACTACAACCCGGGTAGCGGCAAGTTCACTGGCATTGCGAGATTTACCGGTTCCAAGCTCACCAGTATTGAGTTAGGTGGCCGTGGCTACACTCAGCCGACGCCCAAGACGACGAAAGAATAAGATCACAATCTTTGGGGCTGCTGGAGGCAATTTCTATTTATCCCGTGGATACGTGACAGGAGTCAATATATTGATAGATAGGTTATCTGGAAAACGGATCTACTACCTGGCATTGTCTCTCCTTGCCTTTGTGGCCGTCCCTCTGGGTTTGGGAGGTTGCACCCACACTCCCAACACCTACACCATGAAGCCACAAAAGGTTGAGACAATTCGTTCCAACCTCGGCACTATCGGGATAAGCCTATCCGAGTACAAAGCAGAAGCAGAGATCTCCCTGCCCGCTCGGGGAGTGTTGGGAGGTGCGGGCAGAGGTTTTGTCATGGGTGCGACTCTACCTGTAATGGTGGGAGCAGCCTCCCCGATCCCGGGTGGAACAGTAATCGGCATATTTTTTGTGCCCATAGGCGCCGTTGTCGGCACCTTCTATGGGGCCGCTAAAGCCGCGCCGGCAAAAGAGGTGGATAAGGCCAAAGCGGTGGTTAATCGAACGGTTGACGAGTTAAGGGCTGTGGATCTTCAGCTGAGGTTGCGGGACCAGGTGGTGGAGCTGGCCAGGGAACGTACGGCTCTCACTATTGTACCGCTCTCCGGAGTTGGTCCCCAGGATGCGAAGGAGGTGGTCCAATACGATCAACTGAACATCCCGGGTGTCGATACGGTGCTGGAGCTGAGGCTGGAACGAGGTGGGTTGTGGGGGCTCTATACCATTAAGCCACCGTCGTCTGCCTTCTTCGAGATTCGCGCCAGGTTAATCCGGGTGAGTGATAATGAGGTGTTACTCGACGACGTTATCTTCTGTGCCAGCGAAGAACGAAGCTATAAAGAATGGTCTGAAGATGAAGGTCAACTGTTTTTAGAATCCATCATTTCCTGCATTCCGAGTCTTGCTGAGAAGGTGGTGGATGATTTCTTCCTGGTTTATCCATTGGCTGCCCAGAAATAGAGGGACAGGTCTATGCCAAACATGAAGTTGAGATTGCCCGCATACCATGTCGGAAGTGTTTTGCCTGAGAGGCTGCGGGCTAGAATTGACTGGCAATTCTTGTGTTGCCTGCTCTGCCTGGCCCTCACTGCAGGTTGCGGTGGTATGCCGATGGCGGGGTTGCATCCGGAATATCCCCCCGCTGAAAAGGGGTTTTTTGCCCTGTGGACAGACTATGTCACGGTGGATTCCCTGCAACCCACCCTGCGGTGGCAACCCTTCCCGCGCCCGGAAGATGTCAAAGCCGACAAATCAGGTAATTTGAATCGAATTCAGGAGATTCGTTACGAGCTACGGGTGTGGAAAACGATTACCGGCAGCTCGGGTGAACTGGTCTATTCGCGCCGCGGCCTCATGTTTGCCCGCCACCAGCTGGAGGAACCTTTAGAACCTGCCACCAAATACCTCTGGTCCGTCCGGGCCCGATTCGTGCTGGATGGAAACCCTCGGGTTACCGAATGGGGCCTGGCAGGGTTTCTGCTCCAGGGCGAAGTGGTTCCGAACCCCTCCTGCTTCAGGTTTCAAACGGCCAAAAAGTTGGAGTGAACGTGTACGAATATTGGACCAGATGCTGAAACGAAAGGGATCACCGAACCATCATGACAACAGGCTCTCTGAAATGAGACGAAGGTTTTTCGCATGAGATAGTTGATGGAATGTTGGGGCTTGAGAGAAAAGCCCATTTTGTATTTTTCCGAGAAATATAGATCTTAGACAAAGGAGGGATGCGATGATGCACTTTAAAAGATGCTTACAACTTTTTCTTGCTTTCTTGATGGTTGTCCTGTTCTGCCAACCTGCCTTTGCCGATAACAAGGCCGAGGAAAAAGACGGGCCCTGGGAGAGAGCGGCAATCATGGCTGGGGTATTTTTTGCAAATATGGACAGTAGGCTGGACCTTGGCACCAGTGGAGTCACAGGCAGTGTCGACGGTGAGGATATCCTGGGCCTGGATGAGAATCCGACCGGCTTCCGAGTCGATGCCTTCTGGCGGATCAGCAACAGACATCGGTTGGACTTCATGTACTACGACCTTTCCCGTGACGGAGACAAGTTTTTAGGTGTCGAGATTGACGACCCGGATAATGGCACAATTCCTATAGGCACACAGGTTAAGACCAAGTTCGATTTCCGGCTGGCGAAACTAACCTGGGCCTACGCCTTTTTCAAAGACGAACGCATGGAATTGGCAGGTGGCCTTGGAGCCTACATTCTGAATGTTGACTTTAAACTGAGAGCCGGTGGTAAAAAGGTGGACGACACAGCATTCACCTACCCGCTTCCTGCCTTTGACTTGCGAGCTGCTTTCGCCATTACCGATACAATCATGCTCAGGCAGCACGTTGATTTTTTCTATCTTGCCTATAAGGACTTCACCGGAAACATTGTGGATCTAGGTGTCAATCTTGACTGGAATTTCTGGAAATATGCTGGAATTGGAATCGGATATAACTTCATGTACATGGAGGCTTCTAAAGACAAGGACGATTTTCTGAGCGAAGTTCAAATGTCCTATGGTGGACTGCTCCTTTACGGCAAGATTTATTTTTGATTAGTGCTCATCCGAAATTCCCTCATGTCATTCTGAGCCCTTCGACAGACTCAGAGCCTGCCCTGGGCCTGTCGAAGTGATAAACTCCGGAACATAATGGGGTCAGGTCTTGAATTATAAGCTTCTGTTTAAACGCGATTCATGGCCATGGGTCGACTACATATAACTGCCGGGGAAGTATTAACAGGAAGTCTGTCACGAGCTTATAATTCAAGACCTGACCCCATTCGTCCTCGGAGCTGACGATGTGAAATAAAGGATGCAATCTCCAGTCTGCATCTTCCCCTCTGAACCCACCTGCGCTGCCTCGAGATTTTGCTTGCGATTGACAGGGACCACCTTCGCCGCCTATTCTGAAACAAATTCAATTTCCCGTTCAGGTGTATCTTCGAGAGAACTTCTTTTTAGCGCTATATCGGTTCTAATAAGCTTTAGGCTCACTTATTTAAATAACGATTTGACCTCTTTACTTTATGGCGTCTACTGGTTTCATTTAATTTTCATCGGAGGAGGGTCAAAGTATGAACCAAGAAGGATTTGTGATCAGACAAATTTTCCTATTGTGGGTGGCTTTCTTGTTAGCTGCCGCAATCGGCTGCGCGCCAGTGCAAACCATGCCAGCGAAAGCTGCGGAAGAAACGTCGTCCACCAGCGAAGAGAAGAGACAAAGTCCGCATCAAATGACCGAAGCAGAACTCCAGTCGGAGGTGATGAGCTTTGCCGATCGCTTTGCGACCATACTGGCTCAGTCTTTCGATGATTTTGAAGAGCGAGCCCCGACGTTTCGGGCTCGATACATTGCTCTTGGGGATACCATTTATTCCCAGGCGGCGGCGTTCACTATAGCCGGAGGGCCCAACCCCCAGGTTGCACTGCTGGACCTGGTTGCTTTAACAACTCTGGGTCGAATGATCTACGAAGAACGCCGGCTTGTGGAGTTCGGAGAGTCCGCTGAGGTGATGGTAAAGGGGTTTCAAACACTAGAGGCGGATGCTTGGCGAATAGCCGCAAAAGTACTCTCACCAGAGCTACAACAGGAGCTGCGTGATATGATCCGCGGGTGGCGGCAGGATCATCCTGAGCAGTTGGCCTTCTCCCACCTACGATTCAGCGACTTCGCTGCAGCACGAGGACAGTCCACTCTGGCGAAAGCGGTGGAGTCTGATGGGTTGTTCGCCTCGGTGAAGAAGATAACGAAGGAGGTGGAGCAGACCCGTCTGCTTGCCGAACGTGGCATATTCCTGGCGTCCAGGATGCCATTACTTGCGGGCGGCTTTGGCGATGTGTGGCTCTCACAATGGATTCTTAACCCCGAGCTCCAGAAACTAGTGGGGGACGTCCACACCTTCTCCAAGGTATCTGAGCGTCTAGCCACTGTTGCGGAGCAATTACCTGACCATATCGCCACAGAGAGAAGAAATCTGATCCGGGACCTGGAGTCCCAAGAAAAAGCCCTGTCGCAAACGATGAGAGAGGCAAAGGAGCTGATCTCGCTGGTTAAGGAAACAACGAGGGCGGTCGACACAGTCTCTGTCCGGATCGACAAGATGCTTAGTGCGCCCGGGGAAGGGCGCAGGCCTTTCGATATCATGGACTATTACAACACAGTGTCGGCAGCTTCAGATACGGTAAAACAGGTCAATGTGCTCTTGGGATCGGCGGAACGACTTTTGGGCTCTCCCAGCTGGGAGCAGCCGATGCCTGGGATGTTTAAACTCGCCAATGGCTTAGCATCGCAGGGCAAGGGGGTGATTACCCACGTTTTTTTGCTAGGTATCGGACTAATGCTGCTCTTTTTTTTGGGGATGTTTATCCTGATTCGATATGGTGCGAGACAGTTCGCTGGATTGCGAAAAGAGGGAGGTAGTGCTTGAAGAACAGGGTTAAGTCAACACTATATGACTTCGTAATAGGGGACGTTGGTTCTGAAACAACATAAAGGAATAATTGGGCCATCTTTATTATGGGATCCTGATCGTAAGTTGTTTGTGCACCAACGTCCCCTATCACGTCCCCTATCATGAATGAGGGAGAAAAATGTCTTTAAATAAACAGATTCTTGTGGCTTTGGCAGTTTTGCTGGCTTTTACCACCATCAGTATGCAGGCACACGGGCAGACCCCGCCCAGTCGGACTCTAATTGTCGGAACCAAAGAGGCACCCCCATTTGCCATGAAAAACCCGGAAGGCATTTGGACAGGCATAAGTATCGCTCTATGGCACAAAATTGCCACTGACCTGGACATCCAGTTCACCTTTAAAGAAATGGACCTCCGCGGCCTGCTTGATGGGGTGGGCAATGGCTCCCTGGATGTTGCTATTGCTGCCTTGACTGTAACCAAGGAGCGTGAGCAGCTCTTTGACTTCAGCCACACCTACCACGTCGCGGGTCTTGGCATTGCGGTTGCCTTAAAAAACAAGAGTCCGTGGCTCGCTGTTTTTAAGCGGTTCTTCTCGACTAAATTCCTGGGGATTATGGTCAGTATTATTTTCTTATCGCTGGCTATGAGCTCCCTTATCTGGTGGTTTGAGCATAAGAGAAACCCGGAGCAATTTGGCAGCCGCCTTTCAGAAGGCATTGGTTCAGGGTTTTGGTGGTCTGTAGTTACCATGACTACAGTTGGCTACGGAGATAAACGCCCTATCACTGCTGGTGGACGTGTAGTGGCGATGATTTGGATGTTTGTAGCTATCTTTATAATATCAAGCTTAACCGCGTCGATTACTTCAACTCTGACCGTGAGTAAACTTGAGTCGCCAGTCCAGGGCCCAAATGATTTACCTGGGGTAATCGTCGGCACCGTAGCCAACAGCACCAGCGAGGCCTACCTACGAGACCGCCGGCTCTCATTTAGCTCCTTCCAGACAGCGACTGAGGGACTACGTTCGCTTATTGAGGGCAGAATAGAGGCTCTCGTTTACGATGAACCTATTCTTCGTTACCTGGTCAACGAGGACTTCAATGGCGATCTGGCGGTTCTGGATAGTACCTTCGACCGCCAGTACTATGGAATTGCTTTGCCACAAAGAAGTCCCTTACGTGAGCCTATCAATCGTGTCTTATTGGAAAAGATCCGAGCCACGGAATGGCAGGATACCCTTTATAAGTATCTGGGCCAATAAACCAGGCCGCTGGATACATCGTTAGTACCTAGAGTGTGGACTGGCCTCTAGAAATTTAATATTACATACTGCACACTTTCCCACCCCAAACCCCCACCTATGAGTCCCCTACTGCTCGACCTTCTCGGTGTGGATCTTGCACGATTGTTTTGAGTGCGGAGGCTGTCAGGATGCTATTATTGTGCTATGCAGAATTATTTCCGTATAGCATCTGAATTTGGAGGATATGCGGAAGTTTTTCTACAAAAGTCCTCTATTATGGGGATATGCAGAACAATTTTCTGCCTAATAACTATTAGATGGCAGATCCCCATTAAGGGTTTGTTCTATGGTCAATACGGTGTATAGTGCCACCGAGAGCTAAAGCAGAAGGCTATAATCTTAGATCCGAAGGTACTTTACTATGGAGATTCGCAAGTTATTAGAAACAAAGAGAGACGAAATATTGAAGTTGGCTGAAAAACACGGTGCGCACAACGTTCGAGTCATCGGGTCTGTAGCCAGAGGCGAAGCTAGGCCTAGCAGTGATTTGGATCTATTGGTTGACATCGAATTGGGGCGGTCCCTATTGGATCATGCTGCATTGATTCAGGATCTTGAGGTACTTTTAGGCTGCAAAGTAGATGTTGCTAGCGCCCGAGGTCTACGGGAGCGCATCAGAGCACGGGTATTCGAGGAGGCTGTGCCCTTATGAGCCAAGACTTGGATCGTCTGCAAGATATCCTCGATGCGATTGAGAAAATTGAGCGTTATTCTTCAAAAGGTCGAGAGCGATTTGACAGTGACGAGCTAGTTCAGACCTGGATCATTCATCATATTCAGATAATTGGTGAAGCCGCGAGACGAGTCTCTGTTGAACTGAAAGCCCGGCATACTGACATCCCCTGGTCTCAAATCATAGGAATGCGGAACATTCTGGTCCACGATTATTTTGGAGTTGACCTGGAAGAAGTCTGGTCCACAGCGATGAGGGACATTCCAGATCTCAAGAGAAAGATTGAAGCTATTCTTCAGGAATTGAATATAACCCCCAAAATTTAGGCTTCCCACCTGCCATCTAACCACTCGCTGCAAACGGACGGGGCGAGCAGTTTCTTTCGTTTTTCACTGCTGAGTGCTCAAGGTCTTGCCTTAGCAACGCACCTGCCGCGCCACTGAGCTCGGCTGTTATATTCCATGAAAAAATTTTTGATTCTTGCATCAATATTGATTTTTTTTATTACCACCAATGCGCAATCCGAGTATTGCGAAATTCCGGGCAAAACGATTCATTGGGTCGCTGATTATTGCATGTATCAAGCGGAGACTGATGATTTTTTAGATGAAAAAGTTCAAGCTTGTTTTGAAAAAAATCAAGGTTACAAAGTCAAAGATATTTGTGAAAATAAGAGAAAATACAAAATGAAGATATGCGCTCATTTGTCAGGAATGGGTTATTTCAATAGTAACGCTGAAATATGTTTTAAGGATATAGAGTTTTTACCCCCAACGGTTAAGAATGATGGAATTTAAAAATATAACATGGCGCTGGAGCTGAGAGGATGAAACTCGAGGTTTTATCGTATAGGGAAGTGCAGGTTCGCAGCTCCTGTAGCCCGCAGCTTAGCTTAGCGTTAGATTTTTGATTATGTCTAATTTCAAGTTCGAACTCATCATTGGCCTTGTTTTTGCCGCCACTGTGTTTTTTGTATACGCTGGCATGATTGGTCTTGCCAAAGCTCTTAGACTCAAGTTTCTCTTTCCATATATTGCATCCTCCTTTTTCTGGATTCTGGCCGTCCTGAATTTCCACGATGCCAGGGTAAAAGTAGATTCTGCTACTGGACGCGTTGCGAGCAACGCTGAGCGGATATCTGCTTTCATTAGAGCAATTGGCTTCTGTTTAGTAACGGTTCCATTCTTTTTGCGAAAGTCCCCCTTGCCATTTTATGGATGGACTATCTTCGGCATGCTTCTTGTTTTATCTACTGCTATTATTCAGGGATTACTGCGTAATCGTAATATGAGGAAGAAAATCTAACTACCAATGCACCTGACAGGCCTACAGCTTCGCTATTTCGCCTCCAGGTGAGCTTTTCGTTAGGCACTCCAAACGCACGGATCTACGGTCATCATTATGCATTTCTCAGCGCGATTCTCGACTCTCATTTTTGCCGCAGCGATTGCTCTGGTCGGTTGCTCCGGGCCCCTCTGGGAACCGCCGATCCCTGGCTCGGTAATGGCCGAGCGTTCCAGTCCTGACAAAAGCCTTTTGGCACGCGTCATCGCGGCGGAGGCCCAAGGGACATACACCCTCGAGGTGCGCGATGTCCGAAAGGACGATGTTCTCGCTGAGCGAACCATTACGGCCTCCGTTGGCTACCACGCGCACATCGTGTCGTTAACGTGGAGTGAGGACAGTCGAACTGTAACGGCTACGATTGACCATGATTTTGGTGACGACAACAGAGTGTTCGACCTATGTACCGAGCGTACCGATGTCTAACAAGCCGCTGCAGTCTGATCCGCCTACCGCGGGCAGGCTCTGCAAACAGTTCAGTTTGTTTACTGGACTGAGTAAACATTACATACCACACTTTTGGGTTTCCGGGCCGCACTCACATGTAGTAGTAGCCTTCCTAGAGCTAAAAGTGTGAATTAAGGGAATGTAAGATTCTTAAGGGCAATGGGTTTTCGCATAACCGATCTAAATTGCGTTTATTTCTCCATATACCTGTCTTAGATCTCTACTGGCGGGTTTGCGTGACTCCTCAATCATTCTTAGCGCTCAAGAACGGTAATTCTTTTCCTAAGTTTAGATCTTTTTTTCCTAGATCACCCGCCAGCGTTTTCACCCAAAATAGGATAACTATTTGATATTTAATTTAAATTACTGTGTGTGCTTATCTTGGCACATTTCTTTCAAGTGTCGGAATATCTTACAATATTTTAGAAGATAGAACGAGGTTCCTGACAACGCTTGCTGGGTAGAGAATAGATTTGGGGGGGCTCTTAAGGGATTTTCCCTTGTGCCTAAAGGACGGCATGCGAGACAGGCTCACAGAATGATTACGGACCTCTCTTAAATGCTAGCAGTGTAGTTAAATAGGTATCCTCCTTGCCTGGACTAAGAGGTCAGGTGAATAGAGGAGGAATCTAATTATGACGATACAGAAAATGAAAATCCTTCTTTGGAGTTTTGCCGTCCTGTTATGTATTCTCGTTCCAGGGTACGCCATGGGCAACGACGCAGGAGGTGCTTCACCCGTCCCCGAACCAACAGCATTGCTTCTTCTTGGAGTAGGCTTAGTCGGTTATGCAGTATTAAAAAAAAGGATTAATAAGTAGCCCCAAAAGACTAATTGACAAAGCATGAGCTACAAGACGAGGCCTCCAAGGCACCCTTTCTTCTTAGGACAGCCTTGCTCCGCAGGCTGAAGATTCAACCATAGCAATCAGCCCGATGCATTGGTAATAGATTAATGGACGAATGAGACAAGAATGAGATTCTTGAAAGTCCTCTCGAGATATTCATATTTAGAAGAATATCGCATTTACATTCCTTATATTGCACCCTTTGCAGTATTTGCCATATGTACTTATATTACACCCCTATTCAATCTGTCACAAGGAGTGCTGTACCCTATCAAAACGAGTTTGGTTGCTGTCTGTTTAGTTTACTCTTGGGATCTGTACAAAGAAGAAATAAGGTTAGCATTTGATTGGCTTGCGGTAATAGCAGGCATTTTAGTCTTTTTGATATGGGTTCTATCCGAAGGATTTTACCCGCAAATTGGGCACTCTGAGTTTAATCCATACACCTATGCAAGCGGCTATGGTGTGTTTCTGCTCATCGCATTCCGGTTGATTGGTGCCTCGTTGGTTGTCCCTGTGATGGAGGAATTGTTTTGGAGGTCATTTGCCCTAAGATTTCTAGTAAGCTATGATTTTAGAGCCGTACCACTTGGAAAGTTCTCATGGTTTTCATTCGTTTTCATCTCTCTAGCTTTCGGTTTTGAGCATCATCGTTGGTTGGTGGGAATAATCGCAGGAATGATCTATGCAGGCCTTCTATACCGCAGTAAGAATCTATTTGTCCCCATCCTATCTCATAGTGTGACGAATCTTTTGTTGGGTTTATATGTCATCTCAACACACAACTGGTCTTTCTGGTAGTCTTCAATGAGAATCCTTGAAGTTGCTGCCAGCAGGTGTATTAAGGGAATCGCTAGACGGGAAGCACAAAGTAAACTTTCGTAGATTAGAATGGACGTAGACCTCCTCAAAGTAAACATCTCATACTTTAATCCCCACTTTTGCCCTTTCTGATCCGCCTCCACATGTAGTACTAAGACCCCTAGAGTCAAAACTGTGTATTAAGGGATGTAATGTGAAGGAAAGAATTCAACTCTTTAACCCCTTGATTTCCCTACCTACTTTTATTCCCAAAATTCCTACTGTAGCAAAATA
>Ga0209536_100007880_pt1 | contig 16095 bp, 19 predicted proteins | sample DeeMarSeWOR28_12_FD_187461 | JGI IMG/M metagenome (GOLD analysis project Ga0209536, IMG submission 187461) | Marine sediment microbial communities from White Oak River estuary, North Carolina - WOR-2-8_12 (SPAdes) (version 2) | ecosystem: Environmental > Aquatic > Marine > Intertidal zone >...
TGGTTTTTGTTTTTACTTTGGGGGAGGAATGCACCACGCCCAAAAAGACTACGGCAATGGCTTTTGTCTTCTGAATGATATTGCCATCGCCATTCGCAAGCTCCAGGCTGAAAAGGTCATCAAGCAGGCGTGGATCATAGATGTTGACGCCCATAAAGGAGATGGCACTGCTGCCCTCACAGAAGGAGACGACTCAGTAACAACCCTCAGCATTCACATGGCAGAAGGCTGGCCTCTCGACGGGGAAAAATATGACAGCGGGGGAAAACTGAATCCCTCTTTTATTCCCAGCGACATAGATATACCCATTCCCGCAGGGCAAGAGCACCTCTATGTTACAAGACTGAAAGAAGGGTTAAGAATGCTAGACACCCAACCAACTGCTGATATAGCCGTTGTCGTTGCCGGTGCAGATCCGTATGAAAAGGATGAACTCCCTTCGGCAAAACTCTTACAACTATCCTTGGAGCAATTGCAGGAGCGAGATCTACTCATTTACGATTTCCTCCAGGGTAAGGGCATCCCGGGCGCTTATCTCATGGCTGGGGGCTATGGTGAGAGCGCCTGGGAGGTTTACGCACAGTTTTTGGAATGGGCCTTGCTTGATAATCTGAAGTGAACGTGGGAGCAGTTGCTATGTCAACAGAAGCGCAAGAGCAAGATGGTTTTCTCGTTGGCGTCATCTCGGACACCCACGGTCATTTACGATCTGAGGTGGCTGAAGCTTTCGCAGGCGTAGATCTGATCATTCATGCTGGTGACATTGGCAATCATGAGGTGCTCGAGGCATTGGGCGCCATAGCCCCTGTGTATGCGGTACGGGGGAACATGGACGGTGGCTGGGCCCATGGTCTTCCTGCTACAGAAGTTGTCGAGATCGGAGAGGTTTTGATTTATGTGCTTCACGACGCCTATTTCCTCAATCTGGACCCGGCTGCAGCCGGCTTTGTCGCTGTCATAAATGGTCATACCCATAGAGCCACCGTAGAGAACCGGAAAGGTGTGCTTTTCCTCAACCCGGGCAGTGCCAGCCCCTATAGCTCATCAGGCACGGTTGCTCTGCTTCGAATTAGGGGAAGGTCCCTTGTACCGAAAATCGTGGAGCTTTAACCTTCAGGCCCTACCAATGAATCCAGAAGCAGAGGACCTAGTTTTACGTTGCCCGCAAAGGGGACTTGAGGAGTCTCTCCTTCGTAGGCGAGTCAGCTGGAGCCTTTAAAATCCCAAACTCCAAGCGCCAAGTCTCAGGGTTATAGGTGTCAGGTGTCAGCAGAATGAAACAAGGAACCTGAAACCTGAACACTGAAACCTTTTTTCTTTTTCCAGTTTTGTAACAAATCTCCCCCACTGCCCGACTATCGGTCAACGGTGGCTTGGAAACAAAACGGTAAATAGTTACCTGTAAGCAATGGGATCAACCTGGGGACCAATAGAGGGACGCAGCAATGAAAACAGCACTAGTGGGTGTGGTAATCTACATCCTCATTTCGGTGTGTCCAGCCTGGGGTCAGGATGCCACCCATTTTTTCAATCTTGGCCTGGAGAGTACCATGGTCAACAAAAAGATCAACTACTTCACCAAGGCACTGGAGCTGAATCCACGGCTGGCCATGGCTTATGACAAAAGGGGTCGACTCTATTACTTCAAAGAGAATTACGATAAAATGATGCACGATTACTACAAATTTACTGCTTTGAGACCCTCGGACCCGGAGGGTTACACGATGCTCGGCTTAGCTCATCTGAGAATGGGTAATTTAGATGTAGCCATAGCCAAATTCTCCCGGGCTGTAGAGCTAGAGCCTAAGCTTGCAAGTGCATACGGCTATCGGGCAGAGGGTTATCGTCTAAAGGGTCTTCCGGAAAAGGCCGTTCATGACTCCACCAGGGCCATTGAAATTGGCGGAGCCCAGTCAACCGTTGGTAGGGCATATACAGTACGGTCAAAGGCATACAGACAGTTGGGGCAAGAGGCTCTAGCTAATGCAGATTTCGACAAAGCCTACGATTTAGATCCGGAAAACTACGGTTACAAATACTTCAACATCACCAACCATCTGGCATCTTTTACTAATGATTCCGGCTATATAAGTTTAGTCGACATTCGCCGCTTGGGACTTGTCGGTGTCATGGCAGTTCTGGCTGTGCTCATCTTCAAGTTGGTCTTGCCGGCCCCGCGCAAATGATGCTAATTATTGCGCAGCTTCTTCTCTAATCCCCCTCCATACAGCCTCAAAGTATTGGAGTGGTGGAGTTGGAGGAATATGAGCCGAACACTATTTATTCGCCTGAGGATTGGAGCGTCCAATCCATCTCTGGCAAGACTTATCACACTTTCGCTGATCACCCTATTACTTCTGACAGCATGCACAAAAGAGGACGGTACAGAACAGATCCGGACTCTAATCAAGGAAGCCGCGAAGCTGGCAGAAGAACACAATGCGGCTGGTCTTTTAGAGCGCACTACCGAGGACTTTGTCGCCCGGCCAGGTAAGCATGACGGTCGAGAGGTCAGAAGGATACTATGGTTCGCTTTCAACCATTACGGTAATTTCAAAGTCATGTATCCCGAGCCCAGTGTTGATCTCGAGGAAAGTGGCCGGGAGGCATCCGCTAAAGTCTATTTCATGATAGTCAAAAAAGAACGATCCATTCCGGAACTCAAAGATCTGTACAGGGATCCTCGAGGTTGGCTCGAGGAGGTGGGAGAAACCGCTGATCTTTACCGTCTCAAGCTGGAATTATTGAAAAATAACGGGGATTGGCTGGTGAGAGGCGTACTCCTCGAACCCTTCAGGGGTTTTGGATTCAGTGGGTAACAGCGCATAGCTTTTCAGTTGTTTCACCCCTGAATCTTGATAGTTTGCACCCGTAAACCAAGCTCTTGCTTGTCATTCTGAGGAGTGAAAGCGACGAAGAATCTCGAGATCCTTCGCTACCGCTCAGGATGACAATACGGTGTTTCCGGATTGACAGCCGCATTGCATAAGATTGAGGGCAATAGGGAATATGGAACAGAGTAAAGTTGAGATTATTAGTTGGTCTGGTGCTACAAGCCCGGATGAGGAGACACTTAGAAAGATCCTAGCCGAGGAAGACTTACATGCTCATCGTTGGTCAAATAGGCCGGGCGATGTGTACAGCGCGCACACACATTCCTTCAACAAAGTGATCTATGTTGTGAGCGGATCAATCACCTTTGGCCTCCCCGACTCTGGTGAGCAGGTGACCTTGAACCTTGGTGACCGACTTAATCTGCCGGCCGGAGTAGCCCACAATGCTATTGTGGGCTCCGAAGGTGTTGTCTGTCTAGAAGCTCATCGATGATTTGGTTATTTCTTACCCCACTTCCTCGCCAAATAACTGTCTCTGCCTGACCCGTATCGATAAAGCTTATACCTTACAGGATTCTTCTTGTAGTAATCCTCGTGATACTCCTCGGCCTCGTAAAAAGTGGTTGCTGGTACAATCTCGGTAACAATCTTTTTGGCAAACTTACCGGTGTTTTTCAGCCCTTTCTTTGAAGCCTCAGCCAATCGTTTTTGCTCTTCATTATGGTAAAAGATCGCCGTCCGATACTGGGCCCCGGTGTCAGCAAACTGCCCATTTTCCTGGGTGGGGTCAATATTCATCCAAAATACATTGAGCAGTTCCGCATAGCTTACGCGGGAGGGATCGTACACGATTTCAACGGCTTCCGCATGGCCTGTGTTGCCAGCAGAAACGTGCTTGTAGGTTGGATTCTCTTCCTTACCGCCACAGTAGCCGACCGTGGTGGATATCACCCCGTCAAGCTTGTCAAAGGGCGGCTGCATGCACCAGAAACAGCCACCGGCGAATGTTGCTTTCTCGAGTTTGTTTTTGGAGACACTTGACCGGGTCACCGCACCACTTGCATATGCAGTACTGAGCAGGCCCAGTGCCAGGAACCCTATTAAATATATGATGGTGAGTTTGTACATGAACAACTTCCTTTCCATCCAAAATATTATCGGTTTATTGATGATAATCACTCATCCCTCCATCTTCCAGCCCGGATGTTTCGTGGTCGTAGTAAGCGATTCATGAAACAGCCGGGCTTAAGGGACGGCCACAGAATGATCTAACCCCAGAGAGGGCTGCAATGGTCCTTCCCTGATGCGGGAGTATGCGAGAGTAATGGAGCCCAGCGATTTTAGATTTCAGAGTAAACCTCGCGGTAAGGAATCCATGTCGCCTCAATCTGCAAGCAGTAATCTGAAATCATCAATGAGAGAGGCGGGGTATCGTGACATTTTCACCCAGCCCCTCAGGGGCATCTATATCTCAGCTGGACGTTCAGTAAACCGAAGGAAGAATGAGTTCTGTCTTATGGCAGATGGCGTCGGACTGATTTGGGCAAAGAAACGGTAAAAACCATATGATCTTTTTCTGATGTATAGGAGAGAAGACCTCCCATATTCCTCAGGAGACGGTAACAGAGTGGCAGCCCGATGCTCTCGCCGCCTTCAGCGAAGGGCATAAAAAGGAGTTCAGGATGCTTGACTGCCCGTTCGGAGGATGGATTCTTGAACTCAATGTAGAGATCTTGCTCACTTTCAAAGGTCCGGATGGTTAAAACGCCACCATTGTCCATGACCTCCGCAGCGTTGAGAATGAGATTGACAAAAATCTGGGTCAGTATGTCCGGGTCGGTGTAGACGCCCGAAAGGTCTGGATTGAGATTCAGTTGACACCTGAGCCCTCTGATTTCGGTTTCAGGTGAGAGCAAGCCCACAGAGTCGGCGATAATGCTGTTGACAGAACATTCCTGAGGGCGGATTTCCACGGGGTTTAGATAGTTCCTTATTCTTGACAGTATCTTCTCCAAGCGTTGGGACTGCTGCAGGATAACGTCACACTCGGACATATCCGGAAACTTCTTTTGAAGACGTCGGGCAAAGCCGCCCAGGGAGACGAGTGGATTGCGAATTTCATGGGCTACTTCAGCAGCAATGGTGCCCAGAATATTGAGCTTTTCTCTCTGGACAATGGCTTTTTGCAGTTGTTTCCGTTCGGTAACATCGAAGAAAACTCCGCTCACATATTCAATCTCACCGTCCTTATCGCATACTATCTGACCCCGTTCCTGGATCCAGAGAATTTCTCCACCTTTTGTTTCAATTCTGTATTCCCTGACGTAGGACTTGTTCGTTTTTAATGCTTGAATAAAGGCATTCTTGGCAGTTTCGAGATCTCTTCCTATTATGACCTCAGACCACTTCTTTTTCCGGGAGTTGAACTCTTCCATGCCGTAGCCTGTAAGCGACTTTACTTTTTCATCCATAAAGTCCACAGACCAGTCCTTGTATCCCCTGTAGACAATACTGGGCATGTTATTTATGAGAAGTCGGTACCTGGTTTCGCTTTCCCGAAGTTCTTGCTCAATCCTCTTGCGATCTTCTATCTCTCGCTTAAGCTGCTTGTTTGTCTGCAACAGTTCGGCAGTACGCTCTTGCACCCGTAACTCCAGTTCGGCGTGAGCTTTTTGCAGCGCCTCTTCCGCCCGCTTGCGGTCGGTAATGTCTGTGAGGACCCCCAAGCTCCCCGTGAACTGTCCACTTGCATCGTAAAAGCCCTTGGGGGATATCAAAGTGTAGACCCTGTGACCATCTTTTGCTCTCCAGTCGATCTCATAACTTCTTGCTTCGCCCCTCTGACGTCTGACCATCTGGTCTTCCATGAAGTTCTTGTAATCCTCATGGACAAATTCCAAGATATGGCGGCCTAGCATCTCCCCCCGAGAATATCCCAACAACTCGGAAAATCTTTCATTGACAAAGGTAAATACGTAGTCCTGGTCCGCCATCGCTAAGCCCTCGTTCATAGTCTCCACAAGTTGGCGATAGCGTTCCTCACTTTCCCGAAGTGTCTCCTCAGCTCTCTTACGATTGGTGATGTCGCGAAGCAGACCATCGTAAGAAACGAGACTCCCCTGCCCATCGCTCGTGGGAACCAGACTGTTACTTACCCATCTAATCTGGCCATCCTTTCTGATAATGCGATGTTCTATCGGTCCCGGGTCATGTCCCGACAAAACTTCCGAAGCCTGGGCTCGGACAATATCTTGATCTTCTGCGGGTACCATTCGAATCCAGAGGAAGGGATCTGCCTTAAATTCCCCCGCAGTGTAGCCGGTCACAGCCTCACAATTTAGCCCATGATGAGTTTCAGCAGGATGACCGTCCACTACTTTCACCGTGAATATGTAATCTGTTATGGCCTCGGTAATTCTCCGATATCTTTTCTCGCTTTCCATCAGAGCGTCCGCTACCCCTTTGCTGTCGGTTTCCAATTGGGCGTGACGTTGACGTAGTCTGTCCAATTCACCGATGAGTTGCTTCTTGGACTTATTTTCGTCTTTCATCTCTGCACCTTACAAATAAAGTGTATTTCCAGGAGGTTAGCTTAGCCAGCATCCGCATCGGCTTGGCTGGGCTGGCTCCGCTGCCTACCAATCCGGCAGGATAAGGTACATTACAAGAGGAAGGGGAGAGTTTCAAGGGGAAGATTGCCGAAAAAATAGGTGACACCACTCGCCTGCAGGGTGTAATGAACCAAACTCACTGGCCAGTGAAACATGTGGGTTAGTCAAGCCTTGACATTAGTACAATAATCATAAAGGGTATTCGTAGGGGAATCAATCTTTCGCCCGGGCCATGTAAATGGTTCACCCCAGAGGCGGTAGAAGTTGACCCCCCTATTATTTCATTACCAGTAGACGTGATTGCCAAACATGAAAATACACGTCCCAGCTTCTGGCTGCGCGCGGATTTTGATCTTCCTTCTGTTTCTCGGATGTCTTCTGCAGGGCTGTATGACTCCAGGCAAAGATAAGGTTGCCGCCGATTCGGGCTCAATTACTACCCACCTTGATAAGGTGAAGGAGGACCTCAAACCTCTTGACTTTCAAACACCGTTGCCGTTTTCGGAATCTACCCACGAGTATTTCAGCTACTATGGCTTGGAGATTGCTGGCGCAGAGCATATCTTCGGGACGTTCAGTGCGAGTGACACGATTCTGGCTGCTCACATTTTCAAACCAAAAGAAAGCAAAGGAACTGTGACCCTACTGCATGGTTATGGTGATCACACAGGGGTCTGGAAACGTGTAATTAGAACAGCGGTTGAGGAGAGATACACGGTTGCTGTGTATGACCACCCGGGTCACGGTCTTTCGAGCGGAGCTCGGGCATCAATTGATGATTTTTCTGACTATGTCTCTGCCCTGAAGGACTTCTTGCGGATTGCCCGTGTGCATCTTCCTGGGCCCTATCACCTCGTGGCACACAGCATGGGTGGCGCGGTAACGTTAGACTACCTCTTGACTGTTGATCAACCGGGTGTGGAAAAAGTCATCCTCATTGCACCGTTAGTTCATTCCTCCTACTGGCATCTTTCTCGGTTTGGCCACTCCTTGGGAAAGCATGTAATCGATTCCGTGCCCAGAGCCTCCCAGAAAGCCTCCTCAGACGAAGAGTATCTCATGTTAACAGCAAAAGATCCGCTTCAGGCGAGACAGGTCACAATGAGATGGTTCAGTGCACTTGTCGAGTGGAACCAGAGAATTCTCAGCTATGAGCCGTCCACATTGCCAATACGAGTAATTCAGGGAACTGCAGATACCGCGGTTGATTGGCAGTATAACGTTGATTTTATTAAGGAAAAGTTTCCAAATGCAGACATCATTTTTATCAAAAACGGCGGTCATCAACTGATGAATGAATCCCTGCCCATGCGAGCCGAGGTTACTAATCTTGTGGTGGACTATCTCAAGGGACTGGCTAAGCAGTAAGAGAAAAAAGATGCTCACATTGGGAGGCTGTCCAATCAGTCCGTGAACGGTTGCTCTGTCATTTTGAGTGATGCGAAGAATCTCATAGCCTCAGGTATTTACACCTCCAAGACTCTTCGCCCCCTGCGTGCGGCGGACTCAGAATGACGTTATCGGGCAGCCTCAATAAACTGTTCTTCGCTAATGACTCCATTTGCCCTTAGGAAAATGCGGTACGCAATTATCACTAATCCTGTCGCAGGTAAAATGACCGCGGAGCAGAAGCGTGCCGCCTTGGCGCAAGCCGCGGAGATTCTCGATACCGAAATCCACGGGCTTGATACCACTACAGCCGAGGAATTCGGTCAATGCGCCAAGGAACTCGCCACCCGATGTGATGTACTCGTGGCCGCCGGAGGAGACGGCACCTTTTCAGACATCTTCAATGCTATCGATACGGTCCAAACGCCGGTTGGTTTTCTCCCTCTCGGTACCGGTAACGCCTTGCGCCACGCCTTACAATACAAAGGCGAACTGGCTGATATTGCGGTGCGCATTAGGAACAGCGAAATTCGTGAATATGACCTGATCAATTGCGACCAAAAAAGACGTGCTTTTACCTCATCAGTGGGGATCGAAGGCACAATAACCAGGCTTAGACAGCACTATCGCGCCCGAGGTGGTACCGGCGTCAAACCTTATGTCAGAGCCGTCCTAAACTCCTATCTCAAAGACTATGAGCGAGCCAATGCCAAGATTACTGTAGATAATGAAACATTCGAGGCGAAAAATGTATTGAGCTTGATGGTTGTCAAACAACCATACTATGGCTTCGGAATGAAGGTTGTGCCCAGAGCCCGATTTGACGACCGGCAGCTGCACATCCTTTGCGTAAGTTCCGGGCTCATTAAGACTTTCATCGGCGGGACGGCAGCATTTATAATTGGCAATCGGACCGGCGAATACTATGCCGGCCGGCAACTACGGGTGAAGTTGGATCGTCCACTGGTACTGCAAACAGACGGCGACGAAGGCTGGGCTGCTGACTCATTTTCTTTTACAATTCTTCCCAAGGCACTCAAAATCAAATGCTGAGCTCTCGAGCGAGCCCTGAGCCTGTCGAAGGGGAGCGGGTGAGAGGTTTACTATATTATTGGAGGGAATTATGGCAGAATCGGTGGTCCTGGAGATCTTTTCCGACTATGTCTCACCGTGGTGCTATTTCATTACCGGGCGTATTGACAAGCTTCAGCAAGAGTTCTAGATCGATGTCAAGTGGATCGGTTTTCCATTACATACCTGAAGAAATTTCGCCTGAATGGGAACAATTGGATCTGGCTGGATTGAGTGGAACCTTAATGATAGTGGGGCCAGCCGATGTGGGAAAATCCACGTTCTCCCGGTATCTTTTCAACCGCTTATGTGAAATCGCTCCCCGCGTGGGCTATTTGGATGGCGATCCTGGCCAATCCACCTTGGGGCCGCCAGGTACCATGACGCTGGCAGTGGCTGAGAATCAAGATAACACCTTCCCGCCTCGGGGCCGGATGTGGCGAGGTTTTGTCGGGGCAATATCACCGGTAGGACATATGTTGGCTGTATTGACCTGTGCAGCCCGGTTGCTAGGAGCAGCTCGGGAAGCAGGCGTACAAGTGGTCATCTTTGATACCACCGGCTTGGTAGACCCTGCCCGGGGTGGCGTTTATCTGAAGCTGGCCAAGATTGATCTACTGCGCCCGGCGGTCTTGTTTGCCATGCAGCGACAGCAAGAATTGGAGCCCCTGCTTATGCCCCTACGCCGCAGCCGGCGCACACAGCTAGTAGAACTTTCCCCGTCCCCGGCTGCCCATAGGCGTGATATATCCGTTCGCAAGGCTCATCGTGCCGCGCAGTTCGGCCACTATTTCACCGACGCCTCTCAACTGCGGGTGAATTGGACGCAGTTTGCGGTATTGCCGGCACCGCGATTTAACCTCCATCGCCTGGTGGCAATGGAAGACGCTTTTGGATTCACCATTGGCCTCGGTATTGTCCTGGAGATTGACCGCATATACAGACAGGTAACGTTGCACTCCCCGGTTCCCTCTGTCAACGGAGTCGACGCCATAAGGTTGGGTGATGTCACGGTGGACCCTGAGACCTTGGAAGACCGAATACTGTAGTGATCGGACTACGATTTTAAAGCGGCCTCGCCGGTACCCGATAAGTAAGGATGATTGATGAGACCACTGAATGTTCTTCTTCAAATTGGCTCAAAGCACGATACTTCCAACATTATCAATCACTTCCCTGAGGATCATTATGGAGGCGCGGCTCTGGAGCTTTTCGCTTCTGTAGCCCTTATGTTTTGGTACGTCCTCAGTCTGTTCATTTCTCGTGACTAAATCAAAAGCACTACGACCACCCCTTGCAACCAGTTTTTGGGTAACTGATCAGCGGCAAAACCTCCCCTTTCAAACCTAGCCCGGATATTTCATGAATTGACGTCACGAGACCGTGAAGATGGGTATGCCTCCGGGCAAGCGCAGGGTTTTGCATCCGAGGCGTACTTAAACAGTACGTCGCAGGGTGGGAAACCCGAGGACGCCCGGAAGGATGCCCATATCCGCGGTCGCAGTAGACCATTCATGAAATATCCGGGCTAGCTCAATTCGTCGAGCGGTTTTGACAGCTGCTTTTTCAGTGCTTACCTTGCGGGACAGAAATAGGGATGAGAAAGGGTTTTCCATGGGTAGGAATCATGTCTGGGCAAGCATTTAAACTACCACAAACTTTTCTGAAGATTAGCACGTGGTTTGAGGTTGTGCCCACAGAAAAAAAGGAAGTCATATGGTAAAGGCTATTAGGATGCACGAACCGGGAGGTCCTGAGGTTTTGCGCTGGGAGGATTACGATCCGGGCCAACCTGGTCCGGGTGAGGTTGTCCTTACTCAGGAAGCTGTAGGTTTGAATTTCATCGACGTCTATCACCGCACCGGCCTCTATCCAGTTGGGTCCCTCCCGGCTATACCGGGGATGGAAGGGGCTGGCAGGGTAGAAGCCATCGGTGAGGGCGTGAGCGAGGTAGCGGTGGGAGACCGGGTCGCCTATGCCGGCCTCCCTCCCGGCGCATATGCAGAAGTTCGAATCATGCCGGCCAACCGACTCGTGAAGCTTCCTGAATCCATGTCAACCCGCCAAGGCGCGGCCATGATGCTCCAGGGTATGACTGCCCGATATCTACTCAAAGGGTGCTATGAGGTGAAAGCGGGCGATAGTATTTTGATTCACGCTGCAGCCGGAGGTGTCGGTTTGATCGCCTGCCAATGGGCCAAACATCTTGGCGCCACCGTCATCGGCACTGTGGGTTCTCCAGAAAAGGCTGAACTCGCTCAGAGTCACGGCTGCGATCATCCCGTCCTTTACAGAGAGGAAGATTTTGTTTCACGGGTACAGGAGATTACCAAAGGCAGGGGCGTTGACGTAGTGTACGATTCCATTGGTGAGACCACCTTCATGAAGTCCCTAGATTGCCTGAGGCCAATGGGCATGATAGTCAGCTTCGGTCAGGCCTCCGGGCCAATTCGCCCCATGGATATTTCCATCCTTGCTGCCAAAGGCTCTTTGTTCCTCACCCGCCCCAGTCTTATGGCCTATACGGCAGAACGGCAGGACCTGCTTGCCCACGCCCAGGATTTATTCGAGGTGGTGGCAAGAGGTGCAGTCAAAATCGAAATCCATCAAACCTATCCCCTGGCCGAGGCTGCCCAGGCCCACCGAGATCTGGAAGCAAGAAAGACCACTGGGTCGTCGGTGCTCCTTATTGAGTAGGTAGGGCAGGTATCTGCAGGGAGAAACCAAGGCAGAATGGATGTACGCGGTCTTGTGCGATGCAGGTGTAGGTGCAGATGAAAATCTGCACCTACAGGTGCCAGAATTCGTTGCGCCTGCCCCTGATCAAATTACCTTATACGCCTATGCACTTAACTCCGCACAGACATGGCTTGAGGGCTGGAATTTTCCCGAAGCGGCGTATGTGGCCAGCCTTGGCCATCTACAATAGATAAAACTGCCCCATATTCCTGCTAAGGCTGGCTACATCCGCAGCTCGGGCTGCCACAACCTTTGGCCCGGTAGACCTCCGCCCTGCAAGAATAGCAGAGCGAGCGTAAGCGGAGGGAAGGTGCCAGCCCTCTAGAGCTCTTGCGGAGTAAAGTCAATAGGCGCTTTACCTTATTAGCCCGAATATTTCATGAACGAGCTGCTATAACCGCGTATATGGCCGTCCTTCCGGGCGTCCTCGGGTGTGTCGGTCCCTGCGACGTACCGTTCAGGTACGCCTCAAGACCAACACCCTGCGATTGCCCGGTGGCCCGCCCGCTTCGCCTGAGCGCTCGCGATGGCGGGCAGGCACGCCCATCTTCACGGTCTCGCGACACCAATTCATGAAACATCCAGGCTAGGTGAACAGGCAGACTTTGCAGTCCCTGGCGTAGACAAGAAACTCTTCCGCATTCCAGACCACTGCGCCATCTATGAGCTTATCCTCGTCGATTTCCATCATGTCAATGGTCATCTTGCAGGCGATCAACTCCACCCCTTCCAGTTGGGCCACCTCTTGCAGTTCGGCCAGACTAGGGATGTTCGCCTTATCGATCTTCTTTTTCATCATCCCAGTGGCAACAGTTGACATCCCCGGGATGGCTCCCATCACTCCAGGCGGGACGAACTTGGCCCTCTCGGCGCCACCTTTGAGTACCAGGTTGAGCCCCATAAAAGAGTAGAAAATTTTACTCTCCATACCCTGGCGCGCGGCATTGATCCCCAGCACCAGGGAGGGGTAAGCTCCATCCAGGGTGTCCTTCACACAAATGAATCCAGCTTTATCTTTTTCATCAGCCATTAATCTTTCTCCTTATACCTACAGGAAACTAATAGTAATCTTGGGGAACGAGAGAACAGTTCCCCGGATAGGATTTTATCTCGAAAACCCCTTCGAATCTGGAAATTGTAACACGAAAGACCTCCAGAGCTGAGCCGAAAGGGAGTTCAGCCAATTCGTTTAGAATCTCCAGCTGAAAGCGAAACTGATACTGTCTTCGTAGAGCTCCGACTTTATCTTGGCACTGGAGCCATCCGGGGCGGTACCGCTTTCCGAAATGTCGTTCTCGAAGGCATGCATATAAGAGACATCGAGTTTTAGACTCTCACCGAACTCATACCCTATACCGGCAGTAATATGATGTTCCACGACGGCTGGGAGCCCTACGACTCTGAAGCTTTCATAGTAGTAACGAGGGAGGCTTTTACCCTGGACGTCCACGCTATCATTGGGCCCAAACGGGCCGAAAGCGCCATCCCAACCATCATTCTCATCCACGGGACTTTCCGCATAATTATACCCTACCCTGAAGAACAGGTGGTCGATGGCCTCCCATTGCGCTCCAACGGCGAAAACATATTGGTCGTCCCAGTTGAAATCCTCGAAGCCTTCTGCATCGGACCAGTTTATCCATTTCGCATTGGTCTCCAGCAACAGCCTGGCCTTGGAAAACTCGTAGGCAACACCCAATCCAACCTCCTGTGGCTGTTCCAGCGTCAGATTCTGTCTACGACCATTATTATTGAAGTCGAAAACATGATTATATGTTGCCTCCTGCGGGGAGGTGTAGACCAGGCCAATTGATAATTGATCGATGGGTTGGTAGATGCCTCCAAGTTTGACCCCATAGGAATAGGCGGCAACAGAACCATCTCCCAGGTCGAGGGCTGAGTAGTTGATCTGAAAAGACGTACCCACCGACAAGCTCGGCAGAGCTTGATACGCAATAGTCGGGGCGAATTTCATTAACTGTGTATTCGTGTAAATTCCCGCAGCAAGGGGGGATTCAAATGGAGTCCCCGCAAAAAACGCATCGTTCTTATCAAGAGCTGTGTCCCTATAATCCACCCCGAGACCGGACACGCCATAAGCCGAAAGGCCGAATCTCCATCTCGACTCAGCCTCACCGATGGGAACGGAAAAACCTATTGCAGGTATAGCATAGTTATTGTCACGACTATTCGCCTTGGTAGTTTGTCCTGAAGCCGTTATTTCAGCTTTTGGCTCAGGCATAAAAATTGTTCCGGCGAAGTCGAACTGCGAAGTGGGGCAGTAGGGACCAAAGCACATGCCCGCCGGGTTGGAAAAAACCGCACTGATGGCATCCTGGGGGGCAGCTATGCCGACGCCACCCATTGACCTCGAAATCGGGCCAATGCCGATCAACTGAGTACCATTCGTCGCAAAAGCAGCAGGCGACAGGGTGGCAATGAAGGCTACGACTACCCATACCGTAAGTAGCTTTCGCATAAATCACTCCTTTCTTCGTTTTCACCACAGTCATCAGTTTTATCTAACAGCTCTTAGTGACCTCTCTCACCCCCTTTACACTCTCGTTCTTCCACCAATCATCCAATACAGACTCCCGGCATCAGCCAAACCTCATAGGACGCCTGGAAGTTGTTTCGCGCCATCAGAAACACAGGAACCTTGCGCTGTCATGAACCTGAGCCGGGAAACAAAGGTTCATACTATTAACTTTTATCTCGACAAGAACGATGTGTGCACAAGCCCTTCCAAAAAAAGCCTGTGCATTCCACTTGGGATCTAAGGTGTCAACTATCCGGGTGGAGCAAGCGATAATCTGGTTTTTTCAGATTTCAGCGAACGGCAACGAACAGGAAATGTAGCAGTACCTCAGCAGCGAAACTCTCGTAGCAATGCTTACCTAACTATGAACTCCCCCCATCCAACAAATTCTCTATAAATCAAATCTTTATACCATCTGATTCTTGACGGCTTCCATGCTCGATCGGAGTACTTCGAGGCAGGAAATCACCATTTTTCGCTGTTCGGGCTCGAATTCCAGCAGTAATTCTTGATGAAGATCGGTCATGATTGCATTCAACTCTTTCGACCTTCTCTGCCCCAGAGGAGTGAGGCCGATAAGTTTAATCCTGGCGTCTTTGGGATCGTCAATGCTTTCAACCAGGTTTTTGTGAATCAGACCGCTAATAATCTTGGTCACCCGGCTTTTGGCCACATCCAGCTTCTGAGAAATGCCCTTGGCGGTAAGATACCGTTCTTCCCCGAACAGCATCAAACAACGCAATTCTGCTTCGGGAATATCGAATTTTTTCGACAAATGTGAGGTCCGCTCTTTGCAACACTGCAGAATTTCTTCGATCAGATCCTGCAATCTCCGGGTCTGATAACCAAGCAACACATCAGCTGAGTCGGGCCTGTGATCGTTCATAGCATTAAGGATATTAGCGGCCAAAAAAATATCATGTCAAGAAAAATTTTCACTGAAGAAAAAATATTTACAAAAGTTAATTAAATTAGGTATATATATTCAATAAAAATCTAATGAGATTTCAACTAAAGTAAACATGGTGAACCAAAAAGCATATCTGGCTTAAGATTCGGCCAGAAAAACGAGGCGGCAGCCGGACAATGTGGTGACTCATGAGGAGTTCACAACTCACGTCTCAGCGCTGCCGGTGGCAAGTGCTCCTTTGATGAGCCGAAATCAGCTTTGTCTGTGTTGTAGCTCGTGGAATCACAAACAGCATATGTTATACTTCTTTTCCGTGATCAGCGTGGTGGAACCTTGCCATGAAACACAGCGCCACCTCTTTATGAAGAAGAGAGGTTACAAGGTAGGAGAGCTGTCTCCGATGCTCTGCCACATCGATAATGGCAATGGAGGTAATCGAATATGACGAAGAGCGTCAAGGAGCTATTTATCCACTTTCTGTTGATTCTTGTGTTGTTTGCCCTGGTTCATTATCCGGTCGTTGCCGCAAGCAAGCCCCCTGCGCAGGGCGCCGTCCTGCCGCAATTCCAGCTTGCCGTGCCCGAAGACTCTGAGGCGCGAGGCTATCTGGGATTATCCGGCGGCGGCGGATTCACTGTCTCTGAGATCAAAGCCCAGGTTGTTGTCATGCAAATTTTCAGCAGGTACTGACCGACGTGCCAAAAGGAAGCGTTCCGGGTGAACGAATTTTACCAGGCAATCGAGCAGCGAGAAGATCTCAAGAGCAAAATGAAAATAATCGGCATTGGCATTGGGAACACTCCCGCTGATGTACAGTACTTCAAGGAGAAATACAAAGTCCCCTTCCCGCTCTTTCCGGATGAGGATAAGTCTATCCACACGGCACTGGGTAAGCCGAGGGCCCCATATTTCATCGGTGTCAAGATCGATAAGGACGGAAGTTCTCAGGTCTTTCATTCCAAATTAGGTGCTTTTGGGAAACCTGATAAGTTCTTGGCCCTG
>Ga0209536_100007881_pt1 | contig 16093 bp, 16 predicted proteins | sample DeeMarSeWOR28_12_FD_187461 | JGI IMG/M metagenome (GOLD analysis project Ga0209536, IMG submission 187461) | Marine sediment microbial communities from White Oak River estuary, North Carolina - WOR-2-8_12 (SPAdes) (version 2) | ecosystem: Environmental > Aquatic > Marine > Intertidal zone >...
CGGGAAAAAGCGGCCATTGCGCATAGCCAGGAACAACTTGCATATGAGCAGGCAAAGCGGGAGTACGCCTGGCGGGATGAACAAATTAAATCATATGCTGCAGATATTGAACTTTTACTTGGAGACAGGTCGGAAGCGGAGAAGGAGTTGCAGCGGGTGGAATCTGAAATCGTTGCTGTCCAAAAACGAGTGGATGTAGAACAAGAAAGGCTTGAGGATATACCCATTGAAGGATTGCAGGCTGAGATTTCTCAGTGGGATACCCGATTGGAGATTCTCAGGCAAGGAGTCCGGGCGGCGCAGGCTCGTCTAGATGAGAGGGTACAGTTGTATTCTGCTGCAGAAACCAGGGTGGAAAGCATAAATCAATATATTCTTGAAATCCAGGAGACAAGGAATGCGATTGACAACTCTGTCAAGGAATTAAAACAAAACAGCCTGGAAATCGCTGAAGAAATTGAGGTTGTTTCGCAACTGATTGAGCCAGCTGAAACCGAGCTGGAGGTTATGGAAGGCAAGCTCTCCCAGCTCATGCGGCTAGAATCAAAGGAGCGGGTGCTCACCAGCCAGGCTGAGCAGAGTTTTACCCAGGCGAGGATCACCCAGATCAGGAAACAGGAAGCCCTGGATGGGCTCCGCCGCCAAATAGAGTCTGATTTCGGACTGGTTGCATTTGAGTACCATGAAGATGTAACCGGGCCAACGCCATTACCGCTGGAAGGAATTGTCGAGGATTTGCCATTGCGAGAAGATCTCTCGCCGCAGTTAGGGGAAGACCTGAAGCGGCAGCGAGCCCTATTGCGAAGAATCGGACCGATTAATCCAGAAGCACAGTTGGAATACCAGGATGTATCCGAGAGATATGAATTTCTTACTTCCCAGATAGCTGATCTCCAGGAAGCAACCGAGGATGTACAGCGTGTCATTGAAGAACTGGACGAAATTATGCAGCGGGAGTTTTGCAACACTTTTGATGCTGTGGCGGAAGAATTTCACCAGATTTTCGGACGATTATTTGGTGGTGGTTCAGCGAGATTGATCCTGACCGACCCGGATGATCTAACCAACACCGGCATCGATATCGAAGCCAGGCTCCCGGGAAGGAGGGAGCAAGGTTTGTCACTTCTCTCTGGGGGTGAACGCTCACTTACCGCTGTGGCACTGGTTTTCTCCCTGCTGCGTGTTTCACCAACGCCATTCTGCGTCCTGGATGAAGTTGATGCCATGTTGGATGAGGCGAATGTCGGCCGTTTCAGGGAACTGCTACGGGAGTTAAGCGCTACCACCCAGTTCATCATGATCACCCACAACCGGGCTTCGGTGCAGGTAGCAGATATTATCTATGGTGTCACCATGGGGCGCGATTCGACCAGCCAGATTCTCAGTTTGAAAATCGATGAACTGGAGAAGGTAATAAATTAATCATAAAAGGAAGCCAGATTAATCTGGCTTCCTTTTTTCTTATAAAGTATTGATTTATTGTTGGAGATTGAAAGGTGGGATTGCAGGATCTGTGGGAACACGGTCCTCGAAGAATTCGGCAATCTCGGAACCGATGCGCGTCTGTTCGCCTTGGAGCCAGGCATCAAAGTGCTGCTGTTTTAGCTGCTCATGTTCAACTGCAGATAGCGGGCGCATCTCGTGACCCAGTTTTTGAATGATATGCCAACCAAAAGATGTCTCGACTGGTTCGCTTATCTCGCCGATTTCAAGGGCAAAGGCGGCATTTTCGAATTCTGTTACCATCCTGCCTTCCCCAAACCATCCCAGGTCACCACCCCTGTTCTTATTGCTTTCATCCGTTGAGTACTCAGCAGCCAGGGCGGTAAAATCTTCACCATCTGCGAGACGATCCAGGACTTCCTGAGCGGTTGATTCATCTTCAACCAGGATATGGCGAGCCCAAACCTGCTCTTGCTCGTTGGGTACTTCTTCCGTGACTGCTTCAAAAACCTTTTCCCTGTAGATGCCATTCTCAATCACCAGCAGTATGTGTTTCTCGCGAATCCCGATTTCCTGTTCGAAGGTGTCGAGCACCTGCTGATAATTCTGCTCATAAAGCTCATAAGTATACGTTGTCGGGGTTGGTGAAGGACCAGTCGTCGGGGTGGGACCAGCCGGAGTGAAGGTTGGCCGGGCAGTTGGCAGTGGTTCAATTGTTGCTGTCGGGGTGACTAAATCTGGATCCGTCGTCGGGGAAACTGTGGGGGTTGATGTTGGCGGTACGAGTGCTAACTGCGTTGCGGAGAGCGTTGATGTGGGCCATGGCGTTGTAGATGGGGTTGGTGTCGGTGGTGTACCACCGGGGAAGTAGCCGAATTCCTGCTGTATTCGCTCTTCAACCTGATCATCGGTCACCGTGATGCCACGACGAGTGGCTTCTTGGCGGATGATGACGTCATTGATCATGGTGTTCAGAACGCCACGACCGAGGCTGATAGGCTCCAATTGAAATTCGATCTGGTTTAAATTTTGTTGAAAAATTGCCTGTGTTTGTTCATCCCCACCAAATAGCTGCATATTCTGGAGTGTTTGCAGGTATTGCTGGACCAGCTGGTAGCGCTCGAAGCGCACTCTTGACTGAAAATCTCCGGTGGAGATGTTCTCTTCCCCGACCTTGGCGATCGTCTGTCGCGGCTGCACCAGCTGAGACTCGACCAGGCCGTAGCCCACCAATCCGATTACGATAGCAAAAACGATCACAGATCCGATGATGATGTAGAGCCTTTGTGTGCGTTCTTTCTCCTGGCGAGCAATGTGTTTCTTGGTAATTATTCTCTTGCGTGGTTCTTTGGCCATTGAATACCTATTGTTGGATACAATTCAAATTAATAGTTCCCAGGGAGGGAACTCCTACCCTGGGTTCTCGAGTAAGAAATATTGATTAGCGCAGGACTTCACCAGCGAAAGGCAGCAGGGCTACATGGCGAGCTCGCTTAACTGCCTTGGCTAACTGGCGCTGGTGTTTGGCGCAAGTACCTGTCTGGCGGCGCGGGCGTATCTTGCCTTCTTCAGTAACGAAGCGCTGCAGCATGTCAACCTGCTTGTAATCTATCCTCGAACTTGGGTCGGTACAAAACTGGCACACACGTGGGCGAGAATAGAAACGCCGGCCACCCTGTTGTCTGGTTGTTCTTTGGTTTGTCACAACAAATTACTCCTAGTATTTCTCTTGATATCTCTGTTACAAGGACATTGGGAACTCAGAGTGAAAATTCATCCATTTGAAGATCAGTGTCACCATCGAGGGTGAAATCCTCCCTGGTATCTCCTAGCATGATCATTTCCTTAGCAACGATTTCGGTAGAGCTGCGTTTATTTCCGTTGGTATCTTCCCAAACTCGTGTTTGAAGCCGACCTTCGATAAAGACCGGCAGGTCTTTACGCAGGTGCTGTTTGCATATTTCTGCCAGACTGCCCCAGGCAACGATGTTAAACCATTCAGTTTCTGAATGCTGCTCGCCGTCTGAGCTGTTCCAGGTCCTGGTAGAAGCGACGTTGAAGGTTGTGACCGGTCTACCCGAAGGTGTATAACGCATCTCCGGGTCACGACCGAGCTGACCAATGATCATGACTTTATTCAGTCCTCGTTCCATCTTTCGTCCCTTTTAACAAAAATGCATATTCGTGATTTATCTATCATTCATCTGCAGTCAGTAAAAAGCGCATCACTGTTTCCTGCAGGCCCAAATTATGCTCAAGTTCTGAGCAAAAATCTGGATCTAACTGCGTTTTCACAAGCACATATTGACCTTCATTCTGCTTTTGAATGGGGTAAGCAAGTCTGCGCTTTCCCCACAGGTCAACATTTTCTACCTCGCCACCAGAATCTTTGATCCAGTCGTTAACTTTTTCAACCAGACTGTTAAATGCAGTTTCTTCCACATCTGGGCGGACGATATACATCAATTCATATGAACGCATTGGGGTGCCTCCTTTCCTCGGGATTGCCCCTGATTCACACCGTAGGTGCGTCCAGAGGCGGAAAGATGGCCACGTCTCTTTTACGTGGCCGGGAGGAATTCTAACACATTTAACTGGAAATGCAAAGTGGAAGTTATTAGATTAGATTTTTTTCATCGTGGAGGAATGTGCAAAAAAAGAAATGGGGCTAATTCACCATTTCTTTATCACAGGCTAATATTTTTACGAATGGGTTATTCCAACCATTTGACATTTCAGCAATTAGAACAGCCCCCAGTCCGCCCCGACGCCTTCTTCCATCATCGAAGGCTCCCACATCTGCATGCCGACCTCGATAGTGGTATTTTGGCCAAGAGTTTCTTCGACTCTCTTGCGGGCCATTTCTAGAAGTGCTGGACCATAAGGGCAGAAAGGAGTGGTTAATATCATGTTGATGTGCACGTCCTCCTCCTTGATGATCAAATCCCGTATCAAGCCCAGTTCAATGATATTAAGGCCAATTTCAGGATCCATCACATCCCGCAGGGCTTCTTTTGCATCTGCAGCCAGCTGAGGGTGCGTTACTTCGGCTTGCCAAATTAAAACCTGGCTTTCTTCGGTCATGAAATTTCCTCCGCAGGAGATAAATTTGCTATATCGGGAACAACATAGGTGCACTGTTTATCGCCATCCAAGATGCACTTAATTTTCTCAGTAGGTAGATCGAGGACCTTGGAGATTAATGTCTGGTCGATCACGCAAATCTCGGGATGAGTCTGACCAACATGGAGATAAGGGCAATTTATCTCGCGAATGTAGTACTGGTTGCCCTTCTTCTCCCATTCGAGATCAAAACCCTCTTCTTTGAGGAGGTCGTTGACCAGGTCTAGCCGCTGCTCAATCGTGAGACCATTAAGATTGGTGCTTTGCGCATACTCATCTGCAAGGTCCGCGGCCATCTGGGAAAATAGCTGATTAACCATCTTTTCCGGCAGGTTTTCCTTGAGCTGCTCCAGGAGGCGAATGGTTAATCGCAGGTACCTGGTTGGGAAGGATTCAAGGCCGGATTCGGTCAGGAAAAAGACCTGCCTTGGACGACCCACGCCATGTTTTTCCTCTTCAGACGCGACCAAGCCCTCCGCCTGGAGCTTCGCGATATGATGTCGGACGGAGATGGGATTGATATCAACCGCATCCGCGAGGTCGATGATCGTGCAGCGGTGGTTCTTGAGTAACGTGTGGAGGACTTTTTGGCGAGTACTGGTAGCAGTGCTATCTACCATCAGATTTCCTTAATATTTCAGGTAAGGTAAAGGATAAATTCGGTGATTTCATATTTTTCAAGCAAGAAGCAGTATAACAGGGGAGAATAATTCTGTCAATATATAAGATATTTATCCTAAATATTGACATAACTAATACCAACTGCTATAATTCCACCTTGGTTAATTAAATTATTTCCTTGAAAGAGAGGAAATCGTGACCCACGAGAATCATAGGATGGAGAAATTTATATATGTCGGAAATTGAAATACGCAATTTGCACGCAGGTATCGATGGAAAAGAAATTCTCAAGGGAGTGAATTTGACAGTTCGCCAGGGGCAGGTTCATGCACTGATGGGACCGAACGGCACTGGAAAATCAACCCTGGCATACGTGCTGATGGGACACCCCAAGTACGAAGTGACCGAGGGGGAAGTAATCTTTGCTGGCCAGAATATACTCGAGCTAGAGCCAGATGAGCGCTCCAGGATGGGAGTATTTCTTGCTTTCCAATACCCGGTCGCTATTCCCGGGGTCAGCGTGGCTAATTTTCTGCGCACAGCGATCAATTCCAGGCGCAAAGCCGATAATCCGGATGATAAAGGCATCCCGATACCTGAATTCCGCAGCATGTTGAAAGAGAAAATGAATTTGCTCAAAATGGATCACTCCTTTGCTGGCAGGTACCTTAACGAAGGATTCTCAGGTGGGGAGAAAAAGCGTGCGGAGATTTTGCAGATGGCTGCATTGCAGCCTGAAATCGCCATTCTTGATGAAACAGATTCAGGCCTGGATATTGATGCTTTGCGGATCGTATCCGATGGTGTCAATGCCCTGCGGGGAGATAACCTGGGAGTGCTGGTAATTACACACTACCAGCGAATTTTAAATTACATCAAGCCGGATTTCGTTCACATCATGCTGGGCGGAAAAATTGTCGAATCCGGTGGACCAGAATTAGCGCTAACGCTGGAAGAGCAAGGCTATGATTGGCTGCGTGAGAAGAACGGCGCGGTTTCAGTTTAAAGGTATTGGTTCGTTGTTGAATGACCCTTGGAGGTAGTTGATGAGTTCAGATGCACAGATACTTGAGGGTGTCGGTGAATATAAATGGGGTTTTCGCGACCCGGAGGAGCTTGTATTCAAAACCCGTAAGGGATTGGACCAGGAAGTGGTCGAACAAATCTCCCGCATGAAGGAAGAGCCCGAGTGGATGCTTGAATTTCGCCTGAAAGGGCTGGAGCATTTTAATAAGAGACCCATGCCAACCTGGGGTGGTGATCTCACCAAGCTAGACCTGGATGAGATCTATTTTTACGCCAAGCCTTCCGACAAAGAAGGAAAATCCTGGGACGATGTGCCGGATACAATCAAAGAAACCTTTAATCGCCTGGGAATTCCAGAAGCTGAACAAAAATTCTTATCTGGCGTTGGCGCACAATATGAGTCAGAGATGGTTTATCACAGCATCCAGGAGCATCTTGAAAGTCAGGGCGTGATATTCATCAGCATCGAGAATGGCTTGAAGGAACACCCGGAACTTTTCCGGGAATACTTTGGAAAAGTGATCCCGATCGAGGATAACAAGTTTGCTGCCTTGAACAGCGCAGTTTGGTCCGGTGGTTCTTTTGTTTATGTACCCCCGGGCGTGAAGGTTGACCTGCCGATGCAGGCATATTTCCGCATCAACACGGCTGAATTAGGGCAATTCGAGCGCACCTTGATCATTATCGATGAAGGCGCGCAGGCTCATTACGTGGAGGGATGTACTGCACCAATTTATTCAACCGATTCTTTCCACAGTGGTGTGATTGAGATCGTTGTGAAGAAAGGTGGGCGAATGCGTTACACCACGATCCAGAATTGGTCTACGAATATGTACAACCTGGTAACCCAGAGAGCCATGGTTCATGAAGATGCGACCATGGAGTGGGTGGATGCGAACCTGGGCTCGAAATTGACCATGAAGTACCCTTCTTGCTACCTGCTTGGCGAAAACGCCCATGGCGAAATCTTATCGATGGCGTTTGCTGGTACCGGTCAGCACCAGGATACGGGTGGCAAGATCCTGCACTTTGCACCGAATACGAGCAGCAAAATCACTTCGAAATCGATCAGTAAAGGTGAAGGGCGAGCTTCGTACCGCGGGCTTTTAAAGGTTCACGAGGGATCGGTTAATGTCAAGTCAAACGTAGTTTGTGATGCACTACTGCTGGATGAGAACTCGCGATCCGATACCTATCCCTATATTGAAATAGATGAAGACGATGTAACAATCGGCCACGAAGCTTCGGTATCCAAAGTTGGTGAAGAACAGCTCTTTTATCTGATGAGCCGCGGCATGAGTGAAGAGGAAGCCACATCGATGGTTGTTTCCGGGTTCATTGAGCCACTGGTTAAAGAGCTTCCCATGGAGTATGCCGTTGAAATGAACCGTCTGATTCAACTACAGATGGAAGGATCGATAGGATAATATCTTAAGGGTTACAACCTAATATGACACAAAGTATAGTAACAAAAGCCAGGAAAACTAGCTCTCGACAGGCTAAGGAATTTTCTTTTACACAGGAAATGATTCCTGATTTTGATGGTATGTCAAGTTACGCCAAGGGATACCGGGCAGAGGCCTGGGAATTCTACAAGCATGCCAGCATGCCAAGCACCAGTGATGAGCCCTGGCGCAGGACTGACCTGCGCAGGCTGGACGCGGCAAGCTTTGAAATCCCCACCAATGGGAAATTAGCGGATCTTGCACCCGTCCCTGGGGAGCTGCTGGAGCCATTGGTAGGAGATAAACAAGCCGGGCAAATCATCCTCCAGCCTGATCGAATAATTGTCGATGTCGATCCAGTTCTCCAGGCGAGTGGCGTTATCTTCTGTGACCTGCAAACCGCAGAACGGGAGCATGGAAAAATACTTGAGCGGATCATGGGTCAGGTGGTCAAGGCAAGTGAAGGTAAGTTTGCTGCTCTGGCAGGAGCCCTATCGACAAACGGGATACTGGTTTATGTTCCTGAAGGCGTAAAAGTTGACTTTCCACTGCACAGCGTCCTTTGGGGACCAGGCTCTGGAACGGCACATTTCTCGCATATCTTGATTTACCTGGAGGAAGGCTCAGAACTGACCTATGTCCACGAGGCGGCTTCCCCGAGTGAAATGGATGGGCAAACTCTGCACGCTGGCCTGGTTGAGATCTATGTTTCAGCCAACGCGAATCTGCGCTTCGTCGAACTGCAGTCCTGGGGTGAGCACGTGTGGAACTTCAATCATAAGCGCGCAAAAGTTGCCCGGGATGGAAACCTGGATTGGGTTTTTGTCGCAGTCGGCAGCCACCTGACCAAGGATTTTTCTGACCTCGATCTGATTGGTGAAGGAGCCTTCGGACGCATGTCGGGATTTTATTTTACTGATGGGAACCAACACCTGGACCATGACACGCAGCAGAATCACCTGGCTGCAAATACAACCAGTGATCTGCTTTTCAAGGGTGCTTTGAAGGAGACCAGCCGATCGGTATGGCAGGGCATGATCTACGTAGCTCCTGGGGCACAAAAAACTGATGGATACCAGGCAAACCGGAACCTTGTTTTGAGCCGCAAAGCTAGGGCAGACTCTATTCCTGGGCTTGAAATCATGGCTGACGATGTACGCTGCACACATGGCGCAACCGTTGGAAAGATAGACCCGGAGGAGCTTTTTTACCTGCTGAGCCGCGGAATAAGCAAGCCGGATGCAGAGCGGGTGATCGTCGAGGGTTTTTTTGATCCCATCATGCAGCGAATTCCTTTTCCCGGGGTCCAGGATCGCCTGCGGCGCGCTATCGCCGGGAAGATGGGTTGAAATGATGGAAAGAATATTGAGATTGCAAGACTATCTAAGGAGCTAGGAACGTAATTTAGGAGGCAGAATTGTCAGATATCTATTTCACCAGTGCTCCCAATCAGAAAGAAGCCTACAATGTTGGTGATCGAGTTGAGGTTTACTGCGATCATGAAGACAAGAGCGGTAACCGAGTCCGGGATTGGCTTGTGGGCACAGTTGTGCAGGTTGACGCAAAAATGATCGCCGTCCAGTTTGAAGAAAACGTGTATCTAACGGATGGTTGGATGGTGCCAGACCATGTTTTGTGGTGCCCAAAGGTATCAAGCAACTTACGCATGAAGACTGGAAAGAAGAAACGCCGCCGGTCTAAATAGAGATGGAAACCCTTAAACCAACAGATGCGATCGATATTAACAAAATCCAGCTAGATTTCCCGATATTTAATCGTGAAATCAGGCCTGGGCAACGTGTTGTATACCTCGATTCAACCGCAACCACGCAGAAACCGATCCAGGTGATTAATGCGATGGATGATTACTATCGCAAATCCAACGCAAATATCCATCGCGGCATCCATTTCCTTGCAGAGGAAGCAACCGCACTCTACGAAGATGCTCGCAACAAGATTGCGAAATTTATCAATTCTCCCTCATCAAAACAGGTAATTTTCACCCGCAATACAACTGAATCTATCAACCTGGTGGCGCACACCTGGGGAAGAAAAAATCTGGAGCGTGGTGACCTGGTGATTCTGACCGAAATGGAGCACCATTCAAACCTGGTTCCCTGGCAAATTCTGGCGACCGAGCTCGATTTACGGTTGGAATTTATTCCAGTTAATGATCATGGTTTACTTGATTTGGATGCCTACCAGGGACTGCTTGCCCGAAGACCCAAACTTGTCGCATTTACCCACATGTCGAATGTACTGGGGACAATTAATCCAGCGGGAATGATGACCGTTGAGGCACATGCCGCAGGTGCAACAGTATTGATAGACGGTGCACAATCCGTCCCGCATTTTCCAGTGGATGTACAGGCATTGAATGCAGATTTCCTCGTCTTTTCTGGGCACAAGATGTGTGGACCAACCGGGGTAGGCGTCTTATATGGTCGAAAAGAACTGCTGGAGGAGATGCCGCCATTCTTGGGTGGTGGGGACATGATTAAGAAAGTAGAACTACGTTCTTTCAGTGCAAACGCGATTCCCCACAAATTTGAAGCTGGCACGCCCGCAATTGCAGAAGCGATTGGTTTTGGTGCCGCGGTGGATTACCTCATGGAGGTGGGCATGGAAACCATCGCCATGCAGGAACAGGTGATCGTCAATTATGCAATTGAACGGCTTGCTGAGTTCCCAGGTATTGCTGTTTATGGACCGGAAGGAAAGGATCGGGGCGGTGTCACCGCGTTTAACCTGGAGGGGGTGCACGCACATGACGTAGCGCAAATCCTGGATGGGGATGGGATTGCGGTACGCGCAGGCCATCATTGTGCTATGCCTCTGCATGACAAATTGGGCATCCCTGCCTCCACAAGGGCAAGTTACTATCTGTATAATTCCATCGAAGATGTAGATAAGCTGATTGAATCCCTGTACAGAGTCAAGAAAATTTTTCGAGTTTAACGCTACCAACAGAGAATGCATATGGACGATTTTTATAGAGAAATTATTATCGATCGGTACCAGAATCCCCATTACAAGGGTGAGCTGGATCCGCATGATATCACTTTTGAGGATGCCAATCCGCTTTGCGGAGACGAGATTCGAATTGACGTGGTATTGAATGGTAACGGAAAGGTGGCGGACGCCAGGTTCAGCGGTCGCGGGTGCGCGATTTCCCAGGCCTCGGCCGATCTTCTATTAGAGTCGATCCAGGGCAAATCCCTCGATGATATTAAATTGTTGACCAAAGAACATGTCCTGGATTTACTTGGCATCGAATTAGGACCGGTGAGATTGAAGTGTGCCTTGTTGTCGCTCAAGGTGTTAAAAGCCGGCGCTTACGGCATGTCTGAAGCAAGCGATGACCTGGTGGAGTAAAAATGTACGATTATCGGGAAGAATCAGAAGATTCGGTCGAGTTTTTCCAGATTGCGGGAATTAATGAACTGGATAATGGCGAGCAATTGTATGTTGAAATCGGCGACCTGGAGATGGTCATCTTCAATGTTGGAGGTGAGATTTTCGCGATAGGTGATGTCTGTTCGCACGATGGTGCACCGCTGGGGGAAGGCGAAGTGGAGGATTGTGACGTGATCTGTCCCAGGCATGGAGCTCGCTTTGATATTCGTTCAGGAAAGGCAACCGGTTTACCCGCAGTTGTTGATATTCCCGCTTATCCGGTGCGCATTCGTGAAGGACTGATCGAAGTAGGTGTGCCTAAACCGACATAGAACTGTGCTGTGCCGGTACCCACCCGATACCGTAAAAAGTGGGCACAAATAAGACCCGCTGACCTCTTGCCCAGGCCTGCAAATCCATTTCTTTCAATGCTTCCGAGTTATCAAATACCTCGGAATTTTTGTTTATTAATATACTCAAATCGTTCTGAATAACTGCCCATTCGGATTCAATTTCTGCGGGTGATGGGGGTTTCCTCCATTGCGAACCAATCACACCTGTTTCCACCTCATGCAGTCCAGCTGCGTGGAGCAAGCCCTTCAACTTGCGTCCAAAGTGGGGGTCGGCACCGAGGTGACGCAGCCCCATGGTTTGCCATTGATTGATCGCTTCGAGCTCCGGGGGATAATCGATGCGACCGCCGTAGTCTGGTTCTGCCAAGGCAATCACGGCTCCACCAGGTTTGGTTACCCGCTTCATCTGGTGAATCATATCTATGGGTTCGGTGATCCACATCAATACAAAGTGGCAGAAGCTGCATGCAAATGTGCCTGATTCAAAAGGGAGGTGGAGGGCATTGGCTGCAGTGAAATCCGTCCCGGGCAGGTGAGACTTCGCGAATTGCAGATATTGCAGGTTGATATCTATTCCAATTTGGCGAGTTCTTGCCTCCTGGCTGATTTCCCCCATTAATACACCTGTGCCACAACCCACATCCAGGACGAGGTCGGCATCGCCCAACCCGGCGCGGCTGAATAAATGCTGTCGGATGCCCTCGGTCCAGCCAGCCTGAAGATCAAACCGGTTGTGCCACTCCGAGACTTTTAGGGGCATTCACTCGATGCGTTTTAAGGCTGCCTGCCAGACCTGCTCCCAGGAATCACGCAGCAGGTTTCCCAGCACCTCATTAATCTCCTGGTCAGGGAGAACATCACCATCCGGTTCCACATAGAGCCAGGCGTGACCGGCTCCCGGTGGTCTTTCGCGACCTTTCATCTCCAGAGCGAAAGGATTCATCTGCGAGTAAGGCACGGGTGTATCCCAAACCAGGGGAATATCCAGGGCGGCTGCGTATTCCTGGGCTTGAATAAGTTCACCATCCAGATCTCCAGAAGAAGCACTCAGAGAAATGGATTCAACTTTCAGAGAGGCCAGGCGCTCTAGGAATATGTTAATGCTGACCTGATTCGAGGGCGTCATGGTTATATGGACCGTTGTGTAAACATCCGATTCCGCGGCTTGCTGGATGATGTCCCAGGTGTGCTCCTGATCTGGTTCAAGCAGAACCAGCATGTGATCCAGTCCGGTCATGAGAAGGGTATCAAAGTAACCTTTATCCTGGAGGCGGGATCCATCAGTGAGTAATCCCGTCACCTGGCCGAGGTCCTCAGAGTATTTGATCAGCTCCAGTAAATCCTCGCGCATCGTTGGCTCACCACCAGTGAAAATCACGTGCGGAATGCCTGCTGCCCAGGATTTCGTGAGGATGGATTTCCATTCATCCGTGGAAAGATCGCGATCCGCGCGTGTATGCGGTGCTAACTCCTGGTCAACGCCTTCAGGAAGGCGGTATGTGAGAGCACAATCCAGGCGGTAGGGAGCCGTAATTTCCCCGCTGTATGGGCGAATCCGGTCAAAACCAAGGTAAGCGATTGGATCGAGATCAGGTATGGAAACCAGCGTGTCGATCGATTCTATGAAATCAGCATAATCCTGGAGTGCCTGCTCATAGGATACCCGGTAGCGCGAGGCGATTTTATCGGAAGCTTCCTGTTCGGGTGTGTTTTGAACGAGGTAGTAAGCGAGTTCTGCAGCGGTTTCATTGAGATGCAGGACAGTAGAAGCAGTAACGATCAACTCGCCCTCGCCATTATTTTCAATACGCAGGTGAAGACGGTAATTGCGCGGATCGTCCTGTGGAGCCTGGTACTGATAAACACCAGGTTCGATGGGTGAGATGGGTGCAAATCGCCGGCGAATTGATTCTCGGATGCTGGTCATAAGTTACTGCTCCATTCTGGATTGAGAAAAATTCCAGGGTCAAAATGCATAAAATTTTCTACGATTTTCTTTCTCGCCCAATATGCTAGGCTGGGTGCGGGGCAATGATTTCATTGAAAGATGGCAGATCAAGATTGTTCACAGGCAGGGATAATGGACAGCCGCCACCGCACTCCGCCAGGAGTGGACAGGGAGCACATTTGTCAGGTATATACTGCCGTTCTCGCAAGTAAAGTGAGAGGTCGTGATTCCAGATCTGCTCCCAGGGATCAGTGAGCAGATTGCCTACCGGTTGGTAGTAAGATTGGCAGGGAATAACGGCACCATCAGGCTCCACGCACATATTGTAGAGTGCTGCAGTGCAACCTTTTACGCCCAGTTCCAGCTGCATGGGATCGAAATTACAGTATTGGGTTGGGGTGTACCAGATTAGCCTCTGATTGTAGAGACCGGTTTTCTCCCGGGCAAGATCGAGCAGCGGGGATAGTTCGTTTTCAGCCAACCCGGTACCCACGGTAGCACCATGACCGGCATGAATCAATGCATTGAGGCCAATCGTGAGCACACCAAGTTCAGCCAAGAAATCCAGTGTCTCGGAAAGATAGGGGCTGTTCTGGCGCAGCATGGTGGTGTTGGTCATCACGTATAAGGGAGTCTGGAGTGCGTTCTTGAGACCATGGATAGTTTGCTGCCAGGCTCCATTGGCGGCTACCATTTCATCATGGATGCTGGCTGAATGAGATTCAACCGTGACCTGGATATGATCGAGCCCTGCATCCACCAGGGCATTCAGGAATTTGGTGTCCTGGAGACGTCTGGCATTTGTATTAATTCCAGTTATTTGGCCTTTGGATTCGGCATGCGCCAGCAATTCCGGAAGGTCATCGCGCAATGTTGGTTCACCACCGGTGAAGACTACATGGGGAATACCATTATCCCAAATCCGATCGATGATCTGCTTCCAGTTTTGGGTGGATAATTCGCTAAAGTCCCTGGGTCGGGCGTTGTAGCAGTGAGCGCAGTCGTTGTTGCAGCGGTAGGTTACAGCCAAATCCATGCGATATGGCGCTGAGGGAGTGGTGGAGAAAGGAGCCTGAATATCAATATCGAGATCGCAAACCGGGCATGCGCCATCCGGTCGGATGAGCTGAGCGAAGTTTTCGCTAAAATGCGCATAGTCACTAGCTGCCTGGGAACCCGATACTTGGTACACATCCTGGATGGCTTCAATAGAAGCCTCTTCGGGCGTATCTTCCAGGTACAGGTAAGCCATGAGCGCTGCGGTAGGGTTGAGATGGATAACCCGGTTCGCATTTACCAGCAGGATGCCGTTGCCATTGCCCGAAACAAGGTCTCCATCGATGCGCAGGTGAACCCGGCTTCGCTCTCCTGAAGTGTTGTAATCATATTTGTAGATACCTGCCAGGGGAAAGTCAACCTGTTTTGAATCTCGATGATTACCAGGCTTGGCTGTCTGAATGGGTCGCAATTTGTTCCAGAAACTCATGTCACCGACCGCCACCAGCACATGCACACGCGCAGCCTGCACAGGCGCAGGCACAGGCGCAGCCACCACCTCCGCCTCCACCACGACTGTAGCTGGAAGCAGGTGGTTTGGGAGGTGGATTGGTGATGTTCGTGATGCCGCTGGTGAAATCCGTTATGCTGCCAACCACATTACTCGAGAAGGACTGTACACCAGTAACAATTGAACCTGCAAAGGCTGAACCCGGAAGCGTGGGCATTGAGGGGCCACCCCGACCAACGGATGGTGCTGATGTACGGGCAGTTGTCGGTACCCTGGTGTAGCCTGGATCATATCTCGGCCACCACATGGGGATAAATACGGGTCCGGTCTGAAAAACATCCCGTGTGCGGTCGTCATATTTCTCATCCAGCATCGTCCATTCCATGTGCTGGTCAAATTTCTCACTTTTGACCTCAGGGGTATCTGCGGCTTCGACCTGCTGCCAGGCACGCTGGGTGATATCCTTGTAGTACGCTACAGATTCCTTGCGGCTAAAACCCTTCATTTTCTTTCCAACGGATTTGACCAGCTCGACCATCATCTTCTGAAGGCCTTTTTTGCGCTCACGCTGCTTAGTTTCTTTAAATGCCATCAGGAAATCGCGTTCATAGAAGCGCAACTCCGGGAGAGGGTCTTCTAGTTCAAGGGTTAGTGGATCGCGCGAGGTCACCGTGGCAGCGTTTTTCTTCAAAACGCCGAAAAGGATCATGGTCATGATCTTGTCCATGGGTTCTTCCATCAGAATCCCTGCTTCCACTGCAGTTAAACCACGTTTGATCCCATGCCCTTCGATGGAGATTTTTGGTGGTAGGTATTTGAGCTTGCGGCGCCGGTCGGAAGATACGCCCCACGCGATCAGTCCCGCAATCCCTCCAATACAGAGCAATGGAATGATCAATGGACTGGCACAGGCCATCAATTCGCCCAGGAATCCTGCTCCACCGGTTGAGCCAGAGGGTGCAGTACCTGCTGAACCTGTAACGATGGAATCTTCGGAAATATACTGCTTCGGAAAAGAGGCGCCAAAGATGTACTGGCGGGTCGCATCTGCTGAAGGATTTCGCCAGGTGTAGGTCATGCGACCATCATTGTCGACACCTCCCTCGGGTTCTGATGAGAAGCCAGATGGCGCGCTGTGCCAGCGTGGCTCATCCGGTTGAACGCCAGGAGGAAAATGGTAGCTCAGGATGGTTTGTGTGCCACCGGATATCGATCCATCTTCAAAAAAGTT
>Ga0209536_100007882_pt1 | contig 16092 bp, 13 predicted proteins | sample DeeMarSeWOR28_12_FD_187461 | JGI IMG/M metagenome (GOLD analysis project Ga0209536, IMG submission 187461) | Marine sediment microbial communities from White Oak River estuary, North Carolina - WOR-2-8_12 (SPAdes) (version 2) | ecosystem: Environmental > Aquatic > Marine > Intertidal zone >...
GTAGCAACTATATAAAAAATATTGCAAAAATGATGTCTCTCAGCAGTGGTGTTTCATTAATGGCTTCTAGTTTTTTATATAGTTGGTTATCCGATGACGAATTTCCATATACTATGGGTATGGATATGTGTGATTTTTATCTTTATGATTGTAGCTATTTTCCAGAAGATCCAGATTATAATAACTATATTTATTTTAATTTTAATGTTATGGATGAATTGGATAATTATCCAGATGGTGCTCCTTTTGATATTAAAATAACAATAATGGATTTAAGTATAACCCACGAATTTACTCATTATTGGGGAGATCCATCTCATCAAATACGTATTATTTGGCCTGAAGGTGCAGATGGCTCTAATGTTAAATTATGGGTTCTTCCTAATATTGAGTGGGCTGAGATAGATCCTGATGACAATTGGAAGTTATTTAGGAATGTAGGTGAGAGTAGTATTTCAATTCCAACAGTTTCTTCTGGTAGTGTTTCAGTACAGCAATCTGTTTCTAGTAGTTCTTCTGGTAGCTCTGGTTCTACAAATATTGGTACCACTATAACTAGAGCTGCTAATTATGGTACCCTCGGGGTAATATCGGGCCACTGAAACATGCTGGTCCCTGAAATGGAGCAATCCATAGATCTCATCGGAAACAAGAATGACCTTATATTTCCGGGCTACCTGGGCAAGTTTTTTCAGGCGATCAAGCGGGTAAGTATATCCGGTTGGATTACTGGGATAGTTGAGTATGGCAATGCGGGGCTTATCGGGATCTGTACGGCAGATATTCTCAAGCTGATCGGGACTCATCCGCCAGTAATTGTCAGGTGAGGTCGGAACCCAGTAAACGTGCCTGCCTACGATCCGGGCCTGTGGCGAATAAGAAACCCATGATGGGGTGGGGATCACCAGGTCACCGTAGTAGACCAGCTGGAGAATGAAAATCAGTTCCTTTGACCCCGGTCCGATCATCACATAATCAGGATTCGTTCTTATACCCTGCGTGCGCTGATTAAATGAAGCCACGGCTTCCCGTTCGATATCCAGGGTCAGGTAAGGTTGTCCGATGGGTTGTTCGATATAAAAATTGTCTGTACCCGGTAATGTAGTAACTATGGAAGACACGCGTTCTCCGAGCATTTCAAGCATATCCAGATCCTCGCCGTATAATTTTATCGCAAGATCTGACTTCACACCACTGGTGAGTTCATCCACTCGCATGGCAATGGGTTGAGTAAAATTATAGGCCAAACCAGGCTCGGTTTGCAGATAAGGTTCAATTTCACGGGATATATCCTCTTTGGTGATGCCTCTTCGCCATTCTTTTGGTGGTTTCAGAACGACCCAGACATCAGTCTGGTGAACACCCATCCAGTCATTGGCCAAATCAGACCGTCCTGTCTTTGGTACCACAGTCTTTATCTCGGGAATATTCCGTATCAATTGACCGGCCAGCCAATTGGCATTATCGATCGATTCCTGCAGGGTCACGGATGGCATACGGACCTGTTCAACCAGAATGGATCCTTCATCCAGTTCGGGAAGAAACTCGGTTCCGAGGCGGAGCATCATTATCATAGAGGCAATGAATAATCCAGCGGCCACACTGGTAACCAGTGCACGCTTTTCAAGGTATTTTTCCAGGGAACTCCGATATCTCGGCCGCAACCAATCAATAATGAAATTTTTTCTCGGACGGACACCTTTACGGAATACCAGTGATGAAATGGCCGGTACAAATATCAATGCCAGTATCAATGAACCAAGAACTGCAGTGGCAACCGTTATTGCCATCGGTCGGTATAAGATCCCTTCCATGCCTTTAAAGGTCATAATGGGGACGTATACCATGAGGATGATCAGGACGCCAAAGAATATTGGTCGGACAACTTCCTTTGCCGCCTGGATTATAGTACTGTCGGTTTCTTGCTCACCCTTTTTCTGAACCCTTCGGATGATGTTCTCAATCATAACGACAGAACCATCTACGATCATGCCAAAGTCAATGGCTCCCAGGCTCATCAGATTGGCCGCCAGGCCAAACTCCCGCATTCCCAGAAAGGCGAATAACATGGACAACGGTATGACCAGGGCGACAATGAAAGCCCCGCTGAATTCGCCGAGAAGAACGAGCAATACCACGATGACCAGAAATCCACCTTCCACCAGGTTGATGGTCAATGTGTCTGTCGTCCGTTCAATAAGCTCCGATTGATCATAGAATTTTTCAATCCGGACACCGGCAGGCAAGCTTTTATTCACCTCCGCTATTTTTTCCTCCACCATTTTGATGACCTCTCTTCCATTGCCGCCGCGAATCATCATCACGATACCGGTTACCACTTCCCCTTTTCCATTCTGGGTGGTTCCACCCTGCCGAATTTGAGTCCCCTCCTGAACATTTCCCAGGTCACGTATAAATACCGGTGTATCGTCCCGGTTGGCGACAATGATATTCCGGATATCATCAATGTTGGTGATCTGGCCAAATCCCCTGATGATGTATTGTTCCCGGTTATGTTCAAGATAATTTCCACCTGAAACGCTGTTATTATTTTCAATGGCTTCAACCACTTCCTGTAAACCCACGCCATAATTTCGTAATCTTCCGGGTTGAATGATCACCTCATATTGTTTTACAAATCCTCCGAAAGAATTTATTTCGGTGACCCCTTTGATGGTTTTCAACTGAGGTGCAATAAGCCAATCCTGGATTTCACGCAATTGAGAGAGTGAATGATCTGTTCCTGCCACGACATACTGGTAAATCTCACCTAAAGCAGTAGATATGGGTCCGAGTTGAGGGCTGGAAATATCATCCGGAAGGTCATCCCGGATGGATTGAAGTCGCTGGCTGACCATTTGACGGGCGAAGAAAATATCTGTTCCTTCCTCAAATTCTACTGTAACAGCTGACAATCCAAATTGAGAGATCGACCGTACTTCCTTAATATCCGGAAGTCCGTTCATACTCGTTTCAATGGGATAGCTCACCAGTTTCTCCACATCAAAAGGGGAATAGCGTCCAGCCTTTGTTATGATCAAGACCTGTATCGGTGTGACATCAGGTAGTGAATTGATTGGAATTTTCATGAATGCTGAAGCGCCTGCAATCGCCATCAGGATGGCAATGGCCAATGCCACATATTTTTGCCTGACGCTGAATTCAACAATTTTTTGGAGCATGATTTATGGTTTAATTTCGATCCTATTCTTCTGCTATTTGTTCATATCTTGAAAGGGCTTTTAGGCTGAATATTTGGGTGATGGCCACCTCTTCACGATCGGCCAACCCACGGCTGATGATGACATAATCGTCGAGCAATTTCTCGATGGCAACCGGCCGCTTTTCATAGGTGGACGGATTCTTTTTTACGAATACAATGGGATTTTTGCCATCATAGGTAAGCGCCCGTGAAGGGACCACCATCACTTTTCCCGGAAAACTTGATTCTATTTCCAGACGGACATTCTCCCCAGGCTTGGGCCAGTTATTGTGGACTTCGGAGATGATATTAATAACGACTGACCGGTTGGCTTCATCCAAACCCGGGTTTACAGTAGCGATGACGGCATGAATCGATTGGGATTCTGACTCTCTGCGTGTAACAATCACCCGGTCGCCGGTTTTAACATATTGTCCGTCTTCAGGGGAGATATATCCCCTGATCAATACATGGCTCAGATCAATAAGCCGGGCCAGGGTTTCATAGGCCTGGACACTTTCCCCGAGGTCGATTCGTAACTGATCCAATATCCCATCTATTGGTGCCCGGATATTCAGAACGGGTTTGATCCGTTCAGTACCAGTATACAATTCCATTTCCTGATCGGTGACTCCCACAGCCCGTAACTTAGCACTGGCCGCACTCGCTGAAGCAGATGCCCTCTGAAAATCACTCAACACACGTTCCAGTTCACTTTCAGAATTTATTTTCTTTTCAACCAGGTTTTTGATACGCTTGAGCTGGTTTTCGTGATACGTCTGTTCTGCCACAGCCTGGAGGTATTCAGAGATGAGGTTGCCAAATTCAAGACTTTCCATCTGGAATAGTATCGAACCGGCTTTGGCAAATATCCCGTCAGTGGCATTGATCTTGCTGATGCGCCCATCCATCGGTGCTGAGATAATGCTCATGTGATCGGGCGCGGGGAATACAATACCGGGCGCCCTGATATTTAAGATTTGTTCCTGGTGGAACACGATGGCCGTTTCTATATCCAGCTCAGCGACTTCATTTTCGGATAATTTTATCCATTGTGCCACTGTATCTGGTTTTTCCAAGGAAGGCGGCGAAGCGATTTCATTTTGCACTTCTTTGGTCCCTTTTTCTTGACAGGCAACACCTGTAATGATAGTGGCCGATAGCACCAGGATCATGGAGGGTGTCATGCGACTTATTTCTTTCATGTTTCTATGGTATATTAAATAATAAGGTCTCTATCCAGGAATTTTTCCAGTTCTACAATCTGAATGTAATAATTTCGAAGGGCAAAAAGATATCTCAATTTACTATTCAAAAATATTTGTTGGGCTACGAGCAGATTCAATAAGTCTATTTCTCCGGCCCGATATGCTTCCTGAGTCAACGATTGCAATTGGGCTGCTTTTTCACGCAAAGAGGCTTCATACCGGTCAATGATCTGTTTGTATTTTTCATAATTGTGCCACGCATGCTCAATTTGTTTTTTCATTTCAAGTTGAATGGAAATACGTTCCCACTCAATTCGTTCTTTCTCGGCCTTTGCCATTCGTATTTCTCCGCGTCGCTCCAAAGGGAACCACAGTGGTATACTCAAACCGACTTCAAATCCATTATACTGAAATCCGGTGCCATAATCTTGTGTGTAGTATGAGAACCGAATGTCTGGAAACACATCACTTCGGGCCTGGCTAATCTGATGATCGGCTGCCTCAGATGCCTGAAGAGCAGCCAGGTACTGAGGTTGTTGTTCAATCACTTCCAGTGCCATTTCCTGGCTGATGTCATCTTCGGTTATTACCAGGGTATCCTGAAAACCGATACTGTATTCTTGATCTTCCGGATCAATACCGAGCAAACCATACAGTTCATAGCGCGACTCGTGGATCATTCGTTCGGTTTCTTCAAAATCATTAAACGATTCATCCAGTTGAATTTCAGCTTTCAACAGGTCCATACCGGTGGCCACACCGGATTCAACCCGAGAAGATACGGCCTCAAACAGGTCCTGAGCCAGAGTATTCTGCTCTTTACGTACCTCCCTTGTGTACAGGGCATAGAGAACTTCTATGTAACCTTTTTTTGTTTCCGCACGGATCATTTTTTCTTCCGCCTGAACCCGGTATTGAAGTACTTCCGTTTCGCGCGATAGTTTTTTCATTCGATGGTACATTGAAATGGGAGAATCAATGGTTTGAGACACAGCAAATCGCTGTTCTGCAAAGGGTTGATTCTGGTCCTTGTCAATACCCTCTTTAAAATAGCTGACTGTCGGCGATTGTACTCCTGTTTGTGTACGCCATGCGTCTTCTTTTTTCTTCAGCATGGCACGCAGTTGATTCAAATCAGGATTTTCACTTTGAGCCCGAGCAACGGCATCCTGAATGGTGAGGATATGTTCCTGCGCGATCCCATCCTGATGCCAGGTTAAGAAGAATGTCAGGACCAGACAGAGCATTTTTCCTATGGAAAGGGTCCGGATAATACGAATATGATTCATAATATATAATTTGTCTTGTTAGCGGAACATTTGAAATATTAAAGTTAAAAATTAAGAAGTCATATATTCTATATCAAGTACTATTCTCAAACATCATTTTAGTATATTCCCGTTTAAAGAAGGTTTTTAAGTTTTGGAATATTCAGGGATTCATTATTTTTGCAGTCCCCGGTATTTTGAAAGACGGGGAAAACCGATCATTTGCGGGGTGTAGCGCAGTCCGGCAGCGCGCTTCGTTCGGGACGAAGAGGTCGTGGGTTCAAATCCCGCCACCCCGACAAAGAATAAACTGCAGTTATGCAGTTTTTTTTTGAACCAGTCATGACCTACTTCGTTTACATTCTGAAGAGTGAAAAAGACCTTCGATATTACGTAGGGTATACGAGTGATCTTGAAAAGCGACTGGCATACCATAATTCAGGTAAGCAACGTCATACAAGGCACAGGAGACCCTTTAGGCTTGTTTATTACGAAGAATTTGATACCAAAACTGAAGCTCTGAAACGGGAGCGACAGATAAAAAGTTATAAAGGAGGGGCGGCTTTTAAGAAGTTGATAGAAGGGGTGTAGTCCCGCCATAGGCGGGACGCTTCGTTCGGGACGAAGAGGTCGTGGGTTCAAATCCCGCCACCCCGACAAAAGAAAAAAACCATCTCGCCGCAGGCGGGGTGGTTTTTGAGTTTAACGAGGCGTCAAGAGCTCGCTCTTGTAAGCCCTGGTGAACAAGAAAACAATGCGAAGCATTATGGTTTTTCTCTTTTAAGACACCCCCTCACTGGGATCACGGGAAGCACAAAGTGCTTCGAGTAATCCCGCCACCCCGACAAAAAATAAACTGCAGTTATGCAGTTTTTTTTTGAACCAGTCATGACCTACTTCATTTACATTCTGAAGAGTGAAAAAGACCTTCGATATTACGTAGGGTATACGAGTGATCTTGAAAAGCGACTGGCATATCATAATTCAGGTAAGCAGCGTCATACTGGGCACAGGAGACCCTTTAGGCTTGTTTATTACGAAGAATTTGATACCAAAACTGAAGCTCTGAAACGGGAGTGAAAGAGTGATTCCTGGTGTTTACAGGTGGCCTTCCCAAGCTCCACGCTCCCTGCTTTTCATGAGCGCAGCCCCTGAAACGGAGCCTATTGAAGTAATTGCAATTGTTTGATCCGCTCAAAAACCATTTCCGGGGTGATCCGCTCCATACAGGCAAAATCGCCACGATGGCATGTACCTTTTCCATAGACTGTACAGGGACGGCAGGTGAGTTCGCTGCGGGGTACTTGTATGGTATGAGATTCAGGCTGGTTCAGCGCACCGAATCCCATATCGGGATGGGTGCTGCCCCAGATTGACAGGGTGGGAACACTTAACAGGGAGGCCATGTGCATGTTGGCGGAGTCCATGGTAATCATGAACGAAAGCTGGGAGATCAACCAGATCTCTTCTTTCAGGGTCAGTTGGCTGGTGATATTGATGACCTGGGGAGAAGAATCGGCCAGGTCATCCAGGAAGGGTGATTCATCGGCCCCGCCAAACAGAAAGACAAACAGATCCTGGCGGGTAGTCAGCAAACGGATCAGCTTCTTCATGTGGTCCATTGGCCAGACTTTCAGGATATGCTTTGCCATGGGAGCGATACCGATCCATTGTTTATCCCCCGGAACCAGGTACCGGCAGAGGATGCTGTGGACCATCTCACCAACAGATGGATCGGGTTCTATTCCGGTGTATCCATCCATCTGGAATTCCGGGAATACCCTTTGGAAAACCGTTTCATACCGCTTGGTGGCATGCGGCAGTGGTTCGGAATGTGGTCCTTTTATGGCTCTTTTACGGAGCTGGCGGTCTTTCCTGATCATGTACACCCGTTGGCCGGTCAACCGGAACAGACCATCCAATATCCAGGAGCGCAATACGCCATGAAGATCCAGAACGTAATCGAACCGGCCATTTATTCTAAGTTCCTTGAAGAGTTTCAGGATTCCGAGAAATCCTTTGTGGGAACCATTGAAGTCGGTCGGAATGAAGTGAATTTGCGGAATGCCGTAAAAAAGATCTCTGAAAGCTGGCCTTGAAACAAGGACCACCTCAACATTTTTATATTGTTGAACCAGGCTCCTGATAACAGGAACGGTAAGGGCCACATCTCCCAGGGCGGAAAATCTGAATACAAGGATACGGATGGCTGAGGATTGATCTGCCATGGCACACTATTTTAAAATTGTAATACTGGGATTATGCATAATGCCATTGGAAAATAACAGGTGAAACAGGTAAAAAGTTCCTGGTTTCTTTCAGTTTTTAATACTTTTTATAGGATTTCTCCTCCATCAGATCAGAGCCGGTTTTTTCATTGATGAGTTTCTTAATGTGGGCTCTTTCATCATTGAAGACATAAACTTTCCTGACCGCATCGATAAAAGACGGTCCGAAATCCTTTTTACGTTCAAATTCCCTGCAGAGATCCTCGATATCCCATAACTTTTGATTGATCTCATATAACTTCTGGTAGAGGGGGTCGGTCCGTTCTATAATGTTTTGTGCAGCGACGGAAAGGATCTCATGTTCTTTGCGGATATTCGTGAGTTTTTTTTCATCCCTGATTTTCTCTAGTTTGATTTCCAGGATGGTCAATTTGTCGATGATCTCTCCGTTTGAGACTTCGATTTTCATAAATGCAGAATTTTTAGTCCGGTAAAAATAGAAATTTTATTACATGGGATCGACATCAATGACAATTTGGACACCTTTAAAATACGGGCTGGACTCCATTTGAGTCAGTTGATGGTTCAGATGCTGCTTTGTTTCGGTCAATGATAGATTCCGCTCCAGTTTTATGTATATTACTTTCAAATACCATCGTTGAACTTTTGAGATCAATGGAAATTCAGGACCTAATATGCGATCATGAAAATTTTTTCGTAATGTCTGTGCCATTAGTGCAGCAGCCTTATTCAGGCTGGGTTTATTGCGATGTTTAAGGGTCATCTGAATAAGCCTGTAGAATGGAGGATATTTAAATCGCTTTCGTTCATCAAGCTGATCATGATACATTTTTATGTAGTCATCCTGAACCACCCATTGCAATACCGGGTGATCAGGGTCTGAGGTCTGGATGACAACCGAGCCCTGCGATTCTTTTCTTCCGGCACGACCACTCACTTGCGCAAGTAACTGGAACGCTCGCTCGTACGATCTGAAATCAGGGAAGAACATTAAATTATCCGCGTTTAAAACCCCGACCAGTCGTACTTTTTCGAAGTCCAATCCTTTGGAAACCATCTGGGTTCCAACCAGGATATCAATTTTCTGATTTTCAAGGTCTGAAAGTATCTTATGATAGGCATGTTTGGACCTGGTCGTATCCAGGTCCATCCGTTTAATCCGGGCATCCGGAAAAAGGAGCCTGACTGCTTCCTCGATTTTTTCAGTACCCATGCCCATTGTTTTTATTTCAGGCGCGGAACAATCATGACATGAAGCCGGCACATCTGTGGTGAAACCGCAATAATGACATTTTAGATTTTGAGTGTATTTATGATATGTGAGGTGGATATCGCAATTTTTGCAGTGTGGAATCCAACCGCAATGCTGGCATTGGAGATAGGGTGAGAAACCACGCCGGTTTTGGAAGAGAATGATTTGTCCTGACCGATCCAGGGTTTCAGCTATCCTGGAATACAATTCGGGTGTAAAATGGGCCACCATCTTTTTTTTTCTCCACGCTTCATGGGTATTGGCCAGAATGATCTCAGGCATCTGGAAATTGCCAAATCGCTGGAGCAGTTTAACGTATCCAAATTTACCTTTTTCTGCATTGAAAAAGGATTCCAATGATGGTGTTGCAGTTCCAAGGAGGACTTTAACCTGCAATAAATGTCCCAGGTATAATGCTGCATCACGAGCGTGGTACCGTGGGGCCGGATCGTGTTGTTTGTATGAGGGCTCCTGTTCCTCATCAATAATGATCAATCCCAGGTTTTTAAACGGGAGGAAAATTGAAGACCGTACACCTAAAATAACCTGGTATTGATTTTCAGGATTTCCATCCAGGAGATTTTTCCAAATTTCAACACGTTCCGCATCACTGAACCGGGAGTGATATACCCCAATTCTATGACCAAAATATTTCTTCAGGCGTATGATGATCTGAGATGTTAGGGCAATTTCAGGTAAGAGATACAAAACCTGATTCCCAGATTCAATTTGTTGTCGGATAAGGTGGGCATAAATCTCTGTTTTTCCACTGGAGGTGACACCATGCAGCAGCACTGTATTTTTATGTTCAAATTGTTCCTGAATCGACTGAAGTGCGAAATGCTGATCGTCCGATAATAATTTTAGTTCTTCGGTCGCTGATGGTTCAAAAGACAATCGACCCACCTGTATGAACTTTTTTATAAGAACCTTTTTTTTAATCAGGGCATTGATACTGCTACTGGTACAATGCGGATCCCCTTTTAAAACAGACAGGGGGATGCCCTGACTCATGTTGGTACGTTGATTCCAAAAAAAAATGAAACTCTCGAGGGCCGCTTTTTGTTTCGGTGCTTTTTCCAGACCTTCAAGTTGTTCAAGAAGTCGGTCTTCTTCATGAAATGATTCGCTGAGAAAAAGGAAAGCCTCAAGTTTTGGTTTGTACGTTTCTGTTAATGTTTCATGAACTTGCACCAGATCCCTCTGAATCAAACGAGACAAAGGAGCTAAAGGATTTTGCAATCCGGTCAGTCGGGTCAGTTCTGCCACTGAGATTTGAGCATGGTCTGTTATTGTATTCAGTATTTTTTTTTCTGAGAAGCCAAGATCATCAGTCACCTCGATACCGGAACTGGTGACACGTGATTCACTTTCCGGTCTTAAACCAGCCGGAATGGCGGCTTTAAAGATGCTTCCTAATGAACACATGTAATAAGAACCCATCCAATGCCACAGGTCAAATTGTGATCTCAACACGATTGCCTGGTCATCAGGTAGATCAACCAATGTTTTGAGATCATCCTGGTCGGGGGGATTGGAGTGGATTGTGATGACCAGGCTGGTGTGTATCTTTTTCTTCCCAAATTGAACAATAGCGCGCATTCCTGGTTTAATATTTTGTTTCAGGCTATCCGGCACAGCATAAGTAAACACCCCTTCAATGGGTAGTGGCAGGAGAACGTCTGCATATATCTGTTTTTTGATCATATGGATACCTGAAATGATTTTTTTCCGGGGACATCAAACTGGCACATGCACAATAAATACGGGGGGCTGGAGAAAGAACAGAAGTTCGATCTCAGATGGAAAGGATCTTTGATATCTCAAGTAATTCCCGGTTTACATCCTTGTTCAGTTTGACGGCCTTCCTGAATGGTACCAATACGACTTCATTATCCTGCACACCCACCATGGCATTTTTCTGGCCATCCAGGAGAGCCTCCACGGCATGATAGCCTAATCTGCTGGCCGTCACACGGTCAAATACCGATGGTGAACCACCCCGCTGTATATGTCCCAGTACTGTAACCCGCATGGAATAATCCTTAAATTCGTGTTTTAGTTTCCTGGCAATTTCAATCGCACCACCTTCATCACCTTCAGCCACAATGATAATATTTCGCGATTTTTTCCGCCTGAATCCGTCTTCCAGGAAACTTTTCAAAGTAGCGACCTGGTCTTTCTCTTCAGGTATTAATATGGCTTCAGCACCGCATGCAATACCGCTGCGCAATGCAATAAACCCCGCTTCAGCGCCCATGACTTCAACAAAGAATAACCGGTTATGGGCACTGGCGGTATCCCTGATCTTATCTACAGCTTCTACCACTGTATTCAATGCAGTATCGTATCCAATGGTCACATCGGTCCCGTAAATATCATTATCAATTGTTCCTGGGATCCCGATAAATGGTATATCATACTCTTCACCAAAAACTCCCGCACCCGTGAATGTGCCATCACCACCAATAACAACCACACCGTCTATTTTCATACTTTTCAGGTTACCATATGCTTTTTTTCTGCCTGTTTTAGTCATAAATTCAGGACACCGGGCCGTTTTAAGAATGGTCCCTCCCCGTTGAATTATATCACTTACCGTATGTGCTTTCAGCGGTTTAAAATAGCCTTCAATCATTCCTTTGAATCCGTGCCGGATACCAAGGACATCCAGGTTATAATAAATGGCTGTTCTCGTGACCGAGCGTATGGCGGCATTCATTCCAGGAGCATCACCTCCAGAAGTGAGAACTCCGATTTTTTTTATTTTACTCATGTTTTATGAACTATATAAATTGATGTATTGAGGTTAATTAGGACTGTATAATCATGATGTTTCATATGATATTTTCTTTGCCACCTTTTCTAGAAGCCAGATTGGCGTAGAGGTGGCCCCTGATATTCCAATGGATGAGAGATCTTTTATTTCCGCAAGTTTGAGTTCGCCCGGTTCTGAAATAAAAAATGATCTGGAATTATGTTTTTTGCACACATCAAATAGCGTTTTTCCATTGGAACTCTCTTTCCCACTTACGAATATGATGGCATCATGCTCACCGGCAAAGCGGGCCAGCTGCGGTGCCCGGTTGGCCACCTGACTACAAATGGTCTGGTGGGCCATCAGGTGGATCATGGAATCACTGTTATGGTGCTTAATCCGGGTTTTTAATTCATCCTGAATGGCCTGGTATTCGTTTTTATTTTTTGTAGTTTGTGAAAACAGGTATACCGGTCTGCGGTAATCAAGCTGGTCCAGATCCTCCAAATCATTAATGACGATGGCTTTGCCACCTGTTTGTCCAAGCAAACCATCCACTTCCGGATGCTCTTTTTTCCCAAATATGACGATCTGTCCATCTTCATCAATGATCTCATCATAGCAGGTTTTTAGTTTATCCTGGAGTTTTGATACTATGGCACATGTGCCATCAATGAGTCGGATATTTTTCTCTTTCGCAATCGCATAAGTTAGGGGAGGTTCCCCATGCGCACGAATCAATACTGTGGCATTTTTCAGGTTGTGAAGATCCTGATGCGATATGGTTTTCATACCCTTCCGTTCCAACCGGGCGACTTCTTCTTTATTATGAACGATATCCCCAAGACAATAGATATGACCCGTTTTCCTCAGTTCTTGCTCCACCAGGTGTATAGCGTTCCTGACACCAGAGCAAAATCCCGCATTCGGATCGATAACCACATTCATGTATTCAGATTTTTAATTATTTTCCTGAACCATACCATCTGATCTTCCATAGTCATATGGCTGTTATCCAGTATCAGAGCATCAGGGGCTTTCTGAAGTGGACTGAGTTCACGATTTTGGTCCATTTGATCGCGCATTTGAATATTTTTTTCAACCTGTGATAAATCGGTGCTCATTCCCTTATGCTCCAATTCTTTATGCCGTCGGCTGGCGCGTACATCCTCATTTGCAGTCAGGAAGATCTTCAGTTCGGCCTGAGGAAATACCACGGTTCCAATATCCCGGCCATCCATTACAATTCGTTTTTTCTCTCCCAGTTTTCTTTGCAGTTCCACCATTTTCTCTCGCACCTCCTGTATCTTACTGACCTGGCTTACTTGCTCAGATACTTCGAGAGTACGGATTTCATGGTCCACATTTCTTCCATTAACAATGGTTTCAAATTTTTGACTATCCGGATCGTATTTAAATTCAAGATGAAGATGCTGTAGCAATTCAGACAGGTCCTTCAAATGGATCTGAGTTCCTTCGATAATACCTGTCTTCAGGCACCAATAGGTCACTGCACGGTACATGGCCCCGCTATCAATATATGTGTATCCCAATTCCCTGGCGATTTCTTTGGCAAATGTACTTTTACCACTGGAGGAATGTCCATCGATGGCAATTACCAGATCGTTTTTTTTCATACCGGTTCAAATTTATGAAAAGCTTATTACCACGCCATACTTTTTGGTAAGGGATATCAGAAAATAAAGGTAGCTAAAGGAAGTAGTTTACGGAAGTTTTTTTTGAAATTCGCCCAGGTCCAGGGTAATGGAAATATGATTTGATGCTCCTGCAAGATGATACCGTGCCCGACCGTAAGACAAATGAAATTTCGATAAATTCAAACCGAGTCCCCATGATAATCCTATGGTGGATGTCCGGCTGGGGACCTTTAACTCCTGTCTTCGATTGTAATTGAATCCAGCCCGCACAAAAAAAGGTTGAAAAGGATTGAATTCCAGGCCAACAATAAAATGACGGAGGAAATTATTCCCAAAGCGTTTGAATCCGGAATTTTCATTTTCGGCGGATATGGCGGGCGATCCATCTGTGTTTGAGGGTTGAGGATCACCTGCAAGGTCAAAGGTTTCCAGGTGGTGGATATTCAATAAAAACCTCAGCGGCGCATGTTTAAGCTTCTGGGATAATCCCAGTTGGATTTCAAAAGGGAGACGTTCATAATGTCCCTTGTAATACGGTTTTATTTGAGTTCCCAGGTTTTTTACGACCAATCCGGCTGAAAAATAACCCTGGCGACTGAGGTAATGAATGCCCATGTCAATGGCCAATCCGAAAGAATGGTATCTCTCGAAGTTAGAGATGATGGGTTTTAAAGTGATACCTGCCTGGAGCATACTATCCAGGAAGGGCCTGGAGTACGACAGGTGTATCGCATATTCAGAGGCCGTGAAACTGCCTGTAATGACACCTGTTTCATCTGCTCCTGTAAAACGTCCGTAATTGATGTAATGAATACCAGCCGCAAAAGATCCTATATTTTGAAAATTTCTGGCATAACTGAAATATCCAAAATTGATATCAGAGAAATAATTCACATAATTCAAAACCAGATTTTGATCCATCCCGGCATTCAAAAGCCCGGGATTATGATATACCAGGTTAAGATCATGATCATTTGATGAGATGACCACACCACCAAGTGCAGCCACCCGGCCTGAGTTGGTGAGATTTAAAAAATCATACGTGTGATTTCCCCCAATCTGACCTTGCGTTACATAAGGTAGCACAAGCAAATAAACCATGAAGTGTAATTTTTTTGTCATGATGATATGCAAGGGATCGCGACAGACTAATTTCTAAAACGGTTTTACCCTACGATTAGTGTATTGTCAGGCTGGATTTAGAATTTTAGTTTCTCTAAAATAAACCGAATCCGTGAAGACCCAAAATTTTGTGTTACTTTTAATTTTTAATAAAAATCACCCTTTCAAAGATAAAATCCCGCTATTTAAAGGGAATTATGTCAGCCACATGGATCACAACAATTTTGTGTCGGTCATTATTAATCCAGAATCAGGAGCCCGTTTACCAAACCGGTATAAAGATTTTATTCAGGATTATTTTAAGAGCCAATCTCAAGATGCCGTTATTCATGAAACATTGGATCATTCGGATGCCCTGGCTTTTATTCAATCGGAAAAAGAGCGGAATAGCCGTTTTTTTGTGACTGTTGGAGGCGATGGTACTATTAATACAGTGGCCTCACAATTGATTGATACAGAGGCGGTTCTCATGGTTGTCCCGACGGGTTCCGGAAATGGTCTGGCCAGGCACCTTGGTATTCCAATCCAGTTTAAACGATCAATACAACTTTTTGAACATCATGAGGTGAAACGGATTGATTGTGGAGTGATGAATGATATTCCGTTTTTCTGCACGGCTGGCTTGGGTTTTGATGCAGAGGTAGCCCATCGGTTTGCTCAAAAAGGACGACGTGGACTGACCACTTATATTGAGACTTTGATTCAGGAATACTGGAAATATAAGCCACAGGAATTTGTAATTGAGTTTGAGGAACAGGTCCTCCGGCCCACATCATTTCTAATAACGTTTGCCAATTCTGCCCAATATGGTAATAATGCATTTATTTCCCCCGATGCAAAAATCGATGATGGATTTCTGGACATGTGTCTCATTTCTGAATTTCCACAGAATTTGGGGCCTCTATTAGGATTGAAGGTGATAACCCGAAGGATCTCTACTTCCAGTCATTATGAAATGGTCCGGCTAAAGGAGGCTGTGGTAAAACGATCTGCTCCCGGTTGGGCCCATTTTGATGGTGAGCCGGTTTACTTACCGGAAACATTAAAATTTAAGGTCCTCCCATCCGTTTTAAATGTGTGTGTGCCCGTGGCAAATTCCAGATAATCAATGAAGGCATTTTCGGTTCGTTAAAGTGGTCGCATAAGGGGTTCTGTTTCTTCCCGTTCGAACCCAACGGGCTGGGAATTCTAATATCGATCCATTTATCAGCCGCTAAAGTAAGTGCCTATTGTCTTTCAGGCCCTGCGGGATGCGACCATTTTTCTGTCCTTACAAATACGGTGTATTTGACGTCCTGAAAAATAAAGGCCGCCATAATGATGGCAGCTTTTTTTTGTTTGGGTGGAATATGGGATTTCTCGCATCACCATGGTG
>Ga0209536_100007883_pt1 | contig 16092 bp, 20 predicted proteins | sample DeeMarSeWOR28_12_FD_187461 | JGI IMG/M metagenome (GOLD analysis project Ga0209536, IMG submission 187461) | Marine sediment microbial communities from White Oak River estuary, North Carolina - WOR-2-8_12 (SPAdes) (version 2) | ecosystem: Environmental > Aquatic > Marine > Intertidal zone >...
CCGCCCCAGGTGGTATTCGTGTTCGCCACCACCGAGCCTCAGAAGATCGCCAACACGGCGGCGCCGGTGATGAGCCGGGTGCAGCGGTTCGATTTCCGCCGCATGGGTCCCCACACCATCGTCGAGCGTTTGCAGTACGTGGCTGAGCAGGAGGGGATCGAGGCGGAGCACGACGCTCTGCTGCTGATGGCCCGCGTGGCGCACGGCGGGATGCGGGACGCCCTCTCCTTGCTGGACCAGGCGGTCGCGTTCGACGAGGGACCGGTGACCGCCGAGCGAGTGCGGCAGGCCCTGGGGCTGATCGACGATGAGCTCTACGCGGAGCTGCTGGACCTCGTGGCCGAGCGCCGCAGCGAGCACGTGTTCCCCTTCGTGGCGCGCCTCGTCGAGGGCGGCGCCGACCTCGCGGAGTTCGTGGGGGGTGCCGGGGAGGCGCTGCGCGCCCTGCTGATCCGGATGCTGGGAGGACAGCCGGACGGGGTGACCGAAACCCTGCGCGGCGCCATCGAGCGGCACGCTGAGCGCTACAGCGAGGGTGACGTGCTCCGCATGCTGCGGCTGCTGGGCGAGGCCGACTGGGCGATCCGGCGCAGCCCTCACGCCCGTCTCCACGTGGAGACCCTGCTGCTGCAGTGGACCCTGCTGGATCGCACGGTGGAGCTGCAACAGGTCATCGACGCGCTGGGGAAGGGAGGCGCCCCTCCTCCCCCAGCCCCTCCTACGGGCGGCCGAGCGGCGGAGCGGAGAAGCGGTGCCGCGGCTCGCCGCTCGACGCCGGTGAGCGGTGGGAACGCGGCTTCGGCCACCGACGGCGGCCCTGATGCAGCGCCGCCATCCCGCCCGATTGAGGGCCCGCTGACCCTCGGTGCCCTCGTCGAGCGCTGGCCGGCCGTGGTGGAGGCGGCGGGACGGCGACGGCGGCTGGTGCGGGAGGCTTTGAGTCACGCGACCCCGGCCAGCGTCGAGGGAGACGAAGTGACGCTCGAGGTGTCGGACTGTGAGGTGCACCTCGAAGGGCTGGAGCGGAACCGCGACCTGGTGGCCAAGGCGATCGACGAGGTGACAGGACGAACGGCGCGCGTGGCGTACCGCCCCGCTGCGGTCGAGGCGCCACCGTCGAACAACGCCCGCCGGCTCAGCCGGAAAGGGGATCGGGACGAGCGGCTCAAAGCCTACCGGTCCCAGGACCCCTCGCTCGACGCGATGGCCGACGCGCTCGATCTGGAGCTTCTGGAGTAACTTGCGAGGCCTCCGTCGGTCGGGTAGCTTGCAGCGGCGAGGGCCGTAGGGCGCGTAACTATAGGATTGACAGGGATATGGCAGATCTTTCCCAACTGTTCCAGCTAGGCCAACAGGTGCAGGGCCGCCTCACCGAGATGCAGACAGAGCTCGCCGAGCGCAGCGTCACGGGCTCGGCCGGCGGTGGCATGGTGAAGGTGACCGCCGACGGGCGGGGCCAGATCCGGACCATCGAGATCGATCCCGCCGCCGCGGCCGACGGTGACGTCGAGATGCTCGAGGACCTCGTGCTCGCCGCCGTGAGCGACGCGCAGCGCAAGGCCGATGAGCTGTACCGCGACGAGCTGAAGAAACTCACCGGCGGACTTCCGCTCCCGTTTCAGTTTCCACTCTGAGCCGTGTCGGCGATCGAGCAGCTGATCGGCGAACTCTCCAAGCTGCCCGGCATTGGGAGAAAGACGGCGACCCGCCTCACGTATCACCTCCTCAAGCAGCCGGAAGACGGCGTGCGGCGCCTGGCGGAGGCCGTGCGGACGCTCGTCGAGCGGGTCCGCCCCTGCTCGGTGTGCGGCAATCTGGGAGAGACCGATCCTTGCCCGATCTGTGCCGATCCCCGGCGCGACCAGACGGTGGTGTGCGTCGTGGAGGAGGCCTCCGATATCGGCGCCATCGAGCGGACCGGCGAGTTCCGCGGGCTGTACCACGTTCTCGGGGGGCATCTCTCGCCGCTCGACGGTATCGGCCCCGACGACCTTAGGGTCGACGCGCTCCAGGGCCGGCTGGCGAATGGGACGACCGTGCGTGAGGTGATCGTGGCCACCAACCCCTCCATGGAAGGCGAGGTGACCGCGACGTACGTGCGCGGGGTGGTCGAGCGTCCGGGCGTCCGTGTGACGCGCATCGCTTTGGGCTTGCCCGTCGGTGGCGATCTTGAGTACGCCGATAGCATGACGATTGCGCAGGCGCTTGCCGCACGGAGGGAAATGGCGACATGATGGGGGCGCGCATTCGGGCGTTGCTCGTGGGTCTGGGGCTGGGAGCGGTGCTGGGGACCGTGGTGGCGCAGCAGTCGATGGGGCGCCACCGGCGGGATCTGTTCAGCGCGCACCCCTTGCGCCGCCTGTCGGCGCTGGGCTATCTCAACGGTCACCCCAGCGTCGAGGCCGTGCGCCTGTTGCGCGACTACCTCGCGTGGGAGCAGCACCCGATGCTGCGGCGGCGGGCAGAGGGCATCGTGCGCCGCATGGAAACGAAGCTCGGCTGAGGTGAGCCGTCGATGACTGGTGCCGGCACCTGGTCACTCAACGAGAGCGACTACCAGCGGATCAGCGAGCAGTTGAGCGCGCTGCTCCGGGAGTCGAATGCCCGCTGCGCCCTGCTGGTGGACCGCACGGGCCAGCTCCTGGCCAATGCCGGGGAGCAGCTCTCGTTCGATCCGGCAGCGTTCGCGTCGCTCACGGCCGCCGACTTCAGCGCCAACGATCAGCTGGCAAAGATGATCGGCGAGCCCGAGTTCGCGTCGCTGTTCCATCAGGGTGAAAAAGAGTCGATGTACCTGGCCGACGTGGCAAGGCGCGTCATCCTCGTGGTGCTGTTCGATCAACGCACGACCGTGGGGATGGTGCGGCTCCGGGTGAAGCAGGCGGTGGGCGACTTGGCGCATCTTTTCGAGGAGATGTTCGGTCGAGCGGCGACGCCCGGGGTGGAACAGCCCCAGGTGGGTGGGCCGCTCGCAGGCGCGGATGACGAAATTGACAAGCTGTTCGGAGACTAGGGAGGCGCGTCGACCATGTCGATGATCAACTACGCCTCCCGCGAGATCAACTGCAAGCTGGTCTACTACGGGCCAGGGTTGGGGGGGAAGACCACCAACCTGGAGTTCGTGTACAACAAGGTGGCGCCCGATACGCGCGGAAAGATGGTGTCGCTGGCCACCGAGACCGAGCGCACCCTGTTCTTCGACTTCCTGCCGGTGGATCTCGGGACCATCCGCGGGTTCAAGACGCGCTTCCACCTGTACACGGTGCCGGGTCAGGTGTATTACAACGCGTCACGCAAGCTCATCCTGAAGGGGGTCGACGGGGTCGTGTTCGTGGCGGACAGTCAGATCGAGCGCATGGAGGCCAACATCGAGTCCATGCAGAACCTGTACGACAACATGGCGGAGTACGGGTACGACCTGACCAGGATCCCGTTCGTGATCCAGTACAACAAGCGGGATCTCCCGAACGCTGCGCCCGTCAAGGATCTCCAGGCTCAACTCAACCCGGGATGGCCCGTGCAGGACCCGACGAAGCAGCGGCCGGTACCCGACCCGTGGCATGAAGGAGAGATGCTGATCCACCAGGTCGATGGAACCTGGATCGAGCGGGCGCCGTTCTTCGAGTCCGTGGCCACCACGGGTGACGGGGTGTTCGACACGCTGAAGGCGGTGGCGAAGGTCGTCCTCAAAAGCATGAGCTAGCATGGCTCAGGACACCATCTGGACCCTGCCGAATATCCTGACGATCGCGCGCATCGCACTCGCGCCCGTCATTGCCCTGCTGCCGTTCATCAACGGATGGGTGCCCAAGCTCGTCGCCTTCGTGGTGTTCGTCGTGGCGGCCGTCAGCGACATCTACGACGGCAGGCTGGCGCGGCAACGCGGCGAGACCACCGACCTCGGCAAGCTGCTGGACCCCCTCGCCGACAAGCTGCTCCTCGTCGCGACGCTGATCCCGATCTACTGGATCACGCGCTATCCCATGGCGCAGTACGAGATCCCCTGGTGGGGCAACCTGCCGCTCTGGGCGCTGGTGCTCTTGATCGGGCGGGAAGTGGCGATGACCGTGTTCCGTCAGCTGGCGAAGCGACGGGGCGTGGTGATCGCCGCCGGCGGGGCAGGCAAGCTGAAGACCATCGTGCAGGACATCTTCATCGGGGCGATCTTCCTCTGGTTCGCGTGGAAGGACATGGCCACCGCGTTCGGTTGGCGGCAGGGATGGCTGGGCACGTGGTGGGAGCGGTTCCACGGGACGGTGGTGGCCGCCACGCTGCTGGTCGCCGTGCTGCTGACCGTCTATTCCCTCGGCGTGTACGTCTACCGACACCGGGACCTGTTCACGCGGTCCCCCAGCCCCAGCGGTGATGGACGTTGAGCTCGTCACCGTAGGGACTGAGCTCCTCCTCGGCTTCACCCTCGACACCAACGCGGCCGAACTCGCCCGAGCTCTTGCTGGGGTCGGCGTGCGCGTCGCGCGGCGCGTCTCGGTGGGGGACGACGAGGCGGAGATCCGCTCGGCGGTGGCCGGGGCGCTGGAGCGCACCGGCTTCGTCGTCCTGACGGGGGGCCTGGGGCCCACGAGCGACGACGTGACCAAGCGCGCGGTCGCCGCGCTGTTCGACGCGCCGCTCGAGCTCGATGAGGCCTACCTTGCCCAGATGGAGCGCCGCTTCCGCAGCTTCCGCCGGGGCTCCGTGCCGGCCAGCAACCGATCGCAGGCCGAGATTCCGCGAGGGGCCGACGTGCTGCCCAACCCCCGCGGAACGGCGCCGGGCCTGTGGCTGTCGGGTGGGCCGGGGACGGCGGTGATGCTGCCGGGGGTCCCCCATGAGATGCGGGGCTTGCTCGAGGAGCAGGTGCTGCCCCGGGTGGTGGCGCTCCTCAGCGAGCGGGGTGAGGTGCCCACCACCCGCTCCCGCACCCTCCGGACCACCGGAATCACCGAGTCGGGCCTCCAGGATGCCCTGGGCGCCCTGGAGGCGTCCCTCGCGCCCGTGAGGGTGGCCTACCTGCCCCAGGGCATCGGCGTGGATCTCAGGCTCACCGTCTGGGGGCTCCCACACGCCGCGGCGGAGCGGGAGCTCACTCGGGCCGTGGAGGCGCTCCTGCCGGCTCTGGGACGCCACTTCTACGGCGAGGGCGAGGCCGACCTCGCTGCCGTGGTGCTGGATCGGCTGGCGGCCCGGGGGTGGACGCTCGCCGTGGCCGAGTCCTGCACCGGCGGGATGATCGGTGCCCGGATCACGGCGATCGCCGGCTCCTCACGGGTCTTCCGGGGTGGCGTGATCTGTTACGCCGACGAGTCAAAGGTGCGGGACTTGGGCGTGCCGGAGGCGCTGATCCGATCGGAGGGCGCCGTGAGCGAGCAGGTGGCCCGGGCCATGGCCGCTGGTGTGGCGCGGCGCTTCGGCACCGAGGCGTCCGTTGCCGTGACGGGGATCGCCGGGCCGAGTGGCGGAAGCGAGGAGAAGCCGGTGGGGACGGTCTGGATCGCCGTGCGGGCCGGTGAGCAGGAGCGGGCCCTGGGGCGCCGCTTCCCCGGGGGTCGGCGCGAGGTGCGACGCCGCAGCACACAGGCCGCGCTGGATCTGCTCCGCCGATTGGCCGAAGGCTGACCGGCATGCCGAATCGGCAGCGCCCGATGGTACGGATCTTGTTGCCAGCGCTATCTTTTGGGGTGTCCGGCGGAACCTCTACGACCTGACCGAAGGTAAACGTCCAGCACCATGCCAAAGCGGAAGAAGATGAAGCCCGAGCAGACGCCCGAGAGCAGCCCAGTAGCGGACACCCCGCCGGAGGATCAGGCCGTGACGGACGGGGCTGTCCCGGCCCCCGAGCCGCCGCCGGGGCCGCCGGTCGTGGAACCCCCGGAGGAGGCGGTGCGCCGGCTCAGCGGGGAGCTCGAGGAGCTCAATGACCGCCACCTCAGGCTGGCCGCGGAATTCGACAACTACCGCAAGCGCATGGTCAGGGAGCGTGCCGAGATGCGCGAGCGGGCCCAGGCCGAGCTCGTGCGGGACATGCTCGAGGCGATCGACGACCTGAACCGCGTGACCAGTCTCGATCACGGTGAGGCCGGGGTCAAGGATGTGCTCGACGGCGTCGAGCTGGTCGAGCGCAAGCTGCACGCCGAGCTCGAGCGTCTCGGGGTGGAGCGGGTCGGCAGCGAGGGCGAGGTGTTCGACCCCAACCGCCATGAGGCGGTCGGAACGATGCCCGCCAACGACCACGAGCAGGATGGGACCGTGGCCCTGGTACTCCAGCCGGGGTACCGCTTCGGCAGCGTGCTCCTGCGGCCGGCCCGCGTGAACGTGTTCGTCGCGCTGGAGGGTGAGGCGTAGCCGATGCCGGCGGTGAAGGACTACTACCAGGTGCTGGGCGTCCCCGAGAAGGCGGGCGAGCCGGACATCAAGAAGGCCTACCGGCGGCTCGCCAAGCAGTACCATCCCGACGCCAACCCGGGCGACAACGCGGCGTCCGAGCGCTTCAAGGAGATCTCGGAGGCCTACTCCGTCCTGAGCGACGCCGAGAAGCGCAAGCAGTACGACACGATGCGCCGGTTCGGCGCGTTCGGTGGCGGGGGATTCTCGCCGCGCGGCGGAGCGGGGGCGGGTCAGGTACGAGTGGAGGATTTCGACTTCGGTGGCCTGGGAGGGTTGGGCGGGCTCGGTGACCTGTTCTCCTCCATCTTCGGTCGCGGCAGGAAGGCCGCGGCCCCCGAGCCGATCGAGGTCGTGGTGGAGATCCCATTCCGGGTGGCGGCCCTGGGTGGCAAGGTGCCGGTCACCGTTGGGGTTACCGAGGCCTGCCCCACCTGCGGCGGATCGGGCGCAGCGCCTGGCGCCAAGGTCAATGCGTGCCAGGAGTGCAAGGGGCGCGGCACGGTCACCTTCGGGCAGGGCGGCTTCGCCGTGCAGCGTCCCTGTCCGGCGTGCCGTGGTCGCGGCAAGGTCGCGAGCGAGTCCTGCGGCAAGTGTGCCGGCCAGGGCGAGGTCTCCGTGGACAAGCGGCTCATGGTCACGGTCCCGCCTGGGACAGACTCCGGGCAGAAGGCGCGGCTCAAGGGCCAGGGCCAGCGCAACGCCGACAGCGGGGCTCCAGGAGATCTCCTGGTCACGTTCCAGGTGCAGCCCGACCGCTTCTTCCGGCGCGAGGGCCTGGACCTCCACTGCACGGTCCCCGTGAACGTGGCACAGGCCGCGCTCGGCACGAAGCTCAAGGTCAGCACCATCGAAGGGCGCAAGGTGGTGCTCAAGATCCCGGCAGGCACCCAGCCGGGTCGCAAGTTTCGCATCAAGGGTCAGGGCATCGAGAAGAACAAGCGGCGGGGCGATCAGTTCGTGGAGATCGCGGTCACGATCCCGGGCAAGCTGAATGCCGAGCAGGAAGCGAAGCTGAAGGAGTTTGCCGACGAGGTAGGGCTCAAGTACTAGCGGCGTCAGTCTCCGATCCAGTGGGCCGTGCTGTCCGGCCTGATCTCACCCATGCGCTCGACGATGAACGTGGCCGCCGGCCCCGGCACCGACCAGCGAATCACCTCTCCCGTCGTGGGCGACAGGCTGAAGCAGACGAAGGTGTTGCGCAGCTCCTCGCCCGCCAGCACGTGAACCCGGCCCTGTCCGTCCACCGCGATGTCGGTGACGAACGCCCCCTCCTGCCACGGCCAGGGCAGCCTCCAGCGGATGTTGCCCTGGGCGTTGTACAGCGTGATCGACCGGTCGGGCACGGCGTGCAGCACGCCACCCGCCGCCGCCACCAGGAGGCCCGTGCGGCCGCTCTGCTCAACCAGTGCGAAGGTGGCCGCCGAGTCGGCTCCCACGGCCACCAGCCGCCCGTCGGTGGCCTCCACGACCACCCGCCCGCCGGGCAGGACGGCAAACTGGTGGGGCGCTGACGCCACGTCGCGCAGCGGGATGCGCCGCTCCGGGTCCCACTGGCCCGAGAAGACCACCACGGAGGCCGCGCCCTCTTCCACATCGGACACGTACCAGCGGCCGTCCAGCTCCTGAATGTGATGGGGGCTCCGCAACGTGTTGGTGCCGCGGCGGTACACGGCTCCGGAGCGCCGGTCCCGCACGACGATCTCCGACGTTCCCAGACGCGAAAAGGCGAGCAGTGTGTCGCCCGAGGCGGCCACCGCTCGCCCATCGATGAAGATCAGCATGTCCGATGGCCCGGGCGCGTCGCACGCCGCCACGAGGGCGACCGCGAGCGCGCCGCAGGCCAGTCGGAGTGAACTCACGCTACAGCACGAACGCCGGGATCTGGAGAACCAGGAACGCCGGCCACAGCAGATTGTCGAAGTGGTCGAGGATCACGAAGACCGCCAGGAGCAGCTCGCCCAACGCCTGCAGCTCCGCGGAGGTCAGGGGCTCCTCGGTGAGGGTGTTCAGGAAGACCGGGTTGTCCCCCGTGCCGGAGATCGTCACCACCTGGACGCCGTTGTGCGTCACGGTCCCCGAGATCTCGAGGTCGTTGCCCGAGACGTTGAACACCACGGTGTGGCCGTCGTGCACCACCGTGAGCGTGACGCTCATGGTGCCCGTGAGGCCGTCGGCGTCCACCTCGAGGCGCACGCTGCGGTCCGGATTGCTGGCGCTCTCGCCGATGTAGACGAGATAGTCGATTGCGGCCTGCTCGCTCTCCGGCGCCAGGCTCACCGACAGCTCGAAGTTCACCTGGGTCGAGCCGTCCGACACGAAGCCGTCGGCGCTGAACGTCACGTCAGACGTCGTGACCGTCGCGCTCGCCACGTAGTTGAGCACGTTGGTCGAGCCGATGAAGGCGGAGATCCCCACGGCGTCGGCCGTCGCATCGCCCTCGTCGGTGAGCTCGAGGTAGCCGACGTACGTCAGCGGCTCGACGATCTGGTGCAGGATGGGATCGACCGCGTAGAGGCTGATGCGCACGCCGTCGGCGGGACCGTCGGTCGAATCGGGGGCGATCACGTAGACGCCCTCGATCTCATGGTAGACCCACGTGGTGCCAAGGTAGTCCAGCGGGAACAGCACCTCGGCCACGGTCGGGTCGAACGGCAGCGCCTGCAGCGCGGAGAGCCGCTGGGCGCTCCAGTCGCCAGGGTGCCACGGCGCGGTGGGCAGCGTCGCCGCAATGGGCGCGGTGGCGAACGAGGGGAACGCCTCGCCGAGCACGGCGATGCTCTGGACCGCCTCGTTGTCCTCGATGGCCTGGAACACCTGTTCGGCCGCCTGGCCGGTCAGGGCCGCGTCGAAGTCATCTCCCGGTGCAACGGAGTCGCTGCAGCCGGCGAGCGCGAAGACGGCGAGCGCGGCCAGGGCCAGGTGGCTGCGGCGGGACGTACGAGCATGGGTCGTCATGATTGTCTCCCTCGAATGATACCCGTCGGTTGGAAAACCGCGGAGCGAGTCGTGCGTGTGATGTGCATCACGCTCTCCCGCTCCGTATCTGGGTGCCAATCTAGGGATCCTTCCCTCACGCCTCTGTGACGCCGCCCACCCGGGCGGCGTGCCTGGTGCACGTGGCGCCTCTCTGCGGCTTTACGTTCATCAACGGTCTAGCGGCCGCCCGTGGCGAGATCCTCCATGAGCCGCTCGAATTTCCACTGGATCGCGTGCAGGATCACCGCGGTGACCCCGCAGAGCAACGCAAAGGCCGCCGCCATCGCCGTGGCGAACCACAGCAGCGCATCGAGCGACACTGCCTGTACGTTGGCGAGCATCAGCACGAAGCAGCACACGATCAGGTAGACCGCATAGCGTTGCATGCGCTGGGCCAGCGCCCCCGGAGGGATCACGAACTTCCGGGGAATCACGATGCCTGGCCCCGCTTCTACCCTGACCTGCTCCATTGTTGCCTCCTCAGACGGTTGGAGTCTCCGGGCGGTGCCTGGCGAAACGTCTGACGCCCCCAGCGGCGCGTCAACCCCATGGTGGCCAGCCGGCCACCGCCCATGTATTCTGCGACGAGAGAAATATCGCATGCCCGCCGTACGGAGGATGTGAGACATGCCACTAGCACGTCGCTGGTCGTTCACCCTGGCGGAGGAGTACGGGGACCGCAACATCTCCCCCGAGGTGGAGGCGCTGGTCAGGGATTCCGGCGTTCAGACGGGGGTCGTGACGGTGCACCTCACGGGATCGACCGGTGCCATCACGACCATCGAGTACGAACCGGGGGCGCTGCAGGACCTGCGGCGGGCCCTGGATCAGATTGCTCCACCCACGTCGGACTACGCGCACAACGCCGCGTACGGCGATGGCAACGGCTTCTCCCACGTACGCTCGGCCCTGCTCAAGACCGGGGTCGCGATCCCCGTCATCGACGGCAAGCTGCAGCTCGGTACCTGGCAGGAGATCCTGCTGCTGAACCTCGACAATCGCCAACGGACGCGCGAGGTGGTGGGGGTCGTCGTGGGGGAGTGACCGCCCCTCAGGGGCCGTCGCGCTTGGTGTGCCGGGTGTGGGGCCGCCACACCTCCACCTTCCGGTTACCGATGAACGTGTTGGCGGCCCAGCCGGTGAGCCCCACGATCAGCGACCCGAGAATCGCGGCGCCCAGACCATCCACGTGGAACGGCGGCATCACCCACGACACCATGAGCAGCATCGCGCCGTTCACCACGAAGAGGAACAGCCCCAGCGTCACGAAGGTGAGGGGGAAGGTGAGGAACACCACGACGGGACGTACGAAGGCGTTCACCACGCCGAGGAGGAGCGCAGCGAGCCAGAGCGCCACCACCCCCTCGAAGTAGATCCCATCGAGGATGGTGTCGGCCATCCACAGGCCGAAGGCCGTGAGAAACAGACGTGCCAGGAAGCCGCGCATGTCCTGCTATCCCTATCGGGGCTCCGGTTCGGGAAGTTTCACGAGGGTCTCCGGAAACATCGATGTGCCGGCCCCCGCAGGCAACCCATGGGGAGGTGGCGGATCACACGAACTCCGTGGCGTCCACCATCGTCACCCCGTTGGCCAGCGTCTTGTGCACCGGGCAGCGCTCCACGATCTGGGCGAGCCGCTTCCGCTGCGCCTCGTCGAAGTCCCCGGCGATCCGCACCCGGCTGGTGATGCGGTCGATCAGCCCCTTCTTGGGGTTCTCGCACTCCTGGCAGTCGTCGGCGTGCACGCGGCCGTGCTCATACGTCGCGGTCACCGCCTTGAGGGGGATCTGCTTGTGCCGGCAGTACAGCGCCAGCGTCACGAGGGTGCACCCCGCGAGGGCGCCCACCAGGAGCTCGTAGGGCGTCGGGCCGGTGTCGTTGCCGCCGGCCTGCGGCGGCTCGTCAGCGCGCCACGAATGGCGCCCGTTGGAGATCGTCACCTCGGTGCCCGAGGTGAGCTCGGCGATGATTCTGGTCATAGGACGGTATCGAGAAAGGTGACGATGGCAGCCGCGGCGCGCTCCGCGTGGCGCGGCTGCACGAACAGGTGGTCGCCGTCGGGGATCGCCGTGAACCAGCGTGGCTGTCGCGCGGCGGCGAAGATGCGCTCTCCCTCATCGATCCCGACCACCGTATCGGCGGTGCCGTGCACCACCAGGAGGGGACGACCCAGGGCCGCGATTCGCTCGGGGGAGCAGTGCCGCTCCAGGTCGTGGAAGAACTCGGCCGAGATCTGGAAGGGCCGCCCCGCGATCTTCACCGTGACGCGGCCCGATGCCAGGGCGCGGTCGACGTCCTCCTCAGCGAAGAGGTGTCGCACATGATCCGGGTTGAAGGGGGCCGCCACCGCGGTTACGGCGCGCACCGTCGGGACGGTGCCCGCCGCCAGCAGCGTCGCGGCGCCGCCCAGGGAGTGCCCCACCATCGCGCACGGCCCCAGTCCCCGATCCTCCATGAAGCGCGCTGCGGCCTCGAGGTCGCCGATGTTGGAGGTGACGCTGGTGTCGGCGAAGTCTCCCTCGCTCTCCCCCAGGCCCGTGAAGTCGAAGCGAAGCACCGCGTAGCCGCCGTCCTCGATGCCGGTGGCGAGGCCGCGCGTGACCTTGAGGGACTTGGAGCAGGTGAAGCAGTGGGCGAGGACGACACCGCCGCGCGGTGCCGTGTCGGGGATCTGCAGCGTGCCCGACAGCCGGCCGCCCGTGCCGTCGAACGTGACCTTCTCGTGGACGTGCGCCACTGATCGGCTCAGCAGGCGAGAATGGGAAGCGTCTCGAGGATCTTTTCGTGGATCTCCTCCCCGAGGACCTCGCGCACCGCGCATCCCGCGGTGCCGAGGAGCTGCTCGATCTGGTCCTCGGTGAAGCCGGCGTGGACCAGGATGCGGTTGAGCGCCTTGGGGTTGGCGATGGTCAGGATCTCGCCGGTCCAGTGGGCCGAGAGGGGGGCGCCGACCATCCACTCGCCCACGTCGGGAAACGCGTCGGCCACCACCCCGAATGTCCGGGCGTCCAGGGCCATGCGGATCGCGAGGAACACGGCGCCGAGCCCGTCGGCGGCCTTGCCCTCGTCGATGCCCAACTCGTCTGCTACGCGTTGCACCAGGTCCACCGCCGCCCTCCTAGTTGATGACGCCGCCGCCCAGCAGCCGATCACCGTCGTACAGCACGCCCGACTGCCCGGGAGTGATCGCGCGCACCGGCTCGGTCAACTCCAGGGCCAGCGCGCCGTCCTCGGCCTCGCGCACGCGGGCCGGGCAGGCCTTGGCCCGGTAGCGCACCTGCACCGCGCAGGCCTCGCCCGGCGCCAGGGGCGCGGCGAGCCAGTTCACCTCCTCGAGCGCGAGGCGCTGCCCCAACAGCTCGTCGGCCGTGCCCACCACGACGGCGCGCTCGGCCGGGCGGATCGCCACGACGTACAGGGGCTCGGGAGCCCCTCCCGGCAGCCCGCGCCGCTGTCCGATAGTATAACGGCCGTACCCGCGGTGTTCACCGACGGTCTGGCCCGCGGTGGTGACGATCGGGCCCGGCGTGAGCGCCGGCGCGTCGGGCGCCAGGTGCCGCTCCAGCACCGCGCCGTAGTCGCCGTCGGGCACGAAGCAGATCTCCACCGACTCGCGCTTCTCGGCCGTGACCAAGCCGTGCCGCCGCGCCGCCGCCCGCGTCTCCTGCTTGGTGAGGTGCCCCACCGGCGTGAGCATGCGGTCGAGCACCGCGCGGTCGATGCCCCACAGGAAGTAGGTCTGGTCCTTGGCCCGGTCCACGCCCCGGAAGAGCGCGCCGTCGCGCGTGATGGCGTAGTGGCCCGTGGCCAGGGAGTCGCACGCGAGCGCGTCGGCGTGGGCCAGCAGGTCGCGGAACTTGGTGAAGGTGTTGCAGCGCACGCAGGGGATGGGCGTGCGGCCCAGGGCGTACTCCGCCACGAAGTTGTCGATCACGTCGGCCCGGAAGCGGTCCTCCAGGTCGAGCACGTAGTGCGGGATGCCGAGCCGCGCGGCCACCGCCGCCGCGTCGGTGATCGAGTCGAGCGAGCAGCAGGGCCGGTCGGCCACCTGGTCGCCGTAGCAGAACAGCTTGAGCGTGGCGCCAATCACCTCGTGGCCGGCCTCCACCAGCAGCGCGGCCGCGACCGAGGAGTCCACGCCGCCTGACATGGCGACCAGCACGCGGCTCACGCGTCCCTCCCGAGCGCGCCCGCCACCTGACGCACCTTCGCCACGGCGTCCGGCAGCACCTCGAGCAGCCGGTCCACGTCGCCCGCCGTGCTCGTGTGCGCGAATGAGCAGCGCAGCGACGCCGTGGCCAGCGGCGCCGGGACCCCCATGGCGGTCAGCACGTGGGACGGCGCGGCGCTGCCCGTGGTGCACGCCGAGCCCGAGGAGCACGCCACCCCGGCGAGGTCGAGGTGCATGAGGAGCCCCCCGGAGTCGGTGCCCGGGATCGACACGTTGCTGATGTGGGGCGCCCGCGGGGCGCGGGACCCATGCACCACGGCGTCGGGGAAGCGCTCCACCAGGCGCCGCTCCAGGTCGTCGCGCAGCGCGCGCGTGTGCGCGGCGGTCTCGTCCAGCTCCGCCGCGGCGAACTCCACCGCGACCGACAGCCCCACGGCTCCGGCCACGTTCTCGGTGCCGGGGCGCACGCCGCGCTGCTGGCCGCCGCCGTGCAGCAGCGGCTCGAGCGGCACGTCGCCCCGCACGACGAGCGCGCCCGCCCCCTTGGGGGCGCCCAGCTTGTGGCCCGAGAGGGAGAGCAGCGCGATCGGCGACTGCGCCAGCGAGCAGGGCACCTTGCCGACCGCCTGCACCGCGTCGGTGTGGAACGGCACGCCCGCCGCCGCAGCGCGCGCGGCCAGGGCGGCCACGTCCTGCACCACGCCCACCTCGTTGTTCACCCACATCACGCTGAGCAGCGCCACGCCCCGCGCGAGCGCCGCGTCTACCGCCGCGACGTCCACCTGCCCGGCGCCGTCGAGCGGCAGGATCACCGCCTCGCCGCCCAGCCGCTCCACCCAGCGGGCGGCGTCGAGGACCGCCTTGTGCTCCGCGGCGCCCACGGCGACCCGGAACGGACGCTGCGCCGTGCGCGCGGCGAGCGCCACACCCAGCACGGCCAGGTTGTCGGCCTCGGTGCCGCCCGAGGTGAACACCACCTCGCCGGGCTCAGCCCCCAGGGCCCCGGCGATGCGACGCCGCGCCTCGTCCAGCCCGGCCCGGGCGACGCGCCCGGCCCGGTGGCTCGAGCTGGGGTTGCCGAACGCCTCGTCGCCCAGGAAGGGCTCCATGGCGGCGCGGACTTCGGGCCGCACCGGAGTGGTGGCCGCGTGATCCAGGTACACGTACTGCATGGGAAAGTGAAAGCTAAGGCTCTGCTGGGGCTACATCGAGGTGACGCCCATCGTCACCACGTCGTCGATCCGCACCGTCTCGTAGGTCATGAACGGCTCGCCGTAGGCGGCGCGGATGAGACTGCCGTAGTGCGCGTTCTGCGTGCGGATCAGCTCGTACAGGTCCTGACCGGTGGGGAAGATCTCGCCCGCCTGCTTGACGCCCTCGAACTGCGACGCGTAGCAGCGGATCGCCGCCATCTTGGTGTCGAACTCGCTCGAAATGTCCACCACGAAGGTGGGCTGCACCGGATCCTCGCGGTAGGCCAGCGCGTACAGCACCTTGTCGGGCCGATGCGCCTTCCCCTTGGCGGGGTAGTTCCTGAGGCCCGCGAGGAAGCAGGCGTCGCGGCACAGCTCCGACGTCACCCGGTGGTCGGGGTGGCGGCCCACGGGGAAGGGCAGGATCACCGTGCGCGGCTTGAGCGCCCGCAGCAACTCCACCACCACCGTCCGCATCTCGTCGCTGTTGTGCAGGTGCGCGTCGGGCAGCCCCGCGTTCACGCGCTCGGCCACGCCCATCACCTTGGCGGCCTCGGCCGCCTCCGCCTGGCGCGTCTCGGGCGTGCCCTGCGTGGCGGTCTCGCCGCGGGTGAGGTCCACGATCCCGGTGCGGTGCCCGTGCCGGGCGGCCTTGATCAGCGTGCCGCCGCAGGTGAGCTCCACGTCGTCCGGATGAGCGGCGATAGCCAGCAGATGGACGGATTCCGGCATGCCACAACTTACCAGAGGGCGCGACCGGGCGCACACCCGTTTGCAGTGATCGATTGGAAGCTTCAAAACGGTCGTGTCGGGCGAGGAAACGGTCAGGGCAAGCCCGTAGTAGGGTAGGGCATGCCCACTTGTTGGTGGCGTAAGTCACTGTAAGACAATCAGATAGCGCGGCAGAGCGCCGTGGCGCGGTGTCCGGGCGAGGAGGCACCTCAGCCGCAGCTCCAGCGGGGGGGCCGGCTGACGCCTACCAGACGTCCCGAATGTCTCACCTGAGGCAGACGATGCCCCCAAACGGCTCTGGCCGGATGTCCCGCCCCGGTCACAAGTTGGTGGATGGGATTCGCAGCGTTTGCACGGGTTAGGCCGCGTCGGGCTTACGCTGCGCGGATTGCGGGCTAACGCTCGGGGAGGGTGGCGTTATGGAGCATGTGGAGGAATCGGGGGTGTTGGGAGTAGATCGGGTGAGACAGGCTAATAGGCGTTAGGTGGCGCTCAGGAGCGCCGGGATGCGCTTGATTCTCCTTGGCCTGTGGCTATCGGCTCTGCTGGCATGCGCCGCCGATCGTGACCCAGGCGACGATCACGAGCGCGCGCTTGCCGCGATTCCAGAGCTTGCCTTCGCCCATCTCGAAGATC
>Ga0209536_100007884_pt1 | contig 16091 bp, 7 predicted proteins | sample DeeMarSeWOR28_12_FD_187461 | JGI IMG/M metagenome (GOLD analysis project Ga0209536, IMG submission 187461) | Marine sediment microbial communities from White Oak River estuary, North Carolina - WOR-2-8_12 (SPAdes) (version 2) | ecosystem: Environmental > Aquatic > Marine > Intertidal zone >...
AGCCCGTGTCCCCGGAAAGCACGAGGTGCTTCGCCATCGCCGCGGTGGCTCTGCTGACCGCCAGCTCGGCGGGGGGTGGCGAGCTCCGCGACCTCCATTTCGGGGAGGCGCTCTACCACGCGTATCAGGGCCATTATTTCGAGGCGCTGCAACGCCTGGACTCCGAGATCGCCCAGCACTACCGCGTCGACGAGCCGCAGCTCGATTCGCTCGACCATCACATCGATCACGCGGAGTTCTCGGTCGGCGACTTCGAGCTCCACTACCGGATGCACCATCGCGCCGGCCGGGCCATCAAGGCCGTGCTGGAGGGCGATGTCGAGGAGCCGGTGCGCAACGAGGCGGCCTTCCGGCTGGCTCGAATCCATTTGCAGAAGGGCCGACCCGAGGACGCCCTGCGGGCCCTGGAGGGCATCAGCGGTCGGGTCCCCACGGAGATCCGCGACGAAATCGAGTTCCTGCGCGCGAACGTCTACCTGGCGACGGGCCGCGCGGAGGACGCGGTCGACGTGCTGCGGCGGATCCAGGGCGCCGAGAAGCTCGCGGGCTTCTCGGCGTACAACCTCGGCATAGCCCTTCTCCAGGACGGCCGGGATCGCGAGGCGATCCAGCAGCTGGACCGGGCCGGTCGCGTCTCGGCCCCTGATCAAGCCACCCTGGCGATCCGTGACAAGTCGAACCTGGTGCTGGGAACGCTGCTCTTCGAGTCCTCGGAGTTCGGGCTGGCGCAACGCTCCCTGGACCGGGTGCGCCTGGCGGGCCCATTCTCCAACCAGGCACTGCTGCGTGCGGGATGGGCCGACGCATCGGCGGAGAACTTCGAGAGGGCCGTGGTTCCGTGGTCCATCCTGGCGGAGCGCGAGGCGACCGACGCCGCCGTGCAGGAGGCCATGCTGGCCCTCCCGTACGCCTACAGCAGGCTCGATGTGCACGGGCGCGCAGCTCTCCTGTACGGGCGCGCCGTGGAGTCGTTCGGGGAGGAGCTGTCGAGGGTCGATGCCTCGATCCGCAGCATCGAGAGCGGAGAGTTCCTGAAGGCGCTGGTACGGGAGGAGATCCGCCAGGACAAGGACTGGGTCATCCGGCTGCGTCGACTGCCCGAAGCGCCGGAGACCTTCTACCTGATGGCGCTGATGGCTTCGCACGACTTCCAGACGGCGCTGCAGAACTACCTGGATCTGGAAGACATGCGCAAGAAGCTGGTCTCCTGGCAGAAGGGCTTCGACGCGTTCGAGGACATCATCCGTCTGCGCCGGGAGTATTACGAGCCGGTGCTGCCCGAGATCGATGGCCGCTTCCGGAAGCTGGACGCGCAGATGCGCCTGCGCCTCGAGCAGGGCGAGAGTCTGGCGCGGCGCCTCGAGCACATGCTCATCGCACCGAGGCCGGACCATCTGGCGACTGCCGACGAGCAGCGACTGACGGCGCGTCTCGAGCGCCTGGAGGCCGGCCTGGCGTCGGGAGACGGATCGCTCGCGCAGGCGCAGCGGCTCAGGATCAGACGCCTGAAGGGCGTGATCACCTGGAACCTCGAGACCCTGTACCACGAGCGGCTGACCGAGGCCCACAGGCACCTGCGCGAGCTGAACGAGTCGGTGGAGGCTCTCGAGCAGCAGTACGACGCGTTCGTCCGGACGCGGCAGGCGGCGACCCACAGCTACGTCGGCTACGGGCTCCCGATCGATGGTCTCCGGGGACGCGTGGCCGACGCGCTGGATCGGCTCGGCGCACTGATGGCCAGACAGGGCCACATGCTGGAGACCGTCGCGATCGACGAGCTCATGGTGCGCCGGGACCGCCTGGTGGCCTACCAGAACCAGGCACGCTTCGCATTCGCAGACAGCTATGACCGCGCCGCAAAGGCGCAGGCCCGTTGAGGAGCGAGGAGCGATGCGCTGCGCGTCCAAAGCCCTGCTCCTTGCGTCGACCCTGCTGGTCGCCTGTGCCGGGAATCCCGATCGGCACACGCTCTCCGAGCTGCACGACGTGCCGCCCGACCTGGCCGACGTTCAGGTCGAGAACGGCCTGGATCAGGCCATGCTCGCCTACAGCAGCTTCCTCGAGGAGACGCCGGAGTCCGCGCTGACGCCGGAAGCCATGCGACGGCTGGCGGACCTCAAGCTGGAGAAGCAGTACGGGATCCTGGGCGACGGGGAGCCCGCATCGCTTCCAACTCCGCAGAGGAGCGAGATGTCGGCCGTTGCCCGGAAGGAGCCAGGGGATCGGCCCCGTGCCGCGAGCATCGCGGACCACACGGAATCCGAGCAGGAGTTCGAGCGACGCGCTTCCGGGAATGCGGGGGCGATGCCGCTTTCCGAGAGCACCGATCCCGACCTGCCCGGCGGCGAGAAGGTGGCGGACGCCGGGCCACTCGAGGCCATCGAGCTCTACGACCAGATCCTCGACGCCTATCCGAACTACCCGCACAACGACAAGGTCCTCTACCAGAAGGCCCGGGCCTACGACGAGCTGGGCCGCACGGAAGAGGCCATCGCCGTCATCGAAGAGCTGATCTCCGAGTATCCGCACTCCCGGTACGTCGACGAGGTGCAGTTCAGGCGGGCGGAGCACTTCTTCGTGAGGAGGAAGTACTTCGAGGCGGAGAGCGCCTACGCGGCCATCACCGCGATGGGTCCCGCCTCGGACTACTACGAACTTGCGCTGTACAAGCTCGGCTGGACCTTCTACAAGCAGGAGCTCCACGAGGAGGCCCTGCAGCAGTACGTCGCACTGCTCGACTACAAGGTGTCCATCGGATACGACTTCGATCAGTCACACGACGAGGCCGACCAGCAGCGCATCTCCGACACCTACCGGGTCATCAGCCTCAGCTTCTCCAGTCTGGGGGGCCCGCAAGCCATCGAGGAATACTTCGCCGCAAACGGCAACCGGAGCTACGAGGATCGCATCTACAGCCACCTCGGCGAGTTCTACCTCGAGAAGCTCCGCTATCAGGACGCCGCGGCCGCCTACAAGACGTTCGTCGGACTCTACCCGCTGCATCGATCCTCGCCTCACTTCAGCATGCGCGTGGTGGAGATCTACGAAGAGGGCGACTTCCCGAAGCTGGTGCTGGAGTCGAAGAAGGAGTTCGCCGCCGCCTACGGGCTGCAGTCCGAGTACTGGCGCCACTTCGATCCGAACGATTCGCCGGAGGTCCTGAGCTACCTGAAGAGCAACCTCAAGGACCTCGCGAACCACTACCACGCGCTCTACCAGGAGCCTGGGCTCGCGAACGAGAAGGTCGCGAACTTCAGCGAGTCCTCGCGATGGTACCGCGCCTACCTCGCTTCGTTCCCAGACGGCTCCGAAACGCCCGCCATCAATCACCAGCTCGCCGACCTGCTGCTCGAGAACCGGGATTTCGGTGAGGCGGCACGCGAGTACGAGCGCACCGCCTACGACTATCCCGAGCACGAGACGGCCGCGGCGGCGGGCTACGCGGCGATCTACGCCCATCGCGAGAACCAGGAGGTGGCGACGGGTGACGCGCAGGAGCTCGCCAGGCGGGAGGCCGTCGGCAGCACCCTCAGGTTCGCCGACCGCTTCCCCGAGCACGAGCACGCGGCAGCCGTGCTCGGCGCCGCCGCGGACGACCTGTACGAGATGAAGGAGCTCGAGCTGGCGATTGCGACGGGGCGCCGGCTGATCGACGAGTATCCGGAGGCCGACGGTCCCATCCGGCGTTCTGCGTGGGCCGTCGTTGCCCACTCCTCGTTCGACCTGGGTGACTACCCGGGGGCGGAGGACGCCTACGAGCACGCGATCGAGCTGACGCCCGAGGACGGCGACTCCCATCAGGGCTTCGTCGACAATCTGGCGGCCGCGATCTACAAGCAGGGCGAGCAGGCCAGCCTGGCCGAGGACCACAGGGCGGCGGCCGATCACTTCCTGAGGATCGCACAGGCGGCGCCCACCTCGGAGATCCGTCCGGCGGCCGAATACGATGCGGGCGCCGCGCTCATCCGCCTCGAGGACTGGGCCGGGGCCGCCGCGGTGCTGGAGTCCTTCCGCGAGTCCCACCCCGAGCACGAGCTCTACGGCGAGGCCACCAAGCAGATGGCCTTCGTCTACCGCGAGGAGGGCAATCTGTCTCGCGCCGCCAAGGAGTACGAGCGCGTCGCCACGGAGACCGGGGATCCCGAGGTACGGCGGGAGGCCCTGCTCGTGGCCGGGGAGCTGTACGAGGAGTCGCAGGACGCGGATCGTGCCCTTGCGGCGTACCGAAGCTACGTGGACCAGTTCCCGGAGCCGCTCGACAGCGCGGTCGAGACCCGATTCAAGATCGCGACGATCTACGGCCAGACGGGCGACGAGCCTGCGCGTCACGAGCAGTTGCGCAGGATCGTGGAGCTCGACGCGTCGGCCGGTCAGGCGCGCAGCGAGCGCATCCGATACCTCGCGGCACAATCGGCTCTCGTCCTGTCGGAGGACCTCTATCGACGGTTTGCCGAGGTCGAGCTCGTCCAGCCGTTCGAACCGAACCTGCAGGAGAAGCAGCGGCGCATGAGCGCGGCGCTGGAGGAGTTCGGTCGACTGGTGGACTACGAGATCGGGGAGGTCACCGCGGCTGCGACCTTCTACATGGCCGAGGTCTACTCCGACTTCAGCCGGTCGCTGATCGAATCCGAGCGGCCGGCCGGTCTCGATCCCGGCGAGATGCAGGACTACGAGATGGTCCTCGAGGAGGAGGCCTTCCCCTTCGAGGAGCGGGCCATCGCGGTGCACGAGAAGAACCTGGAGCTGATGGCTGCGGGCCTGTTCAACCCGTGGATCGAGAAGAGCCTCGGAAGACTCGGGGAGCTGATGCCCGGTCGCTACGCGAAGTTCGAGCAGAGCAGCGGACTGATCGCGGCGATCGACCGCTATGCCTATCGGGCGCCCAACAGCCCCGCAGCACCCGGGGAAGAGGGCGCGAGCGGCGATCCGACGGCGTCGGACGCACCCGCTTCGCCTGCGGATCCGGACTCCGAACCGGTACCGGCCAGCGGCGATCCCGCGTGGGAAGCGGTGGAGGCGGGCTGACCCATGCGAACAGCGCTCGAATCGTCGATACGGTCGCGGCTGGCGTCGCGGGGCCTCTGGCTCGCCGCAGCGGCACTCCTCTCGGCGTGCGCCACGGGCGGAGCGACGCGCCCCGCCCGGATCGAGATCGAGGCAGGGCACGGCTTCACCATCACCGAAGAGGTGCGCATCAGCGCGGCGGTGCGCGCGGACTTCGAGAGAGCGCTGCGCCTTCTCGAACGGGAAGACTATGACAGCGGCATCCCGCTGCTCCTCGAGGTGACCCAGGCCGCCCCCGACCTGACGACGGCCCACATCGATCTCGGCATCGCCTACGGGCGCGTGGGCGAATTGAAGCAGGCCGAGGCCAGCATCAGGCGGGCGCTCGAGCTGAGCCCGCGTCACCCCGTCGCGCACAACGAGATGGGGATCCTCTACCGCAGGACCGGACGCTTCGAGCAGGCGCGCAAGAGCTACGAGAGGGCCCTGGCGGTCTTCCCCGATTTCCACTTCGCACGACGCAACCTGGCGATCCTGTGCGACGTGTATCTCGGCGACACGGCCTGCGCCATCGAGCACTACGAGTCGTACACCCGGGCCGTGCCGGACGACGACACCGTCGCGATGTGGGTCGCAGACCTGCGCAACCGGATGGGGGAGTAGACAGAGCCATGGTCCGAACGATGGTTTGTTGCCTATCGCTGCTGCTCGCGGCGGGCGTCGCCAGCGGCGAAGACGCCCCCAAGGGGGGCGACAAGCTCCTTTCGGGCATGTCGATCGTGGGCAACGACGAGGCGCCGAAGTCCCTCGTGATCGTGCCCTGGAAGAGCTCGGAGCTCGGCGACACGCTCGACGTCTCGCGGCTGCTCGACGACGGGCGCCGGCCCGTGGACAAGGAAGTCTTCATGAGGGAGCTCAGCTACTACCAGATCAGATCAGGAGAAGGGCAAGCGCCCGGCTCCGCTGGCCGATAGGTCCAGGAGGCACCAGGTACGTCATGGACAGGAGGATATGAGGATGGACTCAATCTACGCGGTGATCGGGTTCTTCGTGACGGGCGGCCCGTTCATGTACCCGATCCTGATCGTGTTTGCCGTCGGGGCCGCGATCGCGATCGAGCGGTACATCACGCTCTCGATGGTGACGGCGAAGAATCGAACCGTCTGGAACAGGCTCCAGCCGGCGCTCATGGACGGGGACTTCGATGCCGCCCGGGAGATGACCGGCGAGGACGACTCGACGATCTCCAAGCTGTTGAGCATGGGCCTGGCCCGTCAGGGTGCGGTGCGGCGTCGCGAGGACATCGAGATCGCGATGGAAGAGAGCATGATGGAGATCATCCCGCAGCTCGAGAAGCGCACTCCCTACGTGGCGCTCGCCTCGAGCATCGCAACCCTGCTGGGGCTGCTGGGCACCATCATGGGCCTCATCCAGGCCTTCACCGCGGTAGCGAACGCGAATCCTGCCGAGAAGGCCGACCTGCTGTCCGCCAGCATCTCTGTCGCGATGAACACGACGGCCTTCGGCCTGATGGTGGCGATCCCGCTGCTGATCACGAACTCGGTCCTCACGGCCAAGACGGGCGAGATCGTCGACAGCCTGGAGATGGCCTCGGTGAAGGCGCTCAACGTGATCTCGGAGAAGGCCAGGCGGAAGGTCGAGGCGTAGCCGGCATGAGCAGGCAACACCACTACAGGCGGCGCATGAAGGAAGCGCACGACCTGGACATGACCACCTTCCTCAACTTGATGGTGGTGTTGGTGCCCTTCCTCCTGATCACCGCGGTCTTCTCGCGCATCACGATCGTCGACCTGACCCTGCCGAGCGCCGCAGGGGGGGCGGCACCCATCGAGCCGACCTTCAGGGTCGAGGTGATCGTGCGTGACGAAGGCCTCGAGGTCTCCAACGGAACGGCCGTCATCGCAACGATCCCGAAGGTGGAGGACGAGTACGACCTGGTGCAGCTGTCCGAGTACGTGCTGTCGCTCAAGCGCGACCATCCGGACACGAGTGAGGCGTCCGTGCTGCTCGAGCCTGACATCCACTACGACCATCTGATCCAGGTGATGGACGTCGTGAGGAGCGCGGAGCGGCCCGGGGCCCTCGATGGCGAGAGCGTCCGGGTGGCGCTGTTCACCGACATTTCGATTGGAGACGCGCCGTGAAGAGCTCCCGAAGGATCAGGAGGATGTCCCGGAACCGGACCGTGGTCACGAAGATGAACCTGACGTCGCTGATGGACGTGTTCACGATCCTGGTGTTCTTCCTCCTCGTCAACTCGGCCACCACCGAGGTCCTGGAGACCCCGAAGCAGATCACGCTGCCCGCCTCGGTGGTGGAAGAGAAGCCGAGAGAAACCGTGGTGATCTTCGTCAGCCCCCTCGAGGTCACGGTCCAGGGCAAGTCCGTGGTCCAGGTCGCAGACGTGCTCGCGTCGGACGCTCCGACCATCGCACCGATCGGCGAGAGGCTTGCGGAGGTGAGCGAGAACGTCATCGGCCTGAAGACGAAGACCGTGGCAGAGAGCCAGGAGGTGACGATCCTGGCCGACAAGATGGTCCCGTTCAGCGTAATCAAGAAGGTGATGTCGACCTGCACCAGTGAGGGCTACGAACACATCTCGCTGGCCGTGTTGCAGAAGGCGCCCGAGACCCAGGTCTCCCAGATCTAGTGTGACGACGTGGACGAAATAGCTTCCCAAGACGAACAGGCGCTGCGCGCGCAGCTCGGGCGGGCCCGCGAGAGGCTGGACGGCCTCGTGCGGGATCTGCGTGCCATCGACACGGAGCTCGAAGGTCTCGCCACGGAGCGCCAGCAGTATCGCCTGCTGGACGAGGCCTGCACCGCGCTGGATGGGCTCCGCGGGATGGGCGCGGCCGAGCTGTTCTGGGGCGAGCGTGCACCGAGCGATTGCGACGAGCAGCTGCGCCTCGCGCGGGGCCGCGCGGCCGCGTTCCAGAAGGGCCTCGACGAGATCGAGAATCGACGCTGCGAGCGGCTCGAGGAGATCGAGCACGCGCAGGACGGCGTCGAGATCCTCGAGGACGACGTCTACGAGCTGGAGCTCGCAGCGGAGCAGCGCAAGCGCGAGTGGATCGTCGAGCGGGACGTCGCGGCCCTGCCCGTGGCGCGCGCCGTCATGCCCTGGGCGAGGGGGGGCGAGGACGACGAGCGCTTCCGGAAGTCGCTGGCGGCGGCGCTCCTGTTGAGCCTGCTCCTCGGCGTGGTGTTTCCACTCATCGATCTCCCATTGCCCGAGCGCTGGGAGGTGCTCGAGGTGCCGGATCGCCTGACCCGTCTGATCCGGGAGGAACGGCCGCTTCCGCCCGCTCCGCCCACGCCCCAGGAGACGAGGCGAGAGGAGAAGAAGCCGGAGCCCAGCGAGGAGGTTCCCCAGCTCGCCAAGGAGAGCACGCCCGAGTCCGCGCCGAAGAAGTCCCCGAGTGCGAAGCCGGAGTCCAAGGGGATCCTCGCGTTCCGGGAGAAGTTCTCCAACCTCGCAGCGGAAGAGCGTCCCACCCGGCTCGGGTCGCAGGCGCGCATCAAGGAGCTGGGAGACGCGGCGATCGGGCGACCGACCCGCTCCATGGTCACGACCATGGCTCCAGGGTCGAGCGGGGGGATCAACCTCGCTTCCCTGAGTCGTGACGTCGGCAATGGCGACGGCACGCAGCTCGAGGGCGTCCAGGTCTCGCGCGCCACCAGCGCGATCGGTACTGGCGGTGGATCGTCCGACCGACCGCTCTCCGACGGCCCCGGCCTGTCGCGCACGGACGAGGAGATCCAGATCGTCTTCGACCGGCACAAGTCGGCGTTGTATCGGCTCTACAACCGGGAGCTGCGCAGGGACCCCACCCTGAAGGGTCAGATGGTCCTGCGCCTCACGATCGAGCCCGACGGCAGCGTCTCCCTGTGCGAGGTGCAGTCCACCGACATGAAGGCGCCGCAGCTCTCGGCGCAGGTCGCCGAGCGCGTGCGGACGTTCGACTTCGGTGCGAAGGAGGGCATCGCGGCCATCACCATCCTGTACCCGATCGACTTCCTGCCGGCGATCTGAGCCCGACGCTGGAGCAAACGGGGAAGCGAGCGGACAACCGGATCGAGCGTTTCAGCACGAGGACAAGGAGAGAGACCAGCTTTCGTTCGAGACGTCGAGCCACAGGCTCATCGTGATTCAGACAAAGGCAAAACCACCGAAAGGTGGCGACGCAAAGTCACCGGTCTAAAGGGCCCCAGGGCCCCACGACAGCGGGACCGCCGGAATCCAGTTCGACCTTCGGACTCCCGCGGCCCCGTGGAAGACAGCGATCGCCCCCGAACGGTGGGACGGGGGCGACAGCTTGATCCGAAGGGATCACATACGCAGGCGAGCAGGAAACCGCCAGAACGGCAGCTGGAATGGCAGCCGGATCCGCATCCTGCTGCTCGCACTCGTGCTGTCACTGGGCGCGGCTTCTTCGGCGCAGGCGGAGAACTGCTCCGACTACCCCGGCGGCGTCCTCGACGGCTTCGCCGGCACGGTCGCTCCTTCGCAGCTCCAGATCGACAGGAACTGCACGATCCGCAACTACCCGGCTTCCAGCCCGCTCAGAACCAACTTCAGCTTCCTCACGCAGCCCGGCCAGACCGACCAGAGATGGCTCGTCGTCTTCGACAACGTCGTGCACACCGGTCAGATGGCCTGCAACGCCGTCGCCGGCCACATCATCTGGTTCACGAACGGCTCGTCGACCGCGATCCAGGAGGGTTGTCAGAACCTCCTGATTCCGGTCGAGAAGATCGACAAACAGAACCCCGCAGGTCCCAGCACGGCCACGGTCGGCGTGCCGTTCACCTACACGCTCACGATGCCGGTCCTGTTCGACCCGGGCACCGGAACCGTCATCAACTCCAGTGGCTCGCTCAACGACCTGCACAGCGTGACCCTCACGGACGACCTGAACGCCACGGGCGTGGATCTCACCTATGTGGGCCACGTCGCCTACTGGCGGAGCAGCGGCGCTCCGGTGCCGCATACGTTCTCCAACGTGGGCGGCGTGCTCACCTTCGACGACTTCCCGGTCGTTGCGGCCGGGGAACAGATCGTGATCGAGCTGACGGTCGTGCTCCAGGACACGCCCACCAACGCGATCGGGACACAGTTCATCAACACCGGCACGTGGGACTTCGGCAGACTCATCGATGGAGTCTTCTACGAGCCCCTCCCCGGCGAGTCGGGCATCACGCCGCCCCTGACGATCGCGGCGCCCAACCTCGTGTTCACGAAGACCGGGCCCGCGACGCTGAACCTGGGCGTCGCGGGAGACTTCACCCTCGACGTCCAGAACAACGGCAACAGCGATGCCTGGAACGCGACGATTCTCGACCGCCTTCCGGACGGCGCCAGCGGCGGAATGTGCGATGCGACCCCGCAGCTGCTCAGTGCCCGGGTCTTCGCAGCAGACGGTACGACGCCAGTCCCCGGCAAGGGCCCGCTGAGCCCGGGCAGCGATGTCCTGGTCGGCTACAGCGGCGCGCCCAGCTGTGAGCTCACCCTGACCATACTCACGCCCGAAGGGGCAGTGGGCCCGGGCGAGCGCCTGATCATCACGTACCGCACCCAGCTCGACGCCGACACGCAAGCGGGCGCCGCGCTCACCAACGTCGCCGGGGCCACCGAGTGGTTCAACGGCGACGCCACCAACCCCAATCGCCAGAGCTCCACGCGCACGCTGACCAATGGCACGGTGGGCACGCTCGATCACGAGGACGCCCACACCGTCACGGCGGCACTGACCGGCTTCTTCTTCGAGAAGAGCGTCGGGAATCTCACGACCGGCGTGAGCCCGACGGGGACGGCCGCTCCGGGCGACACGCTGCGCTACACGTTGCGCCTGCAGACCACCGACGCCGGACTGACCGACTTCAGCTTCGTCGATGATCTCGGTGCGCTCAACGCCTCGGCGGTCTTCGTGCCGGGCTCGCTCGCGCTCGTGCCTGGCACCATCCCCCCCGGTGCGGACACCAGCAACACCGATGCCTTCGGAGGCACCAACGGCGCGGGCCTTCTCGACATCCGGAACCTGAGCGTTCCCCCCAATGGCGAGATCGCGATCCAGTTCGACATCACCCTGGACCTGGCACTGCTGGAAGGCGTCGTCGTCACGAACCAGGCGGACCTGATCGACACCGTCAAGATCGCCGACAGTGACGACCCCAACGTCAATGGTCAGGCCGATCCCAATGTGCCGGGAGACGAGGATCCGACGCGGGTCGTGATCTCTACGACGGTGCCAGGCCCGCTGCTGAAGGAGAACACCCAGTCGACGGCGTCGGTCGGCGAGAGCTTCCGCTACCGGATCACGGTCCCGGCGACGCCCCAGCCCATCGACCTCTTCGACGTCCAGATCACGGACGATCTGACCGCTTCGGCCGCGGACCTGCGCTTCCTCGCCGTCAGCAAGATCTCGGGCTCCGGGGCCTGGAACCCGCTCAACACGGGAACGGCCACGAACCTGGTGATCGAGGATCCGACCATCGGCATCGACATCCCGACCGGAGAGCAGGTCGTGATCGAGGTGACCGTGGTGCTCGAGGACACGCCGACCAACGTCAGCGGCCTCACGTTCACCAACACTGCGTCGTTCGTCTTCAATTCGGTCGATGGCGGCGCGAGCCCGCGCCCGGGCCAGCCCGGCACGACCCCCGCGATGACCATCGTCGGTCCCGACGCCGTGACGGTGGTGAAGACCGGCCCGGCCGGCATGACGCTCGGCGTGCCGGGACCCTTCAGGCTCGACGCCCAGAATACCGGCACTGGCCCGGCCTGGAACCTGCGGCTGATCGACCAGCTGCCCGAGGACCCGACGGGCGGTACCTGCGATCTGTCGCCCTCGGTGCTGTCGGTGCAGGTGTTCGAGGCCAATGGGACGACCGCGGTCTCGGGCGTGCTCGCCGAGGGCACGGACTACGCGGTCGTCTTCCGGGGCGCGCCCGACTGCGAGCTCGAGATCGCGATGCTCTCGGCCGCCGGCGTCGTGGGCGCGACCGAGCGGCTGTTCGTCGACTACGAGACGCGGCTCGACGCCGATACGCAGCCGGGCGTGTCGTTGACCAACGTCGCGGGCGCGACCGAGTGGCTGAGCGCGAACGCCACGAATCCCGCCACGGCGGGGGACGTGCGGACGTTCACGCGCGTTTTGACGAACGGAACCGTCGGCACGCTCGACCACGAGGACGCCCACACGGTCGCGACCACGCTGCCGGAGCTCGCGTTCGAGAAGACGGTCGTGAACGTGACGACGGGCCAGTCCCCGGCTACCAGCGCGACGCCGGGCGATACGCTCCGCTACACGCTGCGCGTCGAGAACCTGTCGGTCACGCCCCTGGCCGACTTCTCGATCCGCGACGAGCTCGACGCGCTGAACCCGACCGCGGTGTTCGCGCCCGGGACGCTGACCGTGACGAGCGCGCCGGCCGGGGCCGATTCGAGCCAGACGAACGCGAACGGCGGCGCGGCCGGCACCGGCGTCCTCGACGTGCAGAGCCTGAGCGTCGCGAACCCGGGCGACGTCGTCGTCGTCGAGTTCGAGGTCCAGCTCGCGCCCGTTCTCCCGAACGGAACGCTCGCGACCAACCAGTCCGAGCTGCGCGTCGGCGGCTCGGGGTTCGCCGACAGTGACGATCCGCTGCTCAACGGTCCGGCCGATCCGACGGTCCCCGGTGACGAGGACCCGACCGTCGTGCCGATCGTATCGGCGCCGGACTTCCTCGTGCAGAAGACCTCGGTCGACCTGACGGGCGACCCGAACCTGCTGCTCGCGGGCGAGACGCTTCGCTACACGATCACGGTCGAGAACGTCGGCAGCGACGTCGCGACGGACGCGACGCTGCGCGACGCGGTCCCGGCCAACACGACGTACGTCGCGGGCTCGACGACGCTCAACGGTGGTCCCGTCTCGGACGGCGCCGGCGGCCTCGCGCCGCTGGCCGCGGGCATCCAGATCAACGCGCCCGGAAGCCCCGGCGGAACGATGCCCGCGGACGGCCTCGTCGGCACGGACGTCGCGACCGTCACCTTCGACGTCGTAGTGGACGCGGGCGTGGTGGACGGCACGGTGATCTCGAACCAGGGCTTCGTCTCCGCACCCCTCGGCGGCGTCGCCGATCAGCCGTCCGACGATCCGGGCACGCCCGTGCCCGACGACCCGACCATGGACGTGGTGGGAAGCTCGCCGCTGCTGTTCGCGCCGAAGAGCGTCGCGCTGCTCGTCGATGCGGGCACCCCGGGCGTCGTCGATCCGGGCGACGTGCTGCACTATACGATCACGGTCTACAACAGCGGCGTCGTTCCCGCGACGGGTGCCGTCCTGACGGACAGCGTGCCGGCGAACACGACGTATCGCGCGGACACCACGACGCTGAACGGGCTGGGCGTGGGAAGGCCCGACAACGGGAACTTCCCGCTCCAGGCGGGCCTGCCGATCAGCTCTAGCGACCTCACGCCACCCCTGCCGGGCGCCGGAGGAGGCACGCTCAGCCCCGGGCAGAGCGCGGTGATCGAGTTCGACCTGGAGGTCGATGCCGGAGTGCCGGCCGGCACCATCATCAGCAACCAGGCCGTGGTGGGCAGCCTCGAGCTGCCGAGCCTGCCGACCGACGGCGACGGGGATCCGTCGACCGGCCCGGAGCCGACGCAGGTCGTGGTGGGCGCCGCGCAGCAGCTGTCGATCACGAAGCAGGTCAGCGTGGTCGGCGGCGGCGCGGCCCTGGCGGGCTCCGAGCTCGAGTACGTCGTGCAGGTCGCCAACATCGCGTCGGTGCCCGCCAGCGACGTCGTCATCACGGACGATCTCGACGCCGCCACGCCGGGCTTCCTGAGCTACGTGGCTGCGTCGGCCACGCTCGACGGCGCCGCGGCGGGCGTGACGGTCGCGGGGTCCGTCATCACGGCCGACTACTCCGCGACCTACGGTCCCCTGCAGCCGGGCCAGACGGCGGTGTTGCGTTTCAGGGCTGCGATAGCCGGCGGCCTCGCGATCGGCACGACCGTCACCAACCTGGGCGTGGTCAGCTGGAACGTCCCGCCCCAGACCGCGAACGCCAGTGTGTCGGTCGACGTGGGCGGCGTCCCGGGCACCGCCAGCCTCAACGGCGCCGTGTGGCACGACGCGAACTTCGACGACGTCCCCGGCGCTGAGCGTCGGCTGGAGGGCTGGAGCGTCGAGCTGTCCCGAAACGGACAGACGCTCCAGTCGGTGCTGACGGACGCGAGCGGGGCGTACCGGATCTCGGGCCTGCCGCCGAACGACACCAGCGGCGACCCCTACGCGCTGCGCTTCACGGCGCCGGGCGCGGGCGCCAGTACGGCGGCGCTCGGCACGGCCGCGTCCCCGTTCACCAACGGCATGCAGACGATCACCGACATCGTGGTCTCCTCGGGAGCCAACCTCCAGGACCTCGACCTGCCGATCGACCCCAACGGCGTGGTGTACGACTCGATCGCGCGAGCCCCGATCGCCGGAGCCGCACTGACGCTGCTCGATTCGGGCAGTGGGCTGGCCCTGCCGGCGCTCTGCTTCGACGACCCGATCCAGCAGGGCCAGGTCACCGGTCGAGACGGCTACTACAAGTTCGACTTGAACTTCTCCGACCTGGCGTGCCCGAGCGGCGGCAGCTACCTCATCGCGGTCGCGGTCCCCGGAGCGGGCTACGTCGCCGGCACCTCCCAGATCGTTCCACCGGACTCGGACGCCTCGACCGCACCGTTCCCGGTTCCCGCGTGCCCGGGCGATGCATTGCCGGCCCCCCCCCAGTACTGCGAGGCGCAGACGTCGGAGTTCGCTCCGTCGGCCGCGGAGACGCGCTATTACCTGCACCTGTCGCTGGACAACAGTGCGATCTCGGCGCTGACCGGCGGTGCGATGCCGGGCTCGAGCCAGATCTTCAACAACCACATTCCGCTGGACCCGGTGCTCGACAGCGTGGTCGCCGTCAGCAAGACGACGCCGTCCCAGAACGTGAGCCGCGGCCAGCTCGTGCCCTACGAGATCACCGTGCGCAACCTGCTCGGCACGAGCATCTCGGGCCTCAGCATCGTCGACCGCTTCCCCGCAGGCTTCAGCTACGTGGACGGCTCCGCGCGCATCGATGGCGTGCCGCAGGAGCCGACCGTCAACGGGCGGGAGCTGGCGTGGGGCGGCATCGACATCGACCCCACCGAGAGCAGGAGCCTCGTGCTGCTGCTCGCGGTCGGCGCCGGCGTCGGCGAGGGCAAGTACGTGAATCGCGCGCAGGCCGTGAGCGGGGCGACGCCGCTCTCTGGAGAAGCCACCGCGACCGTGCGCGTGGTGCCCGATTTCGTCTTCGACTGCACCGACGTGATCGGCAAGGTCTTCGATGACGCGAACCACAACGGCAAGCAAGAGCGTGGCGAGCCCGGGCTCCAGGGCGTCCGGCTGGTGACGACGCGGGGTCTCGTCGCGACCACGGACCGCCACGGCCGCTTCCACATTACGTGCGCCGTGGTGCCCCGCGAAGACAGGGGCAGCAACTTCGTCCTCAAGCTCGACGACAGGACGCTGCCCAGCGGCTATCGCCTGACGACGCGCCAGGTTCAGGTCAAGCGGGCGACGCGCGGCAAGGCGCTGCGCTTCCAGTTCGGCGCGTCGATCCAGCGCGTGGTCGGTCTGGACGTCGCCGATGCGGTCTTCGAGCCGGGCTCCACGGAGATGCGGCTGCAGTGGAAGCCGCGGATCGACCTGCTGATCGAGGAGCTCGCAAAGCAGCCCGCGATTCTGCGGCTGTCCTACGTGGCCGACATCGAGGACGAGGGTCTCGTGGAACGGCGCGTCGAGGCGATCAAGGCACGGATCTCGGATGCGTGGAAGGCCCTCGACCGCTACGAGCTGTTGTACGAGGCGGGGCTGGTGCGCGACCGCCGGGCCGTGCACCGTCTCAGGCACGACACCTTCGGGTGCACACCGGAAGGCCGAAACGGGGCGGCACCATGTGGGATGGCCCTGGAGGGTCCGGGCCGGCATCGTACCTGCACACATCTCTTTTCTTGCGACCGGAGTCCCTTGCACTTGGAGACTCGCGCCGCTTCG
>Ga0209536_100007885_pt1 | contig 16090 bp, 16 predicted proteins | sample DeeMarSeWOR28_12_FD_187461 | JGI IMG/M metagenome (GOLD analysis project Ga0209536, IMG submission 187461) | Marine sediment microbial communities from White Oak River estuary, North Carolina - WOR-2-8_12 (SPAdes) (version 2) | ecosystem: Environmental > Aquatic > Marine > Intertidal zone >...
GGATGATCAACAAGCGATAAACGAAATATCACGGGTAATGCAGCCAGAAGGACATTTCGTCCTGACATTTCCGCATAGACAATTTTATTTTGGGAATGACGATCGGTTTGTCGGTCACTATCGTCGATATGAACTGAAAGATATGATTGATCGCTTAAATCTAGCCGGGTTGGAGCCTGTCAATATTCAAAAGGTATTAGGACCTCTCGAAAAGGCGACCATGAGTACCGTGGTATTCTGCTACGATATGATGCAGAAATTCACTAAGAACAAAAAAGAAAGCGGCATTCAAAAGAAACCCTTTCCATTTATAAAAGGCTTTACCTTCCTGTTCAAATGGGTGAATCGGGTGTACATGACACTTGCGTGGCTCGACGCCCGCATATGGCCCCGTTGGTTTTCAACGATATTATTGATAAATTCGATTAAAGTCGGAAAAATAGGAGCACGGCCTTCGGCACGATAAACGATTCTGTTTATTTGACTGAACGGCCCTGTCCAAAATGGCGAAACGGTTAAAGCAATTTTAATCCAAGAAACCAGAATGAATTTGACAAAGAAAAAAACATCAAAAGATATTACCGCCCTGCCATTTTCAGTTTATTTCTGGACGGTGACCTTTTTGGCTGTCGCGGGCCTCGCCGACTCCGTCTACCTATCTATATCCCATTACCGGGTATACACGGATATCGCTTATAGTAGCTTCTGTGCGATTTCAAAAGCCATCAATTGTGATACGGTTTCACAAAGCCCTTATTCCATATTTCTTGGTTTGCCGGTTCCGGTTTGGGGAATATTTGGATATCTGTTTTTTTTGCTGTTTTTACCGCTGGCCAAGAGCAAGGACGCTGCCCAAAAAAGAACATTGGCCATACTTTTGCTGCTGGCGTTCGGTTTTAGTGCTTACAGTGTCATTTTGGCAATAATTTCTTCTTTTATCATCCATAGCTATTGCATCATGTGTATCTTGAGCTATGCGATCAGCTTCTTACTTTTATTTTACACCCAAATGATTCGGAATCGGTTTAACAGTGAACCGATTGTTAGCGGTTTGAAACTGGATCTTCGATTTTTATTGAACAGACGATCCTATATGTTTGCAGTGTTTACGCCTTTTCTGCTGGCGTTGATCCTGATAAAGATCTTTATCCCCGCTTACTGGAACCTTGAACAGCCAACACTGTCATCACAAATTTCTAAAGGAATAACTGCTAATGGTCATCCTTGGATCGGTGCTGAAAGTCCGAAACTGGTCATCACGGAATATACCGATTACCAATGCTTTCAATGCAAAAAGATGCATTACTTCATCAGACAATTAATTTCCCGTTATCCAGAAAAAATTCGGCTGGTTCACCGTCATTTCCCGATGGATCATGAATTCAACCCGATTGTTAAAGAACCTTTTCATGTCGGGTCGGGAAAGATGGCATTGCTGGCCGTATCGGCAGCCACAAAGGATAAATTCTGGCAGATGAACGATGTTCTTTTTGATAGGGCCGGAAAAAAAGGGACATTGAACGTAAAAGCGCTCGCCGATGAGATTGGTATCCCTTTCCAGGATCTCGGGCGTTCTATTAACGACCCGGCGATTCGGATACAATTGTATCGCGACATCCGCGATGGTCTCAAGCTCGATATTGATGGTACGCCGGCTTTTGTGATCAATGAAAAGGTCTACTTGGCCCAAATTCCGCCTGAGATCATCAAAGATGCCATAAAGGATTAGTATTGAAAGTTTCTAAAGCATATAAAAAGCTTCAAACTGAGCATTGGTTAAAGGTGGCTCTTGTTGGCCTTTTAGCGCTCCTTGTCATCTGCATTGTGATTCTTGCAAGTGTTCCGCCGGTCAGCCGAGATGCACTGGTCCATCATCTGGCGATTCCGAAACTTTATCTGAAACATGGGGGTATTTATGAAATGCCGGGGGCGAAGTTTTCATATTACCCCATGAATTTAGATTTATTGTATGCCATTCCATTGTATTATGGTAATGACATTGTTCCCAAATTTATTCATTTCGGCTTCGCACTGCTGACAGCCTGCTTGATATTTAACTATCTGAGGAAGCGGCTTGATATAATTTACGCCCTTTTAGGTGCCCTTTTATTTTTATCTCTCCCTGTAATTGTCAGGCTTTCAATCACCGTTTATGTCGACCTGGGGATTATTTTCTTCTCCACGGCTGCGCTGATCTTTTTTTTAAAATGGATCGAGAACGACTTTAAGCTGAAATACCTTCTAATATCGGCTATATGGTGCGGTCTTTGCCTGGGGACCAAGTACAACGGCCTGATCGTTTTATTTCTCTTCACTTTATTTACGGTTTTCATTTACGCAAGATCATCCGCGGAGGTAAAAGGCGGCCAGTTCAAAGCAATCGGGCATGGCGTTGTCTATATGCTGATTGCCTTAATTCTCTTTTCGCCTTGGGCCATTAAAAATTATAGGTGGACGAACAATCCAATATATCCTTTATATAATAATTGGTTTAACATTAAAAAGGTTGAGCCGGCCGAGACATCGGCAGCGGGCTCAACCGATCTTGCTGTTGAGGAATCAGATGCCGGCATCCAAAAATCCAGCGGTGGTTGGGGACATTTTGCAATTCGAAAAATAATTTTTAAAGAGAGGTGGTGGGAGATTTCCCTGATACCGATAAGGATATTTTTTCAAGGACAAGATGATAATCCCAAGTATTTTGATGGAAGGTTAAATCCGTTATTGTTTTTCCTGCCGTTCTTCGCATTTTTCCATATCAAAAAAGATTCATCGCAGTTAAAGGCAGAAAAAAAGATTTTGCTGTTATTCTCAATACTCTTTATTTTGATTGCCCTGTTTCAGGCCGATATGCGTATTCGGTATATCAGTCCTGTCATTCCACCGTTGGTGCTGTTATCCATGCTGGGGCTTAAACAGTTGACCACTGTTATCAAAGACCGGGTTTCTGCCTTTTCATCTAAAATCTATGTCGGTATTGTATATGCAATTGTGATTCTTTTGCTGGGGCAAAACGCTTTATATATAGCGGATCAATTTAGAAAGGTTGAACCCCTTGGTTTTATCGCCGGCAGGGTAGGGCGCGATGAATACATTGAAAAGTATCGACCGGAATATGCGGCTATAAAATATGCCAATCAGAAAATCACGGCGGATGCGAAGATATTAGGTGTATATTTAGGAAACCGCAGTTATTACAGTGAACGAGAACTGATATTTGATTATGATAAATTTTTATGGAATAGATTAAATCAAAAAAGTTCCGCTAAGAAGATATTTTCGGAAATCCAAAATGCAGGTATTACCCATATGATCATCCGATATGATCTTTTTGAAAATAGGATAAAAAATAATTATACTGAAGATCAACGGCGAACACTTGATAATTTTTTCCGAAATCACCTTGAACTGCTCTTTTCAAAGGGGGGATATGGATTATTCAAAGTCAGTTCAGCTGGTGGTTAACAGTTCAATCCTAAAATCATGGTGAATCAAAGATGTTTAAAGACAAATCGATTTGTGTTGTCGTCCCCGCCTATAATGAATCGACTCAAATTGGAAATGTTATCCAAACGATGCCAGAATTTGTGGATAAAATCGTGGTGGTTGATGACGCCAGCCAGGATAATACAGTTGAGATCGTCAATCAGCAGCAGTCTGAAATAGATAAGATTGAAATTATTCAGCATGAGTCAAATCAAGGAGTCGGCGGGGCGATTTCGAGTGGGTATAAGTGGGCAAGAGACAATGAATACGAAGTTACCGCAGTCATGGCTGGAGATGGACAAATGGATCCAACCGAGCTGGAAACGATTATTAGGCCGATTGTTGACGGGTCCGCTGACTATACCAAGGGAAATCGCTTATTCTATGGTGATGCCTGGAACATGATCCCCCACCACCGGTATCTGGGAAATTCCTTTTTTTCATTGATGACCAAGATTGCATCGGGTTACTGGCATGTCGCTGATTCTCAAAGCGGGTATACGGCCATTTCTTTGATCGCATTGAAAAGAATTAATTTAGATAAAATTTATCCGGACTATGGGATGCCCAACGACCTTTTGATTAAATTGAATCAACACGATTTTCGGGTTCGAGATGTCCATATCAAGCCGGTTTATAATATCGGAGAACGGTCGGATATTAAAATGCTGAGGGTCATCCCAAGGATCAGCTGGATCTTATTCAAAGGATTTTGGCAGAGACTTTTATTTAAATATGTCATACGTGACTTTCATCCGCTCATATTCTTTTATTTGCTTTCTTTTTTTCTCCTCTCCTTCAGTGTGCCGCTTTCGATTCGTCTCTTTTATATCTGGGCAACAAGAGGAGATATCCCCGACATGAACGCACTAGCGCTAATTTTCACCATTATCAGTGGATTGCAAACGCTGTTTTTTGGGATGTGGTTTGACATGGAATACAATAAAAATTTGAAATAATCATTTTGTCTTCAGCAACCGGTCTGTAATAGGGAAAAACAGTTGCGATAATCTTAAGGTGTCAATGAAAAAAGATAGGTCCGTACTCGTATTAACAACCTCATTTCCTACTAGTTTTTCATCTGCTGCCGGATTATTTGTTTTTGAAAAATGCCGGTATCTGGCAAAAAATAATATTCGCGTTAAAGTCATTGCTCCTGGCCATGCGGGGGAAAAAAGAAAAGAAATTATTAATGGAATTTCAGTAAAACGCTTTGGGTATTTTTTTCCGGCAAAACTGCAGAGACTGGCTTACGGAGCCGGCATTCCGGCAAACCTCAAAACAAGTTTCCTTGCAAAAATTCAGCTTCCTATTTTTCTGCTCGCATTTTTTATTTCCACCTTAAATGAAGTCCGGCATTATAAAATCATTCACTGCCACTGGTCTTTGGCCGGCCTGGTGGGTGTAATCGCGGCCAAATTATTCAATAAAAAGATTGTGTTAATGATGCATGGAGCTGAAGTATTTGTTTTAGGAGATAATCCTGTTTTAAAATTTTTATTGAGAAATGTTGACTTTTTGATCAGCAACAGCACCTATACGGAAGAAAAAACATTAAAAGTGCACCCGGTAAAAAATCATGCCGTGATATCGCCCGGTGTTGATATCGAACGATATTGCCCTCAATTTAAATCATCCAATCTTCGCGAAAGGCTCAATATAGCTGAATTCGAAGTATTTGTTCTGGCTATTGGAAATTTCATTCAGCGCAAAGGATTCGAAAATTTAATCCAAGCGTTAAATATTATCGTTAACCAGAAGGGGATTAACACGATTAAATTAGGAATTGGCGGCCGGGGACCACTTAGAAGTAAATATGAAAATATGGTCAAAACGTATTCGCTGACCAATTATATAACGTTTCTCGGGTTTATTAACGCGAAAGAGATGCCTTCCTATTATACCCAGGCGGATATTTTTGTATTGCCTTCGATCATTGACGAGAAGGGCGATACTGAGGGACTGGGCGTTGTTTTACTCGAAGCGAACGCGTGCAAAACACCCCTCATCGGATCCAGGGTAGGAGGGATTACGGACATCATTCAAGATGGTGTTAACGGACTGACTGTCGCGCAGAAAGATCCGGTTGATTTAGCAGAAAAAATTATAACCTTGGCTGCTGATGAGAACTTACGAATTGAAATGGGAGAAAATGGGCGGAAATTCGTTGAAGCCAATTTCAACTGGGATACCATCGCCCAAAAAATCATTAATGTGTATAACCGGCTATGAGTGCAAAGTTCTGGGTAAAAGCCTAAAAACAATTGAAGTTAAACTGATTGAATTTCCTGATCGATAGGATAAAAGCAAATGCAGGATCAAAATTCTTCACCCGCCAGTGAGGATCAAGTTCGTGATTATTATAATTCGGTCTATTATAAAGAGGCGCGCCCGAATATAAAGATTTCAGCCCACTATTCCCGCCTGGCATCTAAAATTGGCCTTAAAAAGGGGCAATCTGTGCTTGATGTCGCCTGCGGACAGGGGAACTGGCTGATGGCCGTTGATCGAGTGAAAGCGAATCCTTCTGGTATTGATATCTCGCATAAAGCGATTGATATTTGCAGAACCATTTTGCCCCATGGTGAGTTTCATGTCGGTTCTGCAGATAGACTTCCATTCGAAGACAAGCGTTTTGATGTTGTCAGCTGTTTGGGGGCCCTGGAACATTTCCCTTATCCAGTGGGTGCTTTAAAGGAAATGGTGAGAACCGCAACCGATGACGCCGAATTTCTTCTATTGGTGCCGAACGCCGGGTTTTTAACCCGCCGCCTTGGACTCTACAAAGGAACAGACCAAATTGAAATCCACGAAGAATGGCGAACTCTGGAAGAATGGAACGGACTTTTTGAGTCTGCGGGATTGGAAGTAGTGAAACGCTGGAAAGATTTGCACGTGCTTTCCTGGTCGTGGATTAATGCGAAAGGCCTGTATCATATACCTTTACGTATTGCCCAGGCCATATCCCTAATATTTTGGCCGTTATCCTGGCAATACCAGATCTATCACTTATGCCGCAAACGCAAATAATCAAGCTGAATTAATTTTTGTGCAATTGTTTCATAATATCTTCAAGCGTGCGGGCCAGATCGAACCAGGTGGGAGGCCGTTGATAACCTGTTGAGGGGTCCGAAAGTCTTTTTTCAATTGCTTCTGAAAGGGACTTCGAATTTGAAGGCGTATACAGCCAGTCCGGATGATCCTTCAGCAACTCCTTGAGGCTGCCGACTCTGGCAGCGATCAAAGGGATGTCACAGGCCATAATCTCTCTCGTTTTTTGGGGGAAACAATATTCTCCGAAGTTGTCATCAGCATAGCAGATGACCGCCACATCCAACGAATTCCAAAAATAGGGCACCTTCTCAAACCTTAAAATTCCTAAATCATGAATCCGCGGTTCGTTTGGAATAAAAAAGTCAGGATCCCGTGGGCCTGCCAAAGCAAGTTGCAAATCAGGATATTTGTGCTTTAACTCCATGAATGCCTCTATCAAAAGGTTGGCCTCTCGAATTTTATACAGCCCACCAGCCGTTCCGATAATCGGTACATGGCGCGGCAATTTTAACAGATTGCGACAATCTTGCTTATCGAGCGACTTAAACAAGTCATTGCGCACTGCAAATTCGATCGGGTAGACCATTTCAGATCTTCCGTATTCACCCTGAACAAATCGTGCAAATGACTTACTGAGACAGGTGATGGCATCACTGTGTCGGATCGCCCAATGGTAGAGCTGCTTCAGAAATGGCAGTCGACCAATATAAAATTCGCCAAAATTATCATATATGTCAAAAACCACCGGCTTTTTGCATAGGCGGCCTGCGAGACATCCGATGACGCCGTAAAAAGAATCCGAACATGCCCATATCACATCAGACCGCCTTGATAATTTCAGAGCTTCAAGCATATACAAAAGAACGCCAGGAAGTTTTAATGACGAAGCGTTTATACTTTTCCATGAAACGCGATCATCTTTTATCCATCCCGTTTTTCGGCGGGCATAGCTCAGGCACAGACCGGTCACCTCGTGGCCCATCTGGCCTAAGCTCAGGGGAATTTCACGAAACCGCCCGAAGCGATCATCGATAAGATCCTTATTCATATATTGCCGTTTTGTTAAAACCAATATGCGCATTCAATAGGGGTCCTCTCATCACGTAAACTTACAACTCGCAATCAAATAACAATTGATGGCAGTGCCAGGGGTCCAATTTTTCTAGTATTTTTTGCAAAAATCTGGGAAACGGATAATACCCGTAAGAGATTGCGGTTATTTTACGAAAGCCGAGCAGTTTGAGATAATCGTTAAGGGTTCGATAAGTGAAAACAACGAGGTGGCGGTCAGAGGGTGTATCGCCCTCTAAATTAAGATGCTGTACTTTTCTGTTTCTTATAAAATTGTTTTTATGCAGAAGAATTTCAGAATCCGGATGCGGGCCTGATGAAGGCATTCTTCCAACAGCCAACAAGAACACATTAAACCAAGCGCTTAAGTTCGGCGTAATCAGAATGAGTCGACCCTCCGGTTTCAGAATCCTGTGGGCCTCCTTTAAAAAATGACAACCATTTAAAAGGTGCTCGAGAACGGATAAACCAAAAACACACTGAAAAAAATTATCCTTAAAAGGCAAGTTCTGATTCAAATCGCCATGATCGATCTGAAATCCTTTCTCTTTTGCTTGTAAAACGTATTGCTGATTCCATTCGATACCAAAATAATTTTTTTCCGGAAGCTCAATGAATTTGTTAATAAAGTCAAACTGGTGACCGGCACCGGCACCACAATCGAGACAAAATCCACCTGAGGACAAACAATCAGCAATTCGTTTGCGTGCGTCTAGATATATCCGGTCCATCGTATTTGCGTACAATTGTGCAAAATAATTTTGCATCATTGATTTTATTGCCATAGATGAGCCTCCTGGAGCGAGATTAAAAACGAATTACAAGTCCATTCGAATTACTTATCCTCTATTTACCATTTCTTGTTGATATACGTTTAAGTTTATATGGCATATATAACAAACTAAAGAATAGCTGCGCTAATTTCCAGAGGGAATTTTTTTCATTCATGCATTGCACCAATCGCTCTTCTTTCAGTCGCGTCACCATATGAGTTGGATCACTTCCAACCCCGCTTCCTCCCATCAGAACTATCGGGAATTTTCCGAATTTCACAGAAGCCTTTTTTCCAAGCGCCTGATAGAAAAAATCATAATCCATATTAATTTTAAATTCCTTGCGAAATCCTCCCACCTGCCTGAATACCTCTTGATTTACAAAACATCCCTGATGCGGAAATATGAATTTGAAATGATTCCACCAAAGCCATCTTATGGGTTTGCGAAGCACCTGACCTTTTTTCGGGTGGTCTAGGATTACCGGGAAGCATAAAATGCCAACTTTTCGTTTATTTAACAGAGGGTATACGCTTTCTAAGATAGAGGGATTTATAAAGCGGTCGTCTGCCTGAATGACGATTACATATTGTCCTTTAGATTTGCGGACCCCCTTGTTGAGCGCATCGGCTATTCCCTCGTCTTGTTCCGAGATCCAAGTTAAGTTGTAAGTAGCTTCCGCCGCTTTGAGTATGTCTACTGTTGAATCTTCGGATCCACCGTCAATGACGATATGCTCGAAATGCGGAAACGTCTGGTTTTTGATCGATTCTAAGGTCTGTTTAATCGTTGAACCACTGTTCAATGACGCTGTTATGATTGAAAAAAAAGATTTGTTACTCATTAATACCTGTTATTGCTTTTTTAGAGTATTTCCGCAAAGGAGCCGAATTGATAATTAGCATCTTCATAGCTGTTTGGTCTGGTAAAATTAAATCAAAAATATGGACGAATAAACAAGAATCAAACATAAACTTTTTTGTCGGGATACTAATTTTCTTTCAAATTTTCAAATTTGACCGAAGGCAGCTATTATAAATGCCGGTTCAATTTTTTCTATGATTTGCTTTTGGCCTTTGACAAAACAGCTAAAAGATGGTTTTTAGAAAAAAGGCACCATGGTTGAATACCTCGTATCCCAATCGTTTTTGCAACCCGCCTATAGCCCTTTGGAGATAATTTATACAAGCCAACTTTCCATAAGTTTTTTAAATGCAAAATACCTGATTGTAATGTGCAGGCTTTATTCGTCTTTCTTGCAAAGTGAATTATTTCAAATCCAATTTTGTCAGCCATAAATCTCAACGATTTCTCTGTCCAGAAAATGTGGTGCTCAAATAAATTCACATACCACCAGTTGGATATCCCATATTTCTTTGGCCAGGCACTATCTGCATCACCGGTTTCTATGACGGCATATCCATCATCTTTCACCAAATTGTATAAATTTTGAAAGGCCTGATAAGGCTTGTAGGCATGTTCAAGTACATCAAATAATGCTACAATCTCATATGGCCTGTTGCTCCATTCAAGTTCTAAATCATCTATGAGCCCATGAATGAATTCGGCAGAAATATAATTGTCAAGATCCGGGTATTTGATAATATCTAAACCTGATCGCCTCCCGCCCAAATCCGAGCAACTTTTTAAAAGGCCACCGTTAGATGCGCCGACATCAAGTAGGTCAAAATTGTTTTTTCCTGTCAAATTCTGAAAAAGCTTTTTTTCAGAAACAAAGTTGTATTTATCAGACCACGCATTATTTGCTTGCCGAGAAAAAATCTGAGTAAGATAAATTCGTGATGGAACAATAGTTTTATAGATCAAACTACAATTAGTGCATCGAATTAAAGAGATATCTTGATCCGGCAATCGAATATATTCATTGCCAAATTTATAACGGGTAGCGGAAAGCCTGCCATAAGCTTCCCCGTCTCTGCACCCACAACCGGGACACTTTCTAATAACCACCCATCTGAGAGCGTTATTGCTTTGGTTATCATTGTTCATCATAAAAATACCCAAGCATTGACATCAGATCCTTCCAGGCCTTTTCAATTTTTTCAGATTCTTCTCTTGACAATTCATTTATCCAATCGCCGCATTGCGCTTTTCTTACAAGGCTTAAATTCTTATTGCTGTTTTTAGTTGGCCTCCACTCATTGGACTGTCTCTTCTCAAGTATTCGCATACGATCAAAAGAGCTTAGTTCAACAGCTCGAACAATGGCTTCATCCTTCACGTTTATATCAAGGTGAATAGCTATTTTTTTGAGTGCATCTTGTGCTCCATTGATAATATCTTCATAACGAAGCAATAAGAATTCAGAGTCTTCTTTTCTTGCACCGAGCCAGCTTCCAACATTCTCTTCCCAGGATCCGAAATTGTCGATTTCTCCTCTTATAAATTGATCTACAAAACGATCCAATTTTTGCTCTTTGTTAATGATTTTGAATTTCAGGCTATGATAATAGTAGGAGACGGCGATGTCTCTTGGGTCCCTTACAATGTAAATCACTTTTCGATATCGAGGATCAAAATATTCATGACTTTTGAGAATTCTAGGCGATGAAATTTTTAGAAGTTTGCGGTTGCTGTTTCGGTAAATATCAGGAACCTTAAATTCTATGTTTGAAAAAGTTATTGGCTCATCCTGGAATAAGAGATTGCCGATTAAAAATCGCATCCAGGTATTTCCTGATTTTGGATAAGATACAATGAATATATCATCCGGAAGGACAGTTAGATAACGTCCTTTTCTCGTATCCATTAGGATATCTTTTGCAAGCCTAATTTTTCGGAGCATATTTAGACAACGCTGAAAAAACATATCTTTGCCTTATTGAGAATGCACATTAACCGCTTATCTTTCATATTATTTTTTTTCTGATATGTGAGCATTTGTTATTTCTCTATTTAGCAGGAAAATACAAAACTATTTCCTAATTTTTAATACTAAATATCCGTTTGGGAGCGGCTAAAATGTTGAATGATTTGGTTGCAAGCCAGAAATTTTTTCTGCTGGGCTTGAAAAAGATCATACTCAGATAGGTTGCTGAAAAATATGAAATGACTGTAGAAAATGCAGCTCCATTTATACCAAACTTTGGAATGAGAACCAGATTAAGAATAATATTAAGGATTGCCCCTGATAATGACCGGTAAAGAAAATATTTCTCCAAGTTTTCGGCAATAAACCATTTAGCACATGCATTTCCTAAAAATACAAAAACGCATGCCCATATGTGGATCTTAAGGACTCCAGCAGCAGATGAAAATTGCCCTCCAAATAGAAGGCCGATTAGATGTTCAGCGAAGATCGTCGTCGGCAAAGCAATTGAGATACCTAAGCAGGTCATTAAATCATAAAGCCTCTGCAATCTATCTGTGTACAGTTGATTGTTTTCTTGTTTCAATTTGATTATTGCTGGAAACAGAGAGCTGGTGATTGCCAACGGTATAAAATAGAAGGCTTCCGATATTTTTACGGCAACTGCATATTGACCGACTGATTCATTATCAAGGATCGACTTAATCATTACCTGATCAATCCGCAAATAGACCATGATTGCTATACCCGAAATAATCAGGGGCCATGAGTCATTTAAAAAGCCAAATGCTAATTTTTTCCTAAATCTCCATTGATTAATCCTCAATTTGTTTACATTGTAGAAAATGACCAGAAAAATGGAAAGGAGTACATATTCTAAAACAAATGCCCAGGCAAACCATAGAAGCGGGGCCTGAATGTATATCAGGCAGACTTTCATTATTGAAGAACCCAGGTTGGCGCCAAATTTTGCCCAGCTTGAAAACTTAGCCATGACCTGAGATTCAAAATAAAAATCAATAACATTAAACGATTGGAAAAATATGCTGATTGAAAGGATTATAATTAAAATTTTAGTACGATTATCACTGGCAGTAAGTTGAACAATAATGTAAATTATAATAAGCAAACACAAGGACGTCATCAATTTTAATAAAAACGCTGTTCCAATGATATTGCTTTTCCTTTCTGGGCTCTGTATGAGGTTTCGGATTAAGATCTGATCCAATCCCAAGGTAGCCACCGAAGAGAAGAGTGCAATGATGCTTAAAGAATAGCCCAAAAGTCCGAAGCGTTCCGGGCCAAGATATCTGGCGACATAAATACCGACAAAAAAGGTGACAAATATACGAATAACTCTCTCAAACATTATCCAAGAGGTATTAAAGAAATAGCGTTTAAAACCTTGTGAATGAAAATTGATCATGGAGTTATGGGTTCATTGCAGTGGTATGTTTTATTTTTATTTCCAGACTATCAGATAGGGTTGTGACTCGAGTTTTGCCTGAAAATCATCATATTCTTCTTTATTTAGCACCAATGGACGAATTTTTCGTTTGATGTATCTCTCTGTTTTTTGAATTAAATCATTCAAATGGTATGGATTGATATCCCCAACCAGAACGATATCAATGATACCGGTATCTTTTCCTTCAGCATAGTCGCCAACCAGGTAAGCTCTCTCAAGATTTCCGAGTCTGGTGATGATGCTGTCAACAACCTGGTCGATTCCCATCACTTTACTGACCATGGATTTCAGCTCGGGAAAAAGAGCATGTTCGGTGTTGGCCATGTAATAGACCTGACGACCACTTTTTTCGGATTTAAGCAGATTTGTTTTTTTTAGCTGGTTGAGTTCTTCACGGACCGCATTTGTGGAGACATTAAACTCTTTTGCCAGTTCTCGCAGGTATGAGCGGGCTTGCGGGTTGAAAAAAAGACGCATCAATAATTTGATTCGAGTTTTGGAAGCAATTAGCCCGGTTAACAGATTATCCACTTTAAATCCCCTTCTTGAGTAGTTATATTACTCATAATACAAAATATGATCTAATTTGTCAATCATACATTTTCCGCTAACAGAAAAATGATATGTTAATTTTTAATATAAAATTAGGTGGTTTTTAAAATATCACCCAATGATCCGTTTAGACCACTTCAGACTTTGTAAGCCCTAACACGATGAAACACCTATCCTTGTATCGGTCTTCCGATTTTAATCTCGAGCAGAAATGGTTGCATTAATTGGAGAATGATTCGTTTAATCTAACGGAATACAGGACAGGGCATAAAATAACGATAATATTCTAAATAGTAAGTAAGTACATCAAGTTAATGATTGGGCCGATAGGACAATAAAATATGGTATTGAATTGGCTTCTAAGCGCCTAGTATTGTTCGAGGCAAGGTTTGATTCGATTCAAAAACGGCGCGTAAGCGCGAGTACGTGAGTATTTTGAACCGGATCATAATGCAGTCATCGGGCAACAGATAAGCGTTTAGAAATCAATTTTAGAAGTAATAGTTAAACCACAGGTAAGCACTATTCGGACTGCGGCTGCTAATATTGGTTCCCGGGATGATAAAGCCGCCGAATTCGGAGCCAGGATCGCCGTTGTCACCATAAAAAATATTGGCGCCGATCTTCATCTCCAAATTTTGGGTCATGTTCCAGACCGCCCGGGGCTGCAGTATACCGGAAGGGTCATGCATGTTGTTGATGCCGGTGAAGAATATTTTAAACAGCGGATGCAGTTCCAATTGGATTTCAGCGCTCAAGTAATGTTTTCCGAGCACAAATAATTCTCCCCGTGTCAATCGATTTGCAATATCAGGATTGGATAAAGCACCCGGATAATCGCTTTCACCAAGGCCGTTGTAATAGTACTCCAATAACCCATACAAATTTTTTCCCCACCAGATCCAGGAATAATCTAAGTTGGCGACGCCCGACAGATAGTTTCGGGTGTTGTGACCCTGGCCATCGTCCAGAAAGGTGGCAGTGGTGTCCAGTCGCCAGGCGGCGCCTCCCCAGATTCCGGAGCTGCCTAAACCCACCACATAGTCATCAAAGTGCCGGCTGGCCATCATATCAAACTCGGTGGTTCCGACCGCAAAATGCAGCAAACCGGCCAGTGAATTCTGATCGGTTTCTACATTATTCGTATCGGGATCCCTTCTGACGACGTACAATAACTGGAGATCGGCCGAATAGGGCAACGCAACTTGTGCCAGCGCCATATCATCGCCGACTTTATAGTCACGCTGGATGTCGGCCGGCGGAAAAGGATTAAATAGATCCATCGGGTTAAATATCAGGCCATTACCCCAGGTGACCGCCTGACGTCCAATGCAAGCAAATCCCCAATCGCCCTTGAATGTAAAATTCAAGCGGTCGAGTCGTTGAGCCAGAATATAACTGTCATCTTCTTTAATGGTATGCGTTAAATCCATGAAGCGCGCATCGTCGTTTAACGGCGCGCCGAAAAACAATGGGCTGCCTTCAAAATTGGGAAATATGGCGCTTAATTCCTGTTGCTTTTCGCGTGCCTTACCGCCCGCCAGCATGGCTTCATACTGGGTCTCAAGATGGCCCCATCTCCCCAAAAAGGTGTCATTATTGATCCTGAGGTCGCTATCCAGATTCAAATAGGTCCCGCTACCGACGGGTTCAAAAATGGTGTTGTCCCTGGCAAACGTGGCGGAACCAATCGACTTTAAGCGGCCGCCCCAGTGCATATCGATTTGGTTCAGCCAGGATCTCGCTGAAGGTGTCGATTCATGCAAAGTTTCTTTTTCGACGGGATAGGCGATGGAATAGAAGCTATCGAATCCAATGATTAGGTATGAAAATATTATACAGAGAGAGGCGAGAATTTTAATTAACATAATGGCTTGATAACGACATTGCTGCTATGGTTAACTCGGGCCTAAACTTCGCCTGTGGGAGCACATTGCAGACTGCTTAAAGGCTCGTTATTTAACTTCGTCATCCACCAGGCAGCCATCCCTTAATTTCACCAGACGCCGTGCATATTCCATGACCATGCGGTCATGGGTTGAAAAAATAAAAGTAATCTGTTTTTCAGCGTTCATCTGTTTCATCATTTCCAGCAATCCCTGTCCGGTTTTTGAATCCAGGTTGGCGGTGGGCTCATCCGCCAGAACAATTGCCGGATTGGAGACGATGGCCCTGGCAACAGCCACACGCTGCTGTTGCCCACCGGACAATTCCGCCGGCCGGCGATGGTATTTTCCTTCAAGCCCTACTTCGTCGAGGATGGTCCTGGACTTTGCCCTGCGTTCTTTTAAAGGCAGCCCTTGCAATAACATTACATATTCAACATTTTCGATGGCTGACAGCACCGGGATCAGGTTATAGGCCTGGAAGATAAACCCGATCTTATGAAGCCTTAGATTGGCCAGCTGGGATGAGGACAGGCTTTCAAGGGCTTCGCCGTCTACAAAAATGCTGCCGGAATCGAGTAGATCCAGACCGCCGATCATATTCAACAGGGTGGTTTTGCCGGATCCGGAGGGCCCGGCTACGGCTAAAAATTCCCCTTTGCCGATTTTCAGACTGATGTCCTTTAATGCCTGAACCGAAATTCGACCCTGTTGATAGGTCTTCGTCACATCGACACATTCCACTATATGCATATTTATCTCCTAAATCTTATAATATATAATTGCAGATATTTATAAAAGATTATTAATGTACAAATTTAATTATTATCTGGTCTTTTTAACTTTAGGAACTCCAGATTACTCAAGGTCAATTTAGTCACTTTCGATTATGTATGTGCCAATGCCTGCACCGGGGTAAAACGCGAAGCCTTTATCGCCGGGTAGAGACTGACCAGAAGGCCCAGCAATA